>Ga0068851_10000911_pt1 | contig 12735 bp, 15 predicted proteins | sample KBSCornC12_FD_66588 | JGI IMG/M metagenome (GOLD analysis project Ga0068851, IMG submission 66588) | Corn rhizosphere microbial communities from Kellogg Biological Station, Michigan, USA - KBS Corn C1-2 | ecosystem: Host-associated > Plants > Roots > Rhizosphere > Soil ...
TCGGTGACGGTGGTCGAGGCGGTGCTGATGGCCTCGGTGATGCTCGCCGCCGTGGCCCTGACCCTCTGGTTCTTCCTCCTGGCAGGGTCCCCGCTGCCCGATCAGTAAGGACCCGACGGCAGCGCCGTCAGACGATGAATTTTCCGTCTTCCTGCATGACGACTCCGTCTACTTCCAACCTGCCGCCGAGGCGGAGGTCGCAGACCAGGTCGGTGTGGACGGCGGACTCGTTCTCGCCGCCGGACTCGGGGTAGCTGCTGCCGACCGCCATGTGGACGGTGCCGCCGATCTTCTCGTCGAGCAGGACCTCGCGGGTGCCTTTGGCGATCCCGTAGTTGGTGCCGATCCCGAGCTCGCCCAGGGTGCGGGCGCCCTCGTCGGTGTCGAGCAGCTTCAGCAGGTACTCCTCGCCGCGCTCGGCGGAGGCGTCGACGACCCTGCCGGCCTCGAAGCGCAGGCGCACTCCGGAGACCTCGCGGCCACCGATCACCGCCGGCAGGTGGAAGCTGACCTCGCCCTCGACCGAGTCCTCGACCGGGCCGGTGAAGAACTCGCCGTCGGGCATGTTGTTGTCGCCGACGCAGGGGATGAACCGGCGGCCGACGATGCCGAGCCTGATGTCGGTCCCGGGCGCCGTCACCCGCACCTCCTCGTGCCCCTCGATCCACCCGGCCAGCCGGGTCGTCTCCTCCGAGGCGCGCTTCCAGGCGGTCAGCGGCTCGGGGTCGGTCGCCAGGCAGGCGCCGTAGTAGAAGTCTTCGTAGTCGGCCAGGCTCATCTCCGCCTCCGAGGCGTAGGCGCTGGTCGGATAGAGCGTGTAGCACCAGCGGAACGACCCTTCGGCGCTGCGCTTCATCGCCCGGGTCATCAGATCGCCGGTGACCGACTGGCGCAGCGTCTGGCGCTCCGGCGGCACCCCCGAGAGCTCACGCGTGTTGGTGCTGGCGCCGATCGCGATCCGCACGTCGACGTTGTCGACCATCCACTCGGCGAAGGGCGAGATCCATTCCAGCTGCCGGTCGGAGGCGTGCTTGAAGTAGGCGGCGATCTGGCCGTCGAGGGCGACGTTGAGGACCGGGTGGCCGCCGGCTTTCAGCACCTCCTCGTAGACCGCCAGCAGCAGCGGTGCCGCGGCGCTCTCGCCGTCGATCGCGACGACGTCGTCCTCCTTCACCTCGGTCGAGTAGCCGACCAGGATCTTCGCCAGGTTCTGGACCCTCGCATCGCCGCCGCTCATCGCCTCGCCTCCTCCCCCGCCCGTTCCCGGGCGGCCGTGGTCATCGCCATGAAGATCGCGTGGAACCGCGGGTCGTCGGTCAGCTCCGGGTGGAAGGCGCAGGCGAGGACGCTGCCCTCGCGGATCGCCACCGGGTGCCCTTCATAGGAAGCGAGCACCTCCACCCCGGGCCCGTGCCGCTCTACCCACGGCGCGCGGATGAAGACCGCGCGCAGCGGCTCGTCGCCGGCGCCCTCGACCTCGATGTCGGCCTCGAAGCTCTGCAGCTGGCGCCCGAAGGCGTTGCGCTTCGCCGTGACGTCGAGGAAGCCGAGGTGCTCGGCGTCGCAGACGATCAACCCGGCGCAGGTGCCGAGGATCGGCCGTCCCGCCTCGTGGTGGGCGCGCAGAGCCGGCTCCAGCTCAGCCGAGGCGATCAGCTTGCCGATCGTCGTGCTCTCGCCGCCGGGGATGACCAGCGCGTCGAGCCCTTCCATCTCGGCCGGCGTGCGGACTTCGCGTGGCTCGGCTCCGAGCAGGCGCAGGGTCTTCGCGTGGGCTTCGAAGCCACCCTGCAGCGCGAGTACGCCGACCTTCAGGTCAGGCTCCGCGGTTCTGTAGCAGGGCGTCTTCGGCGGCGAGGTCGCCGATCTCCAGGCCTGGCATCGCCTCGCCGAGCCCGATCGAGGCGGCGGCAACCCGCTCGGGGTCGTTGAAGTGGGTGGTCGCCTCGACGATCGCCCGCGCCCGCCGCTCGGGGTCGGCGCTCTTGAAGATCCCGGAGCCGACGAAGTTGCCCTCGGCCCCCAGCTGCATCATCAGCGCCGCGTCGGCCGGCGTCGCGATCCCCCCGGCGCAGAACAGCGGCACCGGCAGGCGGCCGGCGGCCGCGACCTCCTGGACGACGTCGAACGGCGCCCGATGCTCTTTCGCCTCTGCCGAAAGCTCCTCCGGGCGCAGCTGCGCCAGCCGCCTGATCCCGGTGGTGATCTCCCGCATGTGGCGCACCGCCTCGACCACGTTGCCGGTCCCGGCCTCGCCCTTGGAGCGGATCATCGCCGCCCCCTCGCCGATCCGCCGCAGCGCCTCGCCGAGGTTGGTCGCGCCGCAGACGAACGGCACCTCGAAGGCGAGCTTCTCGATGTGGTTGCGCTCGTCGGCCGGGGTCAGCACCTCCGACTCGTCGATGTAGTCGACCTCCAGCGCCTGCAGCACCTGGGCCTCGGCGAAGTGGCCGATCCGGGCCTTGGCCATCACCGGAATCGAGACCGCCTCCTGGATCCCCTTGATCATCGCCGGGTCCGACATCCGGGCGACGCCGCCGTCACGGCGGATGTCAGAGGGAACCCGCTCCAAGGCCATCACCGCGCAGGCGCCGGCCTCCTCGGCGATCTTCGCCTCCTCGGGAGTGACCACATCCATGATCACCCCGCCTTTCAACATCTCGGCAAGGCCGGTCTTCAACCGGAAAGTCGCTCGCTCACTCATGCGCCCATCTTACGTACCAAAGCAGTCCGCCCGAACCCCGGGCGAAACCGATCCTCCGGCGGGTGGCGACGATCGGGAGGACTCCCCCGGCAGGGGGAGCCCCCGATCGGAGACAGGACCCGCCGGCCGGAGCTCCTTCGTCCCTACTTCAGTTTGTAGGCGCGAATGCGGTCTTTGTGCGCCGCTTCGTCCCGCGCGTACAGCCCGTGGGCCAAACCTTGTACGAGCGCCATCAGGGCGGTATGGCTGCGGGTGAAACTGGGGCTGTTGGAGGAGAAGTAGAGCGTCAGCTCGGCGTGCTCCCCGACCTCGGACATCGTCGCGTCGGAGATCGCGAGCGTCCTGGCGCCGCGGTGCAGGGCCAGCTTCATCGCCCGCAGCAGCAGCGGGTGGGCGCGGCCGGCGGAGAGGGTGATGACGAGCGTGCTCTCGTCGATCCGGCCAAGGCGCTGGAGCGACTCGCCGCCGGTGCTGGCGACGATCTCGGCGCGGATGTCGAGCAGGCTGAGGGTGTGGCGCAGGTAGCTGGCGAAGAAGGCCATCTGGTCGACGCCGACGATCACGATCCGCTGGGCTTCGGCCAGCGCCGCGACCGCGGACTGGACCTGCTCGGTGCTCAGCTTGCGCGCGGTTTCCTCGAGGTTCGAGTAGTCGGCGCTGAGCGATCCCTCCAGCTCGGAGTGGTCGAAGGAGAACAGAGCCCCGCCGTTGGCGCCGCTGGTGGCGATCGTCGTGCGGTACTCCTCGATCGCCGCCTGCTGGAGCTCGGGGTAGCCCTCGAAGCCGAGGGCCTGGGAGAAGCGCACCACGGTCGAGGATGAGGTGCTCGCCCTCCGGGCCAGCTCCTCGGCGGTGAGGAAAGCCGCCTCGTCGAGGTGGTCGACGATGTAGCGGGCGACGTCCTTCTGGGAGCGCGAGAACTCTTCGAAACGCTCCTGGATGTAGTCGGAGAGGCTTTTGAGCTGTGGGGACTTCGTTGCGGTCTTGGTCACGGCGGTCCATTTCGCCGAACCTGACCCTTTCCCTTCCGGGTTCTGGTTGGATTCGTGGCAGATGACCCTCGAAAAGGCCCTGCGCCTGACCAATCGCAACATGATCGTCTTCGACCTGCTGCTCGGCAGCGCGGCGATCGCGGCACCCGAGACGACCCTGAAGGTGCTCGGCCACGACGAGCCCTCTCCGGACGCGAGGCACCTGTTCCGCCGCTGCGGTCCGATCTGGCTGACCTTCGCCGCCGCGCACCTGGTCGCCGACCGCCGCGGCAGCCCGGCGGACTGGCAGTCACTCGCCTGGCTGCGGGGGACCGAGATCGCGACCGACGCGCTCTGGTCGGCCTCGCCGGCGGTCAGCCGACCAGGCGCGAAGCTTGGCCTGCGGCTCGCCGGGGTCGCCAACGTCGCGATGGCCGCCGGCTTCGCCTGGATGTCGAGGCGGCGCTGAGGTGAGCCAGTTCGAGGGACTCCCGAGCATGCGCTGGAGCCTCACCGGGCTGAACGAAGAGGGCGACGAGACCTGGCTGATCCGCGGGATCGCCCGCAAGCTCTACCACTGCCCCGGCTGCCACGGCGACATCCCCGTCGGCGAGGAGCACACCGTCGTCCAGTACGTGCGCCGGCTCGGGGGCACAGACCATCACCACTGGCACCGGCGCTGCGCCGAAGAGCTGCTGCTGCCCGAGCTCGGCAACCTCAAGCGGGTGCCGGCCTCGGAGTCGAGCCAGTCGCGGCTGGAGGCGAGGGGGCGCCGCCCCGCCGGGCGGCGAGACCGGCGCCGGTGAGCCTGCGCCGACGGCTGGCCGCCACCTACGCGCGGATCTGGCGCACCTACCGGGGCTGGGCGTCGTCGATCCTGCTGCTGGCGGTGATCGTCTTCGTCCCACTAGGGCTCTTGAACGCGCTGACGCTTAACGTCGAGCTCGACTCGCTCGACGTCACCAACGGGATCAAGCTCGCCGCCCTGGCTCTCGCGGTCGGCGCCGTCACCCTCACCGGCCTCCTGGGCGAGGTCTTCTTCAGCGGCGCGATCGCCGTCTCGCTCACCCACCCCCACGGCGAGGACCCGCCGCCGCTGCGCGAGATCGCCCGCCGACTCAACTACGGCCGGTTGATCGCGGTCGACCTGCTCTTCGTCGCGATCGTCGCCCTCGGACTTCTGCTCGGGTTCGTCCCCGGCATCCTCGCCTTCGTCTGGCTCGGGCTGGCCGGCCCGGTGGTCGAGCTCGAGGACCGGACGGCGGTCGGCGCCCTGCGCCGCAGCGTCGGCCTCGTCCGCGGCAACTTCTGGCTCGTCTTCTTGGTCCTGGCGCCGATCGAGATCGTCGGCGACGCGATCGGCGCCGGTCTCGCCGCCCTCGTCCACGACCTCCTCGGCCACACCTTCGCCGCGACCTGGCTGGCGGAGTCCCTCGCCGACGCCGCCCTCTCCCCCGTCTTCGCCGTCGCCGCGGTGCTGCTGACGGTCGAGCTGATGAGAGAGAAGGACGGCGAGGCGCCCCCCGTTCACCTGACCCCGGTGCCGGCATGATCACCGCCTCTGTCTTCGGCGACTTCTACAACCGGATCGCCGAACACGAGCTGCAGGGCCTCTACCTGGTCCTGATCGGGTTCATCCTCTCCTTCGCCTTCATCCGAATGAGCACCCGGCTGATGCGCAGCCCGAAGGTCCCCTGGTGGCCGGGCAGCATCGTCAGCGACAGCGGCGTCCACCTCCACCACCTCGTCTTCGGGATCGTGACGATGATGGTCGCCGGCGCCGGTGGCTTCGCCGCCTTCGGCAACAGCCCCTGGACGGAGATCTGCGCCTTCGCCTTCGGGATCGGCGCCGGGCTGACGATCGACGAGTTCGCGCTCTGGGTCTACCTCGACGACGTCTACTGGGCCGAGGAGGGGCGCAGCTCGATCGACGCGACGGTGATCGCCGCGGCGCTGATGTTGCTGGCGCTGCTCGGCTTTACCCCGTTCACGATCGAAGACGGCTCGGTCGAGTCGATCCTCGGTACCGCCCTCAGCGCTCTGGTCGTCTTCCTCCTCGTCGCGATCTGCTTCGCCAAGGGCCGCATCCTGCACGGCTGCATCGGCTTCTTCATCTTCCCGATCGCGCTCTACGGCGCCTGCCGGCTCGGCAAGCCGGGCTCGGCCTGGGCGCGGCGGCGCTACGGCGAGCGGCGAGCGAAGAAGCAGGCCCGCTCGGCAGAGCGCTTCCCCCCTGACCGCCGCACCGAGCGCTTCAAGAACGCCTTCCGCGACATGATCGGCGGCAAGCCGAGCGAGGGCCTGGCGGCGGCAAAAGAGGAGGCCTTCGCCGCGACCCGCGAAGCGAGCGAAGAAGTGCGCGAACGAGCCGAACGCATCACCCACCCGGGCGACGGCAAAGACGACTGAGCTAAGCCAGCGCCTCGACCGAGCTGCCGTGGTAACCGGCCCTGGCGATCAGGCGGTCCTCGCCGCCCGGCCAGCAGGTCAAGCGCACCTCCGCCCGCTCGCCGGCGGGCTCCATCCGCAGCCAGGCGAGCGGCGCGCCCTGATCCGCGGCCGCCCCCGCATCGCGCACCAGCTGTTCGAATTCCAGTCGTTCGCTCGCGGGCATGTACTGGGTGACGATCGAGTGGAAAACGACCGTCGCAACCCCGTCGCGAGATTCCCCCAGCCGATCGGCGATCCAGCTGGCGGCGGGGGCTCGCTCGACCGCGATCGGCATTTCCTCCGCCGCCTCGAGCGCGGTCCGCAGGCGCCCCATGCGGGCTACCTGGTCAGGCCAGACGAACGATTCCAGCGTCAGCTTGCCCTCCTCGTCGCAGGGATCGACGGGCCTGCTATCGCAGCCGCGCCGCTCGACCACCTCCACGGGCGCCGCGGACAACACCTCGCCGCTCAGCTCAAACTCGATCCGCACCGGCGAATCGACGTTTCCCCAGCTGAATCCCCCGGCCGCGTAGCGGTAGCGATCCCAGCGCAGGTTCAGCCCGGCGCTGGCGCCGACCTCCAACAACCGCAGCGGCAGGCCGGCTCTCCCCGCCACGGCAAAAAATCCCGGCAAGAGCGCCGCGCAGCGCCCGACTTCGTTGGTCTGCACCGGGCGGTTCAGCAGAGTGCGAATCGCCTCGGCATCCTCGGCCAGCACCCGCCGAAACGCCGCCCAAGCGCCATCGGCATCAGCGGTGTAACGGCTCGCCAGGTCCGACGATGCGCCTTCGAGCACACGGCGATGCACCGCTCCCATCAGGCGCAGCGCCAACATCGAGTCGGGCGAGTCGCCCTCATGGCCGCGCAGGATCCGCGCGGCCGGCCCGCCGGTTTCGACGTCGATGGCGGCCCGCTCCAGTAGTTCGGCGTAAAGAGGCGAGCCGAGGCGGGCGCAGTGACCGGCCTGGGTGCGGAGAGCTGCGGGCAGATCGCCGACTGGGCTCGTGGCAGCCGCCATGGCTACTGGCTGCAGACCTCGAAGCCGACGGCGTCGGCGAGGCGTTCGCGCTTCGCCTGCGTCGCGTTTCGGGTTTCCCTCGCTTCCATGTAAGCGGTCAGGTCTTCCGTTTCCGCCGCATGGAGCGCATCCCGGTCCCACCCCGCCACTTCTTCCTGGGCGTTGACGTATGCCTCGTAGGGCTGCTTCAGCGCCGGCGGCGGGTTGAGCTCGTTGAAGCGCCGGACGGCTTTGCTGGAGATGCTGACGAGCAGTCGCGAGTAGCCGACGCTCGCTTCTTCCTCTCCGGAGGGGAATTCGGATTGGTAGCCCTTGAAGGTCGCCTGGCTGTCTTCGCAGATCTGGTCGCCCTGGCGGATCAGCTCGGCCTTGGTGAGCGTCTGCGGCTTCGGCCTCTCGGCTCTGGTCTCTGCCGTAACTCCCGCCTTCTCACCGGTCGAGTCGGCACCACTCCCTCCGCTATCGCCCGAGGCGATCAGCATCGTCGCCACGGCGGCGACGACGACAAGCGCCGCGAGCGCCGCGAGCAGCCGCAACCTCCAACCGCTTCGCGAAGACCGAAGCTCGCGAGACCGCAAAAACCCTCCTTCAGGGAGGTTTTTTGCGGTCTCGGCGGAGGGGGACTCGCCAACCACTCCGCGCTCCCGGGTCGCGGCGGCGCCGGTGGCGACGGTGTGCTCCGGGATCGAGACCGCGGTTCCGCTGAGCGCGGCCTGCGCGGCCCGGCCGAGGTCGCCGGCGGAGGGATGGCGATCCTCCGGCGACTTCGACATCGCCCGCACGACGACGTCGTCGAGGGCCATCGGCACCGCCGGGGCGTAGAGCGAGGGCGCCGGCGGGGGATCGTGGAGATGGGCGTAGAGGCGCGCGGCCTCTCCCTCGCGGGGAAAGGGCACCTCACCGGTCAGCAGCTTGAAGAGCAGGCAACCGAGCGCGTAGACGTCGACCCGGGCGTCGATCGGCTCGCCGGAGATCTGCTCCGGGGCGACGTAGTCGAGGGTGCCGACGAAGCGCCCCGTCTGGGTCAGGCCGGACCGGGTGGCGACGTTGCGGGCGACGCCGAAGTCGGTGAGGTAGGCGTGCTCGCTGCCGGCCTCGCCGCTGAGCAGGACGTTGGCCGGCTTGACGTCGCGGTGGACCAGGCCGGCGGCGTGGATCGCGTCGAGCCCGTTGCCGACCTGGGCGATCAGGCCGACCGCGTCAGCCGGCTCGAGCCGGCCCTCGCGACCGACCCGCCGCTGCAGGTCGGAGCCGGCGACGAAGCGCATCGCGATCCACGGCACCCCGCCCTCCTCGCCGGCGGCGTAGATCGGGACCACGTTGGGATGCTCGATCGAGGCGGCGATGCGGGACTCCTCGGCGAAGCGCCTGGCGAAGACGTCGTCGGCTGCGGCCTCCGGCGAGATCAGCTTCAGCGCAACCGGCCGCTCCAGCCCCGGCTCGATCGCCAGGTAGATGATCCCCATCCCACCGCGTCCCAGCCGGCGCTCGATCCGGTAGCCGGCGAACTCGTCGCCGGCGGAGAGCTCGGCCCAGCGGGAAGGCTCAACCATCGCTCAACCCTAGTCGGAGATCGCGCCGCCTAGACTCGGGGTCGGGAGCATGCGCCGCCGAGTCCTCATACCCGCCCTGATCGCCGCGCTGGTCGTCGCCTGGGCCGCAACCTCGTCGGCGGAGACGGTGCAGAGCGGAAACCTGCGCGTCACCTTCAACGGCGACTTCGCCCCCCACGTCCTCCCCCGGCTGCGAGCCGCTCCGGTCGACATCAAGGTCCAGGGGCGGATCGCGACCACCGACGGCAGCCACCCACCGCCGCTGCGCTGGCTCGAAGTCAAGCTCAACCGCAACGGCAGGCTCTACTCCAAGGGACTGGCGACCTGCGCGGCGCCGACGCTGCAGTCGACCAGCACCGAAACCGCCCTCGACCGCTGTCGCCCGGCCATTGTCGGCACCGGCAAGTTCCACGCCGAGGTCAAGCTCGGTCGCGAGATCGCGGCGGCCGGCAAGATCCTCGCCTTCAACAGCCGCCACAACGGCAAGCCGGCGCTGCTGATGCACCTCTTCGCCAGCGCCCCGGTCAGGTTCACCCTGGTCGTGCCGCTGACGATCGGCCACCTCGTCGACGGTCAGTTCGGGACCGTGCTGCGGGCGAAGATCCCGCGGCTCGGCGGCGATCTCGGCTCGGTCACCGAAATCGACCTGACGATCGGCCGCCGCTACTCGTTTGCCGGCAAGCGCCGCAGCTACGTCTCGGCGGCGTGCGGCGCCCCGTCGGAACTGAACGAAGCGGTCTTTCCCTTCGCCCGCGGCAGCTTCCGCTTCGAAGGCCACAAGACCTTCGAAGAAACCCTGCTGCGGGTCTGCCGCGTCGCCGGCTGAAGCGGCTAGAGGCCGAGGCCGCCGACGCCGCCCTCGTCCCAGCCGAGGTGGTGGGCCAGCTCGTGCCTCAGGGTCCGCTCGACCTGCCGGGCAAGCAGCTCGCGGTCATGGCCGAAGTCGCGTTCGAGCGTGTCGCGGTAGATGACGATCCGGTCCTCGTAGCGTTCGGCCGCCACCCCGTCGCCGAAGTACTCGCCGTAGGCGTGGCGCTCGAAGCCGAGATCGGAGACGACCACCGCCACCCGCTCGATGAGGCGCTGGAATTCCTCGGGGAGGGCGTCGATCGCGTCCGCCACCAGGTCCTCGAAGCTGTCAGGCTGCGTCTGATTCACCGCCGCACCACGTTAACCAGCGACCGATCGGGAGCCACCCACATGAGCAGAAATCTGCGCACCGTCCATTCCCTCTTCGCCGTGCTCGCGCTCGCCGCCGCGGGAGCCGCCTGGTCCGGCTGCGGCAGCAGCAGCGACGAAAGCAACAGCGTTCGCGAAGGGGCCGAAACGCAGGTCGAAGAAGGCACGAAGAAGGCTGAAGAAGCGATCGACGAAGGCGTCGAAGAGACCAAGAAGGGCCTCGAAGAAGCCAAGGAACAGGTCAACGGAAAGACCCAGAAGAAGATCGAAAAGGCGCAGAAGGAAGCCGAAGAGGGCCTCGAAGAAGGCAAGGCGAAGGCCGAAAAGGGCCTCGAAGAAGCCAAGGAACAGGCGGAAAAGTACCTGCCCTGAGAGACCGCCTCAGCGGTGGAGGTCCCCGCTGGCGTCGATGCCGGCGCCGAGGATCTCCACCGAGCGCTCCAGCATCTCCTCGGAGATCGTGAAGGGCGGCGCCAGGCAGATGACGTCGTCGAGCAGCCCGCGGGTGAGCAGGCCAGCTTCCCGTGCCGCGGCAGCGGCGCGGCGGCCGCGATCGGCCTCGACCGGCCAGCGCTGACGCGTCTGCCTGTCGCGGACGAGCTCGACCCCGACCATCAGCCCAGCCTGCCGCACCTCGCCGACTTCGGGGTGCTCTCGCAGCGGCGCGATCAGCTCGGCCAGACGCTCGCTCAGCCGCTGGACGCGGTCGAGCAGCCCCTCGCGCTCGATCGCCTCGATGGTGGCCAGGGCGACGGCGCAGGCGACCGGGTGTCCTGAGTGCGTGAAGCCGTGCATGAGGTAGCCGGGACGCTGCCGCGGGTCCCGCAGGTCGTCCCAGAGCTCGTCGGAGACGATCACGCCGCCGAGCGGCAGGTAGCTGCTGGTCACGCCCTTGGCGAAAGTGATCATGTCCGGCGAGACCCCCTCGTGGTCGCACCCGAACCAGGTTCCGGTGCGGCCGAAGCCGGTGATCACCTCGTCGACGATCAGCAGCACGCCGTTGCGGTCGCAGACCTCCCGCAGTCGCCGCAGGTAGCCGCGCGGCGGCACGATCACCCCGCCGGAGCCGAAGACGGGCTCGACGATCACGGCCGCCACCCGCCCGGCCCCGAGCTTCGCGATCCGTTCCTCGAGCACCTCGCCGCGGCAGACGGGACAGCTCTCGGGCTCGCAGGGAACCCCGGCCGCGCAGCGGTACGTATACGGAGCCGGCACCTCGACGACGTCCGGGGCGGGAGCGCCGAATTCAGGGTGATAGGCAGGCAGGCGCGTCGCCGTCGTGGTCACCCCGGACAAACCGTGGTAGCCGCGGTCGTGGGCGACGACGATCGACTTGTCCGGCTGACCCCGCCGAACCCAATGGCGTCGCGCCATCTTGATCGCGGTCTCGTTGGCCTCGCTGCCGCCGCTGGCGAAGAACACGCCGCCGAGACCCGCGGGCGCGAGCCCGGCCAGGCGCTCCGCCAGCTCGATCGCCGGCGGCGAGGAAACGCCGCCGAAGGTTGCCGCGTAGGGCAGGGTCCGCATCTGCTCGCCGGCGGCCGCGACCAGGTCATCCCGGTCGTGCCCCAGATTCACCGACCACAGCCCCGCCATGCCGTCGATCAGCCGCCGGCCGTCCTCGGCGATGACCTCGCAGCCCTCCCCCCGGACAATCACCAGAGGGCCCTTCGCGGGCAGCTGGGAGTGGTCGGTCAGGGGATGGATCAGGTGAGCCAGATCCCCCGCGGAATGATCTGGTGCGGACAAGAGCCCACACAGATTAATCGAGAGTAGACAGCCTGTCTATGAGCGGGTCGGGGCCGGCTTGCGGCCCAGCGGGCTGCGGGGCGCCTCCTCCGGCGGTACCGAGCAGATCGAGTACCAGTGGAGCAGGGCGAGCTGATGGGCGACCTTGTTGATTTCCTCCTCGCTGGAGGAGACGTCGAATTTCGAGAGGACCGACTCGATCATCGCGAAGGCCGCGCGAACGGCGAACTCGAGGTCGATGTCCTTGCGGATCAAGCCGGCGTCCGCGTCGGCGGCGTGGACGTCAACTATCCACCCCAGCAGCGCGTCGTCAGCGGCTTTGTCGGCCTCCTCCCAACCGCTGCCGCGCAGGTTCTTGGCGACGGCGACGATCGGGCGCAGATCGGCGTTCTTGACCCGCCAGCTGAGCGCTTCGCGGACCATCTCCTGGATCAGGTCGAACGAGGTTTCCCCGTAACGGGCGTTTTCGCGCAGCCGCGTGGAGATCAACGCGTAGCCGGTCATGTAATCGCGGATGATCTCGGCGAGAATGTCCTGCTTATCGTCGAAGTTGTTGTAGACGGTCGCCCGCGCGACCTGAGCGGCTTTGGCGATGTCCCCCATCGAGGTCTCGGAGAAGCCCCGCCGGGAAAACAGCTTTCTGCTCGCCTCGAGAATCTTCGTTCTGGCGCGCGGTTCTCCCCGCCGCGGGCGCGTCACGCTTGGCCTCTACAAAGGCGATTAGTCAGGCTCTTCACACAAGCGAGACTATCCAATAGATGTGACGTGACCATTCCTAACGAACCTCTTCGGGTATCTCGTACCACCGCTTTTTCTCCCCCACTCGCGCCCGCAGCTTCCAGCGTCGCGTCTTGGGGATCTCGGCAAGCTCGGAACGCAACCTCCGCAGCCGTTCGGCGACCAGCTCGGCGGCATCGAAACCGGGTAGATCGAGCGCGAATCGGCGGCTCCGCTCGGCCACCATCTCGAGCGTTCGCCAAAGCCCCCAGTCGCCCGCGCTGAGCTGAGCGATGTACGCGCTGTTCACCCCGCGCTCGTCGGCGGTTAGCTCATGGTCGGCGAAGATCGCGCAGATGTCGAGGTAGTCCTTTTCGTTGGTCTCGACGACCTGCAGCTTGAGCACGGCCAGGT
>Ga0068851_10000914_pt1 | contig 12719 bp, 12 predicted proteins | sample KBSCornC12_FD_66588 | JGI IMG/M metagenome (GOLD analysis project Ga0068851, IMG submission 66588) | Corn rhizosphere microbial communities from Kellogg Biological Station, Michigan, USA - KBS Corn C1-2 | ecosystem: Host-associated > Plants > Roots > Rhizosphere > Soil ...
GGTGAGCGCCATGAGCGTGAGGTTGTTGATGCTGAAGCCCGCGAGGTACATGACGCCGAAGGTGCCCACGAGCGACACGGGGACCGCGACGCTCGGGATCACGGTCGCCGCGGCGCTGCGCAGGAACAGGAAGATCACCATCACCACCAGCGCCACGGCGAGCACCAGCTCTTGCTGCACGTCGCGCACCGAGGCGCGGATGGTGGTCGTGCGGTCGCTCACGAGCGTGAGCTTCACCGAGCCGGGCAGCGCTGCCTCGAGCTGCGGCAGCAGCTCCTTCACCCGGTCGGCCACCTCGATCACGTTGGCGCCCGGCTGGCGCTGCACGTTCACGATGATCGCCGCGGTGTCGCCGGCCCAGGCGGCGAGGTGCATGTCCTCGGCGTCGTTGGCCGCTTCGGCCACGTCGGCGAGGCGGACCGGCGCGCCGTTGCGCCACGCGACGATGAGGTGCCGGTAGTCGTCCACGGACCGCAGCTGGTCGTTCGCGTCGATGGCGGCGGCGCGTTTCGGCCCGTCGAAGCTGCCCTTGGCCTGGTTCACGTTCGCGTTGGCGATCGCGAGCCGCAGGTCGTCCATGGACAGGCCGTACGCCGCGAGCGCTTTCGGGTTCGCGCGCACGCGCACCGCGGGCTTCTGCCCTCCGGCGAGGCTCACCAGCCCGACTCCCGCGAGCTGCGAGAGCTTCTGCGCCACGCGCGTGTCGACCAGTCCCTGCACCGCGGTGAGCGGCATGGACTCGGAAGTGACCGCCAGGGTGAGGATCGGCGCATCGGCCGGATTCACCTTGCTGTAGATCGGCGGCATCGGCAGGTCGGCCGGCAGCAGGTTGCCCGCCGCGTTGATCGCGGCCTGCACTTCCTGCTCGGCGACGTCCAGGGACAGGTCGAGGCTGAACTGCAGCGTCACGACCGAGGCGCCGCCGGAGCTGGTGGACGACATCTGGCTCAGGCCGGGCATCTGCCCGAGCTGCCGCTCGAGCGGCGCGGTGATCGACGAGGTGACGACGTCGGGGCTCGCGCCGGGATAGAGCGTTACCACCTGGATGGTCGGGTAGTCGACCTCGGGCAGCGCCGCGAGCGGCAGCAGCCGGTAGGCGACGATGCCCGCGAGCACGATCGCCAGCATCGCGAGCGAGGTCGCGACGGGGCGCAGGATGAAGAGGCGCGAGGGGTTCATCCGCCGCTCGCGGGCCCGGCCGGCGCCTTGGCGCTGCGCGACTTCGCCTTCTTGCCGTGCGGCTTCGCCTCCGTGGCGTCGTCGGCCGCGGCAAGCTCCACGTGCGTGCCCTGGCGCAGCTTGTCCGCACCGTCGACCACCACGACCTCGCCCGCGGCGAGCCCCGAGGCGACGGCGACCAGCCCGTCGTGCGCGGCTCCGAGCGTGACGGGACGCATCTCGACGGCATTGTCGCCATCCACGGCGTACACGAACGTGCCCTGCGTGCCGCGCTGCACCGCGGCGCTCGGGATGACGACGGCGCCGCGGTCGACGTCGAGCAGCATGCGCACGTTCACGAACTGGTTCGGGAACAACGCGAAGTCGGCGTTCGCGAACTGCGCCTTCAGCTTCACCGTGCCGGTCGCGGGATCGATCTGGTTGTCGACGGTGAGCAACTGGCCCGTGGCGAGCTTCGTCTTGCCCGCGCGGTCGAGCGCTTCGACCGCGAGCTTCTCGCCCGACTGCAGCTTCTTCATCACCGCCCGCACGCGGTCCTCGGGAATGCTGAAGACGACGCTGATCGGCTGCAGCTGCGTGATCACGACGATGCCATTGGCGTCGTTCGCGCGCACGACGTTGCCCTGGTCGACCTGCCGCAGGCCGGCGCGGCCGGCGAGCGGCGCCACCACGCGGCTGTAGCTCAACTGCAGCTTCGCGCTGTCGACCGCGGCCTGGCTCATCCTGAGCGTCGCTTCGTGCTGGCGCACGAGGCTCGCCTGGGTGTCGAGCTGCTGCACCGGGATCAAGCGCTTCTCGTGGAGCGACCGATAGCGCTCGAGGTCCGCACGGGCGTTGCGCAACATCGCGTCGTCGCGCGCGAGCTGTGCCTCGGCCTGCTCGAGCTGCACGCGCAGGGCACGCGGGTCCACCTCGGCGAGCAGCTCGCCCGCGTGAACCATCTGGCCCTCGGTGAAGCGCACGCTGGTGAGCTCGCCGTCGAGCCGGCTGCGAACGGTGACCGTGTTGAGGGGCGTCACCGATCCCAGCGCATCGATATAGACGTCCACGTCGCCGGGTTTCGCGCGCGCCGCCGCGACCGGCACGGCCTTCGGCTGCGCAGGCGCCCTGGCGCTTTCCTGCCGCGGCGATCGGGTGAGCGAGATCTGCGCCGCGGCAGCCCCGGCGATCGCGAGCAGCACGAGGGAGCCCGCGAGCCAGCGGCGCTTGAGCGACCGCGCGCGGCCTTGCGGCGGCGCCACTGCGGGTTCGGTGTGAAGGGCGGATGTGGTCATGAATGGCCTCCCGGGTTCGGGTCCGTCAGGTTGCGGATGCTGCCGACGAGCGATGCATGCAGCCGCGCGCCCGCGGCCACCATGCCGAGCGGCTGCGTGCGCTCGGCGCGATTGAAGCGGATGGCCTCGCCGTCGAGCAGCGTGGCGCGCCCTCCCGCGGCGAGCACCAGTGCCACGCCGGCGCACGAGCCCCATTCCTTGCGGCGCTTGCGCGACAACGCTGCGTCGTCGATGCCGGCCGCCACGCGCGCGAGCTTGTACGACATGCTGGTGATTCCCGTGAGCGCGAGTCCGGGCGCGAGAAGCGCGAGCTGCGCCCGCTCCTTGCGGGATACGCTGATGCGGGCCTCGTGCACCCGCTCCACGTCGCTCGGGCGGGCATCCACGCCGTTGCGCTGGACCCCCAACCCCGCGGCGCCCGCGAAGAGCTCTTCGCGCACCGGGTTGTAGACCGCGCCGACCACCGCTTCGCCGCCGACGGCGAGGCCGATCGAGACGCTGAACTCGTCGCCGCCGGCGATGAAGTCGCTGGTGCCGTCGAGCGGGTCGACGATCCAGACGCGCCAGTGCGCCAGCCGCCGCCACGAGTCGGGCGTCTCTTCCGAGTAGATCGCGTCCTGCGGGAAGGCCTCGCGCAGCCCGGAGCTGATCAGCTCGTTGGCCTCGCGGTCCGCCGTCGTCACGACCTCGTCATGCTCCTTGCGCTGCACGTCGATCCGGCCGCCGCGATGGAGCAGGATGCGCTGTCCCGCTGCGCGCGCCAGGGTGCAGGCCACCGCGAGCTCCCGATCCAGGGTTGCGAGCTTGCCCATGGTCAGCCCCGTGCCTTGCCGCGATAGAGCGCGATCGCCCAGCCTTCCGCGACGACCGAGAGGCCTGCGCGCAGGGCGAGCATCACCGGGACGCCCGCCGCGGTCATGAGGACGCCCGCCAGCAGGGGACCGGCGATCTCGCCCAGGTTCCACGCGAGGTCGAGGAAGGCCATGACGCGGGCGCGCCGTTCGGGATGCGCATCGGCGAGCTCCGCCAGCGTGGCGCCCCATGACGGGCGGAAGGCGGCCTTGCCGGCGTCGTCGAGCATGCGGCCGGCGACGAAGCCCGCGAAGCCGGGAGCGAAGATGTAGAGCAGCGACGAGCCGGCATTCGCCACGCTGCGCGCGGTGAGCCCGACGCTGCGATGGATGTTGTCCGAGAGCCACGCGAACGCCGGGCCCGCGCCGAGGATCGCGATGCTGGAGGCGCTCGCGGCGATACCGGCCTGGGCGACGGTGAGGTGGCCGTAATGCACCGCGACGATGGGGAAGATGCCGCGCATCATCTCGGCGGTCACGGCCACCAGGAGGCCGAAACCGAAATACGGCAGCAGCGGAACGTACGCCTCGCGGAAGGAGGGCATGGGCCGCACCGGCGCAGCCGAAGCCGCATCCGCGTGCGCCTTCGCCGGCGCCTCGCGCACGTAGCGCACGACCGAGACCAGCGCCACGCAGGACGAGACGAACGCGAGCACGAAGACCGCCTGGTAGCTGCCGGTCGCGGCGATGAGGAGTCCCGCCGCGGCCGCACCCAGGGAATGGCCCACGTCGCGCGCGGTGTAGTACCACGCGAAGGCGCTCGCCATGCTCTTGCGGTTGCCGTGCACCGCGATGAGCGCGCTCGCGGAGGGATCGCGCGCCGCGGTCATCACGCCCTGCAGCACGCGGATCGCATACAGGTGCCACGGCAGCGACGCGAAGACGAACAGCAGTCCCACCGTGCAACGCATCGCGACGGCGAGCACCAGCGTGCGCTTGCTGCCGAAGCGGTCCGCCGCCCATCCCATGAGCGGCTTCACCGCGAGCACGGTGACGCCATGCAGCGCGTACAGCCCGCCGACTTCCGCGAGGCTCATGCCGAGGTGCAGCGCGAAGAGCGGCAGGGCGAATCCGACCATGCCGAAGCCCAGGCGCGTGAGGAATCCCTCGGCCGAGATCGCCATGATGGTCGGGTTGCGGCGCACCTCGCCGCCCCAGCGGGCGAGCCGTTGGCGCCAGGTGCGTCCCGGGGCGGCGGCGCTCATGTCAGGCCGCTGCCCGCGAGGAATACTGCTGCTGCGGGACGCGCGACGGGCCGAGCGGCTCCAGCTCCACCGGCAACGTGCGCCTTCCGCACGCATAGTCCTCGACGAAGCGCGCGATGTGCTCGGCCGCATGGGGCACGCCGCGGAAGCCCGGCGAGAAGTTGAGGTCCACCACCACGGGGCCGTTCGGCCCCTCGACCAGGTCGAGGCCGTAGAGGCCGAGGCCGAAGGCGCGCCCGCAGCGCAGCGCGATCTCGCGCAGCTCGAGGCTCACCTCGCACGGGCTGCCCCAGCTGGTGAAGCTCGTGGAGGAGAACTGCTTGCGCACGCCGAACACCTCGCCGCCCACGACATAGAGCTTGAGGTCCGCGCCGTTGCCGGGAATGAACTCCTGCACCAGCATCGGCTGCTCGGGACGGCCGAGCTCGAGCACCTCGTCGGGCGTGCGCAGGACGCGGATGCCCGCGCCGCGATGGCCGTGATAGGGCTTCGCGATGAGCGGCATGCGCGCGGCGAGGTCGCGCAGCAGGGTGAGATCGCCCGTGACCCAGCTTCGCGGCAGCGGCACGCCGGCCTGCGCGAGCCGGTTGGCCGCGACGATCTTGTTCTGCAGCGCGGCGCACGCGGGATAGGGGTTGAGGATGTGCGCGCCGCGGTGATGCAGGATGCCGGCGAGGCTGAGCGACAGCTCGGTCTGCGACTTGAGCACGTAGAGGTCGTTGTCCAGCGGGAAGTCGTCCGCCGCGCAGAGCTGTTCCTCCGCGATCCAGCTCGAGACCTCGTAGCCGCGCTCGCGCAGGATGCGCATCGCGTCGGCGAAGATCGGGTTCGGCTCGGCGTGCACCCGCTCGTTCAGGAAGAAGTGGATCTTCATGGATGTCTCCGTCGTCGTGCGGCCTAGGCCCACACGATCTTCGTCAGGCTGAGGAGCACGCTGTCCGCGTGCCAGGGATGCGCGAGGCGCTGCCAGCCGCCGACCAGCGTGCGGCCGAGGCGCTCTCCCGCCTTGACGCCGCTCACGCGCTGCAGCGTGGGGTTGAGGCCCGAGACGCGGATCTCTTCCTGGAGCTGCGCGGCATGCGCATCGGCCGGGTCGTGGAAGCAGTACGCCGCGGCGGCCGCGAGCAGGAGCTGGCGCGGATGGACGCCCGCCTTCGCCGCCAGCCGGGCTGCGCCCATCAGGCGGTCGCCCGAGGAGAGCTTGCGCGAGGGATCGCGCGCCACGCGGCTCACCGGATCGTTGATCGCGGCGTTGCCGAAGCGCTCGACGATCTGCGCCAGGTGCGCGGCACCGCCGGCGAATTCCTCGCCGTGGACCGCGGCGATGCCCTGCTGGCCCTCGCGCATCGCTTCCAGCACCGCGGCGCGGATCTCGGCGTCGCGGATCGCGCTATGGATGTAGCGATAGCCCTTGAGGTGGCCGAGGTACGCGCAGGTCGCGTGTCCCGCGCTGAAGATGAAGAGCTTGCGCTGCATCCAGGCGGCGAAGTTTTCCGCCACCACCATCGACGGGATGGCCGGCACCGGCTCCACGAGGCAGCGGCCGTCGACCACGAAATCCGCGGGCGGGTCGCCGATGAATTCCAGCGGCGTGTCCGCAGCCGGGTCGCCGATGCGTTGCGTGACCGCGCGGCTCACCAGCGTGCCGGAAAACCCGAAGCGCTCGAGCGGGAAGCCCTGCGGCAGGTGGCGTGCGACGGCGTTGCGCAGCACTTCGCCGCCGTCGGCGAGGTTCTCGAAGGCGAAGACGTTCACGGGGGCCGTGCGCGCCTGCAGCCCTTCGGCCACGAGCGCCGCGATGGATTCCAGGTTGTTCGCGCCCACCGCCGTCACGATGACATCGGCGCCGGCCAGCGCCGCCACGGCGGCTGCACGGTCGGCGATGTCGACCGCGCTCACGCCGTGCACGTCGCGCTGCGTGCGGGTACGGCCGTGCGCCAGCGTCACGCGATAGCGGCCGATACGGTTGAGATGCGCGACCATGGACGCGTTGCGCGCGAGGAACACCAGCTCGTATCCGGCCGAGGCGAGGAGCTCGCCTGCGAACCCGCAGCCGATGCGGCCGCTGCCGACGATGGCCGCTTTCATTGCCGGACCTCCGAATGCGCCGCATGGACATACGCGGGGCGCGCCTTGCGCGGACGCTCCGCGGCGGAAAAGATGTAGTCGGCCAGCCGCAGCGCCGCGTCGGGGACGCCCTTGAAGCCGGGGAAGCTGTTCACGTCGACCACGTACGGCTTGCCGTCGCTCAGGATCACGTCCAGGCCCAGCAGGTCCACGCCGAAGGCGCGAGCGCAACGCAGCGTGATGTCGCGCAGCTCCGGCGTGATCGTGAACGGGCGGCCGACCTTCGCCTCGTAGGTGAGCGCGGGCCACACGCGCTCCACGCCGAAGATCTGCCCGCCGATGCAGTAGATCTTGCGATCGAGGCCCTCGGGCTTGTAGTAGCGCTGTGCGAAGAGCGGGCCGTCGTTGCTCGCGATCTCGTCGAGCTCGTCCGCGTCCCAGATGACCTGCACGCCCTTGCCGCGCGAGCCGCGGTACGGCTTGATCACGAGCGGCCCGTGGGCCAGCAGCGGCGCCAGGTGCTCGGCGCGGTCGCAGACGAAGGTCTCCGGCGTGGGCACGCCGGCGGCGCGCAGCACGCGCTCGCTCACGATCTTGTCGCGCAGCGTGGCGGCGACGGGATAGGGGTTGATCACCGTCGCGTTGATCGCGTGCAGCGCGCCCGCCATGCTCATGGCGAGCGGGCTCGAGGCCTTGAGCACGTAGAGGTCGTGCTCGACGCGGATGTTGGCGACGTCGATCAGTTGCTGCTCCGGGTAGATGAGGTCGACCGTGACCCCCCAGTCGGTGAGGATGTCCACCACGTCCGGCATCACCGAGTGCCGGCGGGTCTGGGAGTAGTCCATCATCAAAATGCCGACCTTCATGAGGGTCTCCTTGCCTGTACGTGTTGAAGGACGTGCGTGGCGAGGAGCGCGCCCGCGGCCGGCACGCCCGTGTAGTTGGGGAAATCGTTGACCTCGATCACCTCGAGGCCACCGCTGGATTCGATGCAGTCGACGCCGAAGAGGCGCAGGCCGAAGGCCTCGCCGCAGCGCTGCGCGAGGTCGCGCCAGGCGGGCGAGACGACCAGCGGCGTCGTGGGCGCCGTGCCGGCATGCAGGGGCGAGGGCTTGCGCATCGCCCACACCCGCATGCCGATCACGTAGAGCTTCACGTCGAAGCCGTCGTTGGCGATGTAGCGCTGCGCGATGGCGGAGGGCTCCGACCATGCGAGCTGCTCGAGCGCCTGGGGCGTATCGACGATGCGGATGTCGCGGCCGTTGTCGCCGAAGACGGGCTTCACGACGATCGGGTAGGCCGCGCGCGGGATGTCGCGGCGCAGCTGCGCGATGCCGCCCACCCACGTCTGCGGGGTCGGGATGCCCGCCGCGTGCAGGACCGTGGCCATGTGGGCCTTGTCGAGCACGGAGGCGATGGCGCGGCGCCGGTTCGGCGTGGGAATGCCCGCGGCTTCGGCGGCCGCGAGGCGCGCCAGCAGCTCGGGGCTGCGGCCACGGGCGACGACCACGTGCAGGCCGTCGAGCCATCCCGGGTCGTCCACGTTCAGGACGCCGGCCGCGGTGTCGACCACGCTGACGCGGTGGCCTTGCGCCGCCAGGGCGTCGATGAGCCCGCGCGGTTGCGATTGTTCGAGATACCGCGCTTCTGCCAGGACCCCGCAATGAAGGGGGGCCGGGGCCCTGGCGTACAGGCGTGCTGAGGCCACTACGTTGTTCACAGTGTCTCCTTAGGGGGGTTGGAGCAGCTCTGTGACAAAGCTGTGACTGCACAATACCAGCAAATCGCAAATTTGGGAGGTTTTTCCCAAATAATATTTTCCCGGGTCGAATTGCGGGGATTCCCCGGGGCGTTTCGAGCGATTAACGAGTGTTTTTCCTGGCGCGGCGCGACCGCATCCGTAACACTTACCGACGCGTGTTTGCCTGACGCAGCGGGTCAGGCCCCCGCAATGGGTCGGTGCTGCGAGGATTTCCGGCCGGGGATTAGAATTCCGCGCCATGTCTCCGCCCTCAAGACGCATCGGCCTGGCCGTCGTTGTCACGGCCATCGCGCTTGGCGTCTGGGGGCTCCTCGACACGGCCGTCGTGCCGGCGCTGCTGGCGCTGCGCGCGGCGAGAGTCCCGTCGCCCGGGGGCGTCGCAGCTTCGCGAGTGGCTGCGCAGTCGGCGACGGCCACGACGCGCGCGCGGCCGGCGAAGTCCGGCGTCCCAGCACGGCCCGCCAACCTGCCCGCGCTCAGCCGCACCATCCACCATCCGCTGCCGCCGGCCGGAACGCCGCTCGTGGCCATCCGTGCGGACCTCGAGAAGCTGGTCGCGCAGGGCGACGCGGGCGCCGCCTGCCGCCTGGCGTTCGAGCTGGACCGTTGCCGCAAGCTGCCGGGAATGCGTTCGTCGCCCGCCTTCTGGCAGCAGCAGGCCGCGAAGACGAACGACCCGAAGCAGGCCGAATCGCTGCGGCGCATGCAGGAAGTCGTACAGGGCAGGCTCGGCGCGGCAGAGCAAGCCTGCAAGGACTTTCCCCCGGAGGAGGACACCCTGCTCGCGTGGGATTACGGCCTTGCTTCCGCGCTCGCGGGCAACCGCATGGCCTTGTGGCACACGACCTTCTTCCCGTGGGGACTCGACGTGCAGCACCCGGAGAACACGCTGGAGCAATGGAGCCAGTGGCGGGAGCTGGTGCCGCAGTTGCTGCAGGCGGGCGTCGAAGGCGGCGACCCACGCCTCTTCTCGCTCGCCGCCCGCGCCTACCTCGTGCCGTACTTCGGCATGCAGGTTTATCCGCGAGATCCCGTGCGCAGCGTGGCCTACCTGATGGCGATTGCGCCGCAGGCGGCAGAGGTTTATCGCGCCACGATGCAGCGCGACCTGCAGTTCGCGATCGAAAGGGGCCATCTCGATGCGCAGCAGGTCGAGGCGGCGCGCGCGATCGCGCAGACCCTGCCGCCGTTGAAGGACGTGCCGCCCGGAGGCTTCGACTGGAGCCGTGGCATGTCGCCCGACGAGGACGGCTCCGAATGCGAGCAGCCATGAAGGGTCGTTCCACGTGGCTGGTCGTGATCGCCTCGGGCGTCCTGCTGGGCGTGCTCCTGGAGACAGTGACCGTCGGCGTGCGCATCGCGACGTCTGGCGCGCTTATGCCCGTGCAGGAGCACGCGCCAACGGTGGCTAACGGTGCCGTCGCGAAGGACGTGGCGCCCGCGCGAGTCACCGCGCTTGGCAAAGCTCCCGCGCGCATGCTCGCGTTGCCGCCTGCGAACGCACCACTCGCATCCGTTCTGCCCGCGTTGCGCGAAGCCGGCATGCGCGGCGACGGCGCCGCGGCGTGCCGCTACGCCATGGAGGTCACGCGTTGCGCCCAGCACGCACGCGATGTCGAAAGCGAGCAGTCGATGCGGCAGTTCCTCGAGCGCGAGAAGGGCATCCCGCCCCAGAAGCGCGAAGAGATCGATCGACTGATGGCGCAGATGCGCGCCCGGATCGAGCGCGATACGCCGGTGTGCAAGGGTGTGCCGCCCGAAGAGCTGAAGGGCGCCTGGCGCGTGCTCTTCGCCGCGGCGCGCGACGGGCACGTTGCGTCGATGGCGCGTTTCGCAACCACGCCGCAACTCCTCGGTACCGGCGGACGCCTGGACTTCGACGAAGAGGCGCTCGCGGCCTATCGCACCTACGGCCTGCGCTTCCTCGAGGACAGCGCGCGCGCGGGCGACATCGCGGCGATCGAGAAGCTCGGCCGCGATTCCCTCGAGCCCGGCAGCGGCACGCGCGCGGTGCCGTACGACCCGGTGAAGGGCATCGCGTACCTCGATGCGCTCGCCGCGCATGCAGCGCCTGCGTACCGCGACGAGCTCTCGCGCCACGTCGAGGGTGCCATCGCGGCGCAGGGGATCCGGGCGCAAGACGTGAAAGCCGGCGAGGCGCTGGCCGCGACGATTCTTCCTGCATGGACGCGCGACGATTATCCCAAGCCGCGGTTCGAGCCGGAGGACGGTTTCGGGTGCGGCCCGGGATCGTAGCCAGGACTTGCAACTCCATTGACAACTTGGCCCATACCCATAATAATTATGGGTATGTCGGTAGAAGGCCCGGGTCATCGCGCTCGCGATGAACGACGCATCCCTCAAAAGAAAAATCGCGGAGATTGCGTCCGACTCGTCACGCGTGGTGATCACGAAGCATGCGAAGAAGCGCATGCGAGAGCGACACGTCCTGCTCACTCAGGTCTTGCATTGCCTGCTACGTGGACATGTCGCGGAGCCCGCGCATCAGGACATCACGGGCTGCTGGAGATGCACTCTCGAAGTGCTGGCCTCGGGCGATTTGATACGCGTGGCGGCGGCCGTCGACAAGAACGAAGAGGGGGAACTGGTCGTCGTCATCACCGTGATGAATTGACGATATTGGGCAAGGGGCGCAGAGGAGAACATGTATCACTATACGGAGAGCGGGCTGCAGAACGTCTGGCTCGAAAACGGTTACTCGAAGGTAAAGACGAAGTACGGCACGGGCGTTGCGATTCGCGACGTGGAGGGGTTGCATCGCATGATCGGCAAGACGATCGCACGCAAGCCGCGTATGACGGGTGCTGAATTTCGATTCCTGCGCAAACAACTCGGGCTGTCACAAGCGGGCATCGCGGAGCTTATTGGATCGACTGAGCAAACCGTGTCGCTTTGGGAGCGGCGCAGCGGTATCCCGAAAACCGCGGATCGGCTGGTGCGGGTGATCTACCTCGAACACACGGAGAACAATGCGAAGATTCGCGAGCTCATCGAGCGTCTGAACCAGCTCGACGAGCAACGCTCGATCGAGCGGCTCACATTCGCCGAGCGTGCCGGGAGTTGGAAGGAAGCAGCTTGATCGCAAGTGTAGAAGGCGCGTGGAGGCCCCTACGCGTCCCTGCGTGAAGCGCTAAAGCCAGGTATTCGCTCTTCCAGGACTTATGGTGCGTTCTCCAAAGTCGCTTGATTCGCTTGAAGCGCTGGGCCGTGTGCGCTTGTCACACTCGTTCTTTTTCCGCGATTTCCTCTATAGCGAGGTCGCGAATTTCTACGGCACGCCGAACATTCCGGAGAACCCCGACCTCGCGATCGAAGTCGGTTCTCGCCTCTGCCAGGATCTTCTCGAGCCGCTCAATGCGACGTTCGGACGCGTCGCCGTGCGGTCAGGTTATCGATCTCCGGCCATCAATGCGCTCTGCAATGAGCGGGAACATGGCTGTGCATCGAACGAGAGGAACTTCGCGCGTCACATCTGGGACCATCTGGACGCCCACGGACTGAAAGGGGCCACGGCGTGCGTCGTCATCCCCTGGTTCGCCGACCGGTATGCCGAGGGAAAGGACTGGCGATCGCTCGCCTACTGGATACATAACCACCTGCCCTACAGCGAGTTGCAGTTCTTCCCGAAGCTGGCTGCTTTCAACATCGGCTGGCATCAGCGGCCACGACGCGAAATACATAGCTTCATCGAGCCCAGGGGCTGCCTGCTTCGCGGCGAACCGCCCAGCGAGCGCTGGGCCGAGGCTTATGCGGACTTCCCTGCCTTTCGCCAGACAGCCTGAAGAGGGCTCGCGGGCTTGATATTGACTTTGTGCCGCGAGACGCGATCAACCATCCGACGCATGCGATGTCCTGGGTAGAGCCGATGTAGAACGACTTCCTCTTGTCCCGGGCCTTGGACGAGCTGCGGCTAACTGCGTCCGCAGTAATAGGAGGCACCCGTGGAAGGTGCATCACAAATCAGAACCGCTACTCGAGCGGGCTCGCTTATCCGGTGGACGCGGCGCAACAATCACGGTTAGGCTTATCGACAACTGCGTGCAGTACACACTTCCATGATTAGCATTTGCCTCTTTTTTATCGCATGCTTCGTTGCTTTCATCGCCTTCCTTTTTCTGAAATTTTCAGCAAGTGCAGTACACGAGATAGAAGCGTTCTTGTTGTTTTTGATCGCTGCCGTACTGATTACGGGTAGCGCAATTGTTCGAGCAATTGACGCACTTTCCAAAAAGTTGGGGCACGAGAAAACGGCGCCAAAGATGGGGCGCTCGACATCAGACAAGATGCCAGTTCCTCAGGAAGCTGGCGGGTACCGTTATCAACGCGAGCCTGAAGAACCCACGATCGTTAAGGGGGTAAA
>Ga0068851_10000921_pt1 | contig 12690 bp, 11 predicted proteins | sample KBSCornC12_FD_66588 | JGI IMG/M metagenome (GOLD analysis project Ga0068851, IMG submission 66588) | Corn rhizosphere microbial communities from Kellogg Biological Station, Michigan, USA - KBS Corn C1-2 | ecosystem: Host-associated > Plants > Roots > Rhizosphere > Soil ...
ACCGATAGTTTGCAAACGCAGACTTGTTATTTCCGTGTACCCGGAATTTCCACGGGTACCTATCCTGCAGATGATTCTTTTGTCTCTGTTGCTTTGCACAGTGGCCATCGTTTATCAGCCACCAATATCTCGGTTACATTTTTTTATTATGGGGAAGTGGGCGACTATATTACCGGAATCATCACCGGAACTTTTACATCATCTCCAGGTTATGGAGGAAGTGGTGAATATCCATTGACAGGAACATTTACCATTCTTAGAGAATAGAAATTGTAATGTATTGTTTTTCCTCTTTTTAATTTTATTCCAACGCAAAAAAATAGGGGCTCAAAAAGTTGAGCCCCTATTTTATTTTTAAACGAATTAATTAAGCTTCCACCACCTCATGCTGCATCACTGCCAAAACCTCATCCACATTTACATTCAATCCTTTTGCAATAGCAGCACCTAGCCGTGCATCGGCGCGGAAGAAATGACAGAGTTGCCTGTTGATAATGTCTTCCTTTTTAGGTCCGGCAATTCCACTCATGGCGCCGACAATATTGGACACCAGGTTATGCCGGTCATAATCATTCATCGCCTTGTTGAATAATAAACCAGGCTGCGTGTAATGATCATCATCATTTTCCCCGTTGCGATCAAACCAATCTGCAATGTTGCTCTCCATCATCATAGGTGGCTCTTTGTATTCCCCGGCAGTATAGATGTCATCAAAACTGTTGGGGAAATAATTCGGATCACCTCCTCCATTTCCATCTACCCGCATCTGGCCATCCCTTTCGTAATTGGCGACCATGTATGGACATTTGTTGACCGGTATCTGTTCGTAATTAGCTCCAAGACGATAACGGTGCGCATCAGGATAAGAAAGCAAGCGGCCTTGCAACATTTTATCCGGTGAATACGAAATACCATCCACTACGTGAGCAGGTGCAAATGCACTTTGCTCAACATCAGCAAAATAATTTTTAGGAATTTGATTGAGCTCCATGATACCCACGTCGATCAATGGATAATCACCATGTGGCCAAACTTTAGTCAGGTCAAATGGATTGAATTGGAAATTCTTCGCTTGGGCTGGTGTCATCACCTGGATCTTCAGCGCCCAACGAGGAAAATCCTTGCGGTCAATCGCTTCCACCAGGTCGCGTTGTGCGAAGTCAGGATCATGTGCTTTCATGCCTGCCGCTTCATCGTTGGTGAAATTCTTGATGCCTTGCAAAACTTTGAAATGGAATTTGACATAAACCATTTCGTTTTTGGCATTGATCATGCTGAAGGTGTGTGAACCGAAGCCATGCATGTGACGATATCCATACGGTGTGCCGCGATCACTCATCAGGATCATCACCTGGTGCAGGCTCTCCGGATTCAGGCTCCAGAAGTCCCACATCATGGTGGGACTCTTAGTGTTGGTGCGTGGATCGCGTTTTTGCGTGTGAATAAAATCAGAAAACTTCTTAGGGTCCTTAATAAAAAAAACAGGTGTGTTATTACCCACTAGATCCCAGTTGCCATCCTCAGTATAAAACTTGATGGCGAAGCCGCGCGGGTCCCTTTCGGTATCCGCGCTGCCTTTTTCGCCACCTACAGTACTGAATCGGATAAACAGCTTTGTTTCTTTGCCAACTTTGTTAAACATTTTGGCCTTGGTGTATTTCGAGATATCATTCGTCACGGTAAAAGTGCCGAAGGCTCCAGTACCCTTTGCATGCACGACGCGTTCAGGGATGCGTTCGCGATTGAAATGAGCCATCTTTTCGTGAAGAATGAAATCCTGTAATAGCAATGGACCGCGTGGGCCAATGCTCATGGTGTTTTCGTGTTCGACATAGGGCTTTCCGGAAGCCGTAGTCAGTTTTCTATTCTTGTTTTTCATAGGAAATTGCCTTTGTGGTAAAATGGGGTTTTATGTTTTTATTCAACAATGATGGTCATCACCGGACTTGATGACCTGAGGTGGCGAAGGTGGCAATAATATAGTTATCAATCAAATTGATAGTTTTTATCTTTACATAGATGAAAACTATAATAGCGGAAGAGGCGGAAGAGGCGGAAGAGGCGGAAGAGGCGGAAGAGGCGGAAGAGGCGGAAGAGTCAGAAAAGGCAGAAAAGGCGGAAGAGGTGAAAAGAAATAATCTTAACCGTTACAATTGCAATAGATCTTTTAATGAATTAAAATAGGAAGTCCCCTCGGTTGGTGAGCGGAGTCGAACCATCAGGGGATTTAGGGGCATGAACTTTCAACAACTTGAATATGTGCTTGCGGTCGATAAAGCAAGGCACTTTGTCACCGCTGCTTCGATGTGTCATGTGACGCAGGCGACACTCAGCATGATGATCCGCAAACTGGAGGATGAACTTGGGGTAAAAATATTTGACCGCACAAAAGTTCCTGTAGTGCCGACCGAGATTGGCAAGAAAATAATTGTGCAGGCTAAAGTCATTTTAGCCGAGCAGGACAAACTGCGTGGCATCGTCCACGAAGAACAAAAAGAAATACAAGGGGACTTGCGAATCGGAATAATTCCCACCCTGGCACCTTATTTATTGCCCTTGTTCCTGAATGATTTTTTAAAATCTTATCCAAAAGTGACACTGCAGGTGAATGAACTTACCACCGACGAAATTACTAATCGATTAGAACGCCATGATCTTGATGTGGCCATTCTCGCAGTACCCCTGCATCATAAAGGACTGATCGAACAACATCTCTTTTATGAAGAATTTGTCCTCTATGCACCGGCCAGTGATGTGTTGATGAAAAAAAAATACATCCTTCCGCATGACATCGATGTCAACCGGTTGTGGTTACTGGAAGAAGGTCATTGCCTGAGAGAGCAGGTTATCAATCTTTGCGAATTGAAAAACAAAGAACGCACTATGCACCAACTTGATTTCGCAGCAGGAAGCATCGAGACGCTTCGTCGCATGGTGGAGATCAATCAAGGCATCACTATTCTGCCTTCTCTTGCTTTGAAATTCATGACGCCCTCCCAACAAAAAAATATCCGCCAGTTCAAGCGGCCGGCTCCGGTGCGACAGATTGGTTTAGTCACCTATCGATATTTTGTTAAAGAGAAATTGATCGGGGCATTGCGAGACATGATTATGGCGCATGTTCCTGCAGAGATGAAGAAGGTAATGGACAGGGAGGTTATTGAGATTTAGGCAGGGATAATGAATAATGAATAGCGAATATCGAAATTGGAAGTATAAGTCGAAGACTAAGTTGAAGGATTAAAGACTGATCAATCCCAGAAGTTTGATATCAGGCATAGGGAGAGTGTTACGAACTCATTTTATGATTTCGTCGAAATCCTTTTCCATTTGTAAGTGTCTCGAGATGCCGAAATGTTACCGGTTTTGTGAAATATTTTTTGGAAAATAGCAAGTGATCAGCCCAGGAGCTGTCGACAAGGCATAGGGGGAGCGTTACGAACTCCGTTTAAGATTTCGTCGAAAACCCCCACCAACTGATAGTGTCTCGAGAAGGTGAAATGTTACCGTTTTTCCTGATTTTTTTTTTGAAAGGCGAATTTTAATGCTGAAATCGTAAGCCTGTTGTAAGACATAGGAAGGACATTACGAACTCCGTTTAAGATTTCGTCGAAAACCCCCACCAACTGATAGTGTCTCGAGAAGGTGAAATGTTACCGGTTTTCCGAAAGTTTTTTTCAGATAAATAGTCGAAAGAGGAGAGGAGGGAACTTGGAATGGGGCATCTTTCCACCCTTCTGCCCTTCCGCCCTTCTGCCCTTCTGCCTTTTTACCCTAACTAAACAACCCCTTTATCTTCTCCATAAAGTCCTCCTTCTTCCGCCGACTTACCTCCAGCATCTTATCATCCTCCATCACCACATACCCACCTTCTCCTTTCCGGTATTCCTTGATGTGATGAATGTTGACAATGAATGAGCGATGTATGCGGAAGAAATGATTGGGATCCAGCAAAGCATGATACTCCGCCAGGGTCCTGGAAGAAACAAGGTTGGGTTGTTGGCGAAAATGAATGATCGTATAACAACTGTCAGCCTCACAATATAAGATATCAGCCACCCGGATCACTTTGAAGCCCTTTGAATCCGGAATACAAATCTTCATGTCATCACTATTGCGGACTTTATGAATATTAAACAACAATGTCTCAAAGTGATGATGCGAATTTTTTTCTTTTATGCGAGTGATAGCTTTCGTCATCGCACGCTGAAAATGTTCTTCATCAATGGGTTTCAGCAGGTAATCGACAGCACTATATTGAAAGGCCCGGAGTGCATAGGCATTATAGGCAGTAGCAAAGATGACTTCGACGAGTGGATTATTCAATGCAGTAAGCACATCAAATGCCGTAAGTTTCGGCATCTGGATATCCATGATGATGAGATCCGGAGCGAGTTCATTGATTTTTTCAATCGCCACTTTCGGATCTGTGCAGGATGCCACTACCTTAACCTGGTCCGCATATGCTGAAGTCAACAATTGCAAAACTTTCAGGCTCCGGGGTTCGTCATCCACCAATACAGCTTTAATCAAACTCATAGTGCTTGTGTTTGAACATTAATTTTACCAGGGTCCCTTGCCCTTGCCCAGTTACCAATTTATCAACGATCACCAGTTGATAATGAAGATCATGTTTGCGATTTAGTAATTCTATGCGTTTCCTGATATTATCCAGCGCAGAAGAAACATGTCCATTATCAGGTGCCAATTTTGTAGCAGAGATGCCCGCGCCAAAGTCCTCCACTTCGCAGATGAGGTCATCCTCACAGGCATAAAATCGTATGTGAAGTTCATTGTTCTCCTTTTCCCTCCCTTGCCCGTGCCAGATAGCATTCTCTACTATGGGCTGCAATAATAGAGGTGCCATAACTATACCTTCAGTTTCCAGGCCTTCCTGCACATCAATGGTGTAATTAAAATGAGTAAACCTGAGTTTCTCCATCTCCAGGTAATTGCCCAGGTATTCTATCGTGTGGGAGAGCGGAACAAAAGAAAGTTTGGATTGATCGAGCGTGGACCGGAGGAGGTAAGAAAATTTATTCAAATAAATATTCGCATTCCGGTTGTCTTTCGACATGATCATTTCTTTAATACTGTTCAGGCAATTGAAAACAAAATGCGGATTCATCTGCGCATGAAGAGCCTTGAGTTCATATTCAATGACCTGCCGATCGAGATTTGAAATAAACCGCATTTGCTTCAAGCGGTAGCGTATAATCAGCCAAAGAACAGTAGCCGCAGTAGCTAAAGCAAAAAGTATAAACCACCATTGCCTATAAAACGGAAAACGTATAGTAAGCGGATAGCTGTTGTAGACCGGTAGCCAATCATTATTTTTTGAAGTCACCTGAAGTTCAAGATCGTAATGTCCGGAAGGGATCTGGTTAAGAATGATTACCGGCTGATCTAAAGTGATCCATTCTGTCGAATTGCTTTCTTTTAATCGATATGCATAGATTTGATTGGCAGGATCATTATAATTCAGCGTGAGGAATTTTATTTGCAAAGTATGTTCATCCGGATTGAATATTAATTTTTGGTCGGGATGATGAATCTGCCGTTTTCCTAAAACATTGATTTCAGCAATAAACGGCGCCCTGACTTTTTGTAAAGTGACGGGCTGAGGTTTAAAACGATAGATCATATTATCGCCACCGAAAACCATATACCCATTGTCAGGATCTTTAAAAAAACCAAACGAGCCTATGGTCTCCTGGTCCCACCCATCTTGTGCCGACAGGATCCGTGATTTTTTATTGCGTGTATCCAGGACGATGATTTTACCTTGTCTTGATATATAGTAAAGGTGATCATCGATCATACGCTGATACTTGTTGAGATCAGGACTCAATTTTGGATCATCGAGTACGCTGAAACCTTGTTGATCATTATAAATATGCCAATTCTCGCCATTGGTGGCGATCCAATATTCATTTAGTGAATTGCGATAGAGCAGGAAGACTTTTCTTGTATTTTGTTGAAGTGGAAGTTTGTCCACCAGGGAATCGATCCGTTGTTCTTTCACATTGTAGCGGGCCATCACATCGCCGCAAAACCAGATATTACCATGTCCGTCATCCGTAAACCGGTATACTGTAGTGACTTTAAATTTTGGATTTTGCGCTGAATATTCAATGCGCGTGATATCATTTGTGGCTGTATCAATTCTATATACCGCATTGCTTTCATTACCAGCTACCCAGATCATACCAGCGAGGTCCTGGTAAATTTCATGTACAGCCAGGTCTTGTAGATAATCAGGATGATTTTTAAAAGTTAACATTTCATTTTTCCCGGTGGTGATGTCATAGGCCAACACGCCTTCACTTGTGGCTATCCAAAGCCGATGATCATCTCTCCAGATCATTTTGCCAAGTCGAAGTTTTTCTGTCTTTTCCTGGAAGACTTTTTGCTGGAGGATGTGATAATCTGTCCCATCCAGTTTTAGTAAACCATCCTGCGCTGCACTGGCATACCAAACACCATTTCTTTTCTCCATCCATTTTACATGGAGCAAACCAGGTTTTCCGGGAAGGGAAATTGGAAATCGCTCCACTGGCAAAGAAATATTTTCTTTATAAAGACCTGCATTAGTTCCCACCCACAGTCGATGATCACGATCGACATACAAATACGTAATTTCTATATCAGGCCATTGCAATTGCGGATTAAGCACAACAGATTTTCGGGTGGCATTATAATGAAGTTGGTATAGGCCTGTTTTTCCATTGATCAATAACGTACTGTCATTTCGCACTACAATTTTGGAAAACCAATTCAGATTATTGCTGATATCTGCCGGAATCGGATATTCGCTCACTTTTTTTCCGACTAAATCATGAAGGAAGATTTTTTTCTTCAGGGTTGAATAATAAATGAGAGCAGTCGAATCGATGAAGGTGAAATGGATTTCCGCATCATGGGTCATCAATGCTGTATCTAATTGATACATCAGCGGATTCTCGAGTATTTTTTTCTGTTCATCATCGAAAACATTAATGCCTAAACCATTTTTTTGAAGCATCTGTCCATCTGGTGTCACCACGATATTACGGCCATATAGGATCCAGGATGTGCCGATATCTTCAGAATAAAAAACCTGTTTCGATTGAAATAATTTACCATCCGGTTCAAAAACATAAAATCCTGTCTTGGTACTAACGCCATAATAGCCTCTTCGATCTTGGCTGACATCATAGGTATTATAGGCCCAGGTAGACAGATCTTCATCTGCAGTGAAGGTTAATGTTTTGAAACTATAGTCATTGATATTAAGGGCGTGAGCTCCGTATATCGTGGAAATACCGATTTCAGTTTTGCCGAGTGTGCTCAACTTTACAGTATACGGTTCAAATTGACTGAAGGCAGCATTGAGTGTAGTCAATGTGACAAAGGATGTTCCGTCAAAACGCAGGGGTCCGTTTTCAGTACCGATCCAAATAAAACCGATAGAATCCTGTGTGATAGAAGTGATATGATTATGATTCAGGCCATCCAGTGTGTTGTATCTCGTGTAATGATTGATGTCCAGTTGCGCCAACAACATTTGTGACCCAAAGAGGCATACCATTTCGATAGCGGCGATCAACCTGAATTTCATATAGCGACTAAGAGGAGGAGATGGTTTTCCTGAAACATACGATAAAAGCAAAAGTAGGTCGAATCCTTCTCTCGCTGATGGCGCTTTTAGTGCCATTCAAAGGATGAAATCCGCCGTTTGATGATTGACGGTGGAAGAGAGAAAGAACGGTTTCAGACTGAAAGACAAACTTCTAAGGGCCAGGGAAATAATATACTCGTCACGGGCATAGAAATGGCGTTACGCTTTATCGTTTAGATTTCGTCGAAAACCACTACCAACTTACAGTGTCTCCAGAAGCCAAAATGTTACCGTTTTGCGTGAATTATTTTTCGAAAGAAGACAGTAAATGATGGAATCTTAAGGTCGGGTTTGGGCATAGGGGGGACCTTACGAATCCCGCTTAAGATTCTTGTACTGAGCGAAGTCGAAGTATCGTCGAAATCCTTTTCCACATGTAAGTGTCTCGAGAAGCCAAAATGTTACTGTTTTTCTGAAATATTTTTTGGAAAGAATAAAGAAAAGATCAACCTAGGAGCTTGAGACAGGGCATAGGGACGCGTTACGAATCTCATTTAAGATTCTTGTACTGAGCGAAGTCGAAGTATCGTCGAAAACCCCCACCATCTGATAGTGTCTCGAGGAGCCAAAATGTTACCGTTTTTTGTGAACTATTTTTTGAAAATTGTCAAATCCTCCATAATCTCTTGTTTCTTGATCCTTTAAAAATTTTAATGGATGAATCGCAAACTAGTCCTCTACATCGCCACCAGCCTCGACGGCTACATCGCCGCTCCAGCTGATGACCTCAGCTTTTTATCCATGGCCCAGAAAGAAGGAGAAGATTATGGCTATCACGATTTTATTTCATCCGTCGACACTGTCATTCTCGGACGGCGAACGTATGACTGGGTCACCAGCCAGGTGGATTTTCCGCATGCCGATAAAGAAACTTATGTAATCACCAGAACTCCAAGATCAAGTATTGGTAAAATCAATTTCTATACAGGTAATTTAAAAGAACTGGTAGACCGGCTTAAAGGAGAAGAAGGCAAAAATATTTTTTGCGATGGTGGTGCAGAAATTATTCACGAGCTTTTGAAAGAGGATCTGATTGATGAATTTATTATTTCCGTCATTCCCGTTTTATTGGGCGATGGTGTTAGGCTTTTTAAGGATGGGAGACCGAAAGTAAAATTGCTGTTGATTTCTGCAAAATCGTTCGAAACCGGATTAACACAACTTCATTATAAACAGAAAAGTAGCTAAGCATCAAAAAAAGGGTGTTTCACCCAACTTTTGCACCAACCTTTTCCCAGCGCTCGCCGTCTATGTTTAAATGCGCGATGATTGACCGAGCAGTGTAAAGCCATCTTCGATATTATTAGTTTTATTCAAAAGCAATGAGTATGAAAATAGCACACCCAGGTTTACCTATACCACTTTACACGCAGGGTATCGATGGACATTGCCGGCTAAATGGTTGTTTATCGAGAATTGGCTGCAATTGGAGAAATTAACTTCCAATGAAAATGCGACATCGATGCATGATCTTGGTTTGTCGTATATCCTCAATGCCGGTCCACAATTCCAAATCAATTCCATAAATTTTCATCTCAACGGTTTTTTCAAAACAGCTTTGACCTCTTATAATCAGTATGAGTGGGATTTAAGTTACCGTCCATGGAAGTATGGTGTGGAGGCCGCCGTTGCAATTGGATTATAGAAATTCCGTTTATATCGTTCACCATTCGTCACAAGCTCAATTGCCTACCTTTGAGCTATGAACATACCGGAGTCTTTCAAATTAATGTTTGAACCTGCATTGCTCAAAGAAATGGAGAGCAAGTCCAAACTCATGTCAGCAAAAGAAGGTGATACAATCGTTGACATTGGGCAGACTGTCCGCGTAATGCCGATATTGCTCACTGGCACTTTAAAAATTTCGCGATTAGATGAAGATGGAAATGAGTTGCTCCTGTATTATATCAGCCCCAATGAAACCTGCGCCATGACCTTCACTTGTTGTATGCAGCAATTTCCAAGCGAAATCAATGCGGTTGCAGAAGACGATATTACTTTCCTGGCTGTGCCCATCGAAGTCATGGATCAATGGATAGTAAAATATCCTACCTGGAAAAGTTATGTGATGAAATCCATTCGTGGCCGGTTTAATGAATTGCTCAAAACCGTTGACCAGATCGCCTTTCAAAAGCTGGATGAACGCCTGATCCATTATCTCAAAGAAAAATCAAAAGCCACGGGCTCCACACTGATTAATCTGTCACACGAACAAATCGCAAGGGAATTAGCTACCTCCCGGGTAGTCATCTCGCGGTTGTTGAAAAAACTCGAAATCGACAAGCGCGTGCTCCTCTATCATCATCAAATCAAGCTGCTGAGTCAATTGTAACAAAAGTCACTGACCAGCCCTGCTCATTGCCTGATCTTTGTGTTGTCAAATAACAACATTAAATCATAAAGCAATGAAAAAGAATATGGGATCTATTGATCGGGCTTTACGTCTTCTTGGAGGACTAGCCATCGTCATACTCTATTTTTCCGGTCAAATCACCGGAACATCAGCCATTGTGCTTGGCATTGTTGCCATTTTGTTAATCGGGACAAGCCTTATGGCACACTGTCCTGCGTACCCGCTATTCGGTTGGTCCACTCGCAAAAAAGAGCACAAAGTGGTTTCCACTCATGGAGTATAAAAAAAGTTTTTATTCCATTTTCAAATTACGACACGATTAAACGTGTTTAAACATTTTAATCCACCCCAGATTGGAATTATGCCAGGATCGGGGAAGCTGATGATACACATTGGTGATTATCAGGCTGTGAAATGACCTTTGTCATTTCATATTGACCATCTCAACTCGTACTTGCATCCTTATGAAAATAGAACAAATCTATACTGGCTGCCTTGCCCAGGGAGCCTATTATATCGAAAGCAATGGTGAAGCAGCCATCATAGATCCATTGCGCGAAGTTCAACCCTACATCAATATGGCTGAACTGCGAGGTGCAAAAATCAAATTCATTTTTGAAACTCATTTTCACGCTGATTTCGTCAGCGGACATGTTGACCTGGCAAAGAAAACAGGAGCGAAAATTGTTTTTGGTCCTACTCAAATGAAAACCGGTTATGAAATCATCAGCGGTAAAGATGGACAGGTGTTTGAATTGGGAAATGCAAAAATAAAACTGATTCATACTCCAGGTCATACGATGGAGAGCAGTTGTTTTTTGTTGATCGATGAGGATGGAAAGGAGAAAGCCTTGTTTACCGGTGATACCTTGTTTATTGGTGATGTCGGTCGTCCTGATTTAGCACAACATGTTATTGCTGAATTGACGCAGGAAAAATTAGCGGGGCATCTTTATGATTCGTTACAAAATAAAATATTACCGTTGAGCGATGACCTGATGGTGTATCCTGCGCACGGTGCTGGAAGCGCTTGTGGTAAAAATATGAGTACCGATACCATTGATATACTGGGTCATCAAAAGAAGATCAATTATGCTTTACAGAAAGATTTAAGTAAAGAGGAATTCATCAAGGAGGTGCTCACGGGTCTGACACCCCCACCTTCCTACTTTCCAAAAAATGTATTGATGAATATCAAAGGCTATGAGGCTATTGATGAAGTTATCGACCGGGGCAAGCGGGCCCTCTCACCGCTTGAATTCGAAACCATAGCTAATACTACGGGTGCCATCATGCTTGACACACGCGATGCGGAAGTGTTTGCCAAAGAATTTATTCCTAACTCAATCAATATCGGTATTGATGGAAATTTTGCTGTGTGGGTAGGAACATTGATTCCCGACATCAATCAACAGATATTATTGATTACAGAACCGGGACGCGAAGAAGAAGTGATCATACGACTTGCAAGAGTGGGCTACGATCATGCAATAGGATATCTCCGGGGCGGGTTAGAGGCATGGAAGCGAACTGGTGTGGTAACAGATTCTATTCCTTCGATATCTGCCCTGGAGTTTTCTGTTATTGCAGCAGCCGATGCCAACATCAACATCCTCGATGTCAGAAAGGCCAGCGAATACGAATCACAACATATTGAGAATGCAATCAATCTTCCGCTGGATTATATCAACAGCGGTATGTCTTTGATCGATAAGAATATAACGTATTACGTGCATTGCGCAGGGGGTTATCGCTCCATGGTCTTTGCTTCTATTCTGAAAGCGCGTGGCTATACTAACCTCATCAATATTGAGGGCGGTTTCGGATCCATCCGGAGAATAGCGAAATTCAAAATCACGGATTATGTGAGCCCGGTAACTATGTTATAACAGCTAAAAAATTCAATTCAAATTAATAACATCAACACTATGAAAAATAAGAAGACCGTCATTGATGTCAGGACGCCTGCAGAATTTAGAGGTGGCCATGTAGCGGGGAGTATCAATATTCCACTCCAGGATATTCCGATGCGACTCGAAGAAATTAAAACTTTATCTCAACCTATCTTGTTGTGCTGTGCGAGCGGCAACCGAAGCGGGCATGCCGCAGCTTATTTGAAGAAAAATGGAGTTGAATGTGAAAACGGCGGAAGCTGGATGGAAGTCAACTATTTAGTTCAACAAGCCTAAATACAAACCGATGTTATCCTTTATAAAAAATATCTTTAAGAGCAAACCGCCAGTCGACTTCAAAGAGTTGCTGAAGAAAGGTGCCCAGTTGATTGATGTGCGGACCTCAGATGAATTCAGAACCGGTCATCTCAAAGGCGCCATCAATATTCCTTTGCAACAATTAGGAAGTAACCTTTCGAAAATCAGGAAAGACAAACCGGTCATCACCTATTGTGCCTCCGGGATGCGAAGCTCAGCTGCTAAAAATATGTTGATGGAAAGGGGATTTGGTGAAGTGTATAATGGTGGAGGATTTCATAACCTGCAAAACAAAATCAGATGATGAATCGGATATTGACAGGCTGGACCATAACCCGAGTATTTTATTTGCTCATTGGATCGGTCATATTCGTTCAGGCCATCCTGCAGAAGGAATGGTTGGGTATTGCATTCGGTGGGTACTTCGCCTCGATGGGATTATTTGGTTTCGGATGTGCCGGTGGTAA
>Ga0068851_10000924_pt1 | contig 12670 bp, 10 predicted proteins | sample KBSCornC12_FD_66588 | JGI IMG/M metagenome (GOLD analysis project Ga0068851, IMG submission 66588) | Corn rhizosphere microbial communities from Kellogg Biological Station, Michigan, USA - KBS Corn C1-2 | ecosystem: Host-associated > Plants > Roots > Rhizosphere > Soil ...
TGTTCCAATGAAGCTACTAAATCGTCAACCGGTAAATAAGGAACAAGAGTCAACAAGACCAGCATGCTCGGAAAGATAGAAAGGAAGAAACTGAAGGCCATGGAATTGGAGCGCGTCATGATATCATCGCGAAGTATTTCTTTCCACACGAATTTTAAAATGATGGCAATAGGGATCATCTTGAATCCCGGCATCGATTGTCGATGCAGAAAATCTTTAAACTGATAATACTTTGCCTTCCAATACTGCATATCGCTAAAAATACAACTTCAAAGGGGTGGTGATGAAATCAGGTGCAGAAATCCGTTGTTGTGTTTTAGAATCCAGGAAACATAATTTGACCAACGCGCCATTGAGCAGCGTGCCGGCTTCATTGCGGATTTCATACCGAAACTTTATTTCTCTATCCGGCAATTGAGGCAAGATAGTTTGAATGGTCAGCAAATCATCATATTTCGCAGGGCGGAGATAACGAACTTCCATGTGCGTGACCGGCATCCAGATATGATGAAGGCGTTCGAGGTCTTTATACCATATTCCCACATCACGCATCGCTTCGACACGAGCCACTTCATAATATTGAGCATAGACGCCATAATAGACAAAGCCCATTTGATCCGTTTCTCCATAGCGAACACGAATCTTACTTTCATGGGTATAGCTCATGATCGCAGGATTGGGCAGGTCATACAATGGGAGCCACCTCTTGCCCGCGACAATTCATTGCTTGGCAAGGTGATAATAGTTTTTTGAAGAGAGGCTGGATAGGTGGAATCGGCAGAAGTCTTTTTCAAAAAATCTTCTGCTTTCAAAATGGCATACCCTGCCGATCGAAATGCTTGTTCAGTATGTGGATTACGATCATAGGTCAAAGCAACACCTGGCCGAATGGTCACCAGATTGCAGCCATCCGTCCACTGTTCCCTTTCCTGGTAGGGAGACACGCCATTCCCACTCAGGATAAATTCCATGTTGGGGTTGATCTCTTTTTGAATAAATTCTCCAATAGCAGAATAAAACCGGTTAGTGCCGTTTTTAGCGTAAACTTCTACATAGCTGCTCAAGCCATCCAGTACAATTGGTTTATAGGCGACTATTTGATTGCTATCAATCTGGGTGAAGATCGTATCAATGTGCATATACGATCGATCACGAGGGATGACGACCATAGCAACATGATCGATCACATTTTTTTCGAACAACACTTTTTTCAAAGAATGGAAAGCGTGTGGGGTAGATCGCTCGCTGCAGCCAATCAGCAGATAGTTTTTATTTAGAATCATCATATCGCCACCTTCAATGGAAATGCGTTCACCGTTTCGCGAAGGCGGGAACAAGTCAACATCATTCAGATTGATAAGCCGCTCTTGTTCCAGGAGATGTTGAAAGTTTGGATGATGCCAAAGTATAAACCGGGTTAATAAATTTTCCCGGTAGCGGGCTTCTTTAGCAGCTTTTGTGATGACGATATGATCATTGACTACTACGGCAATGTCCCGCGTAAAAATCAGGTTAGGAACCGGATCGAAGTAAATGTTATCGGTATTGGGGTCATGACCGGTGATCAGCACATTGGAAAGCAACTCATCATCCATAGCCTTCAATTCCGAAAGATATTGAGCCGGCAATTCTTCAAAGTTGGCGATTTGCTCCAAAAAATGATCTTTGGCGGTGGGTTCGGCTTGAAGTGATTGCAGGACCATTTCCTGGATTTCAAGCACATTTTGGCGACCTATAAATTGAGCCAATACAGCAGTAAAGAGGTCGTGCTCTTCCTGCATTTTAGGAAGGTGGACGATGTCATCAAACAATAATTCACCAGCCTGCCGGGGTGAAATTCGAGCGATACCAGCATCCGGGCGGTGAACCATAACGCGTTGCAGAGCGCCTATCTCTGAAGGGACATGAACGTGATCCGTCATGCGCCAAAGGTAAGTCGAAGTCCCCATGCCCTCTGCCGGACGGGATTAAATGATTTTTCAGCGATTGCAGCCTGTCTAACTGAACCTAATCTGTATTTTTACGCTTTATAGCTCATTAATTACCAACGGACGACCCACAATGTTCAAAAAGTTCAAGTCCCTCTTTGTCATTGAGGACGGCGATACCGCTTCCGACGACAAGACTTCCTCAGTCAGCCCACCAAGCCCAAAGAAAGAGGCTTCAACTCCTGCTTTTGATGTGAAGACCAATGTTTCCGGCACCGGCGCTGGGAAGGTGCAGGATAAATTTCTCGATGCACTATTTGGTGCACTGGAATCCAGCAACCAGGAAGGTTTTGACTACATGGAGTTTAAAGACTTCTTAAAATCCCTGGCCAATGTTCCCATGGATGACAATACCCGTTATAAATCTGCTTTTGCTACCGCACAAACGATGGGGGCTACAAAAGATAAGATCTTGTCCAGTGCAAAGTATTACCTGACTATATTGGCGAATGAACAAACTAAATTCCAGGATGCACTCCAGGGACAGCGGGAAAAAAATCTGACCGGGAAACAGGATGAGATTAAGCAGCTTGGGACCACCATTGATCAGAATCAAAAAGATATTGAGAAATTGAAAGCTGAAATTGAATCTCATCAACAGCGGATTACTGCATTGGAACAGGAAATTTCTTCAGCATCTGATAAAATTGCACAGACGGCAGATGATTTTGAAGCTACTTATAAAGCTTTAGTCAGTCAGATCCAGTCGGATGTTCAAAATATTGAATCACACCTTTAGCCTTGATATCACAGTATGGATGGTATGGATGGATATAAATCAAAAACATTCTGGCAGCGTCCTGAGGGCGTAACAGGAGCTATATTTATGGCGGCCCTGATTGCCGGAATTGGTGTTTTGACAATCAAATCAATTGGACTTATCGTTGCAGCACTCACTTCGGGTATTGGACTCGTGGCTACGCTGTTGGTTTTGGGTACCATTATTTTTACGGTGCTGGATTCGAAGGCCCGGAACCTGGTTTGGTACATGTACAAAAGTGTGATGCGATCGATCACCGGCATTTTTGTCAAACTGGATCCTATTGCGATACTCAAAGGATACGTCAATGACCTGAAAGAAAATCTCAGGAAGATGAATCGTCAGATCAGTATGCTGCGGGGCCAGATGCATAAGTTGCAGGAACTGATTTTAAATAACAGGAAAGAAATACAAAGCAACCTCACACTCGCCAGCCAGGCTAAAGAAACTGACAAGCAGGCGGTATTGATATTGAAAAGCCGCAAAGCCGGACGATTGAAAGAGTCTAACATGAAACTCGAAGATCTCTACAAAAAGATGGAGATCCTGTACCGCGTGTTAGGGAAGATGTATGAGAACAGTGAAGTCATGCTCGAAGATATCGAGGACCAGGTCGAACTCAAAGAACAGGAACGAATAGCGATACATGCGAGTCATAGTGCTATGAAGTCGGCGATGAGTATTATCTCCGGTGACAAAGACAAACGAATGGTATTTGATATGGCGTTAGAAGCGATAGCGGATGACGTGGGTAATAAAGTAGGAGAGATGGAGCGGTTTATGGACATGTCGGAAAACTTTATGAAATCGGTTGACCTTCAAAATGGTATTTTCGAGGAAGAAGGATTGAAGATGCTGGAGAAATGGGAGAAAGAAGGTGTGTCCAGCATTTTAGGTGAGGATAAACAAACCCTGTTGAAACAAGCGGATGATGATAATAATGTGCTGGATCTGAATGCACCCATTGCCCGTCCGGAAAAAGTGGAGAACAGGAAAAACCAATACGATTCCTTTTTTGATTAAATAAGTATTCAAATAGACATAACCCAACTGATATAAACACTAAAACCATGGCCACACGATTAACTGCGTTTTCGAAATTCTTCATTACCCTCCTGATACTGGGTGTGATTGCTGGCGGCGGATATTACCTGCTCAATAAAACTTCTTTCGGGTCTAACCTGAAACAGAAAGCAGATGAAACCAAGAAGGATGATAATACTTCAAAAACTGAGCCTCAGAAGACCAATTTCAATGATGATGAAAATACATTGGTTGTTCAGTTGGTCACCTGGGGTGGTTACGGCCCTGGTTTGTATTTCAATGAAGGTGCGACACCGAATGAGAATTCACGTTTTTTCAAAGAATATGGATTCAAAGTCCGTTTCGTTTTAGAAAATGATCTCATCAATGCCATGAATGCATGGATAGCGGATGATTATGATGTTGCTGTTCAGACTGCAGATGCATTTCCATTATACACCGGTCCTGCCGATATCAATCAGTATAAGCCAAAAGCTTTTATGCAAGTGGATTGGTCGAGAGGAGGTGATGCCATCATTGTCAAGAGAGGAATCAATAGTGTGAATGATTTGAAAGGTAAAAAGATTGCAGTGGCTGTACCATCACCTGCGCAGACATTGCTGACCACAGCATTGGAAGCGGCTAATCTTAAATATAGTGATGTCGAAGTGGTGAAAACTACTGACAATCTTAAAGCCGCTCAGCTCTTCAGAAGTCCTGACGTTGATGCTGCTGTTGTTTGGAGTCCTGATGATATCCTGGCCACGAAAGATGTTCCGGGTTCAAAGACTTTATTGAATACCAAAACAGAATCGCATGTCATTGCGGATATCTTTTTTGCAAAAGAATCTTTTCTCAACAGCCATCGCGATATGATCAATGGATTCTATCAAGGTTGGATGAAAGCGGTAGCGGAATTAAAAGCTAATCCGGATAACCGCGCGAAAGCTGGCAAATACCTGGCTGAGTTAAATGGATTGGGTGTGGAAGATGCAATGGGCATGATGGATGTTGTGTATTGGACCAGTCATGGAGACAACATGAATTTCTTTGGTATGAATCCTGATTATCGTGGACAACGTGGCGAAGATCTGTATACCAAAATGAGCAAAAACTTCGTCATCACCGGTGATGCAGAAAAAGAGGCACCCTCATGGCGAAGTGCAATTTTTACAGGTGCCGTTCAAGCAGGAAATGATGTATTGACAGGTCCGACGTTTGCTGCAGAAGCCAGCAAGACTTTTACGCCGCCAACAGCGGAAGAGAAAAATGCTCCTTCTATTGCGACTAAACCTGTGAGTATCAATTTTGCTTCCGGTAAATTTCAATTGGATGAAAATGCCAAGACCATCATTGATTTTCAATTTGCAGACGTATCCAAATCCTTTGCGCATTCCCGGATAAGAATTGAGGGGAACACTGATAATGTCGGATCGAAGCAGATGAATATGGATCTTTCCAGGAAGCGTGCACAAGCGGTAGCCGATTATCTTGCTAGTCAGTTCAAAATTGATAAAAACCGTTTCGTCATCATTGGAAATGGACCTGATAACCCAGTTCCCGGATGCGAACAAAATCAGGACGATGCTTGCAAGGCTAAGAACAGAAGAACGGACTTCCAGGTGATTGGAAATAATTAGATAGCCTAATCAAAACGCTGTCTACATGAAGTTTCTTGGTGGAATAGATTCTGGCACACCTGCACAGCGTCTTATCTTTGGTATACTTGGAGCTGCCCTCGTTCTTGGCGTATGGATGCTTTTTACTACAGGAGCTAATCCTGTTTTTCCATCGACCATTCCTTCACCGGTAAAAGTGTTCTATGCATTTGGTGATTTGTGCCGCGATAATGAATTGTTTAAGAACCTGGGGTTCAGTCTGGGTCTTAATCTTTCCGGATATCTTGAAGCTATCGTATTCACCATTCCGCTTGGATTCATCATTGGTCTTTTCAAATACACCCGATGGGGTTTTCAAAAACAGGTTGATGCATTTCGTTATGTGCCATTGACTGCATTGACGGGTGTGTTTATTGTGCTGTTCGGCATAGGTGCTCCTTCGAAAATTCATTTCCTTGCTTTAGGTATATTAATTTATTTGCTGCCGGTAATGGTGCAAAGGATTGATGAAGTGAGTGATGTTTATTTGAAAACTGTTCATACACTTGGTGCAACAGATTGGCAAACTATCAGGACCGTTTATTTTCCTAGTGTATTATCAAGGTTGTCGGATGATATCCGGGTATTGACGGCTATATCATGGACCTATATTATTGTAGCAGAAACTTTAGCCAGTCAGGGAGGTATTGGAGCCTTGATCTGGATGGCTGGTTTCCGGCAGGGACGATTTGATAAAGTATTTGCATTGCTGGCGATCATCATGGTGATTGGAGTCATTCAGGACAGAGTTTTTCAATGGCTTGACCGACAATTTTTTCCTTTTAAATACCAGGCACGGGAAGCTGTTAAAGCCTCTTCTCTTCAACAGAAAACCTTTTTCGATGCTGTCAGTGAATTCGCTCTTTCTGCCCTTGGATGGATTTTAGTGGGACTCTATTTTATCTTGATGATCAACGAATACATTCCTTTTCTCGGACAATTGAAACCGTTGTCCTATTTGTTCGGCGAAACACTTTGGGTGATCAACCTGATGTTTATTTGTTTTATGGTGTTGCAAGGATGGAACTGGTATAAGCGACGGAGCGATGCTATGGCTCTGAAAGGCATCACGTCTAAATTGCAAGTGAAAGGATGAATATAAAATTTGACGACAGTAGCGGGCAGAAGAACATCATCGAGCTGAAAAATATCAGCCAATCCTATGATGGCGGAAAAAACTGGATCATCAAGGATCTCGATTTACTTATTGAAGACAAACCTGAACAAGGACAATTTGTTGTTTTGCTTGGCGCATCAGGAAGTGGAAAATCCACGTTACTTCGCTATATCGCAGGCCTGCAAACACCAACAGTCGGTACCGTTAAAGTGAACGGTGTGCCAGTCAGTGATAAAACTAGAGTGAGTATGGTCTTCCAGGAATATTCTTCATTGCCCTGGATGACCGTGTTGGACAATGTTGGTCTCGCGCTGGAATATCAAGGAGTCAGCAAACAAGAACGATTTGCACGTTCGATGGAGATGATTGAGATTGTCGGACTTGCCGGACATGAAAAGAAATATGCACAATATCCCGCTTTATCCGGTGGTCAATTACAACGCGTGGCTATCGCCCGCAGCCTGATCGCTAATCCGGATATTATCCTGATGGATGAACCTTTCGGAGCATTGGATATTCGGACTCGAATTCAAATGCAGGACATGCTGATCGAGCTTTGGCACAAATTTCAATCCACCATTATTTTTGTCACGCATGATATCAGCGAAGCTGTATATCTCGGCGATGACATTTACATGATGAAGTCTCCGCCATCCTGTATTGTTGAGCATGTCAAGGTCGACTTGCCTTTACGACGTGATCACAGCACCAAGCGGGATAAACATTACACGGAGCTGGTGCAGTCGGTGGAGGATTTGATGATGAAAGTGTCGGATCTTAAATCGTGACCCGTCATCCGTGACCCGTTATCCGGAGATTTTCATAAAGCAAAACAAAGTTTTGAAGAACACACGGACATAGGCAAAGCCTATGCCCATCATCATTTTATTTTTTAAAAATTTATGATCGGCGTAGGCTTTGCCTGCGTCGGAGTGTCAGCAAATTTCTGATTTGCGAAATAAAATGATTTCTTTTCTAAATCAAGTTTCCTCCACAACTACTTCCAGCACCTGCTGTGCAGCCATAACAATGTTGATTGACAACAATGTTTCGTTCTGATAATGCAACTTCATCGAAGTCGCGGATGTGATTTTTTGCTGAGGCAACTTTCAGCTCTAACATTTGATTGAAATCACAATCATAGAGATAGCCATTCCATCCAACACTGATCATGTTGCGGCACATGAGTTGATCGATTGTAGCCGGATTGAAAGCTTCGATCAGGGTTTGCATGTAGGATTCATAATTGCCGGATTCAATCAGGTATTCAAGGAAGCGGTTGATCGGCAGGTTGGTGATAGAATAAAGCCGATTGAAATCAATATCGTATTTGCGTTTTAGTTGTCGTTTAAATTCTAATTCAAGGCCGCTCTGGTCACCCGGCAGGAAAGCACCAGATGGATTTTGAATGAGATTGAGTTCTAAATTTGAATTCTCTTTTCCATAGCCTACTGCATTCAACATTTTTAAAGCTTTAATGGAATCATCGAAGACACCAGCACCTCGCTGATGATCTGTTCTAATGCTACTATAGTGAGGAAGTGAGCACATCAATTCTATTTCGTGTGCAGCGAAAAATTGAGGGAGATCTGCATACTTTGGATTAGAAACAATAATAGTGAGGTTGCATCGATCCATGATATGACAACCGAGCTCGTGACATTCTTTAACAAACCAACGGAAGTGGGGATTTAATTCTGGCGCTCCTCCTGTGATATCTACTGTTGGAATATTGAATCGATCAATGGCCTCGAGACAATATTCCAGTACCGCTTTAGTCATGATTTCGGTGCGATCCGGACCTGCGTCCACATGACAATGGGCACAAGACTGATTGCACAAGCGGCCAACATTAACTTGCAGCGTATCGAGTTTCAAAGGTTTCAAATGATTAACCCCCGCTTCTCGCAATGAAGTTGTAAAAGATTTAAACTCCGATGCCCCTGTAGAAGGATGATTGAGCACATCCAATTGGAACATCGTTTCCGCCAATGGATTATGACGAGATTGAAGAGATTTAGTGGCCTGGCGAATAGACATAGATTACATCGCTACTTGTTTCACCTGGTTCATCATCATCACGGAATTGACCAGGCTGGCGCCGGCACGAATGGCGGCAGAAACATGCACAGCTTCCATCATCTGCTCTTCATCGGATCCTTTGGCCAGGCAATCTGAAGTGTAAGCATCGATGCAATAAGGACATTGCACGGTGTGAGCTACAGCAAGGGCAATTAATGCTTTTTCGCGCGCGGTCAAAGCGCCCTCGCGGAAAACTTCATTGTAGTAATCAAAAAATTTGGTTCCCATGGCTTCCTGGAATTCAGTGATGTTGCCAAATTTCTTGAGATCCTCGGGTTGGAAGTAGGATTTCTGATTCATAATAATTATAGGTTTAATGAATGCGATCTAAAACAAGTTAGGCACGTTATTGGTTTCGGCTAAGATAATAGCAGGAATGGTACATTTGCCTTTAAGCGCCACATGCAGAACAAGACTACACCAACTCAATATCAACACGAAACAACCTTTACGCTGGAACGGCATGAATACCGGGCTTTCCTTTTCCCAACCTGCCAGGATCCATTATTTGCCGACAAGGCGGCTTCGAGCATTTTTCAAAGACAGGCGTATCATAAAGCACTTGAAACTGCACCACCAGATCGAATGTATTTCTGGTATGTTCGGCTGGAACTTGATGATGAGGTCGTCGGAATGTTGAGTTTTCAAATCAAAGACTTCAATCCCGGGGACAGCCTGAAAAAACATGCTGAAAAAAGTTTTATTCATAAACTCCGCTACAAGCTCGCTTCATTGATTCAATTGACAGTGCTTTGCCTTGGCAATACGACCGTGACCGGAGATTATGGATTTTGTTTTTCGCCGAAGACTGATCGCAGGCTGCAAACGCTGTTGATGATGAAATCAATTGACTGGATGTTGACGCTTCCAGACTTTAGGAAAATCAAAATGATTTTAGTCAAGGACTTTGATGACGATATTTTCAAAGATCTTCCGGATACACCGTATTGCTCAGAATATCATGCCATCGATACACAACCCAGTATGATCATGGAGATTCCGGATAATTGGAAAAGCCTGAGAGATTATTTAGCGGCGCTAAAATCTAAATATAGAATCAGGGCCAACAAAGCACTTGAAAAAGCAAGAGAGCTCGAGCGTGTTGAATTGAATTACGAGGAGATTGCTGCCATTGAACCTCAACTCCACGAGCTGTATCTTAAAGTGGTAGGCGATGTTGGATTCAATTTATTTTTTCTTTCACCGGTTTATTTTTCCACGCTCAAAAAATCACTCGGGGATAAATTCAGATTATGGATTTATAAACACCAGGGCGAACTCATTTCTTTCTTTACGGTCATCGAAGATGGTGATATCCTGGACGCTCATTTCCTTGGTTATGATCCCAAGGTGAACGAACATTTTAAATTGTATATGAATATGTTGTTGTCGATGATAGACCTGGCCACTGAAAAAGGATTCAAACAACTTCAACTCTCCCGCACGGCAACCGAGATCAAAAGCTCTGTCGGTGCAGATGGAAGACAAGTATGGGCCTATCTGCGTTTACGAAACAAACTTTATAATTCGCTGCTGCCACGAGTCTATTCGTTTTTCAAGCCGGATTTGAGTTGGGAACCTCGTCATCCGTTTAAATAGTTTAACCCAACTCTCCTCGCACGGAGTACACAGAGTACACTGAGAAAATCATGAAATAATTTGATTCGTGAAAATTTGCGGGAATTAGTGGCTCTTTTTATGTCCCGATATTCATTAAAATATGGCTCTTATCTTTGTGCCACAACGAGTCAATACAATATGGAAGAATTGTCGAAAAGGTATAGCCCTGCGGAGATAGAGGATAAATGGTACGAACATTGGTTGAAAGCAGGTCATTTTCATTCGGTTCCGGATGAGCGGGAAGCTTATAGTGTAGTCATTCCACCTCCTAATGTGACGGGTCAACTGCACATGGGCCATATCCTCAACAATACCATACAGGACACATTGGTTAGAAGGGCAAGGCAAGAAGGCAAAAATGCTTGCTGGGTGCCGGGTACAGACCATGCTTCGATTGCCACTGAAGCTAAAGTGGTCAATATGCTTCGTGAGAAAGGAATTAAAAAATCGGATCTCACACGCGAGGAATTTTTGAAGTATGCATGGGAATGGACCGATAAATATGGTGGCATCATTTTGCATCAATTAAAAAAGTTAGGGGCTTCTTGTGATTGGGAAAGAACAGCATTTACACTGGATGAAGTTCGCTCAGAAGCAGTGATTGATGTCTTCATCGATCTCTTTAAGAAAGGAAAATTATATCGCGGGAAACGAATGGTCAACTGGGATCCTGCAGCGCAAACGGTATTGTCGAATGAAGAGGTAATCTATGAGGAAGAAAAGACGACGCTGTACAAAGTACGATACAAAATAGAAGGTACATCTGACGAATGGATCACTATTGCAACGACACGTCCAGAAACTATTCTTGGTGATACCGCTATCGCTGTTCATCCTGAAGATGATCGGTATAAACATCTGCATGGAAAGAAAGCGATTGTTCCATTAATCAATAGAGTGATTCCGATTATCACCGATACTTATGTTGATAAAGAATTTGGAACCGGTGCATTGAAAGTAACACCAGCACATGACATCAACGATTATGAAATCGGATTGAGACATCACCTTGAAATCATTGATGTATTGAATCCCGATGGTACGATGAGTGCTGCTGCCACTTTATATGTTGGCATGGATCGTGACAAAGCCAGGAAAGCAATGTTCGAAGCATTAACTGATGCAGGACATATCGTCGGTACTGAGGATTTGATTCATAATGTGGGTCGTTCTGAACGTACTCGAGTGGTTGTTGAGCCGAGACTTTCTCTTCAATGGTTTGTTGATATGAAGTCGATCGCTGAACCAGCATTACGAGCTGTCATAGATAATGAAATCCAGTTTTATCCGGATAATCTGAAGAACACCTATCGGCACTGGATGGAAAACATTCGTGACTGGTGTATATCTCGACAACTTTGGTGGGGCCACCAGATTCCAGCCTGGTATCTGAAAGGGGAGAGCAATGAACAAGTATTTGTTGGGAAGACTGAACAGGAAGCCCTTGATCAAGCAAGAAAACAAACCGGTCGTGCAAATCTTACGGTGGATGATCTGGTGCAGGATGTTGATGTTTTAGATACCTGGTTTTCATCATGGTTGTGGCCGATCAGTGTATTTAATGGATGGAAGGATAAAAAAGAAATCAATTATTACTACCCAACGAGTGTCTTAGTCACGGGATGGGATATTATTTTCTTGTGGGTGGCCAGGATGGTGATGGCGGGTTATGAATGGCGAGGAGAGAAACCATTTGATGCTGTTTATTTCACTGGCATGGTGAGAGACAAGCAACGAAGGAAGATGAGCAAACAATTGGGGAATAGCCCTGATGCACTTGGACTCATTGAACAATTCGGAGCAGATGGTGTGCGCTATGGCATTATGGCTTCAGCACCTGCAGGTGGAGATATTCTTTTTGATGAAAAGTTGTGTGAGCTCGGAAGAAATTTCTGCAATAAACTTTGGAACGCATTGAGACTTGTTAAATCCTGGAGTGTTGATGAGCATTTAAAACAGGATGAAGGAAGAGCGTTAGCGATAGAATGGATGAAATCGCGATTGAACCAGGAAGATAGCAACTTGAGACAACGCTATTCTACTTTTAGATTGTCGGAAGGCATTACTTCATTGTACACTTTTATTTGGGATGACTTCTGTAGCGTTTTATTGGAAATCATCAAGCCTACCTTCGGAGAAGCATTGGACAGAAAGAGTTATGAATCTACGCTTGATATTTTCGAGGAGATCTGCAAATTGTTACAACCTTTTATGCCATTCATCACGGAAGAAATTTGGCACCAGGTGAGGGAGAGGAAGAGTGGAGAAGATTGCATGATTGCACAAGTATCACCAGAAGTTGGAAATGTAAATGAAGAGTTGATTGATGTCTTTACCCATTTGCTGGCGGTCAAGACCTCTGTTCTGGAACTACGCAATCAATATCAATTATCGCCAAAGGAACCGATGGCGCTGACATTTG
>Ga0068851_10000925_pt1 | contig 12665 bp, 11 predicted proteins | sample KBSCornC12_FD_66588 | JGI IMG/M metagenome (GOLD analysis project Ga0068851, IMG submission 66588) | Corn rhizosphere microbial communities from Kellogg Biological Station, Michigan, USA - KBS Corn C1-2 | ecosystem: Host-associated > Plants > Roots > Rhizosphere > Soil ...
CGATCAGGCTCAGCATCGCCCCGGCGGCGAAGGCGAAGGAGAACGGCAGCAGGGCATGGACCTGTTCGACCGCGAGGTAGGCGATCACGGCGCCGACCGGCTGCGGCGCGCTGGTCGCGACCGCCGCCCAGAACTGCCGCGCCCGCCCGTAGCCGGTCGCCTCCATCGGGATCGCGACGCTGGTCCCCTCGGGGACGTTCTGGATCGCGATCGCGAGGATCACGAAGAGGCCGAGGCCGGCCCGATCGGAGGCGAAGGCGGTCCCCACCGCCAGCCCCTCCGGCAGGCTGTGGACGAAGAGCACGGCGAAGACCAGGGCCGAGGTCCGCGCCCCCGGCCCGCTGCGGCCCATGAAGACCGACTCGGTGTCGAGCCGCGCCCGCGCCACGCCGAGCAGGACGGCGCCCAGCGCCAGCCCCGCCACGAGATCCCAGACCGAGCCTTCCTCGGCCGCGGGCAAAAGCAGGCCGACGATCGAGGCGACCCCCATCACCCCCGCCGCGACCCCCAGCAGGAACGGCGTCAGCGCAGCCGCGCGGCTGCCGAGGAACCAGACCGGGATCGCTCCCAGGCCGGTCGCCAGCGCGGTCCCGCAGGCGGCGAGGAAGAGGACGAGCAGTTCGGGCATCGAGCCCGCAAGCTAGCGACGGGGTCGGCTCAAGAAGCGAGCGGCGGCGGCGTCACGGCGGGGAAGGCCGCGACCCCGACGACGATGCCCTGGGTGCCGTCCGCCCCGCTCCGCCCGCGGCTCGCCTCGGCGGCCCTCCGCACCCTCGCGTCGAACTCCTCGCTGGCGGCGCGGATCTCCTCCCAGGCGGTCTGGTCGACCTGGGTCAGGGACCAGTCCCAGGTGCTGCCCTCCAGGGCCGCGAAGGCGTCGGCGTCCATCGCCGAGACGGCGACGATCAGGCACTCCTCGAAGGACATCCGCCGCGAGGAGGGCTGCGCCTCGCCCTCGTCGACGGGGTCGGCCTCGCTCAGCGCGTGGAACTTGAGCCGGTAGAACTTCTCGATCGCCCCCCGCCGCGGGACGCTGTCGGCGAGCTCGACGATGTCGCACTCCTTGGCCAGCACCTGGCTGAGGTGGTACGAGACGGCTCCGACGTCCATCCCGATCTCCTGCGAGATCGTCGTGGCGCTGCCGGCGCCGTCTACGAGGACGCGCATGATCCGCCGGCGGACCGGGTGGTTGAGGGCGCGTAGCACCCGGTCCAGGGGAGCGCCGGCGGAGTCTGCGCGGGGGGTTGACTGCTTGGTGGCGGAGGAAGTGATCACGGGCTATCCCTCAGCGGGGCGCCGCCGCCGGCCGAGCAGGCGCAGGGTGTGGGTCGGCCGGGGGATGCGGAACATCGCCATCAGGCCCGGCGAGCTCTCGGCCGCGGTCCGCCGCCGGTGGTTGCGGTCGAGGTGCCGGGTGGCCCGCAGGACGAGCTGCACCTGATCGCTGCCCGCGACGAGCGAGGCGAGGATCTGCTCCTGGCCGCCGGGGGCCGGGCGGTTGCCGACGACCCCGACGCATTCGGAGTCCCGCAGCACCTGGGCGTGGTAGGCGACTTCGCCGCGGCGCAGCGGCGCCAACTCGCCGAGGATCTCGGTGACGCTGCGCGAGCGGCTTTCCTCGTGCAGCGCCCGGAGGATCTCGCGCCGGGTGGGATGGTTGAGAGCGTCCTGGAGCTCGGGCTCAAGGACGGCCAGCATCTCGTTGGCAAGACGTCCGTCATCCGCCGTCAGACCCGCGTCCCGCATAACTCCTCCTCCGCCCGTTACTTAAGTTCCCGTGACCACTTGGAGATGGTCGGGAGAACCCTAGGCGGAGGAGGAATCGTTTACGAAGGCAAAACCCGGCAGTAATCCGCGTCGCGGTCGTAACCGCTATCGATGGCGGCAGAGATAGATCGCCTTCGTATGGCGATCTTCGTCGACGCCGGGGGTCAGCGCACCCTCCAGCTCGCCGAACACCGAAACGCATCGCAGGCCCGCCGCGTCGAGGGCCGCGAGCACCTCCGTTTCGCCGAAGTGGCGCTGGCGATGGACGTGTGTCAGCTCTGAATCACCGGGCGAGTCGAAGCGGGCTTCGGCGAACATGCCGGGCGCGATCTCCGCCGAGGTCTGCTGCCCCTGCCAGACCAGCTTGCGGCCCTTCTCCTCGACGACGATCTCCTTGCTGAAGAAGTTGCGGTAGGTCACCAGCGTGTTGATGTCGAAGAGGACGATCCCGCCCGCCGCCAGGTTCCGGCGCATCCCGCGGAAGGTCGCCTCCAGTTCCTCGACCGACAGCAGGTAGTTGAGCGGGTCGTTGATCGCCCAGATCAGGTCGAACTCCCCCAGGTCGGGAAGGTTCCGCATGTCGGCCACCAGGAGGTCCGCCTCCTCGCCGGCCTTTTCCCGCGCCAGCTCGAGCATCGCCGGGGAGATGTCGCACCCGGTGACGGTCCATCCGCGCTCGAGCAGCGAGACGAAGCTGAGCCCGGTGCCACAGGCGACGTCGAGCAACCGCTTGCCTTCGATGCCCGCCTCTTCCGCCTTGCCGAGCAGTCGCCCGGTCCACCGCTCGTACAGGTAGCCGCGGTTGAAGTCGTCGTATACGGGAGCGAACGCGTCATAGGTTTCCCTGACCCGGTCGTCCGCCTTCCACTGTTTCTGCATCTCGTCCTCCAGTAAGTGACCGTTCTATTTAGGAACTAACTACTTACCTTTTGCGAACACATTCGTCCACGCAAGAGACGCCCCCCTCCACCGAAAAGGCGGAGAGGGGCGAACCGCATCAGCCGGCCTTCGTCGTGCTGACCGCAGGCAAAGTTGCCGTCGTGACCTGGACCTTCATGCTGCTCACCCCCCTTCACCAAACTGAGCTGTTTGATGAGAGGTGGTTTACCGCTGGCTTGAGCCGGCAGCACTCACCGACAAGGCACTTTGGGAAAAAAACAAAAATGCTGTGTAAAGCATTACTGTTATCCCTCACACTCAGCTTCTACTGAGGTATTTCATGCCTTCTTCGGTCAAAACCCTTACGCCAGCCCCCTGGGGTATCAGCGCCAAAATGGCGAAGGCCCTCGCGGACCACTGGCGGGTCCGGATCCTGGCCGAGTTGAGCGTCCGCCCGATGAGCCCTTCCCGCTTCGCGGAGGAGGTCGGAGGAGAGCTGACCCACATCTCCCGCTGCTTCCGGCAGCTGGCCGACTGGGGGTACATCGAGATCGTCGAAGAGCGGCTCGGCCGCCGCCAGGGAGCCGCGATCGAACACGTCTACCGCGGCATCCAGCGCGCCCACTTCGACACCGAGAGCTGGGAGGCGGTCCCGCGCAAAGAGCGAAACGCCGTCTCCCACGCGGCGGTGAGCTCCTACTTCGCGCGGGTCAGCGAAGCGGTCGACGCCGGCACATTCGACGCCGAGATCGACCGTCACCTCTCCTGGGACAGCCTCGCTCTCGACAAGGAGGCCTGGGGTCACCTCGGGCGCCGGCTCGACGGCGTGCTCGACTGGCTGCCGGAGCTGGCGGTCGAAGCGTCCAGGCGCCTGGCCACCGGCGAGGAGAGTCCGATCCCGACGGTGGTCGGCCTCTCGGCGTTTCGCTCGCCACAGTCGCCGGTGACGATGCTGCAGGTATCCCGGTTCCACGACCAGGCCCCCGCGCCGAGCGACGAGCAGTTCGAATTCGCCTTCGGGCCGGCGATGGCGAAGGCGCTCTCGAACAACTGGCGCTGCCGCATCCTGCTGGAGCTCACCCACCGACCACTCAGCCCCTCGCAGTTCGTCGAAGAGATCGGCGGTTCGATGACGCACGTCTCCCGCTGCTTCAGGGAACTCGCGGAGCTGGGCCTGGTGGAGGTCTTCGAAGAGCGCCCGGGCGGCAGGCGCGGCGGCGGGGTCGAACGGATCTACCGCTGCCTGCGCCGTCCCTATTTCGACGCCACGACCTGGGAGACGCTGCCAAAGCTGGTGCGCGAAGAAATGTCCCAGTCGTTCCTCGGCTCCTACCTGGACCGGGTGGTGGAAGCGATGGCGACCGACACCTTCGACGCCGACGCCGATCGTCACTTCTCCTGGAAGCCGGTCCTGCTGGACCGGGTGGCCTGGCGAGAAGTCGGCGTCAGGCTCGACGAGATCCTCACCGACCTGCCGAACCTGGAGCGGCAATCGGTCGCGCGGGCATCGGAGCTCGACTCCCTGATCCCGACCATCGTCGGGCTCGCCTCGTTTCGCTCGCCGACCGGCTGAAGCAATTCGGATCTTCGCTTAGGCGGGGCCGGGACATCCGTCCAAGGGCGAATTTCCACGGTTAGGGTGCCGCCACTTCGGGCGTCTCTGGCATTCAGGGCGGCTCGATCGATCAACCGGAGCGAAGGAGATTGCGATGGGCAAGGGGCTTCGCCGGCAGGCGCCGGCGCTGGTGGTCGCGGGGCTGGCGCTGGTCGCGGCGCTGGGCGGAACGGTGTACGCGGCGGGGAAGATCAACGGCCGCGCGATCAAGGTCAAGAGCCTGCCCGGGAACCGGCTGGCGGTCGGCTCGGTGCCGGGCAACCGGCTGAAGCCCGGGGCGCTGAAGGGCAGCCAGCTGGCGCCCGGCTCGATCACCGGGATCCAGATCGACGCCTCGACCCTCGGCCAGGTCCCCTCCGCCGTCCACGCCGAGACGGCCGAGTCGGCCCATGACGCGGAGACGGCGCTGAACTCGGCCAACGCCGCCAACGCGAAAACCGTCAACGGCTACGAAGCCGGCTGCCGGACGGGGACCCGCGCCTTCGCCGGCGCCTGCTGGCAAGAGGCCGCGAGCGGCACGGCGTTGAACGCGCCCGCCGCGGCGGGCGCCTGCGCGGCGCGGGGCGGCGAGCTGCCGGATGCGCTCTCGCTGGCTGCCTTCTCGCAGCAGGCCGGGGTGACGCTGGCGGCCGGGGACGAGTGGAGCGGGGACCTCACGAACGTTTCGGGAGTCGACCTCTACGCAGTCATAACGGTCTCCCCCAGCGCTGAAGTCAGTTCAGCCCTGTCCACCGCCACGAAAAAATTCCGCTGCGTCATCCCCCTCGTCGGCTGACCCGCCCGCGCCGCCGGCTAGGCGTTGCCGGCGTCGAGCAGGCGGCGGTAGTAGCGGTAGTCGCGCCGCTCCGGGCGGAGGTTGCAGGCGAGGGCGAGGTGATGGCGGGCGCGGCGCTTCTCGCCGGTCTTGCTGAGCGCGCGACCGAGGCAGAAGTGGGCGAAGTCGTTGACCGGGTGGGACTCGACCACCGCCTCGAACTCGGCCGCGGCCGGGGCGAAGCGGCCGGCGCGGAAGTAGGCGCGGCCGAGCGCCTCGCGGACCGAGGTCTTCTCCGGCGCGCGGCGGGCGGCCTCCGCGAGCGGCGCGGTCGCGTGCTCGAAATCGCCGTCCTCGAGCAGCTCGAGGCCGCGGCGGTAGAGCGTGTAGGTGGGCTCGGAGGCTCCCTCGGCGGGCATCGGGAAAGTGTAGGAGGCCGGGAAAGCCGGGAAACGCGGCAAGACCCGTGAATAGCGGCGGAATCGTGCGTGAAAGCAGGGCAAAAGTGCGACCCTGCTACCGTAGGTGACCGGGTTTGGCAGTCGTATTCACGCCGCCTGTTTTTTTTATGACTACTGCGACCACCGAGAAAAAATGGACCTGCGACCAGTGCGGGGTGACCGTCAGCCGCCTCGGCGGTGAGAAGGTCGAGCTGCCCACCAGCTGGGCGGACTCCAAGGAAGGCACCTTCTGCCTGCTCTGCCGTCGCGAGCGTGCCGCCCAGGCCGCCCTCGACGCCCTGCCCGAGGACAGCGGCCTCGAAGACCGCGCCAAACTGCGCCGCGCCGCCCTGGTCGAGTTCGAGGTGCGCCGCCGCCCCGGCCACGGCAACGGCGAGATCGCCAAAGCCTGCCGCTCCTCCGTCGCCGCGGTCGTCGCCGCGCGCAAACGGCTGAAGATCCCGGCGCCGAACTAGCTCCCGCTCAGCCTCAGGCCCGCGTCACCGCGGCCAGCTCGCTGAGCAGCGCCTCCATCCCCCGCTCGCCGTGGACGCGGCGCTGGCGGTCGGCGCCGTTGCCCTCGGCGACGATCCGGTCGATCTCCTCCAGCGCGCCGGCGCCGCCGAGCTGCTCGGCGTAGGGGCGGGCCTCCTCGAGGGTGCCGCGGGCGACCTCCAGGGCCGGCGCGGCGGTCCGGTCGTCGACCATCAGACGGGCCTCGAGGCCGTAGCGGCCGGCCTGGTAATAGGACTCCTCGATCGCCTCGCGGGCGAGGCCGGGGGCGCCGGGGCGGTCGATCTCCTTCGCCGCCAGGGCCTGGATCAGAGCGGCGACGGCGGCGTTCTGCTCCGGCCGCGGCTGCACGTCCATCCCCCGCACCTCGACCGTGCCCAGGTTCGGGTGCGGGCGCACGTCCCACCAGATGTAGGTGTAGTCGTCGACCCCGGCGGCGGCGACCACCTGGTCGGCGACGTCGAGGAAGTCCTCGTAGTCGCGGAAGGCGCGCGGCAGTTCGAAGCGCGGGTAGCTGCGGACGATGCTGGCCCGGGCGCTCGCCATGCCGGTGTCCTCGCCGTCGCTGAAGGGCGAGTTGGCGGTCAGCGCCGCCAGCAGCGGCAGGTGGTGGCGCATCGCGTTGGCGACGGCGACCGCGGTTTCGGGATCGGGTACGCCGACGTGGACGTGCAGCCCGCAGGGCGGCGTTGAGAGCAGGCTGACCAGGTCGTCCTTGACCGGCACGTAGCGTGGCTTCTCGACCAGCGCCGGCTCGCCGGAATCGCCGGGATAGAGCCCCGAGCCCATCAGCCGGGCGCCGGTGGCGGCGACCGCGCGCCGCACCTCGGCCAGCTCGCCCGCCGCCTGGGCGGCGTCGAGGCAGACCCCGGTCTTCAGCTCGATCTGGGTGGCGAAGATCTCGGTCGAGACGGCGGCCCGGTGGCCGGGGTCGATCCCGTCCAGCAGCCGCTCGGCCCCGGCGACGAGGCCGCACTCGGCGTCGACCAGGAGCAGCTCCTCCTCGACCCCGATCGTCAGCGGCGGCGAAGCTCCGAAGCGGTGCTCGCGCACCACCTCTCCCTCATTTTTGGATGAAGTCCCCATTTCGGTGTGAGGGCGAGGTACCCGCGGCCGGAGCTCAGTTAACCCGTGCCTATCCTGACCGGATGCGAAGGACGAACCGCCTTGCCGTGCTGCGCGAACCGAACTATCGGCGGCTCTTCCTCGGCCGCACGACTTCGCTGATCGGCGACGGGATGGCGCCGATCGCGATCGCCTTCGCCGTCCTCGACCTGACCGGCTCGGCTACCGACCTCGGCATCGTCCTCGCCGCCCACAGCGTCGTCCTCATCGCCCTGGTCCTGGTCGGCGGCGTGGTCGGCGACCGGGTCTCGCCGCGGCTGGCGATGCTCGGCGCCGACGCCACCCGCACGATCTCGATGGGATTGATCGCCGTCCTGCTGCTGGCCGGCGTCGCGGAGATCTGGCAGCTGGCCCTGCTCTACGCGGTCGACGGCGCCGCGACGGCCTTCTTCAATCCGGCCTCCAACGCGATCGTCCCGCAGATCGTTCCCGGCCAACGCCTGCAGGAGGCGAACGCGCTGCTCAATATCTCCCGGCACGCCGGCAAGGTCGCCGGACCGGCCCTGGCGGGAGTGCTGTTGGCGCTCGGCTCGCCAGGGTCCGCGCTCGCCGTCGACGCCGCCACCTTCGCGGTCAGCGCCGCCTGCCTGCTCGGGGTGCAGGCGCCGCGCCTGCGCGCGGCGGGCGCCACCGAAGCATTCCTCACCGAACTGCGTCATGGCTGGCGCGAGTTCTCCAGCCGCAGCTGGATGGTGGCGGTGATCGCCTCGGCGGCGGTCAGCAACGCGATCTTCTTCTCGCTCTGGCAGGTGCTGGGACCGACGGTCGCAAACGATTCCCTGGGAGGCTCCAGCGCCTGGGCGCTGATCGCGGCGCTCTGGGGGCTCGGCGGGCTGCTCGGCGGCGTGGTTGCGATCTCGGTGCGGCCGCGCCGCCCGCTGCTGGTCGGCGAGGGCTTCATCGTCCTCATCGGGGTGCCGATGATGCTGCTGGCGATCCCGGCGGAGACGGGGCTGATCGCCGCCGGCGCCCTGGTCTCCGGGACGGCGATCGGCTTCGGCGAGGTCCTCTACGAGACGGTCTCGGCCCAGCACATCCCGCCCGAGTCGCTCTCCCGGGTGCTGGCCTACGACTGGTTCGGCTCTCTCGCCCTAGAGCCGCTGGGGCTGGCCCTGGTCGGTCCGCTGGCCGCGGGGTTGGGGGCCTCCACCACCCTCTGGGTCGGCGCCATCGTCGTCACCCTCTGCCAGGCCGCGGTCCTCTTCGTCCCCAGCCTGCGGCGCCTGGAAGCCCGTCCCGACGCGACCGGGCCGGCGATTCCCCCGCGCCCGGTCGAAGCCGGCGACTAGAGGGTGCGCAGTACCGCTTCGGCGGCGTTGAAGCCGCAGATGCCGTGGGCGCCGGGGCCGGGCGGGGTCGCGGCCGAGCAGATGTAGAGGCCGGGGGCGCCGGTCGCGTAGGGGACGGCGGCGAGGCGGGGGCGGATCGTCGTCTGCCAGGGGGTGTTGGCGCCGGTGAGGATGTCGCCGCCGACGAAGTTGGCGTTGCGGGCCTCGATCTCGGCCGTGGTCGTCACCGTGCGGGCGACGATCCGCTCGCGGAAGCCCGGCGCGAAGCGTTCGATCTGGTCCAGCAGCGCCTCGGTCGCGTCGCCGCTGAAGCCGCCCGGCACGTGGGCGTAGGCCCAGAGGGGGTGCAGGTTCCCCTTCGAGCGGCTGGGGTCGGCGAGGTACTGCTGGGCGACGAGGACGTAGGGGCGTTCGGGCATCCGGCCGCGGTTGACCTCGACCTCGGCGGCGACGATCTCCGCGAAGGAGCCGGCGACGTGGACGCTGCCGGCGCGGCGGGCGGGCTCGAAGCTCCACGGCACCCCGCCCTCGACCGCGAGGTCGACCTTGAAGGCGCCGGGCCCGTGCTTGTAGCGACGGTAGGCGCGGGCGACCCGCGCCGGCAGCCTCTCCCCCGCCAGCTCGGCGACGGCGGCCGGGGCGAGGTCGAGGACGACCGCGTCGGCCGCCGGCAGCTCGCCGAGCGAGACCACCCGGCGGCCGGTCTCGATCCGGCCGCCGTGCTCGAGGATCACCGCCGCCCAGGCGTTGGCGATCGCGATCGAGCCGCCCTTGGCGACCGGCCAGCCGTAGGCGTGGCCGGCGCAGATCAGCGCCGTCCCGATCGCCGCGCTGAAGGGTCGGGTGAGGGGCGCGTAGGCGTGGGCGGCGACGCCGGCGAAGAGCGCGGCGGCCTCCGGCGTCCCCAGCCGCCGACCGAGCGTGGTCGCCGGCAGCGCCGAGGGCAGGCCGAAGCGCGCCAGCCGCAGCGGGTGGCGGGGGAAGTGGATCAACGGCCGGTAGACGTCCTCGGCGAGCGCGTCGTAGCCGCGCGAGGGCGGGCCGAAGAGCCGGGTCCAGCGCGGTCCGGCCTCCCCCAGCCCGGCGGCGGTCGCCTCCAGCGAGCGCACCATCGTCGCCCCGTCGCCGCCGTCCAGCGGGTGGGCGAGGTCGACCTCCGGCCAGCACCACTCGAGCCCGTGGCGCTCCAGTTCCAGCCCGCGCGAGACGACCGCCGGCGAGGAGACGACCATCGGGTGGGCGGCGCTGCACTCGTCGTGCAGCAGGCCCGGCTCGGTCAGCTCGGCGCTGCGGGTGCCGCCGCCGATCCCCTCCTCGGCCTCGATCACGGTCACCTCCACCCCGCGGCTGGCCAGCGTCGCCGCGCAGGCGAGGCCGTTCGGTCCGGAGCCGACGACGATCGCGCTAGGCACGGTGCAGCAGCCCCTCGTCGCCGAGCCAGGGCTGGCGCTTGACCATCTCGCGGACGTCGACCCAGCCCTCCTCGACGAGGCCCTCGGCGGCGTCCCAGATCCGGTATCGCTGGCGCTGCACGTGGGCGGGCTGGGACTCGAGCGCCACCACCCGCAACTCGCCCGGCGCGAAGCGACAGCGCTCCTGCACGGCGGCCAGCAGGCGGTGGTCGTGGAAGTGGCCGTCGCCGAAGTTGTAGCCGAGGACGACGCCGGCGACGAGCTCGCCCTCGCGCACGTCGTAGCCCTCGACGTCGTCGACGGCCCGCGCCGTCAGCGCGTTCAGCGCCCGCCCGTGCGAGTGCATCGAGCGGAAGGCGAGGCCTTTGTAGACGAGCACGTCGATCATCTCCTGCTCGTAGAAGTCCTCCAGCTGCCGGGTGACGATCGGCGCCGACTTGACGATCTCGCGGTCGAGTTTGTCCTCGGCGCCGGTGTCCTTGCGGAAGAGCCACTGGCTGGTCGCCCAGTTGCCGGCGTAGTAGCGCATCGAGGGCAGGAAGGAGACGAGGTCGGGGCGGAAGTTGCCCAGCACCGGCAGGCCGACGCAGAGCGCGGCGAGGATCGCCAGCAGCAGCGGGTCGTCGAGCGAGGACCAGGGGACGTCGGCGTAGTGGCCGAAGAGGAAGAAGAGGCCGAAGACCATGAACACGTTCCACTCCAGCGGTACCGCCAGCGGGAAGGTGGAGAAGATGTGGACGTGGAAGATCACCATCCCGGCGAGGGCGAGGGTGCCGAGCAGGCCGCCCTGGGTGAGGATCAGGATCAGCGGCAGGGTGAACTCCAGGACCGTGCCGAGGTGGGCGCTCGCCGCGCCGATCCGCGAGGGCAGCAGGTTCTCGGGGTGGTCGGTGTAGAGCTGGGCCTTGGCGCGGCGGGATCTGTTCCAGGGCGTGTTGCTGATCATCACCGTGACGACGAAGGGGAAGTGGCGGTTCAGCTTCGAGGACGCGGCGCCCCACCAGATGCAGAAGAAGACGAGCTGGGCGGCGATCACCATGTTGGTCAGCGGGAAGAGGAAGATGATCGCCAGGGTGCCGTAGATCTCGGCCCGCGCCGCCAGGAACGGGACTTTGTCGCGCAGGCCGAGGGCGGCGAGGAGGGCGAGGAGGGCGCCGACGGCGACCGGCCGCAGGACGTCGACCTGGGTGATGATCAGCGTCATGAACCCGAACGGATCGGTGGTCCACAGCCACTTCGCGGTCGCCTCCTCCCCCGGCGAGACGAGCAGGAAGACCGCCGTCGCCAGCAGCCCCGCGTAGAGGCCGACGTCCAGCCAGGTCCGCGTCGTCCCCCGGGTGCCGGGGACCTTCTCGGGCCAGGGCGGCAGCCGCGTCGTCCCCGGCCGCAGCCAGTAGAGGACGCCGCCGATCATCGGCTTGAACCGCAGGGTCAGCGGCAGCGAGCCGGCGCCGAGCCCCAGCACCTCCCAGAGCATCGTCCAGACAACCGCCTTCTGGAAGACGATCGGGTCGGTCCAGCTCGGCCAGCCGCTGGTTCCGAAGATGACCAGCGCCCCCAGCCCGGCGTAGGCGAGGACCTTGAGGATGTAGAGGAAGTAGACGGCGACCGGCGTCCCGAACCCGTTCAGCGCCCAGTCCTGGGCCAGCGGTTTGATCCGCTCCAGGTGGGAGAGGCGGCGCCACTCGGAGACCTCGAACGGCGGCGGCGCTGGATCGAGCAGTCCCATCGCGCCCAGCCTAACCTCCGCCGCGATGAGCTACCGCCGCATCCTCGCCCGCCCCCACGTGCTCGCCCTCTGCTCGGCGTCGGTCCTGGCCCGGCGGCAAATCCTGCACCGGGCAATAAGGACGTAGTCGTACATGCCGGTTCGCTGATCGGTTGATGAACTTCCAGCGCCCTGAAAGAATTGCGGCGCGTGGAGGCCTTCCAGACCAATCCAGTATCCCTGCGCCATCTTCTCAGCGGGATCAAAGAGCGGGAGCTAGCCCTACCCGACTTCCAACGAGATTTTGTCTGGGACGCGCGCGCTACCGAGGGTCTGATCGAGTCAATCTCGCGCTCGTTCCCAGCCGGCAGCCTGCTGTTTATGTCGTGGCGCGAGAACACCTTCGAGCCCCGGGAGATCCAGGGTGCGCCAGAGCTCAACGGGAGCACGCCCCAGAAACTGATCCTCGACGGGCAGCAACGACTCAGCTCCCTTTATCAAGCCTGCTACGGGGTCGGCGAATACCGGTACTTCGTGGACTTCAAACCGCTGCTGGCGAACAACGACGTCGAAGAGGCCGTTTTCTACCGACACCGAAACGCAGCAAAGAAATACGAGACGATCGAGCAGCAAGCCAGGCTCCTCATCCTCCCGCTGGGAACTCTCTTCGGCGGTGGCGGCTTCCACGCCTGGCTGGAACAGATCTTCGACTGCCTGGAGACGAACGGCGGCGACCCTCCCGCTTCGCGCACCGAGATCAGAGAGGCCTATGAAAAAAGCGTCAAGCCGATCGAGGACTACCAGTTTCCGGTGGTCGAGCTGGCGCCCTCGACCTCGTTGGAAGCGGTCTGCTCGATATTCGAAACGCTCAACAAGACCGGGATCCGGCTCTCTGTCTTCGACCTGCTCGCCGCCCGTTTCTACGCTAAGGAACTCGACCTGCGGCGCAAGTGGGAGGAGACCGTCGAGCGCCACCCGATCATCGAAGAGTTCGAGATCAACCGTTACTACGTCCTGCAGTCCGTGGCCCTGCGCGCCAAAGGGTCGGTCAAGCGCGGTGACGTGCTCGAGCTCTCGGTCGACGATATCGCCGAGCACTGGGACTCGGTCACCGATGGCTACCGAGCGGCGCTCGAGATGCTGCGGGACGAATGCGGGGTTCT
>Ga0068851_10000927_pt1 | contig 12661 bp, 10 predicted proteins | sample KBSCornC12_FD_66588 | JGI IMG/M metagenome (GOLD analysis project Ga0068851, IMG submission 66588) | Corn rhizosphere microbial communities from Kellogg Biological Station, Michigan, USA - KBS Corn C1-2 | ecosystem: Host-associated > Plants > Roots > Rhizosphere > Soil ...
AGCACCGACTGGTGCCCCTATTGCAATGCCGCCAAGTCGCTCCTCGACGACAAGGGCGTCCCTTACGAAGAGATCGATGTCACCGAGCCGTCGCTCCGCATGGCGATGGTTCAGCGCGCGCATGGCCGCCGCACGGTGCCGCAGATCTTCATCGGCGAGACGCATGTCGGTGGCTATGACGAGCTCGCTCAGCTCGAGCGGCGCGGCCAGCTCGATCCCATGCTCACCTGATGCGGGTCGCCGCGCTCCAGATGAATTCCGGCACCGAGCCGGAGCTGAACCTGGATGCGCTTGAGCGGCTCGCGCATGAGGCGGCGGGGCAGGGCGCGACTTACGCGCTGAGCCCCGAGGTCACGGTGGTCTTCGCTGAAAACCGCGAGGGCCTGAGCCGCGTCGCGGGTCCGTTCGAGAACAATGCGCATCTTCAGCGTTGCGCAAGGATCGCACGCGAGACCAGGCTTTCGCTGCATGTGGGGTCGCTCGCGGTCGCGCTGAGCGATGGCCGCTTCGCCAATCGCTCTGTCTTGTTTTCGCCCGACGGCGAGATCGTGGCGACCTACGACAAGATTCATCTGTTCGATGCGACATTGCCCGGCCTCAGGCAATATCGCGAGAGCGACACCTATGCCGGCGGTGATCGCGCAGTCGTCGCGGAACTGGGCGAGCTCAAGCTCGGCCTCACCATCTGCTACGATGTTCGCTTCGCATCCCTCTACCGTGCGCTCGCCGAAGGCGGCGCACAGGTCATCGCGGTGCCCGCGGCGTTCACCGTGCCAACCGGCGAGGCGCATTGGGAGGTGCTGCTGCGGGCGCGCGCCATCGAGACCGGCAGCTATGTCATCGCCGCCGCGCAAGCCGGGCAGCATCAGAATGGCCGTGCCACATGGGGCCATTCGATGATCGTCGATCCCTGGGGCAGAATCCTCGGCCAGCTCGGTGGCGAAGCCGAGGGCGTACTCGTTGCCGACATCGATCCGGCGGCTGTCGCCGATGCGCGCAATCGTGTGCCGGCGCTTGCGAATGCCCGTCCGTTTTCGCTATCCGTTAACCCTGTTGGCGCAAGCTCAGACCCGTCCAAGAGGTAGTCGGCGTGATCCATTATTCGCTGGTTTGCGACAAGTCGCACAAGTTCGACGGCTGGTTCTCCAACGCCGCCGCCTATGAGAGCCAGAAGACCCGCGGTCTCGTCACCTGTCCCATCTGCCTCACCAACGCGGTCGACAAGGCGCTGATGGCGCCGGCCATCGGCCGCGCCGGTTCGGAGAGGGTCTCGCTCTCGATCGGCCATCCCCAGCACGCGCAATTGCGCGAGGCCATGGTGGCGCTGCGCAACAAGGTGACCAGCGAAGCCGACTACGTCGGCGACAAGTTCGCCGAGGAAGCGCGCAAGATCCATTTCAAGGAAGTCGACAAGCGCGGCATCTACGGTGAGGCCTCGCGCGAGGAAGTTGCGGCCCTGGTCGAAGACGGCGTCGACTTCATGCCGTTGCCGTCCATTCCCGAAGAGCACAATTAGCTCTGTTCAGGCGGCCCGCTCGGCCAGGACCATGTAGTTGATGCCCATGTCCGGGCTCTTTCGCCATTCGCCGGCCAGCGGGTGGAAGACGACCCCGGTCTCCTCGACCACCTTCAGCCCGTTACGGGTGATCAGCGCCTTGAGTTCGTCGGGTGTGATGAACTTGTTCCAGTCATGGGTGCCGCGCGGCAGCCAGCGCAGGATGGTCTCGGCCGCAAAGACCGCGAGGGCGCGAGCACGCAAGGTCCGGTTCAGGGTGGCCGAAAACAGCAGCCCGCCGGGTGCGACGAGGTCGGCACAGCTCTTCATGTAGAGCGGGACGTTATCGACGTGCTCGACCACTTCCATGTTGAGCACGATGTCGAAGCGCTCGCCATCTGCCGCGAGGGCTTCCGATGTGGTGGCGCGATAATCGATCGTGAGGCCCATCCGCTCGGCGTGGAGTTTTGCGACGCCGATGTTCTTGGCGCCGGCGTCGATGCCGGTGACCGTCGCACCCAGCCGGGTCAGCGGCTCGCACAGCAATCCACCGCCGCAGCCAATGTCGAGCACGCGCAGCCTGTCGAGCGGACGCCGCGTGTTTTCGCTGCGCCTGAAGTGCTTCAGCGCCCAGTCGCGGATGTATTGAAGCCGCACCGGATTGAACCGATGCAGCGGCTTGAAGTCCCCTTCGGGGTCCCACCAGGCATCCGCCATCTTGGCAAATTTGGCGATTTCGTCGGGGTTTACGGTGGTGTCGGTCATTTCTTGCCTGTGCGCCCTCAATGTGGCATGTCGCGCCCGAAATCGAAAGCGTACCGGCGGGTTCGGACTAATCCTAATACCCGCCGCGGGGAGCGAATTTGGCCCGCATCGTCATGAAATTCGGCGGCACGTCCGTCGCCACCGTCGAGCGCATCCGGCAGGCGGCGCGGCACGTCAAGCGCGAGGTCGATGCCGGCAATCAGGTCGTGGTCGTGGTGTCCGCCATGTCCGGCAAGACCAATGAGCTGGTCGGCTGGGTCAATGAATCGAGCAGGCTTCACGACGCGCGCGAGTATGACGCTGTCGTCGCGTCCGGCGAAAACGTCACCGCCGGTCTGATGGCGATCGTGCTCAGCGAAATGGGTATCCCGTCGCGCTCGTTCCAGGGCTGGCAGGTGCCGATCTACACCGACGACTCCCATGGCGCGGCGCGCATCGAGGACATCGATCCCACGGAGCTCAACACGCGCATGGGAGCGGGCTGGGTGCCGGTCGTCACGGGCTTTCAGGGCATCGTCAAAAAGACCGGCCGCGTCACGACGCTGGGCCGTGGCGGCTCGGACACGTCGGCGGTCGCGGTGGCGGCGGCGGTCAAGGCCGACCGCTGCGACATCTATACGGATGTCGATGGCGTCTACACCACCGACCCGCGGATCGATCCGCGCGCCAAGCGGCTCAACCGCATCGCCTTCGAGGAGATGCTGGAGATGGCCTCGCTCGGCGCAAAAGTGCTGATGATCCGCTCGGTCGAAATGGCGATGGCCCACAAGGTGCGGCTGGTCGTGCGCTCGACATTCGACGATCCCGAGGCGGCGCAGTTTGCCCCCGACGGAACGCCGGGCGTTCCCGGCACGCTGGTCTGCGATGAGGAAGAGATCATGGAAAAAGCAATCGTTTCCGGCGTCACGCTGGCACGCTCGGAGGCCAAGATCACGCTGCGCGACGTGAAGGACCGGCCGGGCGTCGCCGCCGCGGTGTTCGGCGCGTTGGCGGATGAATCGATCGTCGTCGACATGATCGTCCAGAACATCTCGGAGGATGGCTCGGTCACCGACATCACGTTCACGGTACCCGACAGCGAGTACGACAAGGCGCAGCGCGTCCTCGAAGCGGCACGCAGCTCGGGCGCGGTCGAATATGCCCGGATCACCGGGTCCAAGGGTGGGGCCAAGGTTTCGGTCGTGGGCGTCGGTATGCGCAACCATGCCGGCGTTGCCGCCAGCATGTTCAAGGCGCTGGCCGACAAGGGCATCAACATCCAGCTGATCACGACGTCGGAGATCAAGACGTCGGTGCTGATCGACGACGAATATGCCGAGCTTGCGGTTCGCGCGCTCCATACGTATTACGGACTCGATAAGCCGGCGGCCTGAGACAGCAGGCAGGCTCCCGGATTTCCTGAATTTTTCCGCCCGGCACCAGGCCGCGGCGTCCGGGAGGCGGTGCGGGGCCGCGAGACGGGATGGCGACAGCGATCGGCGGTCCGCGCGTTCTGCTGAGGCAGTTGCGCGAAACCATGGCGGAGCCGCTGGCTGCGCAGGATCGCCTCGACAAGATCGTCACCCTGATCGCGACCAACATGCACGCCGACGTCTGCTCGTTCTACGTGCTGCGCGGCGACAGCGTGCTCGAGCTGTTTGCCACCTTCGGCCTCAAGCGCGAATCCGTCCACCTGACGACACTGCGTCTCGGCGAGGGCCTCGTTGGCCTCATCGCCGCTCAGGCCGAGTCGCTGAGCCTCGAGAATGCGCCGGCACACCCGGCGTTCGCCTATCGCCCGGAGACCGGCGAAGATCCGTTCAAGGCCTTCCTCGGCGTGCCGGTGCTGCGCGCCGGCCAGACGCTGGGCGTGCTCGTCGTGCAGAACCGCGATGCCCGCGTCTATGGCGAGGATGAGATCGAAGCCATGCTGACGACGGCGACCATCCTCGCCGAGATGATCGTCACCTCCGATTTCGAAACCCTGATCCGCACCGGCCAGGACATCGACCTCAGGCGGCCGCGCACCTTCACCGGCAGTGCCTTCTCGGAAGGCATCGCGCTCGGGCAGGTGGTGCTGCACGACCCGCGCGTCGTCGTCACCAACTTCATCGCCGAGGACACCGACAAGGAAGTTGCCCGGCTCGATGCGGCGCTCGCGACGATGCGGCTTTCGATCGACGACATGCTGCGCGACGGCGACATGCAGTCCGACACCGAGCATCGCGAGATCCTCGAGACTTATCGCATGTTCGCCAATGACCGCGGCTGGGTCGACCGGCTGGGCGAGGCGATCGCCAACGGCCTTACCGCGGAAGCGGCAGTGGAGCGCGTGCAGAACGATACGCGCGCACGCATGCTGCGCTCAACAGATCCCTACATCCGTGACCGGCTGCATGACTTCGACGATCTTGCCAACCGCCTGCTTCGTGTACTGACTGGTGACGGTTCGGCACCAACGGCGCGAGAGCTGCCGGAGAACGCGATTCTGGTTGCCCGCAATATGGGCCCGGCCGAGCTGCTCGAATATGACCGCACGCGGCTACGCGCGATTGTACTCGAGGAGGGCGGTGCCACCGCTCACGTGGCGATTGTCGCCCGTTCCCTTGGCCTCGTGGCCGTTGGGCAGGCCGAAAATATCGTCTCGGTGTCCGAGAATGGCGACGACATCATCGTCGATGGCTCGACCGGCACAGTGCATCTGCGCCCGACCCGCGAGCTCGAGCAAACCTATGTCGACAAGGTTCGGCTCGGGGCCAAGCGCCGCGCGCACTATCTCGAGCTCAAGGACAAGCCGTCGGTCACCCGCGACGGCATCGTGGTCACGCTGCTCCACAATTCCGGCCTCGTGGCCGATCTGCCAATGCTGCAGGACACCGGTGCCGAAGGCGTCGGGCTCTTCCGCACCGAGCTGCAATTCATGATCGCGAGCCGGCTGCCGAAGCTGCAGGAGCAGGCTGCGCTCTATCGCGAGGCTATCCGGCTCACTGCCGGCAAGCCGCTGGTGTTCCGGTTGCTCGATGTGGGCGGCGACAAGGTGATCCCCTATCTGCGTGCCGCGCCCGAAGACAATCCGGCAATGGGCTTCCGCTCGCTACGGCTCGCGCTCGACCGGCCGGGCCTGTTGCGCACGCAGGTGCGCGCGCTGCTGACCGCCGCCGATGGCGGGCCGATGAAGATCCTCGTGCCGATGGTCACCGAGACCTGGGAGTTCGTTGAGACCAAGCGCGTCATCCGGCTCGAGCTCGACCGGCTGCTGCGCGCCGGCGGCAAGGCTCCCAGCAAGCTCGAAATCGGCGCCATGATCGAAGTGCCGTCGCTGCTCTGGGAGCTCGATCGCGTCCTGCCTGAAGCCGATTTCGTCTCGATCGGCTCGAACGACCTCATCATGTTCCTGACTGCAGCCGATCGCGCCAACAACCGCGTCGCCAAGGCCTATGACCCGATCGCGCTGCCGCGCCTGCGTGCCCTGCGCCATATCGTCGACATGGCGCGGCGGCACGAGGTGCCGATCACCATGTGCGGCGAGCTCGCAGGGCGGCCGCTCGAAGCGCTGGCGCTCATGGCCATTGGTATGACGCGGCTTTCCATGTCGCCGCCGGCCATCGGTCCGATCAAGGAAATGGTGATGGGCATGGAGCTCAAGCCCATCCGTGCGGCGGTTGCTGCGGCGCTCAGCGAGGGGCAGGCCGACGTTGAAATCCGCGAGTTGCTCCTCGATTTGGTGCAGCAGCAGGGTCTTGCTATCTAGCGACCATGCCCAGCCTTCCCGAAGATAAGCTCGCGCAGCTCGAAAAGCGCTTCGACAGCGTCGAGGCAGCGCTTTCGGCTGGGCCGTCGGCCGAGGAATATGTGCGGCTGAGCAAGGAATATGCCGAGCTCGAGCCGGTGGTGCGGCCCATAATCGCGTGGCGCAAGGCCGGCGAGGAGCTGCGGGCGGCCGAAGAGCTGGCGGCTTCAGGGGATCGCGACATTGCCGAGATGGCAATTGCCGAGCTCGACGAGCTCAAACCCAAAATTGCCGAAATGGAAGACCAGATTCGCATCCTGTTGCTGCCGAGGGATGCGGCCGATGACAAGAACGTCATTCTTGAAGTGCGCGCCGGCACCGGCGGCGACGAGGCGGCCCTGTTCGCGGGCGACCTCATGCGCATGTACCAGCGCTATGCCGACCTGCACGGCTGGAAGTTCACGCTGATGGAAGAAAGCGCGGGCGATGCGGGCGGCTTCAAGGAAGCGATCGCCAATATCTCGGGCAAGGGTGCCTATGCGCGGCTCAAATACGAATCCGGTGTCCACCGCGTGCAGCGCGTGCCGGAGACGGAAGCATCGGGCCGTATCCACACCTCGGCGGCCACGGTTGCGGTGCTGCCGGAGGTCGAGGACATCGACATCGAGATCCGCAATGAGGACATCCGCATCGACACCATGCGTTCGTCAGGCGCAGGTGGACAGCACGTCAACACCACCGACTCGGCCGTGCGCATCACGCATTTGCCCACTGGCATCGTTGTGACGTCTTCGCTCAAATCGCAGCACCAGAACCGCGCGCAGGCAATGGTCGTACTGCGTGCGCGGCTCTATGAGGAACAGCGCAACGCCCGCGATACCGCGCGGTCCGAAGCGCGGCGCGAGCAGGTCGGGAGCGGTGATCGCTCCGAGCGCATCCGGACCTATAATTTTCCGCAAGGGCGAGTGACCGACCACCGCATCAACCTCACCCTCTACAAGCTCGACAAGGTGATCGCGGGCGACGCGCTCGACGAGCTGATCGAGGCGCTGATCACCGAGCATCAGGCGTCGCAACTCGCCGCCATGGAAAGCACCAATTGAGCGAGCCGGTGTCGATCGGTCTCGCCTGGCGGCAGGTGCGGGACAAGTTCCGCGAAGCCGGCATCGACACGGCCGAGCTCGACGCGCGGCTGCTTGCGCAGCACGCGTTCAATATCGACTCGATGGGATTGGTGCGGCGCGAACGCGAGCTGATGACGCCCGAAGCCGCGGCGCGCCTGCAATCGCTGGCGCAGCGGCGGCTCGGTGGCGAGCCGGTGAGCCGCATCACTGGCGAGAAGGAATTCTGGAGCCTCAAATTCGCGGTCAACGAAGCAACGCTGGTCCCCCGGCCGGAGACCGAGACGCTCGTCGGCGAGGCCGTCGCGTTCCTCGAATCGCGCAAGAGCCAGCGCTTCCTCGATCTCGGGACAGGATCTGGCGCGATTGCGGTCTCGCTCGCGGTCGCCTTGCCACGCGCGTCCGGTATCGCGACTGACATTTCAACTGCCGCGATCGAGGCCGCAAAAATCAATGCGCAGCGTCACGGTGTCGCAAACCGCATCGAGTTCAAACTGGGCAGCTGGTGGCAGGCTTTCCCGCACACCGAGATGTTCGACCTCATCGTCTCGAACCCGCCTTATATCGCGACCGAACAGATCGAGGGGCTGAGCAAGGAAGTGCGGATTTTCGATCCGCGGCAGGCGCTGGATGGCGGCTGGGATGGGGTCGAGGCCTATCGCGCCATCGCGGCCCAGGCCGCCCGGCGGCTCTATCGGGGTGGCGTCTGCATGCTCGAAATCGGCTTCAACCAGGGCGAAGTGGTTCAGAAAATGTTCCTGAGGGCCGGTTTCGGGGCGGCCGAGATCATCAAGGACCTGCAAGGCCTTGACCGGGTGGTCGTGGCTTCCCATTCTTGAGGATAAGGAAACCACTCGGACGCAGCCCGGCATTTTGTGCTTGGAAAGCGGGGGCGAACCGGCTAGCTTCCCTTTGCTGTCAGCGGCGCGGGTTGAGCGCCAAGGTGACGGCCACCCGCTCATCGGCGTGCTGGATTTCCAGCGAGGGCATTCCGGAAGGACCCCGGCTGACGCGATGAGCCAAAAGTGGTTCCGCCCGAACAGCTCTCGGACAAACATCCCGCCCTTTTGGGCCGCCCAGATCGGGCGCCAGCGGCGCAGCAGGCCCGGGATGCAACCCAAGCCCTAGGTTCATTTGCAAGGCGCATAGCGACCAATGAGACCAAATCAGAACAACAACAAGAACCGGCAGCGCGGACGGAACAACAACAATGGCGGGCGCAAGCACGTCAATCCGCTGAGCCGGAACTTCGAATCCAACGGCCCCGACGTGAAAGTTCGCGGCAACGCCGCGCATGTGGCCGAGAAATACCTCCAACTGGCGCGCGATGCACAGTCCTCGGGGGACCCGATCCTCGCCGAGAATTATCTCCAGCACGCCGAGCATTATTTCCGCATCGTCGCCTCCGCCCAGCAGCAGCAGAACCAGCCGCGCGACCAGTTCGGCCAGGTGCAGGGCGCCACTGAGGACGACGACGACGATTTTCCGCCGATCAATGATCGCTTCGCTTCTCCCGAGCCGCCGCAGCCCTACCGGCCGCCGCAGCAGGAGCAGCAGCCCGGCTTTGCCCCCGAGGGCGAGGAGGGTGGCGAGATGGCGGCGGCCAATGGCGAGGGCGAGCCGCAGCAATCGGGCGGCGACAACCAGCCTTATGCCGGCAATCAGGGCGGCCAGTATCAGGGTGAAGGCGGCGAGGGCCGCCGGCATCGCGACCGCAATCGCCGCCGCCGCGGGCGCGGCAATGGCGGCGAGGGTCAGCAGAACGGCGCCAATGGGGACGATCCGTCCGGGGCACCGCAGCCCGATGTCGGCGAATTGCCGGCCTTCCTGACAGCTGGCGGCCCGCCGGTAGCCGAGTGAGACCGATCAGCGCAGGATGAAAAGGCCGCCTTCGGGCGGCCTTTGAATTTGTGAGTACCCTGTGCGCCTCAAAGGCCCGGCAGGCCGTGTCCAACGCCACCCGCGCTGACGCCGCCGGATCCGCCACCAACTCCCGAACCAACGGCGCCCGAGCCGGACGAGCCGACGCTACCCGCCCCTAAGCCGCCAGAGCCATAAGTGGACCCCTGAGTGGTTCGTCCCTTCGGCTGGGTGGGATCCCCGCCAAGGTGGGCCGAGAGTCCGAACGCGCCTCCGGGGATGGTCTCGCCACTCGCGCCGAGCAGCAGCAAATCGGCCGTATGCACCCAGCCGCCGACCTTGTGATAGGTCACGAGGCACCAGTCGAATTTTGCCGGCCCACACCAGAGCAGCCCGACCTTGGTCTTGGCCTCGAGCTTGCCGACGCTGTCGAAGGTCGGACCCGGCCCTGCCAACAGGCTGACTGCGCCGGCTGTTAGCGCTCCCGCGGCAAAAGCCGGGCTCGCGAGGATCAGTGAAAGCAGGGTTGTGCCGGCAATCGCGGCAGAACGAAAAGTCATCTAAAGCCCTCCAAATGACATGATGGAACGATCCAAATGAGAGCTTCGGGTGCTGAATGCCAGTTGAATGCCGCGTTCAGCTTTTGGTCGGGTAACGGTCCAGCGGCAACGCCATGCCCCTGATTTCCGTCGCAACGAGCTTCTGGATTTCCCAGAGATTGCGGTCGCGAATGCCATGCTGGTCCAGCATGCTGACGGTGCGGTGAAGGTAGGTCGCCGCAGCACCCCAATGGCCCGCAGCCCTGGCGAGCACTCGCGCCACTTCCGCTTTCGTGCTCCGGCCAGCATAGGCCGGCCCACGGGGGTCAAGGACAAAGGCGAGGGCAGTCACCTGCTCCGCACCCATTCGCACCCGGATCCACCGGGCGACATTGGTCGCGGGGATGCCGTCGTTCTCACGCCGCAGCAGTCGTTCGATTTGGCCCAGCCTGTCGCCTCGGGCGAGGCGGTATGCGAGGCCGCTGCAGGAGCCGCCACGATCCATTGCCATCATCAATGCCGGCAGTTCGCGGGTGCCGCGCCATCGAGTGAGCTTGAGCGCGAACGAGCGATGCCAGCCGATGGCGCGAGCCTGCCGGGTCTCGACGAAATCGTGCTCCGGATTCCAGATCAGCGAGCCATAGGCAAAGAGCCAGAGATCGCCTCTGGGCGCGCCGGCAAGCACCTCGCGCGCCATCGCGGCAAACTCTTCGTCCGTAGGATCGTGACGCCCCGGTTCGGGGCCCGGATCGGGTTCGGTGCGCTCGACCAGCGCCACCAGCTCGGCGGTGAGCGCCATCGGTTCCTTCGTCTTCACGGCTGACTCCGCTGGCTTCCAGGAAATGGAGCCGGACAAAGTGCCCGCTGACATTTACCGCAGATGAACGTGGGTCTCGGGCCGCCCTTTTCCCGGCTTTCGGACTTCCTATATCTTTGAGCGAAGTCAGGGAGCGTGCCGCGCAGCGGGCGTTTCTTCAAACCAACGCTTCGAGCGGTCGATCCCACGCCAAGTCAATGGCCGCGTGTCCGAACCGGAAAAGTCTGCAACTTTTCCTGGACACGCTCCGAGACGGGTGGGAGGCCGTGGCAAAAGGAGAGTTGCCTTGAATATCGAAAAATACACCGAGCGGGCGCGCGGGTTCATCCAGAGTGCGCAACAAATGGCCCTGGGGCGCGGCCATCAGCAATTCGCCCCGGTGCATCTGCTCAAAGTTTTGATGGACGACGACCAGGGGCTGGGCTCCGGTCTGATCGACCGCTCCGGCGCCGACAGCAAGGCGGTGCGCGCGGGCGTTGAAGCCGCCCTCAAAAAGATTCCCGTCATCTCGGGCGACAACGGCCAGGTCTATCTGAGCCGCGAAATGGCGCGTGTGTTCGACACCGCCGAGAGCGCCGCGCAGAAGGCCGGCGACTCGTTCGTCACCGTCGAGCGGTTGCTGCTTGCGCTGACAATCGAGAAGGACACCGACGCCGGCAAGATCCTGAGTTCCGCAGGCGTCACCGCCAATGCGCTGAACCAGGCCATCGAGACCATCCGCAAGGGCCGCACCGCGGATTCGGCGTCGGCCGAGTCGCAATATGATGCGCTCAAGAAATATGCGCGCGACCTGACGCAGGCCGTGCGCGACGGCAAGCTCGATCCGGTTATCGGCCGCGACGAGGAGATCCGCCGCACCATCCAGGTCCTGTCGCGCCGCACCAAGAACAATCCCGTGCTGATCGGTGAGCCCGGCGTCGGCAAGACCGCCATCGCCGAGGGCCTCGCCATCCGTATCGTCAATGGCGACGTGCCGGAGTCGCTCAAGGGCAAGTCGTTGCTCGCGCTCGATCTCGGCGCGCTGATTGCGGGCGCCAAATACCGCGGCGAGTTCGAAGAGCGGCTCAAGGCCGTGCTCAACGAGATCACCGCCAGCGAAGGCCAGATCATCCTCTTCATCGACGAGATGCACACGCTGGTCGGCGCCGGCAAGGCCGATGGCGCGATGGACGCGTCCAACCTCCTGAAGCCTGCACTGGCCCGCGGTGAGCTTCACTGCGTCGGCGCGACCACGCTCGACGAGTATAGGAAGCACGTCGAAAAAGACGCGGCGCTGGCGCGACGTTTCCAGCCGGTGTTCGTCAGCGAGCCTACAGTCGAGGACACGATCTCGATCCTCCGCGGACTCAAAGAAAAGTACGAGCTCCATCATGGCATCCGCATTTCGGATTCCGCGATCGTCGCCGCTGCGACGCTCAGCAACCGCTACATCGCCGACCGCTTCCTGCCCGACAAGGCCATCGACCTGATGGACGAGGCCGCGGCGCGTCTGCGCATGGCTGTCGACAGCAAGCCTGAGGCCCTCGACGAGCTCGACCGCCGCATCATGCAGCTCAAGATCGAGCGCGAGGCCCTGAAGAAGGAGCCGGACGATGCCAGCAAGCAGCGGCTCGAAAAGCTCGAGCATGAGCTTGCCGGTCTCGAGGACGAGGCGCAGGCGCTGTCGAGTAAATGGCTCGCTGAAAAGGAGCGCGTGCAGGGCTCGCAAAAGCTCAAGGAAGAGCTCGATTCTGCGCGCAGCCAGCTCGAAATCGCGCAGCGCCAGGGCGATTTCGCCAAGGCGGGCGAGCTTGCTTACTCCGTGATCCCAGGGCTCGAAAAGCGCATCGCTGATGCGGCCGAAGCCGGCGATGCAAAATCCGAGATGGTGTCCGAGACGGTGACGTCGTCCGATATCGCGCAGGTCGTTTCCCGCTGGACTGGCATTCCAGTCGACAAGATGCTCGAGGGGGAGCGCGAAAAGCTCGTCCAGATGGAAGGCTCGCTCGGCCAGCGCGTCATCGGACAGGAGGAGGCCGTTGCGGCCGTTTCCCGTGCGGTGCGCCGCTCGCGCGCGGGCCTGCAGGATCCGAACCGGCCTATCGGCTCATTCATGTTCCTCGGGCCCACCGGCGTTGGCAAGACCGAGCTCACCAAGGCGCTCGCCGAATTCCTCTTCGACGACGAGCACGCGATGGTGCGCCTCGACATGTCCGAGTTCATGGAGAAGCACTCCGTGGCTCGCCTCATCGGTGCTCCTCCCGGCTATGTCGGCTATGACGAGGGTGGTGTGCTCACCGAGGCGGTGCGGCGTCGCCCGTATCAGGTCGTGCTGTTCGACGAGATCGAGAAGGCGCATCCGGACGTGTTCAATGT
>Ga0068851_10000930_pt1 | contig 12645 bp, 9 predicted proteins | sample KBSCornC12_FD_66588 | JGI IMG/M metagenome (GOLD analysis project Ga0068851, IMG submission 66588) | Corn rhizosphere microbial communities from Kellogg Biological Station, Michigan, USA - KBS Corn C1-2 | ecosystem: Host-associated > Plants > Roots > Rhizosphere > Soil ...
GTGCAGGATGTCGAAGCAGCCGTTGGTGAACACGATCTTCTTGCCGTGCAGCCTCGGATTGACCAAGGCGATCTTGAGCTGATCCTCTGTCAGCACCTTGGGGTGCTCGTGGCTGAAGTCGTTGTCCTGCGCATCGATCTCCTGCTCGCTGACGACGTAGGTGCCGGGATGGGACACGGCGATGCCGGCTGCGACGTTGGCCCGGTGAACCGCGTCCGAGATGGAGCGCTTGGCCGATAGCTCCGTGGCCAGCGCTGCCAGTACCGTATCTCCTGCACCGGACACATCGAAAACGTCGCGTGCTCGCGTTGGAACGAAGTCCGTGTGGCCACCTGCGCTGACGATCACCATGCCCTTCGCGCCACGCGTGATGACGAGGTGCTGAAGCTGCAGCTCGTCGATAGCGGCACTGGCTTTGGCCACCAGTTCCTGGTCCGATCCGTAGGCGCCGAAGAGTCCGATGAATTCGTTGTTGTTCGGCTTCAGCAGATAGGCTCCGCGATAGAACGCAGGAGTGACCCGCTTGGGGTCGACCAGCGTTGGCACGCCTTGCCTGGCTGCTACGTCGAGGAATTCCGGCAGCCGGTCCAGCGTGCCTTTGGCATAGTCCGAGAAGACCACCAGGTCATAGCCTTTCACCTGGCGTTCGAATTCATCGAGCAACCGTTGCTGCGTTTGGCCAGTGGGCCGCACATCGCGGTCAACGCGCGCAATCTGCTGTGAGCCGACCACCAGGCGGGTTTTCTGCGTCGTGCCGCCCTGGGAGTCTTTCACGAACAGCGTGTTCACGTCGTAGCGCTGCAGGCAGGCTTCGAGTTCTGTCGATGCGCTGTCCTCGCCGACCACTGCCAGCAGCGTCGCTCGGCCGCCCATGGCGGAAATGTTGGCTGCCACGTTGGCGGCGCCGCCGGGCCGGTTCTCTTCGTGCTTGGCCGCCAGCACCGGAACCGGTGCCTCCGGCGAAATGCGCGACACCTCGCCGATCACGTAGCGGTCGAGCATGATGTCGCCGACGACCAGGATGCGCGGCTTTGCGGAAGGGGGAGAAGAAGGCTGCTGCATGTCAGGCGAACTTGTCCGGCGTGTTGAGATAACCCTTCACATAGTCGGCCACGCCGTCTTCCAGCGAGTGGAAGGCTGCGTCGTAACCCGCCGAGCGAAGCTTCTGCATCGCCGCCTGGGTGAAGTACTGATATTTGCCGCGGAGGTTCTCGGGCATGGGCACGTACTGGATGTCGGGCTTGACGGCACAGGCCGCGCCGACCGCTTCGATCAGATCGCGGAAAGATCGGGCAGAACCGGTGCCAAGGTTGTAGATGCCGCTCTGGCGCTCGCCCGACATGAACCACGCCATGACTTTGCAGCAGTCCTTCACGTAGACGAAGTCGCGCAGCTGCTCGCCGTCCTTGTAGTCCGGGCGGTGCGACTTGAACAGGTGGATCGGCTCTCCCGCCATCACGCGCGAGTGGTTCTTCGCAACGATGCTCATCATGTCGGCCTTGTGGTATTCGTTCGGGCCATACACGTTGAAGAACTTGAAGCCGGCCCAGCGGGACGGCGCGATGCCCTTTTCCTGCTGCCCCAGCGCCCAGCGGTCGAATGCCTGCTTCGACCAGCCATAAAGGTTCAGTGGGCGAAGCGGTGCGATGTCCTGCGTGTCGTCGAAGCCCTGGTCGCCGTCTCCATAGGTCGCGGCCGAAGATGCGTAGAAGAATGGCACCTTCCTGGCGGCACACCAGTTCCAGAGGTTCATCGAGAACTGGATGTTGTTGCTCACGACCTCATCGCCATCCGTCGCGGTCGTCGACGAGATCGCGCCCAGGTGGAACACGGCCTCGACGGCGCCGCTGCTCTTGTCGAGAAAGGCCTGGAAGTCCTGAGGGAAGACGAACTCCACGAACCGGTGCTTCGCAATGTTCCTCCACTTCTCGCCGGTACCAAGCCAGTCGACGATGACGATGTCGGTGTGACCCAACTGGTTCAGGTGCGCGACGAGATTCGATCCGATGAAGCCTGTCGCTCCGGTGACGATGATCATTTTGGGAACTCCGAGCGATGCGCTCTTTTTCTGTGAAGAAGGGGAAGCCGTGGCGTTGCGGGACTGGAGAGCGAGTTCGGCGCTTTCATTCGCGTCCGCTAGCGGCCTTCAATGCCTGATACACGGCACGCGTGGCGGGTGACATCGTCGACAAGGTCTGCGTCGGGGCGAGGCTCTGCGGTGCAGCCGGTGGAGGGGCGAGCATGATGCTCAGCTTCCGGCGTAGCGGTGGCACCAGGCTGAGGGCGGCCACCAAGCCGCGCTTGAGTGTCGGATGGCGCGCCACTGCAAGTGCGCAAAGGCGCAGCACAGCCTTGATGCGACGCTTGATGCCGCTGCCCAGGCGGCCTTCCCGGAAAGCGGAGAGCAGGCGGCGACACGCTGTGCCCGCCGAACGCAAAGGAGCCGTGATCTGCCAGGACGTGCTGGTCATGACGGCATCCAGCCGATGCTGGACGGCGTTCAGATGGTTCTTGAGCTCTTCACGTTGCAGTTCTGCCGACTCAAGGGCTGCCGACGCAGCCTGCGCATCGCGCCGGGCCCGCAATTCGATCTCCTGCTCCCTGCGGAGCGACTCGGCATGCGCCTCTAGAGCATCGTCCCGGAGAGCGCGAATCTTTTCTTCAAGCATGTTCGTTTCCGAACGATGGGATTCCAGCAATCCTCGGCACAGTTCGGAGCTCGCCAGACCGCTGAGCCGCACGCCATCGAACACGTTGGGCGGCGACGAGAATGCCTGCCGCAGTTCTGGATGCTCGGCCGCAATGTAGAAGCGGTTGAGACCGTCGAAATAGACGAACTCGTAGCGGGCAGCCAAAAGGGTATCTTCCGCGCCCTTGTAGCGAACTTCGGTCGACATCGGCACAGTCGCTTCGATGACGATGATCCAGGGGCGCAGCGCCTCGCTGTCCCAGCCGCGCAGCACGGCTTCTTCCAGCCCCTCGACGTCGATCTTGAGCCAGTGCACCGGCTGTCCGGCCAGCGATGCGAACGCGGTACGCATGGGCAGCATCGGCGTCGCGACGGTCTGGTGTGCGAGGCCCTGCGTGCGATGGCGGTCGGCGAATTCCTTGACGCCGGTGCTGAGGCCGGTGTCCTCGAACACGTTGAGTTCGAGGATTCCCGCCTGATCCGACAGCGCCAGTTGCAACACCGTTTCGTCCGGGCGGTCGCGACGCAACATGTCCGCGTAACGGGGTACGGGTTCGACGTGGATACCGCGCCAGCCATGTTCGTAGAAGGCCTTGCTGACCGAGTCGACGACGGGATCTTGGGCTCCCACGTCTATGTACCTTCCCGCCGACACGTGCCCCAGCGCGCGCCAGAGCATGACGTCTTCGAAATTCTGCGCGTATGAGATAAACGTCATCTGGGTGCTAACAAAAGTGCAAATTGAGCTGCCCGACACAATCGGGGCTGTTTCTCGGGAAGCATGCACTTGGAAAGGTGGGTACTTCGCATTTTACGAGGTGAGAATGCGCATTCTTGAGCTTCGTTTCCTCAGCGGATACCCCACGATCCGGAAGAATTTACGGTTGCTAGTGAAAGTAAATAACAAAATGACAGGGCTAGATTCGCTACGCCGGAACGCGCGAAGGATTTCCAAGGCCATTTTTTGGCTGCTGACGCCGTGGCGCATGCCCGAACGAATTCGTTTCCTGCGCGAGCGGTCCGCCGCCCAGGAGCGAGCGAGATTGCTGGACGGCCTGATCGAGGCGGAGTCCGCGCGTTTGGCGGCGCTGGCGGCGGGGGACGAGTCGGCTGTCATGCCGCCGCTGGACCTTTGCAGCGATGCGGAGTTGTCCGAGTCGGCGGGCCTGCCGGCGTCCCTGATCCTTGGCGCTCCCGTCGACGCCCGGAAGATAGAAGATCAGTGGGGCGCAGCACGATTTTGCATGTCCCTGTTGCGTGGCCGTAAAGACTTGTATGCAAGGTTTCCCCGTGCACTCTCGGAGGCGGCTGAGAAAAACGCCTTCCTGGCGTGGCTTCAAAGCGACAAAGGTGTCCAGGATACTGGGCTGACGCCTGCTTCGCTGGCGCATGTCGCCGGGCTTTTCCACGGGGATTTTGCGGCGCGAGCGCGGCAGATTTTCCTGGCAGACGTGCGCATCAGGCAGGTCCTGCCTCATGGGCTGACCCCGGCCGGCCAGCGCGGCCTGTTCGGATGGTTCATGCGGTACATCTGGAATGAAGCGGAGACTCACTTGCGTCGCGAGGAAATCCTCTGGCTCTTTTTGCGGGCTGCCGAAACTCCCCGGACGGAACTCGCTCGGGCCTATGAGTTCACGCCTGAATGGCAAAAGCGATTTCCCGATGCGTTGACTGTCTTCAGCTGGGCCGAATTCGCGTCCTGGTTCGCCCGTCACTACGGCGCCGATCCGCGTTGGGTCGACGGGGATGCGGTGCCCGAATGGTACGAAGCGGCGCAACAGCTTCGTATCGGCTACGGCGCACGAGCCGCATGGCAGGCGAGGTATCCGCTGGCCCTTTCTGACGCCGGACAAGCACGTGCTCTGATCGGCTGGCTGGGGGCCGCGGACGGTGATGCAGGCCTGGTCGCCACCGCCCAACGGTGGTGTCAGTCCCTGGATCTGCCCACCGTGACGCAGGAACTGCTCAAGCCGGGTGTGAACATCATCGGCCATTTCTGCTATCCGTCGGGTCTGCGGGTTTCCGTGGAATCCATTGCGGAAGCATTGGGGCGGGCGGGCGTGGAGACGTCGCTGCGCGACCTGCGGACGGATGAGAAGGACGATCCCCACCATGCCGACTTCGGCGGCCCCGAGGTGCACGACATCACACTCATTCATACGCAACCCGCGCCGTTCTTTCGCGAGGCCTACGAAAGGTCCGATCTCGCAGAGCGTGCGCCGCGCACCTACAGGATTGCCTACTGGTACTGGGAATTCGACTCCATTCCCGATGCCTGGGTCGATGCGGCGAAACAGGTGGACGAAGTCTGGACAGCCACCGAGTTCATAGCGCGCGGCCTGCGCGAGCGGCTCTCCATCCCCGTCCGCACCTTGTTCCCTGGTGTGCGGCTGACTCCGTTCGAGGTGCGCAGGCGCGGCGACTTCGGTCTGGACGAGGAGCGGTACACCTTCCTTTTCACCTTTCACATGATGAGCGTCATGGAGCGCAAGAACCCGCTCGGGCTGATCCGTGCCTTCAAAGCTGCTTTCCGCGAGGAGGACAAGGTCGCGCTGGTGCTTAAGACTTCGTTCGGAGACCGGCATCCGGCCGAGTTGCAGAAGCTGCGCGATGCTGCAGCGGGCTCGAACATAACGGTCATCGACCAGGTGTTCAGTCCTGACGAAGTGCTTTCGCTCATGGATGCCTGCGACGCTTACGTGTCGCTCCATCGCAGCGAAGGGCTGGGTCTTACGATGGCCGAGGCCATGCTCATGGGCAAACCCGTGATTGCCACTAATTTTTCGGGCAATGTCGACTTCATGGACGGCAGCAATAGCCTGTTGGTGCCGTATCAGCTGGTGAAGCTCGGCAAGCCGATTCCTCCATACGATGCCGACCTGGAATGGGCGGAGCCGTCGGTCGAGCATGCGGCACGAATCATGCGCCGCGTGTACGACGATCAGGCGTGGGCCCGCGAGATAGGCGCCCGTGCCAAGGCGAGTGCCGAGGCAAATCTTTCGCTGGAGGCTGCAGGGCGCAGGATCAGGCAGCGCCTCGAAGAGATCGAGGCACTGCGGCGTCCGTGACGTTGAGCTTGGCCAGACCTCAGGGCTTCAGCGTCTACTGCTCGACGATCCGCCCATGCTCGAGGTGGATCACCCGGTTGCACTCCTTGGCAATGAGTTCCGGCGAGTGTGACGCGAGTACCAGGATGCCGGACTTCGAGACTACGTCCCGCATCCGCTTCTCGGCCTTCTCGGTGAACTCGGCATCGCCCACCGACAGCCATTCGTCCATCAGCAGGATGTCCGCCTCGACGCTCGTCGAAATCGAGAACGCGAGGCGCATCATCATGCCAGTCGAATAGGTGCGAACAGGCATGTTGACGTATTCGCCCAGACCGCTGAATTCGCAGATCTCGGGCGTGAGGCGATCGATGTCCTTCTTGCTCATGCCCATCACGAGGCCGCGGAGCATGATGTTTTCCACACCTGTAGCGTCCATCTCGATGCCCAGCGAAGGATCGATCAGGCTGGCAACCGTGCCCTGACGCGTGAATTCACCCGACGACGGCTCGTAGACCCCGGCGAGCGTGCGCAGAAGCGTCGACTTGCCCGCCCCGTTGTGGCCGACCAGACCGAGCCGATCCCCGCTCTTGAGTTCGAGGTTGATGCCGCTGAGCGCCTGCACCACGGTAACGCCAGTCTCCTTGCCGAAGCGGCCGCCAGTCACCGAGGCTGCAAGAGTCTTCTTGAGCGAGTTCGCACCGGCCCCGTAGATCGGGAAGTTGACGGCGACGTTCTTGAGGGAAATGAAAGCCATGGATCAGAGCCAGTAGACGACGCGGCGACGGTACTTCGAGAAAATCAGGATGGCCAGGGTCAGGCAGACCGCCGTCCAGAACAGAATGCCGATCCAGCTGTGAATGTGCGCGGTGCCGCCCATCAGGGGCGTGCGAAGCAGATCGAGCATCTGCGCGAAGGGATTCCACAGCACGTACTTGGCGCGACCGGGGAGGTTCTCGGGCAGCCAGAAAACGGGCGTGAGGAACATCAGCATCTGCATCACGCTGGTGATGATCTGGGTGACGTCGCGGTAGCGCGTACAGATCAACCCCAGCAGCAGGCCAAGCGCATGAGCATTGATGATCAGGATGGCAAAGGCCGGCAGCACGAGCAGCACCGACCATGACAGCGAGACGCCAGCCCAGATGGCCACCGGGATGTAGAGCACGATCTGGTGAGCGAACTGGATCAGGTTGCGCGCAAGGCTGCGCCAGACGAAGAGGCTGATCGGGAAGTAGCCCTGCTTCAGATAGTTGGACGAGCCGATGAAGGCATTGCAGGCGTCCGTCACGATGCTGGAGAAGAAGCCCCAGAAGATGATGCCCAGCGCCAGGTGCGGGAAGAACCGGGAAAGCTCGGTGCCGAACAGGGAGCTGTAGAGCGGACCCATGCCGGCGATCATCACGCCCATGCTCAGCGTGAGCCACATCGGCCCGAGCATGGATCGACGGTAGCGCAGGACGATGTCGAACCAGGCGAGGGTCCACCAGATGTCTGTGCGGCGGGTGCCCTGCCACCAGTCGGACAGGGCGCTTCGATGAAGATTGGAGTGGACTTGACTCATGTACGGCCGTAGGTATCTGCGAGGCGGACGATGTCGTCCTCGCCAAGGTAGCCACCGCACTGCACCTCGATGAGCACCAGCTCTTCTTCGCCGGTGTTGGTCAGGCGGTGTTTCTCCCCGAGGGGAATGTAGCGATATTGCCCCGGGAAGGTCTGATGCTCGACTTCCCCGATCTGCACGATGCCCTGGCCCTGCACCACAACCCAATGTTCGGCGCGCTGGTGATGATATTGCAGCGACAGTGCTTCGCCGGGGCGAACCGTGATGCGCTTGACCTTGTAGCCTTCTTCCTCCTTGAGGGAGGCATAGGTTCCCCACGGACGATGGACCACCGGAGGCAAGTGCACCGTCTCGTGCTTCCGGGCCTTGAGCACGTCGACTACTTTCTTGACCTTTTGCGCGCTGTCCTTGTGAAGCACCAGCAGGGCGTCGGGTGTGTCTACGATCACGAGGTCATGAACCCCGATGGTGGCTACGACTTTCGGGCCGTAGCTTTCGACCTGCACGTGCGTGCCTGTAGTGTCGAGTGCGACAACGTCGTCGGGCAGGGTGTTGCCGCTGGCATCAGGCGTCAGCGCATTGGACACGGCAGGCCAGGAACCCACGTCGCTCCAGCTGAACTTCGCGGGTACCACATGGACGTTCGAGGCATGCTCCAACACCGCGTAGTCGATGCTGATGTCCGGCTGAAGGCCGAAAGCGTGCAGGTCGAAGTTGACGGAGTTGCCGGAAGCCTTGGAGGTTTCCAGGGCATGCCTTGCCGCCCTGATCACTTCCGGGGCATGCTTTTCCAGGGCAGCGATGATGGTGTCCGCCGTGAAGGCGAACATGCCGCTGTTCCAGTAGTAGCGGCCTGTAGCCAGGTACTTCTGCGCCGTCTCGAGGTCGGGCTTTTCGACGAAGCGCTTGACTGCCTGGCTCTCGCGCGAGACATGTTCGACCTCGATGTAACCGAAGCCGGTGTCGGGGCTCGTGGGGCTCACACCAAAGACGACGAGATTGCCTTCCTGCGCCAGGCGGAAGGCCTCTGTCGCGCTGGCCACGAAGGCATGCACGTCGGGCACCAGGTGGTCGGCCGAGAGCACCAGCATCACGGTGTCGCCGCTGAACTGGCGGGCGCACTGCAGCGCCGCCAGGGCGATGGCCGGGCCGGTGTTCCGGCCCTTCGGCTCGAGCAGAAAGCTTGTCGCGGGAGGGTCGCTCATCTGCTGGAGCACATCGCGGGTAAGGAACAGATGGTCCTTGTTGGTGACGATCATCAGGTCGCCAGTGCCGCAGGCCTGACCCCGCTCTATGGCTTGCTGAAGCAGGGTGGAGTCGCCGAGCTTCATGAAAGGCTTGGGAAAGGCCTGGCGCGAAGCAGGCCAGAGCCTGGAACCGGCGCCTCCCGAAAGCACCACAGAGAGTAACCTCATCGTTTTCCTTTAGCTTTTTAACCGGCCAATTTTAAGGGTGCCCTCCGCGGGACCTTGCCGGGCGGACGAAACGCCGGTTTCGGCGCTCCTTGCGGCTGCTGGTTGCGCAGATAATCCCCTCCCGCAAGGCCCGCGACGCCAGGTTCAGGCATCGCCTCGGCCGATTCAGCTATTCCTCAAGGCTCCGCCCGCCTGCCGCGCGGGGCGCCCAATCTCTCTATGAAATCTGTCTATCGATTCTTCCTCGGCCTGGCCGGACTCTGGCAAGGCCCCGGAATGATGGGGCGCGTGCAGCGGGCATGGCGAATGTTCCGGAAGTCGGGCTGGCCAGGCATTCGCTGGGAGCTGGGCCGGCGTTTCGGGGGCTACAACGACTATACGAAGTGGGTGCAGCGCTACGACACCTTGACGCCCGAGTTGCGCGGGAAGATCGGGCAGCGCGTGGCAGCGATGAAGGACCGGCCACTGATCTCGGTCGTGATGCCCACCTACAACCCCAACCCGGCCTGGCTGCGTGAAGCGATCGAGTCGGTACGCGGACAGATCTACCCCAACTGGGAGCTCTGCATCGCAGACGACGCGTCCCCCTCGGCAGAGGTGCGCGAGATCCTCAAGTCGTACAGCGAGAGCGACCCGCGCATCAAGGTGGTGTTCCGCCCGAAGAACGGCCATATCTCGGCGGCTTCCAACAGCGCTCTCGAACTGGTCTCCGGCCCCTGGGTCGCGCTCATGGACCACGACGACCTGCTGCCGGCCCATGCGCTTTTCTGGGTGGCCGACTGCATCGCTGCTCACCCCGACGTCAAGCTGATCTACTCGGATGAAGACAAGGTCGACGAGGGCGGCCACCGCTTCGGGCCCTATTTCAAGTCCGACTGGAACGTCGATCTCTTCCGTTCGCAGAACATGTTCAGCCACCTGGGCGTGCTCTCGACCGAGCTCATGCGCTCGGTCGGTGGCTTCCGCGTGGGCATGGAAGGCTCGCAGGACTGGGACCTGGTGCTGCGCTGCATGGAGCGCGTCGAGCCCGGCCAGATCCGCCACATTCCGCGCGTGCTGTATCACTGGCGCGTGCACGTCGAAAGCACGGCCAAGTCGATGAATGCCAAGCCCTACGCTGCCATCGCGGGCGAGCGGGCGCTGAACGAGCACTTCGAGCGCACCGGCGTGCGGGCCACGGCCGAGCACCTCGACTTCGGCTATCGCGTGCATTACGCCTTGCCCGATGTCTTACCGTTGGTTTCGGTGATCATCCCCACGCGAAACGCGCTGCAGCTCACGCGGCAGTGCGTGCAGTCGATCCTCGAGAAGACCAGCTATTCGAACTACGAGATCATCATCGTCGACAACGGCTCCGATGATCCGGACACCCTGGCCTGGTTCAAGCGCATCGCCGCCGAGAATCCCAAGGTCCGCGTGCTGCGCGATGACCGCGACTTCAACTACGCGGCGCTGAACAACGGCGCCGTGGCGGTGGCCGACGGCGAACTCGTGGCGCTGGTCAACAACGACATCGAAGTCATCACGCCTGATTGGCTCAGCGAGATGGTCAGTCTCGCGCTGCTGCCGGGCGTCGGGGCGGTGGGAGCGCGGTTGTGGTTCCCGAACAGGACGCTGCAGCATGCGGGCGTGATCCTCGGCGTAGGCGGCATTGCCGCCCATTCGCATCGCCGCATGCCGATGGGCCGCGAAGGCTATGCCGGGCGAGCGGCGCTGATCCAGTCGCTCTCTGCCGTCACCGCGGCCTGCCTCGTGATCCGCAAGAGCCACTACCTGGAGGTCGGCGGGCTCGACGAGGTCCACCTGAAGGAGTCCTTCAACGACATCGACTTCTGCCTGCGGTTGCGCGAGATTGGCCTGCGCAACGTGTGGACGCCCTATGCAGAGCTGTTCCACCACGAGTCCGCGACCCGCGCCAAGGATGTCTCGCCGCAGAAGCAGGCCCAGTTCCAGGAAGAGGCGGCCTACATGCACAAGCGATGGGGCGACTTGATCCAGAACGACCCTGCCTACAGCCCCAACCTCATGCTGGCCCGCGAGGACTTCAGCTACGCTTGGCCCCCCCGCCTGGCGCCGGTCTGATCGAGGTCCGATGTCCCTCCAGGTCTCCGTCGCCCTCTGCACCCGCAACGGCGCGCGCTATCTCCCCGAGCAGCTGCGCAGCATCTGTGCGCAGGAGCCGCTGCCGCAAGAGATCGTCGTGTCCGACGATGGCTCCACCGACGACACGCTCGCCGTCGTGCGCGAGACCCTCGCTCAGTGCGGCGTGGCCGACCGGATCGCGCTGCGCGTGTTCGGCAACTCGCCGCCGCTGGGCGTCACCCGCAATTTCGAGCAGGCGGTGCGTGCCTGCAGCCACGACCTCGTCGCGTTGTGCGACCAGGACGACGTCTGGCACCCCGGGCGGCTGGCGCGCATGGTGGCGCAGTTCGAGGCGCGGCCCGATCTGCTGCTGCTGCATACCGATGCGCGCCTGGTCGACGGCGATCTGAAGCCGCTGGGTTCCACGCTCTTCCACGCGCTCGAGGTGCAGCCGGCCGAGCTGGAGGCCATCGCGCGCGGCGAGGCCTTCGGCGTGCTGCTGCGGCGCAATCTCGTGACCGGCGCGACGACGATGTTCCGCAGGACTCTGCTCGACGCGGCCCTGCCGTTCTCCCCCGAGTGGGTGCATGACGAATGGCTGGCCGCGGTGGCCGCGGCCACGGGCCGCATGGACGTGCTGCCCGAGCCGACCATCGACTATCGCCAGCACGGCAACAACCAGATCGGCGCGCGTCGGCTGACGCTGTCCGAGAAGGTGGCGAAGGCTTTCGTGGAACGGGGCGACAAGCATGTGGCTCGGCTGCGCCGTGCCGAGGCGCTTCTGCAGCGGCTGCAGCAGCTCGGCGACCGCGTGCGGCCGGGCTGCCTGGATGCGCAGCGCGCCAAGGTCGCGCACCAGCGGTTCAGGGCCGGATTGCCGGCGGCGCGTCCGCTGCGCCTGCTGCCGATCCTTCTGGAGGCTGCGTGCGGCCGTTATGCGCGATTCGGCCGCGGCAAGCAAGCCATCGTGCAGGACGTGTTCGAGCGCGGTTGATCGTCCCCGCCGAAGGGCCGGCTAGCGGCCCTGCAGTCGCAGGTATCGCCAGAAGGAGGCCGACAGCCACACCTTCAGCAGGCTGGTCACGTGCCAGTACAGGTACTTCCTGCTGCGGTGGCTCTCGCGCTGCGCGTCGTGACGGGCGAGCAGGTTCTCGCCCACCTGCAGCTTCCAGCCCGCGAGGCGGGTGCGGGCGCAGATGTCGAAGTCTTCCCCATACATGAAGAACTTCTCGTCGAAGCCGCCCACCTGCCGGTAGGCCTCGCTGCGAAACAGCATGAACAGGCCCGGAATCCACGCCGGCACCGCCGGGCGCACGTAGCCGGGCTTCTTTCTTCCGACGATCTCGAGCGGCGTGAGCAGCGCCCGGTGCGGCTCGGGCTCGGTCTTGCCGGGCTCCAGGATGCGCGGCGTGAGCAGGCCGGCGTCGGGCGCGGCCTGTGCGAGCAGCGGCGACAGCACGTCGCTGTCGAAGCGGATATCCGGGTTCAGCACCAGGAACCACTCGGTGCCGCAGCGCTCGAAGGCCTGGTTGTGATTGGCGCCGAAGCCCTTGGGGCTCGCGTTCTCGATCCGCTCCACCTCGAAGCCCCAGCTGCGGCCGGCGAGCAAGTCGGCCTCGGGGATGTTCAGCGTGAGCAGGACCTTGTCGATGACGGCGCGGCTGTACCTGTCCAACTGCTCCAGCAGCGGCAGCACCAGCGCGAGCTGGCCGTGGCTCACGATCGAAATGGTGATGGGATGGCGGGAGGAGGGGGGCGTGGGCATGGTCTAATTTCGCCCGGGAATTCTAGGGTTCCCCAAACCCCACACATGATTGCTCTGATCGTCATCAGTTTCTTCGTCGCCGC
>Ga0068851_10000938_pt1 | contig 12618 bp, 10 predicted proteins | sample KBSCornC12_FD_66588 | JGI IMG/M metagenome (GOLD analysis project Ga0068851, IMG submission 66588) | Corn rhizosphere microbial communities from Kellogg Biological Station, Michigan, USA - KBS Corn C1-2 | ecosystem: Host-associated > Plants > Roots > Rhizosphere > Soil ...
GGCGATCCGGAGTTGTTTGAACTGTTCGACGGGATTCGTGATTCCGCTCGCAACATACGTGAAGCGCTGCTTGCTGACGACTGGGGAAGAGTTGCTTCGGTTATGAAGAACGCTTATCCGAATCGCAAACGTCTCGCGCCGACGATCACGACGCCCCAGATGGACATGCTGGTCGAGAAGGCCCTGGCGAACGGCGCAGAGGCCGCGAAAGTGTGCGGTGCAGGCGGCGGTGGATGCATCGCGTTTCTGTGTGCAGCGGGACGGCGAGGGGATGTCGAAGCCGCGTTAGCCGCGGAAGAAGGTGCGGAAGTGCTCGACTGGAAGCTTGCCCAAGACGGGCTCACCGTTACCGACCATTAGCCACAAAAAGCAGCCGCAGATTTACGCGGATGAACGCAGATCTGATCTGCGTTCATCCGCGTAAATCTGCGGCTACCCGCCTTCGGAGCGTTGCTTAGCGGCGGCGGAGAGTGCCGCGAGTCGCGCGACTTTCTGTTGGAAAGTCTCGCCAGGAACTGGACCGGTATCAACCACGCCACAGTAAGTCGAACGTTTCATCAACGTGCGATCTGCGTCGCCGGTCGGTTTGTGCGCGGGCGCTGATGCCGCCGCGGGTGGCGCGGCAGCTTCAGCGGGCGGCGGCGCCTCCTGACCGGGCTGATCGGGCGCGAGCGCTGTCAGAACCTCGGGCGCCTCACCAACAGGACTCGGCTCGCCTCCCTCTTCCGCGCGTTGCTTCGCACCCGCCGATACTGCTTTTAATCTCGCAACCTTCTGTTCGAAAGTTTCTCCAGGTACTGGCCCGGTATCTTTTACGCCGGCATAAGTCGAACGCCGAAACAGTTGTCGATTCGGCTGCGCGCCAGCCGCCGGTTTGGGCCCGCCAGCGGGTTTCGGCGCTGCTGGTGCGGCCGCTTTCGCAGGTGCTGCCGGTGCAGCAGCCTTCGCCGGCGCCGCGGCTTTCGCCGGTGCTGGTTTCGCGGCGTGACCGTGATCGCCCGCAGCGGTTTCAACCATCACATAAACGCCGCGGTCATCTTTCTTGACGACCGGCAACGTCCCACCCGCAGCCTGCAACAACGCCTGCAACTCCGCTTCGACAAATCGTCGCTGCTTATTCGGATCGCGCACATGGCCCAACGGCGGACCCATGTACAGCGTCCCGCACGTCTGGCACTTGAACAGCACGTCGTCGCCGCGCAGATGAATCTCAGCCGGCTCGCCTGCCGTTCGCAATTGCTTCAAGTGACCGTTGCAAAGTTTTCCCTTTTCATTTTTCTCGTTGCAAACAGTCTGCGCGTTTGTAATCCGCTTGGGGACCGGTGTGGATGCGACAGTAGATTCCTGATTGATGGTCGTGTCAGTGGTTGCCATTGTGTCGTCCCGAACTGGGAAGTCGCGAATGCGATGTTGGGCAATTGTACACGATACTGCCCAAAGTGAATAAATTGATGTATGCTCTGCGGCGCACGTCCAAAGCACACATTAGGAGAACCTGATGGTCGAGCTGATTCCTTCCCAAGATGCCGTGATGCAGATTCTGAAACGCACGGGTGCGTTTCGCGAGGGCCACTTCATTTATCCAAACGGAAAGCACTCGCCGCATTACTTTCAAATGCCGCTGGCTTTCCGCTACTACGATACGGCGCGTGTCCTTGCAGTGGCGCTCAGTCGCAAGTTTCGACTCGAAAAAGACATCTCGAGCCAACTGCCGAAAGTTTCCGTGATCAGTCCGAGCTCGGGAGGAATTCCGGTCGCTTTCGGTGTCCGCGATGCGCTCAATGCCGAACAGATCTACTGGGCAGAACAGGAAAAAGGCGAGCGTATGTTTCGGCAGTACGTGAATCAGGGCGAAGTCAATCCTTCGATCATCGTCGACGACATCATCCGCAGCGGCGTCGCGATCCAGGAAACGGTGGCGCTGGTGAAAACACTGGGCGCGCGAATGATCGGCTGCGGCGCCATCGTGCGCTTCGACACGGCGCCCGAGGAAATCGAAGACGTACCGATCAAGTCGCTGATCACTTTCGACGTGCAGATGTACGAGGGTGAAAAAGATTGTCGTGAGTGTAAAGAAGGAGTCCCACCCGAGACGGTCCGCTTCTAAATTTCATGTCGATTCGCGAGTGCTTTGTCCATAGTGACTTCGTCAACATATTCGAGGTCACTGCCCACCGGCATTCCCATCGCTATCCGAGTGACTCTCAATCCCAACGGTTTCAATAGGCGGCTGATGTAGTTCGCAGTCGCTTCGCCTTCAGTCGTCGGATTCGTCGCCAGGATAACTTCCCGCACTTCGACGCCATCGTTGTTTTCCGGTTTCAGCCGCGGCAGGAGATTCGCCAACTGCAACTCGCTTGGTCCAATGTGACGGATCGGTGAGAGACTCCCGTGCAGAACATGGTAGACGCCCTTGAAGCTGCGCGTCTTTTCCACGGCAACCAAACTATGCGGCTCTTCGACCACGCAGATCACTGAATGATCCCTGCTCGGCGACGCGCAGAACCGGCACGGATTGACTTCCGTGAGGTTGTTGCAAATCGAGCAGAGCACGATCCGTTGTTTCACTTCTCGCAGCGCCGTAATCAACCGCTCGAGATCGGCTTCCGGCGCGCGCATGACGTGAAACGCCAGCCGCTGCGCTGATTTGTGGCCAATGCTCGGCAAGCGCTTCAGCTCGTCGATCAATTTCGTTACCGGTTCCGCGTACTCCAACATCGTTAGCCGAACAATCCTCCGAGCCCGGGCGGCAGCATTCCACCAAGCTTCCCTTTCATCGCTTCGTCGACCTTCCGGTTCGCCTCGTTTGCAGCCGCGACGATCAAGTCCTGAAGCATCTCGACGTCGCCTTCTTTCACAGCCTCGGGATCGATCTTGAGCGCGACGAGTTCATGATTGCCTTTCATCTGCACTGACACGACGCCGCCACCCGCTGAAGCTTCGACGCGCATTTCCTCCATCTCCTTCTGCATCTTTTCCTGCATCACCTGCGCCTGCTTCATCATCTGTCGCATATCGAATCCGCCCGGGAATTTCATCATTGCCACCTCTCGAGAAAAGTTTGTGCAGCCATCGTAGCAAAATCAGTGTAATCTGCGTAATCTGTGGAACCTGAACTCGACCGCATTTTAGAGGCCCGCATAAACCTTTACTACGATGTGCGGCCAGGCACATTTTCACCAGCTCCTTTGCTGATTGCGCTTCACGGCTATGGCGCAAGCAAGCAGCAAATGATGCGTGAAGCAAAAGTATTGGCGCCCGACGCGTTTGCCATCGCCACTCTCCAGGGACCGCATCAGCACATCGTTCCTCCAAAACGAACCGGCGATCCGCTGCGGTTCGGATTTGGCTGGTTAACAAACTTCCGCAGCGAAGAGTCAGTCGCAATTCACCACCAGGCATTGCTCGACCTCATCGGCGCCATGACTGAAGAAGGCATCGCCCATCCGGCACAGATCTTTCTCCTTGGATTCTCGCAGTCGTGCGCACTGAACTACCGTTTTGCTTTCACACACCCTGAGCGTTTACGCGGTGTGATTGGGATTTGTGGCGGCATCCCGGGCGATTGGGAAACGAGTGGGCTTTATCGTCAGGCCGATTTTGACGTGTTTCATCTCGCCGGTAACGCAGATGAATTCTATCCGCCGGAGACAGTAGAGAAGTACGAAGATCAGTTGAAAAAGCGAGCGCGCTCGGTTGTGTTTAAGAGCTATGACGCGCGACACGAAATTGTTCCCAGGATGCGCGAAGATGTGGTCCAATGGCTGACGCACGCCACAGATGAACATTGATCGCACAGAGCCCGCTGCCTCTGCCGGCGTCGCTGAAGTCGAGCGTGAAGTCGAAGCACGCAGTGCTGTCTTTAAAAAAGAGCTCGGACTCTTCGACCTGGTCCTGACGCAGGTTGTATTCGTCGTCGGAACATTCTGGGTCGGCTGGGCCGCAAGGCTCGGTCACGAGCAAAACATCTTCTGGATCCTCGCCATCGTCACGTTCTACCTTCCGCTAGCTGCTGCCGTAATCTTTCTCAATCGCCTGATGCCACTCGAGGGCGGTCTCTATCAATGGTCCAAGATCGCTTTCAACGACTTTCTCGCGTTCATGGTCGGGTGGAATCTCTTCGTCTTCGCCATAACGATTCTGGCCGGCGCCGGTTTGGTCGTGACCACTAACCTCTCTTACGCTTTTGGAGTTGCAAAGATGAGAGAGAGCCCGGCGACGATCACACTCGTCAGCTTTCTGCTTGTCACGGGAATGGTTGTGGCCGCTACACGCGGTCTTGCGTTCGGAAAGTGGGTACACAACGTCGGCGGCGTGGTCCACCTGCTGACGTTTACGACGTTGATTCTGTTGCCGTTCATTGCGTTCGCTGCTGCCACTGGCGCGGGTTACAAGCCCTTCGCACTTCAGTTCCCGACCTTTTCTGAATACAACATCAACGTCGCCAGCAAACTCGCGCTCGGCGCTCTCACCGGCTTTGAATACATTGCCATTCTCGCCGGAGAAACACGGTCACCCGCGCGCAACATCGGACGATCAGTGGTGATCGCATCGCCTATCATCGCGCTGATGTTTATCCTCGGCACGAGCACCGTGGTCGCGTTCGTGCCGCGCGATCACATCGATCTGATCGGGCCGATTCCGCAGGTGCTTTCGATCGGATTTGGAGCGATGGGTTGGGTCGGAACGATCGCTTCCGTCGCGATTCTCGGTATTGCGGTCAGGACGATCGCGCTGATGAGTATTTACTTTGCAGGCAACACGCGACTGCCGATGGTCGCGGGCTGGGATCGATTGCTGCCGGGATGGTTTAGTCGTCTGCACCCGAAATACAAGACGCCGATCAACTCGATTCTATTTGTGGGCATCGTGACGCTGGTGCTTGGTCTACTTAGTTTGACCGGAGTGCGCGCGCAGGAGGCGTTTCAACTGTTGGACAACGCCGGCGGGGTTTTCTACGCGCTGACGTACCTCGCGTTGTTTGCGATACCGCTGTTTGGGATGAAGGCTCTTGGCGTGCGCGCGCCGTGGTGGCTCCAGATCGCGTGTGCGTCAGGTTTCATTGTTACGTTGGTCTACATCCGTTTCGCTATCGTTCCGATAACGGACGTGGTGAGTCCGCTGGCGTTTGCAGTGAAGATTGTCAGCACCGTGTTGCTGGCGAATGTAGTGGGCGTCGTGATTTATGTCCTCGGAAAACGTAAGTAAGGCACTCGCGATTCTGAATTGCGCGCAAGTCGTGACGCTTGCTGGTCCGGCGCGGGCACGTGTTGGGGCGGAGTTGCGCGAGCTTGGGATCGTTTCGAATGGTGGGTTGCTCGTTCGTGATGGGTTGATCGAGCGCGTTGGCCCGAGTCCGGAAATAGAAAATTCAATCGACGCGGCCACGACGGTCGTTGATGCCGGCGGACGTGTTCTGTTACCGGGTTTTGTCGATGCACACACGCATCCCGTGTTTGCCGGGACACGCGTCGATGAGTTTGAAGAACGGAGCCAGGGCGCGACTTACGAGGAGATAGCCGCGCGTGGTGGCGGGATTCAGTCCACTGTCAATCGCACGCGTGCGGCGAGTGTCGACGATCTCGTTAAGACAGGACGGCGCTACGCAGATTGGTTTCTGCGCGGCGGCACGACGACGATCGAAGCGAAGTCGGGTTATGGACTGTCGCTGGAAGACGAAATCAAAATCCTGCGAGCGATCAAGCGGCTAAATGATGAAACAGCTTTACGCTACGTGCCGACATTTCTTGGCGCGCACAGCGTCCCGCCGGAGTATCGCGCGAGACGCGACGAATACGTTTCGCTGATCGTCGACGAGATGTTGCCGCAAATAGCCGGGCAGAAGTTGGCGGAATACTGCGACGTATTTTGCGAGGCAAAAGTGTTTACGACGGATGAGTCGTGGAAGATTCTGTCTGCTGCACGTTGCCACGGGCTGGGCTTACGCATGCACGCCGATCAACTGTCGCTTTCGGGTGGCGCGAAGCTGGCGGCGGAGTTGGGAACGAGCACGGCCGATCATCTCGAACACACAGACGCTGAAGGCATCGCGGCATTGAAGCAAGCGGGTGTGCAGCCGGTGCTCCTGCCCGGTTCAGTTTACGCACTCGGATCAACACGTTATCCGGCGGCGCGCGAAATGATCGATCGAGGGTTAGCCGTTGTGCTCGCCACGGATTTCAATCCGGGGTCGTCGCCGACACCTTCAATGACGATGATCCTGTCGTTAGCCGCAACGCACATGAAGATGACGCCGGCGGAAGCAATCACGGCCGCGACGATCAACGCTGCGTACAGTTTGAATCGCGGCGATCAAATCGGTTCCCTCGAACCCGGTAAGATCGCGGATCTTGTGATTCACGACTGCGAGGACTATCGCGAGCTCGCATACTTCTTCGGTATCCAACACCCCTGGCAGCTTTTTATCGCGGGTAATTTGCGCCACGGATTACACGGATGAAATCCGGATTGCAATCCGTAAAATCCGTGTTATCATCGCGCCAACACTGGAAAGGAGGTGATTCTAAAATATATGAGTTCTAATCACAGTGAGGTGGCTGCGGCCTGACCTCTGAACCAGACGAATCGTTAGGATCCTGGTTCGGTAGTCTCACTGCATAGTGCTCCTCCTTTCTGGAAGGCACACAGTCAGCCTCAGGCCAATCCCAACAGTTCACCGAAGCCGTCCACGATGACGATCGTGGACGGCTTTTTATTTCCGCAAAGATCTGCAAGAAACCGCAAAATTTTAAAAAACCATCTGTCACTTTTGTGTTTCTTAGTGGTAGATGACCAAAGCCTCTCAATCCCCCGTCTTTCACGATCCACACGGCCGCCGCTGGCGACGCGTCCGCCGCACCTGGTTAGCCCTGTCGGTTATCGCCACAACCGTTGCCGCCGTCTTTATTGCCAGCGTCTTCGCGAAGCCTGCGCTGCCCGGTTTCAACTTGAAAGCGTTGAAACCAAGGCCGCCGAACTTCGCCGCCAACCCGACTGAACGCCAGGCCCGCAACGCGCAAGCCGATCTCCAGCGCGCCCTGGACAAAACCAAATACGTTGTTCCCGGCAGACGCCGTTCCCACATCGCAGTCGTTCCCGCGCCTCCTACTGTTCCCGCGCCGATCATTCCGGCGACGCGCCCTTTGTCTGTCGGCTTTTTTATCAATTGGGACGAGTCGAGTTACGAGTCATTAAAACGAAACCTCGATCATCTCGACTGGGTCGTCGCCGAATGGTCACACCTGCGCAATGTTCCTGACGGAACCAATCCGCTCGTGACCGACGTGCACGCGCCGGCGGTCAACTGGATTCGACTAACGCGCCCGGAAGTTCGCATCCTCCCGATGGTGCAGAACGTGCTCAACGAAAAATGGGAAGGCGATTTGTTGGCACACTTCGTCTCCGACGAGCCACACCGCCAAACGCTCATCAATTCGTTGACCTCGTTCGTGCAGGACAACAAGTTTGCCGGTATCTGCGTCGACTTTGAGGAACCGCCCGATACTGCGCAAGGCAATCTGCTCACGTTCATGCAGGAGCTACACACGGCGTTTGCCGCGAAGGGTTTGCTGGTGGTCCAGGCGGTGCCGTTTGACGATCCGAATTGGAATTACCGCGCCTATTCCGCCGCCAACGATTACCTGATCGTCATGGCCTACGACCAGCACTGGGCCAACAGCGATTCCGGTCCTGTCGCCGCCCAGGAGTGGTTTGAACAAAACCTCATCAAGCGGATGCGCGAACTCAATCCGGCAAAGACCATCCTCGCGCTCGGAAACTATGGCTACAACTGGAGCGATGCTGACAGCTCTGCCGACGAAGTTACGTTTCAGGAGGCGCTGATAACCTCGCGCGAGTCGGAAACAGCGCCGGCTTTCGACGCGGCATCGCGTAACCCTTACTTCGAGTACGACGAAGACGACGGATCGCATCACAAGGTTTGGTTCCTCGACGCGGTCACTGCTTACAACGAGATGCGCGCTGCGAGTGGTTACAAGCCCGCGGGTTTCGGCATCTGGCGCCTCGGTTCCGAAGACCCGTCAGTGTGGTCCATTCTGGGAACACAGCAGAATAATTCACCCGACGCGCTGCACACGATCAACTCGGCGTACGAAGTCGACTTCGAAGGCAACGGCGAGTTGTTGAAAGTGATGTCGCGTCCGCAAAAAGGCGCACGCGACCTCGAGGTCGATCCGGCAAGTGGATATATCAAGTCGGAACAATTCACCGCGATGCCATCATCGTATGTCGTCGAGCGCACCGGCGATCGGCCGGGGTTGCTTGCGCTCACTTTCGACGACGGCCCGGATCCCAGATGGACGCCGGCAATTCTGGATATTCTGAAACGCGAAAACGTTCCCGCCACATTCTTCATCATCGGGAAAAACGGGCAGGCGTATCCGAATCTAATTCAGCGCATTGCTGACGAGGGACACGAGATCGGCAACCACTCATTCACGCATCCGAACCTCGGCGAAATTCCGTTGTCGCTCACGGAGCTCGAGTTGAATGCGACGCAACGATTGATCGAATCGGAAGTCGGGCGCTCCACCGTGTTGTTTCGTCCGCCGTATTTTGGCGACGCTGAAGCCGATCGACCGCAGGACGTCGAGCCCGCGATCGTCGCGCAGAACCTCGGCTACATCATGGTCGGAGTGCGAATCGATCCGGACGACTGGCAACTTCCGGTTACGCCGGATCAGATCGTCAAACGGACCATGGATCGCGCAATGGATTCGAATCCAGAAACGCGTGGCCAGGTGATTCTGCTGCACGACTCCGGCGGAGATCGCGCGGCGACAGTCGAGGCGTTGCCGCGTCTGATTGAGGAGGCCAAGGCACGAGGATTCCGGTTTGTTCCGGTTTCCGAACTCGCAGGACTCTCGCGAGATCAGGTGATGCCATTGATTCCTCCCGACCAGCGCGTTTACACACGCGCCGATGCAATCGCCTTCTTCTTTCTCTCGACCGGCGGCTGGACGCTTCAGTGGGTCTTTTTGATCGGAATTTTGCTCGGACTCGCGCGGCTGGTTTTTGTCGGCTCGCTCGCGCTCGGGCAGTGGCTCAGATCGCGGCGCAGAGAACGAATACATGCAGGCAGCGATTACTCGCCCTCCGTCTCGATTCTTGTGCCCGCTTACAACGAAGAGCTGGTCATTTCAAACACGATTCGGAGCTTGCTTGCTTCTGAATATCCAGACTACGAGATCATCGTCATCGACGATGGCTCACACGACAACACCAGCAAAATCGTCGCCGAAAATTTCGGCAACAACGAACGCGTGCGGCTCTTGACAGTTGAAAATGGCGGCAAGGCGAGGGCACTAAATACGGGCCTGCGACACGCGCGCGGCGAAGTCGTCATCGCGCTCGATGCTGACACACTGTTTGCGCCGCACACCGTCGGGGCACTGACGCATCGTTTTTACGATAAAACGCTCGGCGCCATTGCGGGCAATGCGAAGGTCGGCAATCGCGTGAACCTCGTCACGCGCTGGCAGGCACTCGAATACATCACTTCGCAGAACATGGACCGCCGTGCGTTTGCGAGTCTCAACTGCATCACGGTCGTTCCGGGAGCCGTCGGTGCGTGGCGCAAGGAACTGCTGGATGAAGTCGGTGGCTTTCCGTCTGACACGCTGGCGGAGGATCAGGATTTAACGTTGCGAATAAGACGGCTCGGTTATCGCATTGGCTACGAGGAATCCGCCATCGCATGGACGGAAGCGCCCGACAATTTGCGCTCGCTTGCGAAACAGCGATTTCGCTGGGCCTACGGAACGCTTCAGTGCATGTGGAAACATCGCGATGCGCTGCTCCGTCCGCGTTACGGCGCGCTCGGGTTTGTGGCGATGCCGAATGTTTGGATCTTTCAGATCCTGTTTGCGTTGATTTCGCCGGTGATGGATCTGATGCTGATTTACGTGTTGCTGGCGAGCGTGTTCGATCGTTGGCAACAGGGGTCGGCCTACTCGTCGACAAACCTGCAACAGGTGATCTTTTACTACGCGTTGTTTCTGGCGATCGATTGGGTCACTGCGTGTTTTGCGTTCATGCTCGAACGAGGCGAGCGTTGGCGGCTGTTGTGGTGGTTGTTTTTACAGCGGTTCTGTTATCGGCAGGTGATGTACTACGTAATGATCAAGTCGGTTGCGATTGCCATCCGGGGTCCGATGGTCGGCTGGGGCAAACTCGAGCGCAAAGCGACAGCGGAAGCGGGACCTTAGACATGATTTACAGGATTTTTCAGGATGAATTCTGAAAAATCTTGTAAATCCTGTCCAAAAGACAATGTCTCGGAAACAACGATGTTCAGTCTACGCAATGGTGCTGCTCGTCGCGCTCGGCTTTCGTCTTTTCATCGCGCTGCGCTTGCCGAATGACGACCCGGGCGACGGTAAAGTCTATTCACAAATCGCCCGCAACATCCTCGAACAGCACGTCTATTCCCACGACACGCAGGCGCCTTACGTACCGTCGATAATTCGCCTGCCCGGGTATCCACTTTTCCTGGCCGCCGTCTACGCGGTCTTCGGGCACGACAACAACACGGCGGTGCGCGTGGTCCAGGCGCTGATCGACACGCTGACGTGTGTGCTGATCGCGCTGGTTGCACTCCAGTGGTCCATCGATGAGGAACGTAAACACCGCGCGGCGATCATCGCGTTCGCAATGGCCGCCGTGTGCCCGTTCAACGCGATTTATGTCGCAACTATCCTGACCGAAGTATGGGCAAGCTTTCTGGCTGTCGCGATGGTTTTGACGGCGACGCTTGCGTTCAAGGCAAGCGTGCGGAAGAGGGCGATCTTCTGGTGGATCATCACCGGGCTCATTGCGGGACTGTCCGTGTTGTTTCGGCCGGATAGCGGACTCTTTGCCGCGGCGATCGGCGTCACGCTCGTACTTTCGGCGGCAGTTCAGGCATGGAGGCACCGCACGCTCACTCGAATCTCCGAGCCCTTTGTTGCAGCGGTTCTCTTTTCACTCGCCTTCTGCATAGTGCTCGTGCCATGGACCATCCGAAACCGGCGAGTGTTCCACGTCTTTCAACCGCTCGCGCCGGCGCATGGTGAGATGCCGGGCGAGTTTGTGCCGCGCGGTTACCTGCTCTGGCTGCGGACGTGGCTCGATGACTCTCGTTACATCGGCCCAGTGCTGTGGGCGGTGGACGACCGTCCCATCCACATTAGCGACTTTCCGAAAACGGCCTTCGACTCAACCGAAGAACGCGAACGCGTAGCCGCGCTGCTCGAAAAATACAATCATGCGCCTGACGAAGAGTCTGCTGAGGACGACGACACCTCAGCCGCAGACGATCAGTCATCTGACGACGAGGAAGAAAGCGACGAGGCGGAAGAGCCGGAACAGGAAGAACAGGAACAGCCGCAACCCGAAGAGATCAACGTGGAGATGACACCTGAGATCGACGCAGGCTTCGCACAACTCGGACAGGAACGACGCGCGCGATCGCCGTTTCGCTACTACGTCGTTATGCCGTTAAAGCGAGCGCGAACACTTTGGTTCGACACACACTCGCAGTACTACCCATTCGACGGCGAGCTGCTGCCATTAGCGGATCTCGACTACGACATTCACCAGCAGTACTGGTTGCCGTTGTTCGCCGGATTGACATTCATCTACTCGCTTCTGGGCGTGATTGGAGGCTGGCTGCTCTGGCGTTCGCGAGGCGAACACGCGCGCCGATGGTTACTGCTCGCCGCGCTCCTAATCTTCCTGCGTATCGGGTTTTTCGCAACGCTCGAAAACCCCGAGCCGCGGTACGTGGTGGAGGTTTTCCCCTTTCTGATTATTCTCGCGGGCGCGGGCGCGTCAGTGCTCAAGGCGTCGGCGTCGGGGATGGTGACGGACTCGGACTCGGATTTGGACTCGGTCGCCCCTCAGACGGCGGAATGACCGAGGGGTTTGGATTGTCTGACGAAGAGTGCAGATGAATCGCCTTCCACGCCGTTCCGATGCGCTTAAACACCAGCGTCATGCGCCCGGAAACAGTTTCCGGCGTGCCTTTGTAGTTTTGTGACTGCGTCCAGAGACAAGTGATAACAGCCGCATCTCTCCCGAGCATTGTGAGTGCGACGTCGCGCACGTCGAGCTTCACGTCTTTGATTTCGGGATACGAGCTCTGGCGATTCGCGCGTACCTGCTGCCAGCCTTTTGTTACGGTGCCGTTGTAGTTAAAGAGATTGAGTTGCGCGGAGTTCCAGTAAACGCCCATCACCTCGTTCACGCTGGCATGCCTGATACCGTCGAGCAGCTCATTGAACGCAGCGAGCACGCCTTCCGCTCCAGGCGGTTGTTCAGTAGATGCGGGCGTTTTTTTCTGCGCCGGCGTTGGCTTTTCTGTTTGTGATGCTGGTGGCTTAGTGCGATTTGTGTTCGTCTGTCGTGGTCGTTCGGTAGTTGTCGATGAGTTTGAGTTTTGAGCAGCAACAACTCCACACAGCAAGAGAACAAGAATCATTGGTTTGATCATCATTAACTCCAGGGAATACCGCTTCTCAATCGTTGTACCGATGCTTCACGACCGAGCACGTCGAAGATGTCGAACATGGATGGACCAACCGCCTGGCCCGTCAACATCGTACGCGATCCGTTGATCAA
>Ga0068851_10000941_pt1 | contig 12604 bp, 17 predicted proteins | sample KBSCornC12_FD_66588 | JGI IMG/M metagenome (GOLD analysis project Ga0068851, IMG submission 66588) | Corn rhizosphere microbial communities from Kellogg Biological Station, Michigan, USA - KBS Corn C1-2 | ecosystem: Host-associated > Plants > Roots > Rhizosphere > Soil ...
CGACGTCGTGTGCACGGGCCGGTTCTACGACTTCCTCGAGCGGCGCGGCGGCCGCTGGGGCCTGGTGCTGCGCCAGCCGATCTACGAAAAGGACCGCCTCGATCCGGTGGACCCGACCGCGACGCTGGCGCTCGAGCCCGACCTGCTGGCCCGCTTCCCCGAGGGCTACCGTCATCTCGCGTACATCCAGACCAGGATCGGCTACACGGTGAAGACCGACATGCCCGGCCTCAGGGGGCCGGAGGTGGAAGCGCTGTACGCGCGCGGCCGCGGCTGGCTCGAGGGCCGTCCGGCGGACTAGTCGCGCCGCCACCGGCGCGGCAATCCGCTATAGTCGGCGGGTGGCATCCCGGCTCTCGACCTACCTGAAGCGCGCGGTCGCGGATTCGCCGCTGCGCATCGTCGCGTTCCGGCGCTTCTACTTCGGGTCGATCGGCACCGCGACCGGCTACACGATGCAGGCCACCGTCGCCGCGTGGCTGATGGCCACGCTGACGCCGTCGGCCCTCATGGTGGCGCTGGTGCAGACGGCCAGCACCGCGCCGTCGCTGCTGTTCGGCCTCTTCGCCGGCTCGCTCGCGGACATCATCGACCGCCGCAAGCTGATCTTCGCCACGCAGGTGATGCTGCTCGCGGCCTCCGCGCTGCTCGGCTTCGCCACGCTGCTCGGCTGGATCGGTCCGGGCACCCTCCTCGCGCTGACGTTCCTGATCGGCGCCGGCTTCACGTTCTACATGCCGGCCCAGCAGGCGAGCATCAACGAGTTCGTCGGGCGCAACGACCTGTCGCGCGCCGTCGCGCTCGGTGCCGTGGCGTTCAACGTGGCCCGCGCCGTGGGACCGGCGCTGGCGGGCGCGATCGCGGCGTTCATCGGCACCGGCAATGCGCTCCTCGCGAGCTCGCTGCTGTTCATCCCGATGATCGTCGCCGTGCGGCGCTGGCACAAGCGCGAGCTGGCGCTGCCGGGCGTCCCCGAGACGGTGCTGTCCGGCGTGCAGAGCGGACTCCGGTACGCGCGCCATTCGGTCGCGATGCGTGCGCTGATCGCGACCAATCTCAGCTTCGCCGTGTGCGCGAGCGCGTTCTGGGCGCTGCTGCCGGTGATCGCGCGCGACCAGCTCGGGCTCGGCGCCGGCGGGTACGGCCTGCTGTCGGCCGGCTTCGGGATCGGCGCCGTCGCGGGCGCGCTGTCGATTCCCCGGCTCCTCGTGGAGAAGAGCGTGAGCGCCGTCGTCACGCTCGGCATCCTGCTGTGGACGCTCGCCTCGCTGCTGGTGGCGGCCACGTCGCTGACGGTGCTGGCGCTCGTCGGCGCGTTCTGCTGCGGGATGGCGTGGGTCAGCGTCTTCGCGACGCTCTCCGCCGCCACGCAAAGCTCCGCGCCGGCGTGGGTGCGCGCGCGCGCCGTCGCGATGAACCTCGTCGCCGTGCAGGCGAGCCTCGCGATCGGCAGCGCCGCGTGGGGCGCGCTCGCGTCGGCGTTCGACACGCGGATCGCGCTCGCCGTATCCGCCGGACTGCTGATGGCGCTGCTGGGCATCAACCGCCGGCTGCGCGTCGAGATGGGCAAGGAAGCCGACGTGACGCCGAGCCTCCACCTGCCGGAGCTCGCGGTGACCGTGCAGCCGCTGCCCGACGACGGACCGGTGCTGATCCAGATCGAATACCAGATCGACACGGAGAACCGCGCCGCGTTCCTGCGCGCGATCCATGCGGTCGAGGCGACGCGGCGGCGCAACGGCGCCGCGAGCTGGCGCGTCTACCGCGACCTCGGCGCCGACGGCCGCTTCGTCGAGCGCTACATCCTGACGTCGTGGTCGGAGTACGTCCGGCTGCGCACGCGGATGACGGTGACCGACCGCAAGATCCAGGACCGCGTGGCGGAGTTCCAGCGCAAGGACGTCGAAATCCGCGTGTCGAGGCTCCTCGGCGTCAACGAGCGCGAGTTCATGTCGTCGGCGCAGGACCGCCATTAGGTAGAATCGGCCGATGAGCGATCGCTGCGAGCATTTCGACCAGATCCGCCCCGTCACGCCGAGCGCCAACGGCTGCGAGGACTGCATGAAGACCGGCGACGCCTGGATCGGGCTGCGCCTGTGCCTCACGTGCGGTCACGTCGGCTGCTGCGACGACTCCAACAACACGCACGCGACCAAGCACTACCACGCCACGCAGCATCCGCTGATCCGCTCGCTCGAGCCCGGCGAGCACTGGGGCTGGTGCTACGTCGACCGCAAGCTCTTCGACCGCATGCCGCGCGCGCCCGGCGGCTTCTGGGCGCAGCTCAAATCGCTGTTCGTCGGCCCCGCCTGAGCTACGGCTGCCACTTCCGTCGCAGGTCCTCGCGCGGCGGCGCGCGCAGCGGCCGGTCGCGGCCGGCGCAGGGCGCGAGCGCGAACGCCAGGTCGTACGCGGCCTGCGCGGCGACGGCGATGCCGCTGGCTTCCACGCGCTGCCGCAACTCGGGCGCGAACGCGGTCAGCGCGGTCCGATCGAGCGCGTCGATCAGCAGCACGTGGGTGACGGTCGCCGCCTTTGCCCCGGCCCCGCCGGCGGCGGCATTCGGCAGCGGGAACGGCGCGGCCGCCGCGACCGCTCCGGCGTCGATGGCGACGATGCGGCCCTGCGTGACGGCCTCCGCCAGTTCCTGCGTGACGGCGTCGATGGCGGCGGCGTTCGCGCCGGCGTCCACCTGCATTGTCAACAGAGCGCCGCCTTCCCCCGCTGCCGCGCGCGCGCGCCGGAGGCACGGCAGCCGCACGAAGTTCGCCAGCGACGGCCGCATGCTGCGCGACCAGGGCGTGGGATGCGCCACCACGTCCGTGTACGCGGCGCCGTCGAGCGCCTCGAGGCCGGTCAGGTCGTAGCGGGTGAAATAGCGGTCGGTCGTGCGCTCGGCGGCCACGTAGCGCCGGGCGGCGACGAATCCCGGAATCCCCACGCGCTCCGGCACGTGCTCGAACGTGTGCCACGCGTCGTACTCGGCGATCCGCGCGGGGACGACGTCGTTCCACAGCGCGAGGAACGCGTGACCCGCCGGCGGCATCGGCGTCAGGGGACGATGACGACCTTGGAGGCCACCCGGGTGCGGGCGAGCTCCAGGCCTTCGATCGCGCGCCCGAGCGGCAGGCGGTGCGTGATCATCCGCCGCGCCAGCGCCGCGTGCTCGCGCAGGAACGCCAGCACTTTCGGCCACGTCTCCACCGGCGCGCGATAGCTGCCGCGGATCTGCTGGTGCTCGCGAACGAGCCGCGTCAGGTCGACGCTCGCGGGTTGCGCGTGGATGCCGCAGATCGCGAGGACGCCCCGCTTGCGCAGCGCCTCGAGCGCGGGGCCGATGACCGACGGCGCGCCGGTGGCCTCGATGACGACGTCGAACTTGCCGTGCGCGAGGTGCGGGGCGAGCGCTTCCCCGAGCGGGCGGTCGCCGGCGTCCACCGTGTGCTCGAAGCCCATCGCAGCCAGGCATTCGAGCCGCGCGCGGTCGTGCTTGCCGGCGATCACCACCTCGGCGGCGCCGGCCGCGCGGGCGAAGAGCGCGATGCCCTGGCCGATGTTCCCGGGGCCGAGCACGAGCACGCGGTCGCCGGCACGAACGTCGGCGGTGGCGACCGCTTCGGCGCTGACGGTCATCGGCTCGGCGAGCGCCGCAAGCTCGGCCTCGACGTCGTCCGGCACGACGATGCAGTTCGCCGCCGGCACCCGCACGCGCGCGGCGAAGCCGCCGTCGCGCGTGACGCCGATGCCCTTGCGGCCGGTGCAGAGCTCGCCGTCGCCGCGCAGGCACGCAGCGCAGCGACCGCATACCACGGAAGGCCGCACGGCGACGCGCAATCCCTCGCGGAACCCGCGCACACCGCTGCCCACCGCGGCGACGCGGCCGGCGAATTCGTGGCCGAGCGTCACCGGCAGCGCGCCGGCCATGAAGCCGTAGCCGGACGTCCATTCGTAGATGTGAAGATCGGAGCCGCAGACGCACGCCGCGTCGACGGCGACGATCACTTCGCCTTCGCCGGGGGCATCCGGTGAAGGCACGTCGCGAAGCTCGACGCCGAAAGCGGCGGCCGTCTTTTGCAGCGCGATCACGACGCGAGGCCGGCGCGGAGCTGGCGCAGCATCCGCACGGCCGTCTCGCGGCCGCGGTAGTAGCCCTCGATGCGCAGCGTCTCCCCGAACCCGGCCGCGCGATAGAGCGCGCGTGCCGGCGCGTTGCCTGCGCGAAGCTCGACGTGCAGCGACGCGATGCCCGCCACCTGCGCCGATTCGGCCAGCCACGCGAGCATGCGCAGCGCGATGCCGCGCCGCCGGTACGGGAGCGCGACGGCGAGCAGAACCAGGTGCGCGCGCGTGTCGCCGAAGCGCATCACCGCAAAGCCGGCGAGAAGCTGGCGATCGCGCGCGACCAGCACGACCGCGTCCGGGTCGCCGATGTATTGCGCCATGCGGTCGGCGCGATACGCCCAGCCGAGGCCCGCCTCGATGAGATCGCGCGACATCAGCGCGAGCTCGGGCGCGTCCGCGGTGCGGGCGAAACCCAGTGCGATCTCGCTGTCGACCATGCCCCGATTGTGCCACGGCGGCGAGCGCGCTCGTGCGGGCGCCGGCGCGGGATCCGTGCCGCGCCGGTCAGAGGCCGCCGGGAATGCGGCTGACGCCGGGAAACTTGAGCCCGGGCGGATGCAACCCGAGTCCGGCGACCAGCCCGAACAGATTGATCTCGATGCCCTCCTCGCGCGCCGCGAGGATCCCGACGACGCCAAGCAGCGAGACCTGATATCCGGTGCCGCTCGGCGCCGGTGCGAGCCAGTGGCCCGCCGGAAGATAGTCCTTGCCGATCGCGATCGACGGCAGCGCGAGCCGCAGCTCGGGGATCTCGCGCCCGAGGTGCGCGACGAAGGTGTTGCTGTTGGGGCCCGGCCACGCGCTGTAGCGCGTCGCGTACGGATACGATGCCGCCGCCGCGGGCAGCCGCGCGATGACCGCCTCGGCGGCGGCGCCTCGGAGCTCGCGGATCACCGTCGGCGCCGCGCCGTACCACTCGGCGTCCGCCGCCACGTCGTCGCCGATCGACAGCGCGGAGCGTCCGCCCATCGCGCGCCAGCCGATCACCTCGTAGCGCATGTAGCGCGCGGCGTCGGCGGGCTTCGCGGCCACCCACGTGTGGACCGCGAACGCGCCGCGCCACCCGAACGTGCGGCTCGCGTAGACCTGCACGATCGCCTCGGGATGCGTGGCGGCATCGGGCGCCTGCCCGGTGGCGTGATGCGTCGCCGTGCGCCAGTCGCCGCGCATCGCACCGTTGCCGAACGCGAGCGTCAGCACCGGCCCGGCCAGCAGCAGGACGACGGCGAGGGCGAGCCAGCCCATGGTGCGGAACAGGCGACGCGCGATGGCCACGCGCTAGTGGAAATGCCTGTGCGCGTGCACGACGCCGTCGGCGTGCGCGTGCGGGTGCGAATGCGGCGCCGCCAGGCCGGCCGGGGCTGCGTCGGGCTGCCGCCAGCGCCACCAGAGCGCGGAGCCCGCCCACGCGGCGAGAAAGACGCCGACGATGAAATAGCCGAGCGACCCGTAATCCACGCCGGCAATGGCGGCGGCGACCGGCCCGTCGAGCCGCGCCAGCCGGATCGCCAACTGCGCGAGCTCGAGCAGCCCGATCCCCAGCGCGACGACGACGGACATGCCCGTGATCGTCACGTTGTAGAAGAGCCGGCGCAGCGGGTTGACGAAGGCCCAGTCGTACGCCTTGGTCATCAGCACGCCGTCGGTCGTGTCCATCGCCGTCATCCCGGCGGTGAACAGGATCGGCAGCGCCAGGATGGCGGCGATCGGCAGGTCACCCGCCGCCGCGCCGGCGGTGAGCGCGAGCAGGGCGATCTCGGAGGCGGTGTCGAAGCCGAGCCCGAACAGCAGCCCCAGCGGATACATCTGCCAACTGCGCGTGACGAGCCGGCGCAGCCGGCCACCGAAGAGGCGGCCCATCAGCCCGCGCTGCGCGAGCAGGGCGTCGACGTGCGCATGGCCGTGCGTGCGCGCGCCGGCCTGGCGCCATGCCTGGATGATGCCGCGCAGCACCGCGAGGTTCAGCAGGCCGATCGCGCAGAGGAAAGTTCCGGACACGCCGGCGCCGATCAGCGCGCCCGCCTCGCGCCACGCGGGCAGCGTGTCCTTGACGGCCGCGGTCGCCGCGATCAGCGCGACGGCGAGCGCGAACACGATCGTGGAATGGCCGAGCGAAAAGAAGAAGCCGACGGCCAGCGGGCGCTCGCCCCGCTGCATCATGAACCGCACGGTGTCGTCGACAGCGGCGATGTGGTCGGCGTCGAACGCGTGCCGGACACCGAGCATGTAGGCTACGAAGCCCAGCCCCACGAGCGACGGAAACGCCGCCGCGTAATGCAGGTACAGCCCCCAGCCGACGGCGTGCAGCAGCGCGATGGCGGCGTAAAGCCCCGCGAGGCGGGACCACTCGCGCCGCGTGAACGGGCCGCCGTGCGTCCGCCGCGCCGCCGCCGCCTCCCCCGGCGCCGTCATCACCCGATACGACGTCGCCATGGAAGTCCCGGCTGCGCTCGTTCGTTCCAGCAGCGTACCGGCGGGCCAGCCGTTCAGCGCGCCGTCACGCCCACTTCATCGAGCGGAGCGCCGCGACGAGCTCCGGCCGCATCACCCATTCGAAGCGGCCGTCGCCGGCGTCTGGCAGCGCCTTGACCGTCGACAGCGTGAACCACCAGCTCGGCGTGGCCTTGCCCTTCTGCGGCGGCGCGTAGCCGAGCTTGTCGGCGAGCGTGCGGGCGAGCGTGCCGTACTGGAGCCGCGCCGCGGCGAAGCTCTTGAGGCTCAGCTGGTGCGCCATCTCGAGCGCCGAGATCGTCGACTCCGGCGCGCGGCATTGCGCCTGCAGCATCTGCAGCTGGATCGGCGCGATGCCGTTCCAGTCGCGGGTGGCGAGCAAGGCTGCCTTGAACTGCTCGGTTGTGGCGATCGGAGACGAATCGCTCAGTACGTTCACGCTAGGTGCATTCATCGACGGGGATCCTCGCGCCGGCGCATGCCCGGCATGGATCCAGTGTACGCCATGAGACGTCAGACGCTGGCGAGGAGCGCCGCGCAGGCCTTGGCCACGGCGGTGACCTGCTCCGGCGCCGACCCCGGCAGCGTCGCCCAGCCGCCCTTCTCGACGTACTCGCCCTGCGCCCACGTATCGGTCTTCTTGAGCGCCGCCAGGTTCGCGATCGTCTCCGGCGCGCCCTTGAAGCGGGCGACGCACATGGGCGCCAGCGCCACGACGACCGCCGAGCTGGCGCGCTGCGTGGCGTCCGTCTCGGCGCGCGTTCCGGTGACCCAGCCGCCCCAGGTGAAACCTACGATGGCCGCCCCGATGGCGCCGGCTGCGACGCCCCAGAGCACGGGCTTGGTTTCGACGGGAATCTGCATGGCGCGAGCCTCTCGATGGGGGAAGACGCCATGCTGGCTCGCGCCGCTGCGCGGCGTCTGTGCGCCATCGCACGCAACCCGCTTCAGCCGCGAGCGAGCCGGCGCGCGTTCGCCTTGGCGCGGGCATGGATCGGCTTCAGGCCGCGGCCACCGAGGCGCGCCGTCGATGCGGCGAACGCCGACGCGGTGTTCATCGACCGGGTCAGCGCCTGCGCGACGTGCAATTGCCGGCTCATCAGCTCGCTCACGCTGCGGCTGGTGGCGAGCGACATCCAGGCGGCGCCGTCGGTCATCGCGTTGCGCATTGCCCGCGCGCCGAACTCCAGGTTCATCGCGGCGAGGTGGGCGCCGATGGCCAGCGCCGACTCCGCCGCCGCCTCGACCTTCTCCTGACCCATCAGCGCGAACTCGCGGCGATCGCGCGAACCGGGCATGGGCCCCGCGGCCGCCATGCGCGCCGTCCGGTGGGCGACGACCTGGGCCGAAGCCATCCACATCTCGCCGAACTTCCAGCTGAGGTCGGACCACGCGAGGAAGGGATTGGCGGAGGTCGCGCGGGATTTTCGTCTCATGTAAGGCTCTCGAAGGTTGCGCTGCATGCCGCGCGCCATCGGGAGGTCGATGTCACGGTTCACCCACGGATACTAGCCGAGGATGCGATCGTAGGTGTCGCGGTCGGCGCGATAGCACCCGCACGACGCCGCCTGGAGGCCGCGCCGATCGAGGACGGTGATGTCGCCGCGGCTGTAGCGGATGAGGCGCCGCGTCTGCAGCGCGCTCGCCGCCTTGGTCACGCCGACGCGGCGCACGCCCAGCATGAACGCGAGGAACTCGTGCGTGATGTGGAAGCTGGCGGAGCGCTGCCGGTCCTGCGTCATCAGAAGCCACCGCGCGAGCCGTGCCTCGACGACGTGAAACCGCGTGCACGCGGCGGTTTGCGAAAGCTGGCTCATGCGCACGTAGATGTAGCGGTCGAGCTCGCGCTGCAGCGCCGCGCTCCGCTGGAGCTCGCGGCCGAGGGCCGCCGCGTCGATGCGCAGCGCCGGTCCCGCGCCCTGCACCACGGCGCGCACCGGCGACGCGTCGACCCCAAGCGCCAGCGGCGTCCCGAACATGCCTTCGGCGCCCACCAGCCCCACTTCGATGGAGTCGCCGACGTCGATCGGCTGGATCAGCGATATCACGCCGCCGAGCGGAAAGTAGGCGTGCGTCAAGCGGTCGCCGGGCGTATACAGGAGGTCGCCGAGCGCCAGGTCGATCGTTTCGCCGCTGGCGAGCACGCGCCGCCGGTCCGCGCCTGGCAGCGCTTCCAGCAGGCGGTTCACGACGGCGACACCCGGGTACGGCAACACGATGAGGCGCACGGTACGGCCCTGCGCCGGGCGGCGTCTGGACGCTAGCGCACACACGGCGGCGGCGGGCCGCCGCCAGGCTAGCGCGCGGTGTAAGGAAGCAGCCGGTCGAACTCGCGCTTCACCACCTGGTAGCACTCGCAGGAGCGCGCTTCGAGGCCCGGCCGGTCGAGCACGGTGATGCGGCCACGCCGATAGCGGATGAGGCCGGCGTCCTGCAGCTTGCCGGCCGCCTCGGTGACACCCTCGCGGCGAACCCCGAGCATGTTGGCGATCAGCTCCTGCGTCATCGACAGCTCGTTCGACGACAGCCGGTCGAGGCTCACCAGCAGCCAGCGGCAGAGCTGCTGGTCCACCGAATGGTGACGGTTGCACACGGCCGTCTGCGCCATCTGCGTGATGAGCGCCTGCGTATAGCGCAGCAACAGGTGGAGCATCGGCCCGAAGCGGCCGAACTCCTCCTTCAGCAGGTGCGCCTTGAGCCGGAAGCCGAAGCCTGCGCTCTGCACCACCGCCCGGCTGGGCGTCGTCTCGCCGCCCATGAAGAGCGCAATGCCGAGGATGCCTTCGTTGCCGACGATGGCGATCTCCGCCGACGCGCCATCCTCCATGACGTACAGGAGCGAGACGATCGACGTCGTGGGGAAATAGACGTAGCGCAGCCGGACCCCCGGCTCGTAGAGCACGTCGCCGAGCTTCATGGGGATGAGCTCGAGATGCGGCGCCACACGATCGTACTCGCCGGCGGGCAGCGCATCGAGCAGGTGATTCTGGTGCGGCGAGTGCTGGACGCCCGCCGTCGAGGCGGCCCTGACCCGCGCGCCGGGGAGCCGCGGCTTGTCGACAACGCGGGATCGTCGCTCTGCCATGCCCACAGTCTAGCCCTGCCGAAGGCGCTGTGCGTCCGCTAGCGCACATATAAGCGCCGGACTCGGAACGGCGATTTGCGCGGCCTCCGCGGCCTTGCAGCAGACCCCGCCTGCGTGTGCGGCAGCGAACAGACGGGCCGAGCCCGGCGCTTCAGGCTTCGCCCTCCCCCATCGTACGATCGTGCACCCATATGTTGAGCAGGCTGGCCTGGTCGAGTGTTCCTTCCCCCACGTTTTCCGCCGCGCGCTTGAACGAGATCATCGCGCCGTCGCGCCGTAACAACGAGCGCAACCACATCTCCGGGATGCTGATCTTCACCGGGGCGCAGTTCCTCGGCATCCTGGAGGGCGACGATCACAACCTCGCGCGGCTGTGGACGCGTCTCGAGGGGGACCGACGGCACCGGAGCCTCGTTCGCATCGGCGTCGAAGCCTGCGGCGCGCGCTGGTTCCCGACCTGGCTCATGGCTTACACCGATCACGCCGACCTCGGCGCGCGCATCGACCTCCTGCGCTCGCCGTTGCCCCTGGCCGGCACGTGGTCGGACATGATGCGGCCCATCATGATGTCCGCCGACAGCATGTGACGATCATGCGGCGCTTCGCCGCACCAAAGGAGATCCACCGATGTCGCACCAGCCCCCGAAAGAGCAGAAGAAGAAGGCGCAGCACACCGCCAAGGAAAAGAAGGCCATCAAGGAACAGAAGAAGCACGCGGGCGACGCCAAGCCGCTGCTCGCCCCGCCGGGTGCCCGCCGCCCGTGACATTCCTGCCCCGGAGTCGGCATGCCGCGCAGGATGGTACTGTGCGGTAGTGCACCCATCGCTCCGGCACCTCCGCGCGGCGCGATCGACCCTAAGGCGCGCATGACCTACTGCATTGGCGTGATGCTGGACGACGGCATGATCCTCGCCTCCGACTCCCGCACGAACGCCGGCATGGACAACATCGCCAAGTTCTGCAAGATGACGGTGTTCGAGCGCCCCGGCGACCGCGTCATCGTCCTTCTGAGCTCGGGCAACCTCGCCGGCACGCAGGCGGTCATCGGGGTCCTGAACCAGCGCTGCGCGGCCGGCGACAGTACACCCTGCCTCTGGAGCGCCCGCACGATGTTCGACGTGGCGATGCTCGTCGCCGACGCGATGCGCGACATCGAGCGGCGCGACGGCGAATACCTCGAGGACAACGACGTCGGCTTCAACGCGTCGTTCATCGTCGGCGGCCAGATCGGCGGCGAGCCGCAGCGCCTCTTTCGCATCTACGCCGAAGGCAACTTCATCGAGGCCGGCGTCGACACGCCGTTCTTCCAGACCGGCGAGACGAAGTACGGCAAGCCGATCGTCGACCGCGTCATCTCCCGCAACACGCCGCTCGCCGACGCCACGAAGTGTGTCCTCGTGTCGTTCGACCTCACGATGCGGAGCAACCTGTCGGTCGGCATGCCGATCGATCTCATCTGCTACGAGCGGGACAGCCTCCGCGTAGAGATGCGCCGCCGGTTTGACGGCGGCGACCAGTACTTCGAATCGCTGAGCCACGAGTGGAGCGAGGGCACGCGCCGCGTGTTCCGGCAGTTGCCCGAGCTCCGCTGGTGAAGGCGGCCGGCGATCGACGCGTTCGTCGTCACCTGCGAGCACGGCGGACCGCGGATTCCGCGCCGCTACGCGCCGCTGTTCGACGGCCAGGATGCCTTGCTGGCGTCGCACCGGGGCTACGACGCCGGGGCGCTGCGGATGGCGACGGCGCTGGCGACCGCCCTGGATGCGCCCCTCGTGACCAGCACGGTCAGCCGCCTCGTCGTCGATCTCAATCGCTCCGTGGGGCACCGCCACCATTTCTCGGCATTCACGCGCACGCTCGCGAAGGCGGAGCGCGCGGCGATCGTCGCCGCCCACTATCGCCCCTACCGCGACCAAGTGGAGGACCGGGTGGGCACGATCGTGGCGCGGGGGCGGCGCACCGTGCATATCTCGGCGCACAGCTTCACGCCGGTGCTGGACGGGCACGTGCGGCGCGCCGACGTCGGCCTGCTCTACGACCCGGCGCGGCCCGGCGAATCGGCGCTGTGCGCGCGCTGGAAGGCGGCGCTGGCCGCGGCGGCGCCGGCGCTCGTCGTGCGCCGCAACTATCCCTACCAGGGCAAGTGCGACGGCCTGACCGCGCACCTGCGGCGGCGCTTTTCCGCGGCGGCGTACGTGGGCGTCGAGCTCGAGGTCAATCAGCGGATCGTTGCCGCGGGCGGCCGCGCCTGGCCGGCGCTGATGGCGGCGCTGATCGCGTCGCTGCGAGCCGCCGCGGCCGCATGACCTCCCATCCTGCGCCGTGCGCACGCTGCGCGCGGCCAACGTCCGGAGAACGATGATGCAGATTCGCGTCGGCTTCGAAATGATCTACGAGTGTCCGCAGCCCACGCCCATGATCCTCACCCTGAACGTGCATTTCACGCGCGTGTCGGATCTGGTGGGGCGTGACGACCTGATGTTCGATCCGCCCGTCCCGATGGCCGCTTACCGCGACAGCTTCGGGAACTGGTGCACGCGGATCGTGGCGCCCGCGGGCCGCACGCGCGTGTCCGCCAACGCGATCGTCAACGATTCCGGCGCGCCGGACGTCGTCGTCCCCGGCGCGCGGCAGATGGCGGTGCCGGAGCTGCCCGAGGAGACGCTGCTGTTCCTGCTCGGCAGCCGCTACTGCGAAACTGACCGACTGTCCGAGATCGCATGGAACCTGTTCGGCGCCACGCCGCCGGGGTGGGCGCGCGTGCAGGCGATCTGCGACTTCGTGCACAAGCACATCGTGTTCGGGTACGAGCACGCGCGGATGACGCGCACGGCGCTCGAGGCGTATTACGACAAGACCGGCGTGTGCCGCGACTACACGCACCTGGCGGTCGCGTTCTGCCGCTGCATGAACATCCCGGCGCGCTACTGCACCGGCTACCTCGG
>Ga0068851_10000942_pt1 | contig 12599 bp, 11 predicted proteins | sample KBSCornC12_FD_66588 | JGI IMG/M metagenome (GOLD analysis project Ga0068851, IMG submission 66588) | Corn rhizosphere microbial communities from Kellogg Biological Station, Michigan, USA - KBS Corn C1-2 | ecosystem: Host-associated > Plants > Roots > Rhizosphere > Soil ...
GACATTGGAGATGCGCAGTCGATTGAGGCAGAGCTGTCGACGTTCTCCGCGCATATCGTGAATTTGAACCGGCTCTCCCGGCTGGCGGATTCACGAGCCCTGGTGTTGCTGGATGAGCTTGGCTCGGCTACCGATCCCGAGGAGGGAGCTGCGCTGGCGGTTGCGGTTGCGGCGAATTTTCTGGAATGCCGCGCATGGACGCTGATCTCTACGCATCACACTTCGCTCAAGGTGTACGGGGCGAACACGCCGGGCGTGTTGAATGCGGCAGCCGGTGTTGATGAAGTGACGCTGGTGCCAAATTATCAGTTGCGTCTCGGTGTGCCTGGTGCTTCGGCCGGCATTCAGACAGCGGAGCGATTAGGCCTGGATCGCAGGATCGTTGCGGGAGCGCGAGAACGGCTGGGATCGCAACAGGTGGACATCGCACGCTTCCTCGATCGGCTGCATAAGGAACTCACGCAGCTTGAGGACGACCGGAAGGCAGCGCGAGAGCAGCAGTACGCTCTGAACCAGGAGCGCAAGAGGCTGGAGCGTGAAGGCGATGTCGAGATCAGAAATCGCACGCGCGAACTGGAACAGAAGCTCGCTTCGTTGATGAAGGAATTTGAGTTCCAGATGCGGGAGAATGTGCGGGCGGTCGAGGATCGGGCAGCGCAGCAAAAGTTGTCGAAAGAAGCAGAGCGCCGCATCACACGGTTGCGGCGGGAGTTTCAGGAGAGTTTCAACCAGACGGTTGTCGCTCATCGCACAGGTGCGGATGCGGGGGATGTGAATGCGCAACCGCATGTGGTTCGTCATGTGGCTGCAGGCGACCAGGTGCGGCTTAAGTCGATGGGGAAGATCGCGGTTGTGCAGCGAGAGGTCGAGAAGGACCTGTTTGAAGTGGCCCTGGGTCCGATCAAGATGCGCGTAAAGCGAGACGACATTGCCGAGGTTGTGAAGTCCGCAGCGCAACAGGCAGAACGGCAAGATCCGCTGGCGGCTGCGCGCAAACAGAAGGGCGTGCATATTTCAGTGAGCAGCGCGAACACCGATGATATGCGGATGGAGATCAACCTGATCGGGCGCACGGTGGACGAAGCGACGGAGGAATTGGAGAAGTATCTCGATCGAGCGTTTCTCGCGGGGCTGCCGCGCGTTCGAGTGATTCATGGTCATGGCGCCGGCATCCTGCGACGCGGCGTTCGCGAATTTCTCAAGTCGCACCCGCACGTGGCGGGAATCGCTGAGGCCGCTCAGAACGAAGGCGGGCAGGGTGCTACGCTGGTCGAGCTTCGCCAGTAATTCCGTGCAGCATTGTGAGGCCGATGTCGCGCGATTCTAAGGAGGGCGTCTTGGCAGAAGATCTGATCTTCCTGGATCAGCCTCCACTTCTCTTTACGACGATGAAGTTTATGATGCGCCACCGCATCCGGGGCGCCTGGCGGTTATTTGAGTTCTTAAAGAAGCGTGGGTATTTCCTCAGGAAGGTAATTCGGTATGAAATTGGAAGGGGAATCTCTGTGCACGTTCCGATCTTCCGGCCGGAACGGCGGTGGGATCGATTCGACCTGGTGCACTATGAGCCGGAACTGATCGACAGGCTCGTTGGGGAGGCCGAAGACAGCGACGCACCGCTGACGATTATCGATTGTGGCGCGGACCTCGGCCTGGTCTCGATGCTCTTGACGGCTCGTTTGGCGCGCGTTTCACGGGTGATTGCCTTTGAGCCCAGCGAGGACGAAATTCCGCTGCTGCGGATGAATCTTGCTGGACTTCCGGTTGCGAACGAGGTGATTCAAGCGGCAGTGAGTGACTACGCCGGACGGGGAGAATTGCGGCGCCCGGCATATGACGCCTACAACCAGGCTCGTTATGTTAAACACGCGGCTGATGGCGGATTTGAGGTCCTCACGCTGGACTCACTCGAATTACCGGCGCAGGATCTGCTCATCAAGATCGATGTTGAGGGTGGCGAGCAGGCGGTTGTCCGCGGAGCGAGGAACACTATCGCCAAAGCCACGCGCGTGATTGTTGCCACGGAGGCTCATCCGCTGGTGGCAGCGAGAACGGGTATCGATCCGGTATCGGTCTTGCAGGAGCTGGCGGCAATCCGTCCGTTTCGTTTCACCGTGTGTGAGACGGGGCAATCGGATCTGGACTTGTCGAGGCCGTTCTTTGAGCAGCTTCCGGAGAAGTTTTACAACTGCAACGTGGTTGGTGTTTCTGTCTGATGGAAAACCCGGCGGCGGCGGATTCGATCAGGCGGTGCCGTTGCGCTGGATCGAATTTACTTCGGGTGTGATCCAACTCTCGCCTTCTGCCAATGCTTCGATACGATCGCTGACGCCTGCGCTGGCTGCGGCTTGAAGCAGCCGGGGGAGCGGCTCATCCATCGGCTCGCGACCGAGGCGGAACGTGCCGTAGTGCATGGGAATCATGACGTCTGCCTGCAAGTCCAGAAAGGCCCGGAGAGCCTCTTCGGGGCTGGTGTGGACGGCGCGGTAGCTATCAGGGAAGTAGGCGCCGATGGGGAGCAGGGCAACGTCGGGGTGGAGGCGGCGTGCGATCTCGGCAAAGCCGTTGAAGTATGCCGTGTCGCCGGAGTGATAGATCGTCGGACCGGATGTGGATGCGATCACATAGCCCCCGAAGCCGCGATGCGTGTCGTTGAACATGCGCGCGCCCCAATGGCGAGCAGGCGTTGCGGTGACTGTGATGGTCGCCGACGCGGTTTGCGCGGCGAGCGAGCTTTGCCGCCCGATCTCGATTGAATGGGTTCGATGGCGTTCAGGCTTGCGAAGACCCGCGAGCTGTAGGGATTGCCACCACTCAAGAGTTTCGATACGAGAGAAGCCGAGGTCCTGCACGAGGTCTTCAACGCCTTTGGGAACGACGACGACGGGAGCCGACAACCCACGGCGGCGCATGGCTCGTGTCATGGCGCGGAGTGAGGGGCGATTCAGGTGATCCATGTGAGCGTGGGTCAGCAAGACGGCGTCGATGGGGGGAAGATCGGCAATGCGAAGGCCGGGACGTCGCTGCCGCCGGAGCACGATGAGCCGCGTGGCAAAGACGGGATCGATGAGGAGGGCCTGGCCGGCGGTTTGAATCAGAAAAGAAGAATGGCCAATGAAGGTGATGGATGTCTCGGACGGGCTAACTTGGGAAGGCTTGGATGGAGCGCCGGCGAGCGGCCGGGCGTGGCTCTCGCGTACCAGACGCCAGAGCTGGCCTATTTTTGTCATCCAGAACGGGACTCCTAGAGTCATTTGCACCTGGAATATAGATGTCGAGCGGCCAAAAAAGACGCGGAGCCGCAGCTTCCGGCGGAATTTGGTGTCTAAATCAATAACGAGATGAAGATGCAGATTCGAAGATTTGGTGGGATTCGGCACTTGTTGTTTGTGGCCTTGGGTCTGGCGATGGTTTCGGCGGGAGCGTGGGGCCAGTCGGGCGATTTTGTTGTGAGCCAGAACGGGAAGCCTGTGGGAACGGCCAGATTCAGCGTTGGTCCGAGTCAGGCCGGCTTCGATTCGACATCGACGGTGCGGGTGGATATGCAGGGACTGAACTATGCGCTGTCGAAGACGGAGGAGCTGTCTGCAGCGAGAGGCCTGGTTCACGTACAACTAAGCGCCAGGGTCAACAGCTCGGCTGTGAATGTGACGGCTAAGCCGGACGGTGCCCAACTGCTCGTGAACATTTCAGCGAATGGGCGGAGCACAACAACACGGCTGGCCGCGCACAGCCAGGCGGTATTCATGGCCGACTTCGATCCAGGAGCGCTTGAGACGCTGCTGGCGATTGCGGGCAGGAGCAATAATCGCGACCTGTGGGCGATCGTTCCGAAGCAAGCGGGCTCGGTTCAAGCGGTGCAACTGGCGACCTATCCAGATGAACAAGGCACGTTGAACGGGAATGAGATCACCGTGCATCACCTGGTAGCGACGATTGCCGGCGCGAGCACGGATCTTTTCTCTGGAGCCGAGAGTCAGTTGCTGCAGGCGGAACTGCCGCAGGACGGATTCGCACTGGTGCGCAAGGGGTTTGTGTTGAAGCCACCGACAAAAGCGCCGGCACCTCCTCCTGCGCTGCAATCGAGTCCTCAACAGGCGACGCCACCGCAGTAGCCGTTCACTAGACTGAGTGGCCGGCGGCAACGGCGGAGGCCCAGGCCCACTGAAAGTTGAAGCCGCCGAGATGGCCGGTGACGTCGACGGCTTCTCCTATGAAGAAGAGGCCGGATACGGTTCGCGTTTCCATGGTTCGGGAGTTGAGCCCCGAGGTATCGACGCCGCCTGCTGTGACTTCCGCTTTTTCAAATCCTTCTGTGCCGGAGGGGTGGAAGGGCCAGTGATGCAGAGCGCGGTCGGCAGATTCGAGGATCGAGTTCGTCCAGCCTTGCGGAGTGGCGATAGGTGCAAGGTGAGCCGCGAGGCGGTGGGGCAGCACCGACTGCAGTGCGTGCCGAAAGCCGAGGGAATCGCGGCGGGATCCATGCTCGAGCAGGGGACTGAGAAGGTGCTTTACTTCTGGCGCGAAGTCGACGTTGATTGACTCTCCAGACTGCCAGTAAGAGGAGGCCTGGAGTACGGCGGGACCGCTGAGCCCGCGGTGAGTGAAGAGCAGTTTCTCGCGAAAAGCGGGGCCTCTGGCAGCTTGAGCCGTTACGTCAAGAGATACACCGGTGAGTTCGGTCCAACTCTTTTCGGGGCCGCTGAGCAGGAGCGGAACGAGGGCGGGTCGAGGCTCGACGATCTGGAGCCCGAATTTACGCGCGAGATCGTAGGCGAGGCCGGTTGCGGCCATCTTTGGAATCGACAGGCCGCCGGTGGCGACGACCAGTGCGCTCGATTTGAAATCACCGGCAGTGGAACGAATGTGGAACCCTCCAGAGGTGCGCTCGACGGCTATGTTGCGGGCCTGGAGAACAAGTTCTACGCGGGCTCGTTCGCACTCGACCTGGAGCATGTCGAGGATCTGGCGGGCGGAGTGATCGCAGAAGAGCTGGCCCAATGTTTTTTCGTGCCACTTGATTCCGTAGCCCTCGACAAGTTCGAGGAAGTGCTGAGGCTGATAGAGAGCCAGGGCCGATTTGGCGAAGTGCGGATTCGCGGAGATGAAGTTTTCCGGAGTGCAATGAATATTGGTGAAGTTGCAGCGGCCGCCACCAGAGATGAGGATCTTGCGGCCGGGTTGGGGATTGTGTTCGAGGAGGAGGACGCGCCGTTTGCGCTGACCGGCGGTGGCTGCGCACATGAGACCGGCGGCGCCAGCGCCAAGGATGATGACGTCGAATTCACGAGGTGTGGCAGGCACTGTATCGATTGTCGCCGAATGCGCGTGATGACAGGTCTATGCGTGGGCTGACTGCACAGGATATTACCTGGCGACGTTCCTCTGTTCGTAGATTGCGGCAACGCGGTCAGTAGCTTCGACCAGGCTGACTTTCTGCGTGGCTCAGATGAGATGGATGGCGTCGATCCTGCGGCCTTGCTGAAGAAGAGAGCGGATTGAGGCTTCATGATCGATAGCACCGCCATGCGCGGGGTTTGATCCAGCGCCTGCTTGAGCGAGTTCCGGGTGCACGAAATCGAGGATTTCCTGCTTCAGCTTCTCGTATTTTGCTGATCTCCAGCGTAGCTGTCAGACATAGGCACAGAGCCGTGCGGAGTGAGAATTGCGAGGCGATAGATCAGAACGTTGTTCTTGGAGGATGTAACCTCCATGGTGATGCCGGTTATCTCGCTGAAGGGGATGGTTCCGGTCGCCACCTTGAAAAGGCGTCGTCGTGTCCACGTGGCCTGCTGACGAGCGGCGTCGAACGAGACGACCTCTCTTCGCCAGAAGAGCGGAATGAAGAGCAACATGCAACCGAGCGATAAGAATCCTCTTGTATTGTGTTGAATGCTCAACCGGTATGCGGCGAACACAGAGGCGCACAAGAGGAAGACTGAGATCCAGATACTGCTGTCGAGGATCACCAACTCCTGGTTTGTCTTGCGGGTGACGTGCATTAGGCCAATATGGCATGAATCGCACTCAAATCGCACGACTTCTTCGCCGATTTGAGTGCCGCAGGTTACGGGAACCGCCGCCTGCACGTTTGCGTACTTCTGAACGCATGGACCGTTGCTACAGCTGGTCGTGGGTCGAGTCTCGAGTTTCTGCGGCTGCCGCGGAGTGGAACGCATGTGGTGGAAAGGCCTGGGATTCCGGGTTGCGATTCTCCCCGGAAGAACAGAAGAAAAGGGAAGATGCATACGACGAAGCTCTGGAGAGGGTGGAGCGGGAAGCGAAGTATGCACGTCGCGGTGGCAGGCAGCGGGCGGAGGCGCAAAAGCGAGTGGTCGCTGTGTTCCCGCGCTTCGCAACCGTTGCGCTCGGGTTGGAAGATGAAGCCGTTCACATGCTCACGGATCGACTCATCCCGATCGGAACTCAATTTGCGCAATGGGCGAGGCGTTTTGATCCGGCTCTGCCGATGACCGATGTGGTGCAGGCTTGCCGGAATGCATGGACGGTATGCGGGATTCAGCCGCTGGTTGGAGACCGTATGCAGATGACGCCGGCGATTATCGGATACAGCCTGCTGTACCCGTATAGCGACAATTTTCTGGATGGGGCAGGGATCTCGACACAACGCAAGCTCGACTTCAGCGCGCGATTTCGCGACAGGCTTTGCGGACTATCGATTGCCGCTCGGGGCAAGCACGAGGAAGCGGTGTGGGCCATGGTGCGGCTGATCGAGTTGCAGTACCCGCGACGGCAGTATCCGCGAGTGTATGAATGCCTGCTGGCGATTCACCAGGCGCAGGAGAACAGCATCGCTCAGTCGAAGAAGAACTGTTCTCTCTCTCAGGCCGATGTTCTGCGATTGAGCTGTGCGAAGGGCGGCACTTCGGTGATGGCAGATGCTTGTCTCGCCCACGGATTTCTTACGGACGCCGAGGCGAGCTTCGCATTCCACTGGGGAGTGTTGCTGCAACTGGGCGACGATCTGCAGGATGTGCAGGAGGATATTGAGCACGGTTCTGCTACGTTGTTCACGCGAGCGGCAGGGCCGCTGGATGGCCTGGTCCGGCAGCTGTTGGCATTCAGTTCGCAGGTAGCCGATCAGTTGGATGCGCTGCCCCATGGCGAGCCGGCTTTGAAACGGCTACTTAGAACGAGCTGGCGATCGCTGATCTTGATGGCCGTGGCGCGATCCGATCAATACTTCACACGAGACTTTCTGGCTGAGGTTGAAGTGCAGTCGCCATTCCGATTTGGATTTCTGCGGACGAGAAACAAACGGCTCGCGGGGCGGCGAGGACTGTATCGAGTGCTCTTCGAGTCGTTTCTTGAGAGCGCACACGCTGATCTTCAAAACCTGCCCAAGCCGGAAAGCTGGCTCAGGGACAGCGAAGACGAAGATGGGAGCAGCTTTGCTCCTGACCGATATGGCCAAATTTCAGGCTGACCCGAATTTCTCGCGAACGAGCGACATGGCCTGATCGGGGGTGGCGATCGTGCCTTCCAATTGAGCATCTTCTACGGCTTGCAGCATGTCTTTGAATGCGGGCCCGGGCAGGTAGCCGGCGGCTATGAGTTCGCGACCCGTGAGGAGAGGCGTAGGGCGTACCTCCTGTTCCGGTAAAGACTCGTAGCGCTCGCGGACGAAGTCATAGATGTCGAGGTTGCGGTGCGCCGCCATGCAGTCCATGCGATGGAGGGCGAGGTGCTCCGGGAAATTGTCGAGGCGGAAGAAACGCTTGAGAGTCGAGGCTTTCATCTTTGGAGCGTCGGCGAAGCGCATGTGATTGTCGACGAGAGCGAGAACCTGGCGGGTCTCGTCGTTGGAGAATCGGAAGCGGCGGCAGATGTCTGCAGCGATGGCTACGCCCACTTCCACGTGTCCGTCAAATCGGATGCGGTCCGGGGCTTCACGGTAGGTGGCCGGCTTGCCCACGTCATGGAGAAGAGCACCCCAGGCAAGTGTCATCGGGCAACCGGGCTGGAGCTGTTCAAGCAGCATCAGAGTATGGATCCAGACGTCACCTTCCGGGTGGAACTGCGGCGGCTGCTGGACGCCTTTCATTCTGGAGATTTCGGGAAGGACCTGGACAAGGAGATCGGTTTCGTCGAGGAGCTTGAATGCTCGGCTCGCGTGACCTTCTGTGAGCATTTTGGTCAGTTCTTCACGGATACGCTCACGGCTTACGGCATGGATGCGCGCGGCGAGCTTGCGGATTGCGGCGAGGGTGGCGGGTTCGATGGCGAAGCCGAAACGGGCAGCAAAGCGGACCGCGCGAAGGAGGCGGAGGTGGTCTTCTTCGAAACGCTTTTCGGGTCGACCAATGGCGCGGATTACGCGGGCATCGAGATCGTCGAGGCCGCCAACGTAATCGAGCAGTCCTGTGCGAACGGCGGACGCTTGTTGATCTGGCGAGGCATTGGCGAGATGAGTCGGGTCGAGCAGCAGGCCGTTGATCGTGAAGTCGCGGCGCTGGACGTCTTCTGCGGCAGTTTTGGTATAGCGGACTTCGTCGGGGTGGCGGCCGTCGGAATAAACACCATCGTTTCGGAAGGTGGCGACTTCGGTGATCACCTGGGGTGGGGCAGACGCCGCCAGCGTTGCAGGAGGGGAGTCGTCAGTTAGAGGTGACGCAACGAGGACAACGCCGAAATGCGCACCCACGGCAAAGGTGCGGGGGAACATGGCGAGGACGATGTCGGGAGTAGCGGAGGTGGCGACGTCGAAGTCCTGTGGCTCGCTGCCGAGGAGGAGATCGCGGACGCAGCCGCCGGCGAGATAGGCATCGTGACCTGCTGAGCGCAGGGTTTGGATGATATGGATGGCGGCTTGGAATTTGGGCGACGTTGACATTGCTCTTCGCGGCTGCTCCATTCGAGGATAGTTCTTCGGGATCGGTTTGGCAGCGGGGCAGGATTTAGGCCGTTAGACTTGAAGTGTGGGGCGCGGACTCATTCTCGGCATTGAATCGTCGTGCGACGAAACGGCGGCGGCTGTGGTGGAGCGCGGGGCGAGGACTCTGTCGTCAGTGGTGGCATCGCAGATTGCGACACACCTTCGATATGGCGGGGTTGTTCCGGAGTTGGCGAGCCGGGAACATCTCCGGGCGATCGTACCCGTGGTGCGGGCGGCATTGGCTGAAGCGGGTGTAGGGCTGGGCGATCTGGACGCGATTGCAGTGACTTCGGGGCCGGGGCTGGCGGGGGCGTTGCTGGTCGGGATTGCCTATGCCAAGGCGCTGTCGTTCGCGCAGGGACTCCCGCTAATTGCAGTGAACCACCTGGAAGGGCATATCCATGCGGTGCTGCTGCAGAAGCGGGAGAAGCAGGTCCTTCGCCCCGCTGAAGAAAGCCGCTCCGCTCAGGATGACAGCGAAGTGGAACGGGCGCTGGCGCTGGTGGTTTCCGGGGGGCATACGCATCTTTATCTCGCGCGGCGAACCGATCACACCAGCCACCAAGAACTGTCTCCGGGAACTCCGGCAGATGGGACTTGGCGATATTCGCTGATTGGGCGGACGCTGGATGATGCGGCCGGCGAGGCTTACGACAAGGTCGCGAAGCTGCTGGGGCTTGGATATCCGGGCGGGCCATGGATCGATGCGCTGGCACAGTTTGGCAACCCGAGGGCGGTGCCGTTCACATTTGCGCAGATCAAGACCAAGGCGCACCTGGGAGGAAAGCTCCGAGAACGAAGGGAGCGAAGACGGCTCCGATTGCGGAGCTGGATCCGCATTTTCTGTTCTCGTTCTCCGGGATCAAGACGGCAGTGTTGCGCTACGTGGAACTGCACGGGCTACGTGAGGAGGCGGCAGCCCGGGTTCCTCACATGCTGGCTGCGGGGCGGCCTCCAAAGACAAAGGAAGAGGCGCTGGAGCTGTGCCCGCAGGGGACGCTGGACTTGATCGCCAGCTTTCAGAATGCCGTAATTGGAGACCTGCTGAAAAAGACCTTCTCCGCAGCGGAGTCGATGGATGCCGAGCGGATCCTGGTGACCGGGGGGGTGGCAGCCAACCGGGAGTTGCGGGAGCGATTCATGGCAGAGGCAGCCAGGCGAGGTATCCATGTGGCGTTTCCTGCGCTTGCGTTATCCACCGACAATGCGGCAATGATTGCGGCGGCAGCGTGGCCCAGGTTTGTGGCGGGAGAGTTTGCGCCTTCGGAGCTGACGGCAGAGCCAGGAATGGTGCTTGGAAGGTAGGAAGCAAGAACGGTTAGTTGAATGAGAGGCGGAGCACGGTGGCAGCTGAATTGTGTTCCATGGCGCGGATAGCGATCGAGTCTTCGTCCGCCGCAAGTTACTTCCGAACGACAGGGATACGGTATATTACGTAACACTCGCTTCAAGCGGAAGATGGCGGGTCGGAGGGACTTGGATGCCAGCACTCAGTGGAAAGTCAGCATTGGTCACAGGGGCATCACGTGGTATCGGGGCGGCGATTGCAAAGAGGCTCGCGAAGGAAGGAGCTGACGTTGCGGTTACCTACAGTTCTTCCCCGGAGCGTGCGCAGCAGGTCGTCGAAGACATCGTCAGGGAAGGCGGCAAGGCTCTAGCTATCAAAGCCGACGCCGCGGATCAGGCCGCTGTAAGGGGGGCGGTGCAGCAGTCGGCCAAGGAATTTGGCAAGATAGACATTTTGGTGAACAACGCTGGAGTGCTTGCTTTGGGTCCGATCGCAGACTTTCCGGCCCAGGAATTCGAGAAGGCGCTGTCGGTAAATGTGCGAAGTGTATTCACAGCGATCCAGGAGGCCTTGCGTCACATGCCGGATGGTGGGCGCATCATCACAATCGGTTCGGTGAACAGCGAACGGATGCCCTTCGAGGGCGGATCTGTTTATGCGCTAACAAAAGGAGCTGTCGCAAGCTTTACGAAGGGGCTTGCCCGTGACCTGGGCGCGCGAAAGATCACAGTCAACAATATTCAGCCGGGGCCAGTCGATACCGAGGCGAATCCGGCGAGCGGCCCATTCGCAGATACGATGCTGGGGCTGCTGGCAATGAAGCGCTACGGGCATGCGGATGAGATCGCTGCCATGACAGCCTACTTAGCTGGTCCGGAGGCAGGGTACATTACCGGTGCTTCTTTGCTGATCGATGGTGGATTTGCAGCGTAATTAGACGGAGAGTGCCCGGTTGTCCTATGAGGCGAATGGCGGCACATAGGAACAAGCCATCCAAGTAACTGGTGTCAATCACACCTAAGTTCTGTCAAGACTGGTTACTGAATGTGTTGACGCGTCCCCGAGAGGTAGGGATACTAGCCAAACAGACTGACTTCAGAAGGGCAGTGGACCACCTTGAGTTCTATTAGGTCACTTAGGCTTTCGTCATTGCTCGTTATCGCGCTCCTGGGCGTGATTGCAGTGATGTTGATTGTGCCCAACATCGATCCCCCCGATACTGCCTTTCAAAACAACACTGCGCCTGTCGTAGTTCACTCAGTCTCCCACCATGTTCCGCAGGGGAACGATCACTCCCGCGCACTCGATATTCAATTTCGGTTCGATGACTATTCCAACCATTCGTCGAAGCTCCTTTTCCATGGCCGGAAGCTGATCCTTTCCTTTGTATCGCGGCAAATCCTACGCTGCTAGCGTCGCCAATCCAACAACATAGCCGATGTTGAGGTGATCCAGGAAGTCCGCATCGTGGATCAAGTCGCGTCGGTCCAGATTTCGTCAAACGGCCCGGGATGGCTCCGTACTTGACGGACCTATCGCAACATCTCCAGCCTCAACCAGCATCCCGACTGGCAACGGCCATCTGAGGAGAAAATAATGGGCGCAACGCTTCCGTACATACCGATACAGGAACCAGGGCGATTTAGATTTGATTTGTCCGTTTTTCATCAGGATTGGTGGATTGATATTGCCAGGACTTCCCCCGACTATCGTGAATTGAGAGTCGATCGTGGTGGCCGGCTTGTGGGCAGGCTTCCCTATGTCTTACGGAGGAATCGGCTGGGCCTCACGTTCGGACAGGATCCTTACTGGGCCCATCTCGGAGGTCCAATTGTTCAGGAGGAGCTAACTTCCGCTGAGCAGGCAGATGTAATCCGCCGCCTTATCGTGAAATTACCGCGAAGAACGTCGTTTTCTTTCGTTTGCGATCCGACGTTGAGTTACTCCGGTCTTGTAAGGGCCGCTTTCATCGATGCGGGGTTTGAGCATTCGACGCAAACAACCTACGTGCGCCTGCCTGAAGAAGGAGATATCTTGAATGAGCGCAAGCGCAAGCATCGGGGACATATCAAGCGCGCCGCCAAGAGCCTTGCGTGTGTTGATATCACCGCTCGAGAATTTGTCGAATTTCTCGGGACGAATCTGAGGGCAAGAGGGAAACGAAGCTATGCCCCTCTCCAAATGCTGCCGCAGCTGATTGAACAAGCGCTCAGTCGAGGCTGCGGGCGCGTCATTGCTGCAATGCCTAACGCAATGAACGCGGATAAGGGTTACGGCTCCACTCTTCCATTCGATGCCGCTATCGCATACATCTGGGACGATCGGCGTTGCTACTACTGGCTTTCGACGCATCGCGCATTCGGGGATGACACGCGCACCAAGCCACATCCTGATGCAGTCAAACTCCTGGTGGTC
>Ga0068851_10000946_pt1 | contig 12550 bp, 7 predicted proteins | sample KBSCornC12_FD_66588 | JGI IMG/M metagenome (GOLD analysis project Ga0068851, IMG submission 66588) | Corn rhizosphere microbial communities from Kellogg Biological Station, Michigan, USA - KBS Corn C1-2 | ecosystem: Host-associated > Plants > Roots > Rhizosphere > Soil ...
AGGGACAGGCTGCGATCATGCTCCACCGACAGGTGATAACCAGGCCCGGCAAAGTACAGCGTGCCGGGCTTGAGCACTTCCTTATCGCGCGCCTCCACCACCGGCATGGCGACGCGGCGATCAAACACCTCGGCCAGCTGGCTGCGGCGCTCGTCGGGCAGGTGCAGCACGGTGATGATGGGCAGGCCGAAGTCCGCAGGCAATTGGGCAAATACCGTCAGCAACGCTTCTACGCCACCGGCGGAGGCGCCGATAACAATAGCCTCTATGCCCCGGACCTGTGCCGGGCTGGCAGCCGCTTGATTCATAGCTTTCGGTAGATCCGTTCCTGTTTGACCAACGGTTCGAATTGCTTGCTGTACGCGGAGAAATCCAGGGTCTCCTTGCTGCCCAGCACCAGGAAGCCGCGATGACACAGCGACTCATGGAACAATCCAAACGCTCGATCCTGCAATTTTTTATTGAAATAAATCAGTACGTTACGGCACGAAATTAATTGAGTTTCCGAGAATACACTATCGGTTGCCAGGCTGTGATCGGCAAAGGTCACATTCTCACGCAGTGTTTTATCGAAGATCGCGTAATCGTAAGCCGCGGTGTAGTAGTCGGCAAATGAACGTTGCCCACCGGCCTGCTGATAGTTGGCGGTATAGGCGCGTACGTTCTCCAGGGAAAAGATCCCCTGCTTGGCCTTGTCCAGCGACGCCGGGTTGATATCGGTGGCGTAGATGATCGTACGCTCCAGCAACCCCTCCTCGCGCAGCAGGATGGCCATGGAGTACACCTCCTCGCCGGTGCTGCAGCCGGCGATCCAGATCTTGATCGACGGGTAGGTCTTGAGCAGCGGCACCACTTCCTGGCGGATCGCGAGAAAGTGCGACGGGTCGCGAAACATCTCGCTTACCGGAATCGTCAGGAACTGCAGCAACTGCATGAACGCCGCCGGGTCGTGCAACACGCGCTCCTGCAAGGCGGAAATGGTCGCGCAATCAAACTGGCGCAAGGCATGAGCCACGCGGCGCTTGACCGACGCCCCGGAGTAATCCCGGAAGTCGTAGCTGTACTTGAGGTAAATCGCCTCGATCAACAGGCGCAGCTCAATATCGCTGCTTTTTTCCAAGAAACTTCGCTCCACTTAAATGCGTTCCATCTTCGGTAGCCACACGCGAATCAGTGAGAACAGGCGATCCAGGTCGATCGGCTTGGCCAGGTAATCGTTGGAACCGGCCGCGAGGCAGCGCTCCTGATCGTCTTTCATGGCCTTGGCCGTCACCGCGATGATCGGCAGCTTTTTCCAGCGCGGGTCCTGGCGGATCAGGGCAGTGGCCTCGTAACCATCCATTTCCGGCATCATCACGTCCATCAGCACCAGGTCGATATCTTCGACTTCATTGAGTTTGTCGATGGCCTCGCGGCCGTTACGCCCGATGACCACCACCGCGCCTTTGTGCTCCAGGGCGCTGGTCAGGGCGAAGATGTTGCGCACATCGTCGTCCACCAGCAGGATCTTGCGCCCCTCGAAGACCTTGTCGCGGCTGCGGGCGGTCTTGAGCATCTTCTGGCGATCATGGGACAGCTGGGATTCGACTTTGTGCAGAAAGAGTGTGACCTCATCCAACAGGCGCTCCGGCGAGCGGGCGCCCTTGATGATGATCGAGCGCGAATACTTGCGCAGTTCGGCTTCTTCATCGCGGGTCAGGTTGCGCCCGGTATAGACGATCACCGGCGGGAACGAGCAGATGTCCTCGGTGGCCATGCGCTTGAGCAGTTCGTTGCCGAGCATGTCTGGCAGCTTGAGGTCGATGATCATGCAGTCATAGACGTTAGTGCGCAGCAGGTCCAGGGCGGCCTGGGCGTAGCCGACGTCGGTGATCTCGATGTCATCGTCGCCGATCAGGCGGGCAATGCTGTCGCGTTGCAGGTCATCATCCTCTACCAGCAGTACGCGCTTGACCTTCTGGGTCAGCTTGGCTTCCAGGCGCGCGAACACGTCCTTGAGCTCTTCGCGGGTGGTGGGTTTGACCGCATAACCGATGGCGCCCATGTGCATGGCGGCTTCCACGCGGTCTTCCACGGAAATCACATGCACCGGGATGTGCCGGGTATTGGCGTGTTCCTTGAGGCGCTGCAGCACGGTCAACCCGGAATGGTCCGGCAGGCGCATGTCCAGCAGGATAGCGTCGGGCACATATTCCTCGGCCAGGCTGTAGCCTTCGTCCGCACCGTGGGCCACCAGGCAGTGGTAACCCAGCTCATGGGCCAGGTCGAACAGGATACGGGCGAAGTTAGGTTCGTCTTCCACCACCAGGATACAACGTGTGGTGAACGGGGCCTTGTCGCGGTCATCGGCGAAGCGCGGGATCTGGCTGGCATCGGCCACCGGCAGCGGCGACACCTTGGCTGGAGCCGGTGCGGGCACCACCACTTGGCGCGGCGGCTCGATCGGTGCTGCGTCTTCCCCTGGCTCTGCATAATGTTCCGGCAGCACCAGCGTAAAGGTGCTGCCTTTGCCCGGGGCACTGGTCACGCTGATATAGCCACCCAACAGGGCCGCCAGGTCGCGGGAAATCGACAGGCCCAGGCCGGTGCCGCCGTAACGGCGGTTGGTGGTGCCGTCGGCCTGGCGGAAGGCTTCGAAGATGCTTTCCTGCTGGTCTGGCGCAATGCCGATGCCGGAGTCGCGCACCGTAAAGGCAATGCCCTCCTCCGATGCTCGCGACACCGACAGGCTGACCTCGCCCTGTTCGGTGAACTTGACCGCGTTGGACAGCAGGTTCTTGAGGATCTGCTCCAATCGCTGGCGGTCGGTGAACAGCATGGTCGGCGTGCCTTCCTGCACCTCTACCTGGAAGCCCAGCTTGCGATCGGCCGCCAGCGGCTCGAACATGCCGCGCAGGCCGTCGACAAGCCGTGCCACGCTGGAGTTTTCCGGGCGCATCTCCAGCTTGCCGGCCTCCACCTTGGAAATATCCAGGATGTCATTGATCAGGTTGAGCAGGTCATTGCCGGCGGAATAGATCGACTCGGCAAACTTGACCTGTTCGGCGCTGAGGTTTTCCTGGGGGTTCTCGGCCAGCAACTTGGCCAGGATCAACGAGCTGTTCAGCGGCGTGCGCAGCTCGTGGGACATATTGGCGAGGAATTCGGACTTGTACTTGCTGGAGCGCTGCAATTCTTCGGCGCGTTCTTCCAGTTCGAGCTGGGCCTGGTTGAGCTCGATGTTCTTGCGGTCCATGGCGTCGCGTTGTTCGGCCAGGGTCTCGGTCTGTTCGGCGAGTTGCTCGTTGGTCTGTTCCAGCTCGGCCTGCTGGGTTTCCAGGTGGGCCTGGGACTCCTTGAGGATGCGCGACTGTTCTTCCAGCTCTTCGTTGGCGGTCTTGAGTTCTTCCTGCTGCACTTGCAGCTCTTCGTTGAGCTGCTGGGTTTCGGCCAGCACTTCCTGCAGGCGCTGGCGGTACCGCGCCGCTTCGATGGAGGTGCCGATATTGCCGGCGATCAGCTCCAGCAGCTCTTCGTCACGCTCTTCCAGCGGGCGCAGGAAGCCCAGTTCGACCACGCCATTGACGCGGTCATCATCACTGGTGGGCATGACCAGCACGCTGCGCGTCGGCCCTTCACCCAGACCGGAGCTGACCTTGAAGTAATCCACCGGCACGTCATCCAGGCGAATCAGGCGATCGAGCTGGGCAGCCTGGCCGACAATGCCTTCGTCACTGTAGATCGCTTGTTCCCGCTGTTCCTGTTCGCGGGAAAAACCATAAGTGGCCACGCGCTTGAGACCGCCGTGTTCTTCGCGCACATACAGCGCGGCAACCGCCGAGCCCATGTACTGGGCAAAAAATTGAAGGATGTTGCGCCCGAGCATATTAAGGGTCAGTTGGCCGAGCACCTGCTCGGCCAGTTCGGTCTGGCCATTACGCAGCCAGGCTTGTTGTTCCAGGCGTCGCGCAATCTTCTGCTGTGACATGAGGTTTGCGCTGTAACTCTCTGATAGAGATACGAGATTTTTACGGCCGATATATGCCAGGAAGCCACTCAAGCCCAGCACAAAAACCAAATACAGGGTGACGCTGATCACCGTGGTGCGGGTGACTTGTTCGTTGCGGGTGATGCGGAACTGCTGCTCCATCGCCACCGCGTCTTCGTATTCCTTGCGGATTTCATCGGTCAGGCGCTTGCCACGGCCGGCCTTGACCGCGCTGCGGTAGTCACCGCTGGTGCGCTGCATATCTATCATCGACTGGGCGTAGTTGTTCCACTCGGCCTGCAGGGCTTCCAGGCGCTTGAGGCGATCCACCTGCTGCGGGTTGTCCGCCACCAGCTCCTGCAGGTTACGCAGGTCGGCGATGATGCGCGGCTTGGCCACTTCATACGGGTCGAGGAAATGCTCGTCGCCGGTGATCAGGAAGCCACGCATGCCGGTTTCCAGGTCCACGGTCAGCTTGGACGATTCATTGAGGTTATTGATAACCCGATCGGTGTGCTCAACCCACTGGATCACCGACAGCAGGTAGGTGATGAGGCAGACGAAAAACACCGCGCTGAGCACGCCCACACCCAGGGGCAATGCGACGTTTCGGCTCAGCAGGTTACGAAAGCTCTTTTCATCGACGGACGAAGCGGGAGTCATGGGCATGCCTTGGCCAAGTGTGTAAAAACCGGAAGTTTGCCCCAAAGTCGCACAGGAACGCCATTTTTCTACCGTAAAACGACGAAAAGGGTGACTGCCATCGCGGAAAAGAGCCGCTTGGTCAACCCCTTGCATCCGGTGGACGTCGTACTTTTTCACACATCCTCGCGTCAGGCTCCGGAACGTTGAAGAGCAGCCATTCCACGTAAAGAGGCGTCTTAAGAACAGGGAGGCTCGACCACAGAGGCGCCACTTCCTTCCAATACAGGTGCTCACAGATGGCAATTTCCGTTCAACCCCGGCCACGCGTAACCCCGACGCCTCCCCCCCTGATGACTGATAACCCACACACGTCCACGTCCACCGCCGTGGCAAACAGTAAAAAGCCTGATCTCAAGAGCGCCCTGGCCGACAAACACAACCTGATCACCCTGGGTATTGCACTGAATAAACTGGCCAAGCAACTTGGCGAGAACGCATCGGCTCCTGCGATATTGGCAGCGCTGAACGCAACATCAATGGTGATTCATCCCGATACGCGCTCCCCCCAGAACGCCGGCAACCGCGTCCCCCTTGAAGCATTCATCAGTAGCCTCGGCTTGCCACTGCCCGACAGTCACTTTGCGCTCACCGGTCTCGCGACCGCCGTCACCGACCGCGGCCAAGTGCATCCTTTGGGCAATATGACCGGCGCGCTGTCTTGGCTCGTCCCGCCGAGCGCAGATGACAAACGACGCATTCGCCTCATTACCATGAACCATGGCGATCCCCACGGGCAGTATCCGCTCGTGATGCAGACCAATGGCCTGTTACTGGAGTTCTTGCGCAGCCGCACAGCGCTTCCCACCGGGGCGCTGAAGGACCCGGCCACAGCACGGGACGCGCTGCTCAGTTCACCCGAAGGACAATTGCTCGGCGAAACGCTGCAGAAAACCATGCGAGGTGTCGCCACCGACAGCAGCACGATGGACTACCTGCTCGCCGCCGTCATCTTGCAACTGGACCCGGAGTCCATCACGCAAACACGCCGCAATATGGTCGCAGGCTTCGATATGATGAGTGACAAGCACTGGGGCAAGCCGATGTCCACAGTGCTCAAATCGTTCGAACAGCATCTGGTCACCGAAAAAAGGACCAGCGCGGCCATGGCAGGCGTCGCTTCGAGTGTACTGCTGCCTAGTCGCGTAGCCGCCTTTGGGATCAAGGATATTCCAGCCTCCGTTACCTACGGCAGCCCAGCGTGGGCGGAGGTGTCGATAATCGCCGCCATTATTGAAGGACTCACCCCTGGCAAAGTCGCGAACATGACCTTTGCCGAAGTCATGCTGGCGGCTTCCAGCGTCATCGCGGCGGACCCGGCCTTGACCCAGCGTGCGCAACGTGAAGCCCTGGTGGATTGGGGGGTGATCAATGGGGTACTGCCCAAGAAAGATGATCATCTCTACAGCGCTGACGAACTTGATACCCTGCTCCTTGAGTTCAACACACGCAAAGTGCTGACCAGTACCGCGAACCAAGCACTGGACGCAGACATTCCGTCGCGCAAAGAGATGGCCCTGATCGAACTGAAAAAACGTTTCCCCGGGCAAGAAGCCCTGTTCGATCAGAAGCTGATTCACATCAGCCGCAGGGAAACCACGGCGAGTGGCGACGTTGGTTATCGAACGGTCGAGGTCGGGCCTCATTCGATGCTGGACATCGCCATGATGAAGTTGCCGCAAGTCGATCTGGTGTTTACCTCGAACGACGTACGTGTTCCATTGGCCGCCTTGACCGCCACACCGCATTTCGGGGTAGCCGACGCTTTTGAACCGCTGTTCACCCACGCCATTCAAGAAAAAAAGGCTGCGATCAACACCTACATCAAACACTTGATCAGCCAGGCGCCCCTGGAGGTCCGGGAAGATCTCGAGTACGGCAAGATCAGCTTCTTCCAGGAACATTCACGCACCTTGGGGCCAGGGTTTACCGGCTCTACGCCGCGCCCGAAAAATGAAGAACTGCTGGTTCGAGTCGAGCGCAACGGGATAACCAAGGTGTACGCGATCAGCTTTAACAGGGGCACGATAGACGCAGTCGATTCATCGCGGGCAACCCCTCGCAGCCACCGCGAGGCGAACGTTGTGCACGACACAAAAGCCTTCACCCCCACCGGGGACGATGCCACGCGCCGCGCAGAGCAAAAGCGCCCGAATCAACGCCCGCCGAACAGCTTCGGCTCAGAGCGCACCGGCCTGATCGCCAACGCATTCGTGCAACATGTCGATCTGGATGACGATGCAATCAAGCAAGAGGCTCGCGGCCTTACTACTGCCGACAGCAATTACAGGCGCGGTGAAGCCGTCACCGGGTTTATCCTGGACCTGATCCCCTTTCGCTCGGCGATCAATAATTTTCGTAAAGGCGATATCGGTGCAGGCTTGTTCGACCTGGCCATTGACCTGTTCGGCATCGTGACGGCCGGTGCCGGGATCGGCGGCAAGGTGGTCAAGATCGCGGGCTCTGGCGTTTCCGCGGCCACCAAGGTGGCACGCTCAGCCAAAGTCATCGGAACGGCAACCATCAGTGCGCTCAACCCCCTGGACGGCGTGGGCGACTTGGCAGTGGGCGTCTGGAAAGGCGCAAACGCAGTGAGCACCGGCCTCAAACGCATGAGCGGCATAAAAGCGCGCCCCGACCTGATCGCGGCAAGTCGTCATTTCGACGCCGCCTCGATAGGCACATTCACACGCAAGGACGATATTCTTGAAAGCCAGGCGGTCCTCATCAACGACCAATGGTATGCCTACAACCCAACGACCCGACAACCCTATGGCTCCCCGCTGGAGAACTTTGTACCCTCCGCGCACATGGAGGCGCAAAACATGGGCAAATGGGCGACATCGGGGGATTCGGCTAAAACGATTGATGAGGACACTTTCAAGAGATGGACATCATCGGTCGTACGCCATAGAACCGGCCCGGAAGCGTCCGCCTTCGAAGCGGGGTACAACGCTGGAGATCTGCGAAGTATCAAGGGGATCTCCAAGTCCTCAAGCATTGCGGATCTGATAATACGGGGCTCGGATAAAAGCTTGACCGCAGAGCAGGTCGGTATTCTGGTCAGGCGATACGATGATCTTGCATACGAACTGGGCCGTATCGGCAGCGCCCGCTTTATCGACAATCTGGAACCGCGTTTCGGTACTGTGACACCGATACCACAAGTTCTTTATTTCTCGCTGACAAAGCAACTGTCTGACGGAGAATGCGCCGCACTCGCCCGAGTCATGGCAACGGCGGTGGAGGAAGGAAAGGAACTTGAGTTAATCCGTAACATGTATCGGGCTGCGGCTTTACCCAAGGACGCTGCGTCGATCATGTTCATGAAAAAGCTGAGGAAGCTGCAACTTCAGGTCGGCAGTAAAACAGCGTTCCATGCCAGTATGACCACTCGCCAACTGACTTATCAAAATATGGTGAAAGAGCTGAGTGACTCCACGGTTTCAAAATCAATCATGATTGACTCTCCCGGCCATGCCATGGCGGCTGGAGTCAAAGTCAACGGCGACAAGAAGGTTTTCTATTTTTATGACCCGAACTTTGGCTATGCGACCTTCTCCAGCGCAGACGCCATGCAGGGGGGCCTGACAAGGTTGTTCAATGACAGGAAACTGGTACCGCAATATAGAACCCACGGGACCGATCAAAACAGTCTTGAGTTCATCGTGTTTGATCACAATGACGACTGGCAGAAAAAAAACAGTGTTTTCCGCTCCGACATCGAAGAACTCTATAACGCGCCCATTGCAACCGGACCTTTGCCGCCTGCGTAACCCTTGGAATAACCTGGGTGGCATCGTCTTCGACGACAAGGATGGTGGCTGCACGTCAACGCAAGACATTGATAAGGTTTGACTGTCGCTGAACTTCAGGAACTGGCCTTGCAACGCGGTTTGACGACTGAAGAAACCTGATGAACACCGTCGGCAGCTAGCACTCGGCGAGACGTCAGAAACTCCACCGCAGACTCATGCGGGACATTCTGTTGCAACACCGGCACAATACCGGCGTCGGTGAGGGAACTTGCCGAGATCGCCGCGACTCATTAGAGGATGGTCTTTGCACCGCTCACGGCCAATCCTTTTCACTCTCGGGAATTTTTTATGTCCGTCACCGCCTCCACCATCCTTGTCGTCGAAGACGATGCCATCGTGCGCATGCTCATCGTCGATGTCCTGGAGGAGTTGGAATTCAACGTACTGGAGGCCGGCGATGCTGAAGAAGCGCTGGCACTGGTGCGAAACACCGACCAGGTGATCGACCTGATGATGACCGACGTCGGTTTGCCGGACATGGATGGCAAGCAACTTGCCACCAAGGTGCGCGAACTGCGTGCGGACCTGCCGATCCTGTTCGCCAGCGGTTATGCGGAAAACATCGACGTGCCGACTGGCATGCACGTGATCGCCAAGCCGTTCTCGATCGATCAATTACGCGACAAAGTCAAATCGATGCTGCCCGCACGTTAATTCCGACCTGTACCCGGTGCCGCCTGTATGGGCGGCATTTTCGCGTCAGGCGCTCAGAGATTAACGTGACCTTCGGTGAATAAAATCGGAAACTCAGCGCGTTCCCGCGCTATTCAGCGCGCGCCCCTACAACACGCACTCAGGAAGGACGCAACAACATGATTGGAAAACCGACGCGCCTGCTGTTGGCGAGCCTCTCGATACTCATGAGTACCGGCGCCTGGGCCGACTTCACGGCAACCCCGGCCGAAGCCCGGGCCATTGCCAAGGAAGCCTACCTGTATGGGGTTCCGGTGGTGGACATGTACAAGACGCTCTATACCCAGGCCGTTGACAAGGGCGGTGCCAACTTCAAGGCACCGTTCAACCAGATCGGCAATACCGCGCAGGTGCTCACGCCCAAGGACACGGCCTTCGTCACGCCCAACGCCGACACGCCCTACTCGTTCGTCTGGATGGACCTGCGCCGCGAACCGCTGGTGCTGACCCTGCCCAAGATCGAAGACGACCGCTACTACTCGGTGCAGTTGATCGACCTTTATACGCAGAACTTCGCTTACCTGGGCACCCGCAGCACCGGTAACAACGGCGGCCACTACATGATCGCCGGCCCCGACTGGAAGGGTCAGCAGCCGGTGAATGTCGACCGCGTGATCTACAGCGAAAGCACTATCGCCTACGCCCTGTACCGGACGCAGTTGTTTGATGAAAAAGACCTGGGCAAGGTCAAGCAGATCCAGGCCGGCTACAAAGTGCAGCCACTGAGCAGCTACGTGAAACAACCCGCGCCAGCCAAGGCGCCCAAGGTCGAATGGCCAAAGCCCACGGCGACCATGACCGAAGGCCCGCAACTGTTTCGCTACCTGAACTTCATGCTGGCCTTCGCCGCGCCGCAGGACAGCGAAAAAGACCTGCTGGCCCGGTTTGCCAAGATCGGAATCGCCCCGGGCGCGCCGTTCAAGGTCAAAGAGTTGACCGCCGAACAGCGCAAGGCTCTGGATGAAGGCATTGCCGACGCCCATGCCGAATTTGCCGCGTTCAAGAAAGACAAAGTGGACACTCACCAGGTCTCCAGCGGTGATCTGTTCGGCAGCCGCGACCACCTGAACAACAATTACCTGTACCGCTATGCTGGCGCCAACCTGGGCATTTTCGGCAATTCCGCCGACGAAGCCGCCTACATGAGCTACTTCGTCGACAGCGAAGGCAAGCCTGCCAACGGCGCACGACACAGCTACACCGTGCACTTTGCCAAGGACCAACTGCCGCCGGCCGATGCGTTCTGGTCGCTGACCATGTACGACGCCAAGACCAAGCTTTTGGTGCCCAACCACAAGAAGCGCTACCTGATCAATTCACGGATGCTGCCCACCCTCAAGCGTGACGCCGATGGCGGCCTGACACTGGCCCTGCAGCACCACGAGCCGCCGAAAGCCGAGCAAAGCAACTGGTTGCCGGCGCCACCCGGTCCGTTCTACGCGGTATTACGCATTTACCTGCCCAAGCCTGAGGTGGGTAACGGCCAATGGAAGCTGCCGCCGTTGACGCCGCTCAAGTAACGCCACGTACCCGGTCGCAACAAGGGTGAGGGCACCGCAGCCCTCACCTTCTCGCACGTTCTAGCGGGTAAGTTTCACGTACGACTGATGCAGGTCCGACGCCCAGCCATCAATCACGCTTTTCACGTCATCGGCCTTCATCACCTGCGAATCGTTGGACAGCGTCTTGCCTGTGCCTTTGCGCACCACCTGGGCGAGCACCTTGCCATTGGCGCCATCGAGGAACTGCGCCTCGGTGCCCAGGGTGGTTTCCTGATCACGGATCCCGGTGCCGGTGCTTACCGCCGCCACGACGAAGGCCACCGGAATATACTCATAGGGTTTGAGGCCTTCGGTCTTGCTGCTCACGGCGGTGATTGCTGCACGCACCACGATCACGCCTGGACCTGGCGCATTGGCCAGGGGCAGGGATTTTTCCAGCTCACGCTTGAGTGCCTGGTTGTAGTAGGTGTTGATGCCGTTAAGGGTGGTTAGCGGAATTTTCGCGGTGGCCTGGGGCTTAGGGTAGAACTGGGTCGGTTCGACGTACACCGCGTGATAGCGGCTCAGATCCAGCTCGGGATCGACCCAGCGCATCACCTCGGCCCCCGATGGAGACTTGGCTTCCTTGAGCCGGCTGTAGTCCGAGAGAAAGCCGGAATACTCATCCGGCGCGGTGATCTTGCTGGCACACCCCGCCAGCCCGAGCGAAGCGATGCACAACGTGCAGAGCAAATGCCTAAGTGTCATGTTTGAACTCCCTGGCGGTCGACGTTGGAACACTGAGCTGTAGGTATAGCCAATCCTGGCAAAATAACCCTGTTCCCATCATTCGACGTTTCGGCTGCGTTCGCGGGGGATCAGGCTTTGCAACTGCGAGGCCAGGAAGTTGGCGTCGAAACCAAAGGTGTCCGGATCTTTGAGGCCATTGGTTTTCTTCCACAACCAGTCGTTCTTATCCGCGGGCAATACCAGCGACACACTGCCGTGGCGCGCCGCGGTCAGGCCCATGACCGACAGGGAGATCAAGCCGCCCGCGCCCATTACATCCGGCACGAACTCCACCGGTTTGCCGGTGATCTGCACGGTCAGTTTCTCGGTCTTGAATGTCGAGGTCTCCATTGGCACGCTCGGGCCGCTGGCTACATAAGCTTCACGGTGGACTTCAAGCAACCCCACCGTCTTCACCGGCTCAAGCCACTGCTCGATCTGCCCGAACAGCTCATCGAGCTTCTGCGCCCAACGGGCCGACTGCACGTCGAACTGTTGCTTCTTGTGCGCTTCGCTGTCGGCGTAATGACGAAGCATCTCGCCCAGTTGCTGTACATCGTCCATTGCGGCGTTCCTTGGGTGAGCCTGGTTGCGAAGCCTGATCATGGCAGATGCAGCCATTCGACGTACGGCTAAAAACTGATCCGCAACAATGAGGTTTTTCTGAGCCTGTTTTGTTTTACCCATGCTTCCTACAGTGCCGCCACTTGGAACCGTGGGAGGACTGAGCATGAGCAGCGCAACAATCGGGCAGGCCTATAACTATAAAGTCGTCCGTCAATTCGTTATCGCCACTATTGCCTGGGGCGTGGTGGGCATGGCCATGGGCGTGTGGATCGCCTCGCAACTGGTCTGGCCGCAGATGAACCTGGATTTGCCATGGACCACCTTTGGCCGCCTACGCCCCCTGCACACCAGCCTGGTGATTTTCGGTTTTGCCGGCAGCGCGCAGTTCGCCGCCAGCTATTACGCGGTACAGCGTACCTGCCAGGTACGGCTGTTTTCCGACCGCCTGGCGGCGTTTACCTTTTGGGGTTGGCAGTCGGTGATCGTGATCATGCTGGTCAGCCTGCCGCTGGGTTACACCACCACCAAGGAAT
>Ga0068851_10000960_pt1 | contig 12483 bp, 14 predicted proteins | sample KBSCornC12_FD_66588 | JGI IMG/M metagenome (GOLD analysis project Ga0068851, IMG submission 66588) | Corn rhizosphere microbial communities from Kellogg Biological Station, Michigan, USA - KBS Corn C1-2 | ecosystem: Host-associated > Plants > Roots > Rhizosphere > Soil ...
ATCTGTGTTCATCTGTGTTCATCTGTGTTCAAACGCCTTTCTCCGGAGTTACTCGATGACGTATCTAGCGAAGCCCAGGATGCACCACCCGGAGCTGCCGAAGAACTCCCTCGGCTTCACCCGCCGCGACTACGAGGGCGCGATATCGACGCTCTGCGCGGGCTGCGGGCACGATTCGATCAGCGCGGCGATCATCCAGGCGTGCTGGGAGCTCGCGATCCAGCCGCATCGCGTGGCGAAGCTCTCGGGCATCGGCTGCTCGTCGAAGACGCCCACGTACTTCCTGGGCCAGTCCCACGGCTTCAACAGCGTCCATGGGCGCATGCCCTCGGTGCTCACGGGCGCCAACCTCGCCAATCGCGACCTGATCTACCTCGGCGTCTCGGGCGACGGCGACTCGGCCTCGATCGGCCTGGGGCAATTCGCGCACAGCATCCGCCGCGGCGTGAACATGACGTACATCGTCGAGAACAACGGCGTATACGGCCTCACCAAGGGGCAGTTCTCCGCCACCGCCGACCGCGGCTCGAAGGCGAAGCGCGGCGCGGTCAACACCGACGAGGGCATCGACCTCGTGCTGATGGCGCTGCAGATGGGCGCCTCGTACGTGGCGCGCAGCTTTTCGGGCGACAAGAAGCAGCTCGTGCCGCTCATCAAGGGCGCGCTCACGCACGGCGGTGCGGCATTCATCGACGTGATCTCCCCGTGCGTCGCCTTCAACAACCACGAAGGCTCGACCAAGAGCTACGAGTACATCCGCGAGCACAACGAGGCCGTGAACAGCCTCGACGTGATCACCATGCACCGCGAGATCACCACCGACTACGAGCCCGGCACCGTGCAGGAAGTGCGGCAGCACGACGGCTCCCTGCTGCGGCTGCGCAAGCTCGATCCCGGGTACGACGCCTCGGATCGCATCGCGGCGATGAATTACGTGCAGTCGCGTTACGCGGAAGGCGAGATCGCGACCGGGCTCCTCTTTCTCAACCCCGAGCCGCGCGACCTGCACGCGAGCCAGAACACCGTGGCGATGCCCCTCAACCAGCTCGGCGAGCGCGAGCTCTGCCCGGGCAGCGCGGCCCTCGCGCGGTTCAACGAAAGCCTGCGCTAGGCACGCCTCGCGCGCGGCGTCGCCGCCGCGCGATTCGTGCGTACACTATCGGAATCCCACCCCGTACCGGATTCCCATGCGCAGACTCGACCTCCGCAGCGACACCGTCACGCAACCCTCTCCCGCGATGCGCGAGGCCATGGCCCGCGCGGAAGTGGGCGACGACGTCTTCGGCGACGATCCCACCGTGAACCGCCTGCAGGCCGTGTGCGCGGAGCGCTTCGGCATGGAGGCGGGGCTCTTCTTTCCGTCCGGCACGCAGTCGAACCTGGCGGCGCTGATGGCGCATTGCTCGCGCGGCGAGGAGTGCATCGTCGGGCAGGAAGCGCACACCTATCGCTACGAAGCGGGCGGCATGGCCGTGCTGGGGTCGATCCAGCCGCAGCCGATCCAGAACAAGCCCGACGGCACCCTCGATCTCGCCGACGTCGAGGCCGCGATCAAGCCCGACGACTCCCATTTCGCCATCACCCGGCTCCTCGCGCTGGAGAACACCATCGGCGGCAAGGCGCTGCCGCGCGACTACCTTGCACGCGCCCTCGAGCTTGCCGGCCGCCGCAAACTCTCGACCCACCTCGACGGCGCGCGCATCTTCAACGCCTCGGTCAAGCTGGGCATGCCCGTGGACCGGCTGTGCGCGGGCTTCGACACGGTTTCGGTGTGCCTCTCGAAGGGGCTCGGCACGCCTGCGGGCACCGTGCTGGCGGGCAAGCGGGAGGTCATCGCGCGCGCACGCCGCGTGCGCAAGATGCTGGGCGGCACGATGCGCCAGGTGGGCATCCTTGCGGCCGCCGGACTGTACGCGCTGGAGCACAACGTGGAGCGCCTCGCCGAGGACCATGCGAACGCCGAGCGCCTTTCCAGGGGGCTCGCTTCCCTCGGCCTCAAGGTGGAGGGACCGCACACGAACATGGTGTTCGCGCACATCCCGGCGGAGTCCGTCGCCGGGCTCAAGGCGCACCTCGAGGGCAACGGGGTCGTGGCGCTGGTGGGGCCGAAGCTGCGCCTGGTCACGCACCTCGACGTGGATGCGGCCGCCATCGACCGCGCGGTGGCCGTGTTCGCCTCGTTCTTCGAGAAGGCGACCGCGGCCGCGCATTAGCGGCGTGTCAGGCAGCCCGGTCCTGCAGGCCCTTCACGCCCTCCTGCTTCGCGCAGTGGGCGCAGCAGAACATGCGGTTGCCCTGCTCGAGGCCGTGCCCCGCGATCTTGCAGCCGCAGTGCGCGCACGCCGGCGCCACGTGGTGGATCGCGCACTCGAAGCTGTCGAAGGTGTAGGTCTTGCCGTCGGCGGTCGTGAGCCGGAAGGCCTTGTCATAGTCGTTGCCGCACATGTCGCATCGGGCCATCGGGGCGCTCCTCGGGTGACGATGGAGGACAGACTGCGGCGGCGGGAATTCGATCCCTCGCGGATGGTGGCCGGGCTTCTTTTCGCGCTTTGCATGCTGGTCCCGGCTGCGGCCCGCGCCGCGGATCCCATCGAGATTCCGCCCTGGTTCACCGAGACCTTCCTCGACTTTCGCGAGGACGTGCGCGACGCGTCGCAGGCGGGCAAGCGCGTGATGGTCTATTTCGGCCAGGATGGCTGCCCGTACTGCAAGGCGCTCATGAAGGCGGGCTTCGGCGATCCGTCGATCGCCGCGTTCACCCGCGAGCACTTCGTCGCCATCGCGCTCGACATCTGGGGCGATCGCGAGACCACCTGGCAGGACGGGCGCACGCTGCCCGAGAAGAAGCTCGCGCAGGCGCTGCGGGTGCAGTTCACGCCCACGCTGCTGTTCCTCGACGAGGCGGGCAAGGTGGCGCTGCGGGTCGACGGCTACCAGCCGCCGGATCGGCTGCGCACGGCGCTGGAATACGTCGCCGGGCACGAGGAAACGCAGGTCGCTTATGCCGATTACGTCTCCCGCCGCTCCGCCGCGACCGCCACCGAGAAGCGCTCGCGCGAGCCTTTCCTCGAAGCGTATCCCGTCGACCTGCCGCAACTGCTCGCTCGCGGACGGCCGGTGATGGTCGTTGTCGAGCGCGCCGGCTGCACCGAATGCGAGGAGCTGCATCGCGAGGCGTTCGCGCGTCCCGAGATCCGGCAGCTGCTCGCGAATTTCAGCGTGGTCGCCGTCGACACCGCGGGCGAGGGGCGGGTCGCGCTGCCCGATGGCAGCTCCATCGACGAGCGGCTGTGGGCACGGCTCCTCGGCGCCGTGTATGCGCCGACGATGGTTTTTCTCGGCACCGACGGGCGCGAAATCTTCCGCGCCGAGGGCTACCTCAAGCCCTTCCACGTCGCCTCGACCCTCGACTACGTCGCCAGCGGCGCCTGGCGCACCGAGCCCAGCCTGCAGCGCTTCATCCAGCTCCGCGCCGACCGGCTGCGCGCCGCCGGCCACCCCGTCGACCTCTGGAATTAGGGACGTACCCCATTTCCCTTCTGGAGGAACGCGGTTCCGCTATACAGGAAATGGGGTACGTCCCGATTTTTGGTTCACGTCACGATGAGGGTGCCGTGCATGGACTCGTGGCCGTCGCCGCAGAAGATGTCGCACAGGAAGGTGAAGGTGCCGGCCTTGTCCGGCACGAGGCGCAAGCGGGTGGCCTTGCCGGGCACGACGTCGGTGCGCACGTGGAAGTCGGGCGCGTTGAAGCCCATGAAGACGTCGTGCGCGGTGAGCTCGAGGATCACCGGCTCGTCCTTCTTCAGCTCGATCACCGACGGATCGAACGCGAACTTGTAGGTCCGCACGGGGATCACGCGCTCGGCCGTCTGCGCCGACACGTGCACGCCCGCCGCGGCGAGCGCGAGCCCGCCGCCCGCGAGGAGGAAGCCGCGGCGCGCGGGCTTCATGCGCGGCTCCCGGAGACGAGGTATTCCTGCAGCGCCCATTCCGTGGCCACGTCGGGCTCCGCCTCGCGAAAGCCGAGCCCGCGATACGGCGCCTGCGCGTCCCATTTCACCGGCTCGCGCTTCGGCACCGATCCGGGCACCGGCAGCGGAAAGATCAGCGACTTCGCGGAGTGATGCGCGATGTGGTCGGTGCGATGGTGGTGCTCCTGGTGGATGTGCCCGTAGAACACGGTCACGTGCCGGAACGGCATCAGCATCGCGATCGCCTCGGCACCGTCACGCGTGGCCCAGTCCCATTGCGGCATCAGGTCGAAGAGCGGCCGGTGCGTGAAGAGCACGATGGGCTGGTCCTTCGGCAGGCGCGAGAGGTCGTCCTTCATCCACGCGAGCTGCGCTTCCCCGATGCGCGCCGCCGGGTCCGAGACGTTGTCGACCACGATGAAGTGCACGCCGCGATGGTCGAAGACATAGTGGGTCTCGCCGAAGAATTCCTTCCACGCCTCCCCGCGGTCGAGCGATGCATCGTGCTCGCCGGGCATGAAGCGCACGTGGGGATTGTCCAGCTTCGCCACCACCTGCTTGAATTCCGCGAGGCGCCGGCGCCGCTCGTCCGGGTCGTCGGTGGTGTTGGTGAGGTCGCCGGTGAAGACGATGAAGTCGGGCTTCTCCTCGAGCGCGTTCACGGCATCGATCGCGCGGGGCAGGGTGCCGCGCGGGTCGGGATTCACCGCCGGGCCCTGGAAGCCCCAGTGCGAGTCCGAGAGCTGGACGAAGTGGAACTCGCGCCCGGCGCCGCCCAGCGAGGCGCAGCCGGCGAGCGAGGAAGCGAACACGGCGCCGCCCCCGGCGGCGGCAAGCTGGAGGAAGGTCCTGCGGTCGATGCCCATGATGGTCTCCTTGGCGGGGACGCGCGGATCGCGCCCGATGACTGCAGGACCCACGGCACGGACGCGTTATTCATTCGGGAATAAAATCGGGGCCGCGGCAGTCTTTCTCGACGGGAGCGACTTTGCCGATGACCCGTGTCACCCGTTTCGAGGACCGCGTGATGCCTCACCTGGACGCCGCGTACAACCTGGCGCGATGGCTCACGCGCAACGACGACGACGCGCAGGACGTGGTGCAGGAGGCCTTCGTGCGCGCATTCCGTTTCTTCGACAGCCTGCGCGACGCGAACGCCCGGCCCTGGGTGCTCGCCATCGTGCGCAATGCCGCATATTCGTGGATGGAGAAGAACCGGCCTGCGGAGATCGTGCCGATCGACGACGCGGGCCTCATCGACGCGGACCAGGAATCGATCGGCCACGCCGCGCCCGCCGAGAGCAATCCGGAGGTCATCCTGCTGCAGAGCGCCAACCGCAAGCTCGTGAACCAGTCGCTCGAGGAGCTGCCGGTGGCGCTGCGCGAGGTGCTGGTGATGCGCGAGCTGGAGGACCTGAGCTACAAGGAGATCGCGGAGATCGCCGACATTCCCATCGGCACGGTCATGTCGCGGCTTTCGCGCGGGCGGGCCATGCTCCGCGCCACCATCGAAACGCGCATGAGGAAGGCCGGCTGATGACATTGCGCACGCCAACGCCCGAGGAGCCCTTCATCGCGCGGGATGCGACGTACCACAAGGCGCCGGAGGCCCTGCGCGTGCGCGTGCAGTCGGCGGTGGCCCGCGAAGGTCGCGCGCGTGTGGTGCACGTGGGCCGGCGCACGCTCGCCTGGGGACTCGCCTTCGCCACCGTCGCGGCGGTGTCCTGGAACCTGGGAGCGATGCGCGGCCGCGACGCGGCGCAGGACATCGTGACGCACGACGTGCTTTCCGCGCACCTGCGTTCCGTGATGACCACGGGCCGCCTGGTGGACGTGCCCTCCACGGATCGCCACGAGGTGAAGCCGTGGTTCGCGGGCCGCGTCGATTTCGCGCCGGCCGTGCCCGACCTCGCGGCGCGCGGCTTCATCCTCGTCGGCGGGCGCCTGGACGTCGTGGACGGGCGCACGGTGGCGGCGGTGACGTACCGCTACCGGCTGCACGTCGTGAACGTCTTCGAGCGGCCGGCGAAGGATGGCGACCAGCCGCCGCAGTCGATGTCGCGGCAGGGGTACAACATCGTGCATTGGTCGCGCGACGGCATCGAGCGCTGGGCCGTCTCCGACCTCGCGGCGGGCGAGCTCGCCGCCATCGCGGAATAGCTCGCCCCGTTCGCGGAACGGAAGCCTAGAGGATTTCCGCGGCCCGGTCCGCGAGGCGCGAGCGCTCGCCGCGCATGAGCGTCACGTGCCCGGAATGGGCCCAGCCCTTGAAGCGATCGACGACATACGTGAGGCCCGAGGAGCCTTCCGTGAGGTAGGGCGTGTCGATCTGCGCGATGTTGCCGAGGCACACCACCTTGGTGCCGGGGCCGGCGCGGGTGATGAGCGTCTTCATCTGCTTGGGCGTGAGGTTCTGCGCCTCGTCGATGATGAGGTACTTGTTGAGGAAGGTGCGGCCGCGCATGAAGTTGAGCGACTTCACCTTGATGCGGTTGCGGATGAGGTCCGCCGTGGCGGCACGCCCCCAGTCGCCCGCCTCGTCGTCGGTGCGCATGAGCACGTCGAGGTTGTCCTCGAGCGCGCCCATCCACGGCGTCATCTTCTCTTCCTCGGTGCCCGGCAGGAAGCCGATGTCCTCGCCCACGGGGACGGTGACGCGCGTCATGATGATCTCGCTGTAGACCTTGAACTCGAGCGTCTGCATGAGGCCCGCGGCGAGGGTGAGCAGCGTCTTGCCGGTGCCCGCCTGGCCGAGGAGCGTCACGAAATCGATCTCCGGGTCCATCAGCAGGTTGAGGGCGAAGTTCTGCTCGCGGTTGCGCGCGGTGATGCCCCAGACGTTGTTCTTCTGGTGCGAGAAATCCTTGAGCGTCTGCAGCGTGGCGGTCTTGCCGCGCACGTCCTTCACGATCGCGAGGAACGGCCGGTCGCCCTCGTGGAAGACGAACTGGTTCACCAGCAGCTCCGGCACCAGCGGGCCCTTCACGCGGTAGAGCGTGCGGCCGTGCTCCTGCCAGCTCTCGACGTCCTTGCCGTGCTTGTCCCAGAAGTCCTCGGGCAGCGGCATGATGCCGCTGTAGAGGAGGTCGGTGTCCTCGAGGACCTTGTCGTTGAAGTAATCCTCGGCGGGGATGCCGATCGCATGCGCCTTGATGCGCATGTTGATGTCCTTGGACACCAGCACCACTTCGCGCTTCGGAAACTTCTCCTTGAGGTGCAGTGCGACGCCGAGGATCACGTTGTCGGCCTTCTTCGAGGCGACCGACTCGGGGATTTCCACCGTCACCGAGTGCGTCTGCAGGAAGAGGCTGCCGCCCGCCTCGCTGCCGGTGCTCTTCGCGCGCAGCGGGTAGCCCTTCTCGATCTCCCCCGGCTGCGAGACGATCTCGTCCAGGAAGCGGCTCGCCTGGCGTGCGTTGCGCGAGACCTCGCTCATGCCCTTCTTGTGGTCGTCCAACTCCTCCAGCACCACCATCGGCAGGAAGACGTCGTGCTCCTCGAAGCGGAAGAGGCTCGTGGGATCGTGCATGAGCACGTTCGTGTCCAGCACGAACATCTTGGTGACCGCGGCCTTGGGCGCCCGCGAGGCGCCCTCGCGTTCACGTCTGCGCTGCATTGGGACCTCCGGGTAAGAGGCGATCTCGGACGGCGTCTCCTCCGCGTGGTGGCGCGAAGACTCTCTCAGGGGATCGTTGGGCATCGGGTCGGTGCTGGCTGGTGGCGAAGGACGCCGGGCCGCTCGCACGGAAAGGATATTTTCCGCTCGAACTTCCCACGCGAGGCGGCGGAATCGCGTGAAATCCTGGACGCCTCCACGCGCGCCTGCGCCGACGCCCCATGAAGGTCGCGGAACCGAGCGCCTTCCTGGGTGCAGCAGGGACTCTCGTCCGTGGGATGGAAGCGGGGAACGGCAGGGTGGCGGGAAAAGGCTGAATTCTGGAAGCGCTGGTTGCGGCTGGCAGGGAGCTTGGAATCGGGCAGGGGCGCTCGATCGATCATTCCGTCACGAAGCTCGTAGGTATCGCTGGGCCACAATCCATGGTAACAAAAAGTCCCGGAAACGCAAGCTGTTGGGCATATATTGGGAACGCGGTGGCGCCAGCCGATCCCGCCCGGGGGCCCGGCGCGCCTCCCGGGGAGCGCCTGTGCACCGGGCATGATGTCGCACGTTGAATACGGCGACAGGCTGCTGTGCGATATTCCATCGATTCGGCGGCCGGTCCCGGGGTTCAATTTTCCGTGGGCTGCCGCGGGCGGCCATCGGGGGAGAAGGCATGAAATCGAGACAATTCCGCACGCCGGGGCATCGCGGCCCGCGCGACTTCCTGGCCGTCGGCCGCGAGCAGGCGAGCGAGCCCAGGTGGCGCAACGCCTTCATCTCCGTGTGTGTCGTGGGCGCGGCCATCTACGCGCTCTGCGCGCCCATCGCGGGGTAGCTAGGCCGCGGCGGCCACCGGGGGCAGGAATGCCGGCCCCTGCGAGGCCAGCGTGCCGGAGCGCCCCGGCACCTCGGCATCGATCACCGAATGCAGGGGCAGCTTGGCCGTGTCGGTCATGTCCACCTGCACGCGCATCGGCACCAGCTGGTAGCCCTGCGCCTTCCAGCCCGACAGCAGCGCCTCGAAGACCGGGGCGAGCTTCATGCCCTCGAGCTCCGCGTGCAGCGTGAAGACGTGGTCGCGCGGCTCGTCGGCGGTGATCTGCAGCACCCGCTCGGCGACATTGGCTTCCGTCGCACCGTCGAGGCCGACCAGCTCGTCCAGCGTCGGTAGCGTCGTCGGGAACTGCGGGCAGGCGATGATCTCCGCGCGCACCACCGGGATGAAGGGATGGGTGCCGCGCGTGTCCGAGGCGTAGCGGAATTCCAGCAACTGCGTCGCGCGGTAGGCGTGCACGTTCATCTGCCAGCCGGCCGCGCCATGCACCGCTGCCGGCTCACCGAAGATCTCCTCGAAGCGCTCGCGGGCCATTCCCATCTGCCACATCGTCCACGGTTCATCCGCGTGCGCCACGCCGTCCTGCCACTTCACGTGGTCCCAGGTGTGGATGCCGACCTCGAAGCCCGCGTCGCGCACGCCGCGCAGGATGTCCGCGCAACGCCTGCCGATGTCCGGGCCGGGCAGCACGGTGCCGTAGAGGAGGGTCTTCACGCCGTAGTGGGAGACCACCGACGTGCGCCCCACCTTCTGCATGAAGCCGGGGCGCAGCGCGCGCTTGATCGCGCGGCCCGTGTGGTCCGGACCGAGGCTGAAGAGGAACGTGGCGCCGGCGCCGTGCCGCTGGAGGATCCCGACCAGTCGCGGAACGCCTTCGCGCGTGCCGCGGAAGGTGTCGACGTCGATCTTGAGGGCGAGGTTCAAGGAGAAGCGGGGGGAGGGCGGTACGGGGGGATGCTAGCACGCACCGCCGGGCCGGCCAGCACGCCTCATCTTCCAGTGTCCTTCTCGACGAGGCGTTCGGCGAGGGCGATCGAATTCCTCACGCGCTGGACGTCGCCGACGTAATCGGGCGTTATCGACCCGACCGCCGCATCTCCCGCCGCACCATGGGAAGCAGGCGTGCAGCCTTCACCGTGGCCCGCTCCAGCCATTTGGCGAACTCGTCCGCCGTGCTCATTCCGGGAAAAAGCCGCTCCGCCAGAGCGAGCAGTCGAACGCGGTCGAACTCGGGCTGGGACGCGAGCATGACGGCCACGCCGGCGAGCACGCGCCGATCTCCGGCCCGCATCCAGCGTGACGGCCGCAGGTCCCCGGACGCGCAAAGCCGCGCGATCCTTTCTTCCTCCGCACGGGAAAGTCGCCGCGCCGCACGAGCCGATGCGGCACGAGGCTTCGGGCCCTTTTGCGCAGGGACGAGATGCGCCACGACCCGTCCATACCGCAGGATGGCCACGGGCTCGATTTCCGCACGGGCGAGGAGCGGCCCGAGGCGGTTCTTCAATTCGGTCGCGTTCACGCGGTACATGACCGGAATTGTGTTCCGGATTAGCTAAAACGGCAAGACGCCCATGGTCCACGGGGGCGCGCTGCGACCGCGCCTTCCCGTTGAGCCAGAATGTCGTGATGACACCCGAGCCGCAAAAGACCCCCTACGAGATGCTCGGCGGCGACGCCCGGGTTCGCGAGCTGGTCGAGCGCTTCTACGACCTCATGGACCTCGAGCCGAAGTATCGCGAGCTGCGCGCCGTGCACGGCAGCACCCTCGAAGGCGCCCGCGAAAAGCTCTACATGTTCCTTTCGGGCTGGCTGGGCGGCCCGTCGCTCTACATCGACCGTTTCGGCCATCCGATGCTGCGCGCGCGGCATCTTCCATTTGCAATCGGCGCGGTCGAGCGCGACCAGTGGATGGCCTGCATGGTCCAGGCCATGGAAGAAGTCGATATCCCTCAGGAGCTTAGGGAGGCCCTCGGGCAGGCGTTCTGGAAGACCGCCGACTGGATGCGCAACAAGCCCGGCTAAATAAAGCTGGCAAAGCCGCGTTGGCGAATGCTAAAATGTTGAGTTAACTCGCTTTTTAGACAATTCCAGCCCCCGAGACCCGAATGCCCCGCGCCCTCCGCAACATCGCCATCATCGCCCACGTCGACCACGGCAAGACCACCCTCGTCGACAAGCTCCTGCAGCAGGCCGGCACCTTCGCCGCGCACCAGCACATCGTCGAGCGGGTGATGGATTCCAACGACATCGAGCGCGAGCGCGGCATCACGATCCTCGCCAAGAACACCGCGGTCGACTACGAGGGCGTGCACATCAACATCGTGGATACGCCCGGCCACGCGGATTTCGGCGGCGAGGTCGAGCGCGTGCTCTCGATGGTGGACGGCGTGCTGCTGCTCGTGGACGCGGTGGAAGGCCCGATGCCGCAGACGCGCTTCGTCACGCGCAAGGCGCTCGCGCAGGGCCTGAAGCCCATCGTCGTGGTGAACAAGGTGGACCGCGATGGCGCCCGCCCCGGCTGGGTCGTGGACCAGACGTTCGACCTCATGGACAAGCTCGGCGCCACCGAGCACCAGCTCGATTTCCCGGTCATCTACGCCTCGGCGCTCAACGGCTGGGCGACGACGGAATCGGGCACCACGGGCACCAACATGCGCCCGCTCTTCGACGCGGTGCTGGAGCATGTGCCGGAGCCCCGCGGTGAGCCGCGCGAGCCGCTGCAGCTCCAGATCGCGGCGGTCGATTATTCGAACTTCCTCGGCCGTATCGCCATCGGCCGCATCCGCCGCGGCACCATCCGCAAGGGACAGGAAGTGGCGATCATGTCGGGCCACGATTTCGTGCGCAAGGCGAAGATCGGCCTCATCCACACGTTCCAGGGCCTGGAGAAGGTCGAGGCCACCGAGGCGACCGCGGGCGAGATCGTGTCCGTCACGGGCATCGAGGACTTCGTCATCGGCACCACCTTCGCCGATCCGGAGATCTCCGAGGGGCTGCCGATGCAGGGCGTGGACGAGCCCACGCTCACCATGAATTTCCAGGTGAACACGTCGCCGTATGCCGGGCAGGAAGGCAAGTACGTCACCAGCCGCCAGATCCGCGAGAGGCTCGACCGCGAGCTGCTCGCGAACGTGGCGCTGCGCGTGGAGGAGACGGGGGATGCCGATGTGTTCCGGGTTTCCGGGCGCGGCGAGCTGCACCTCACGATCCTCATCGAGAACATGCGCCGCGAAGGCTACGAGCTCGCGGTGGGCAAGCCGCGCGTCGTCGTGAAGGAAGTCGATGGCCAGCGCGTCGAGCCGTGGGAAAACCTCACGGTCGACGTGGACACGAACAACCAGGGCAAGATCATGGAGGAGCTGGGACGCCGCGGCGGCGAGCTCCAGGACATGGTGCCGGACGGCAAGGGGCGCGTGCGCCTCGACTACAGCATCCCGTCGCGCGGCCTCATCGGCTTCCACATGGAGTTCATGACGCTCACGCGCGGCACGGGCATCAAGAGCCACGTGTTCGACAAGTACGCGCCGGTGAAGGGCGAGCTGCCCACGCGCCGCAACGGCGTGCTCATCTCGTCGGAGCAGGGCGAGGCCGTCGCCTTCGCGATCTTCAACCTCGAGGAGCGCGGGCGCATGTTCGTCTCCCCGGGCGAGCGCGTCTATGTCGGCATGGTGATCGGCATCCACTCGCGCGACAACGACCTCGTCGTGAACCCGGTGAAGGGCAAGAAGCTCACCAACGTGCGCGCGGCCGGCAAGGACGAGAACGTGGTCCTCACGCCGCCGATCCAGCTCACGCTCGAGAGCGCGGTCGAGTTCATCGAGGACGACGAGCTGGTGGAAGTCACGCCCAAGTCGATCCGCCTGCGCAAGCGCTTCCTGCAGGAGCACGAGCGCAAGCGCGCCGCCAGGGACGAGAAAGCGGCCTGACGCACGAGCGCCGCGCAAGCGGCGCGAGGCGGGTCAGGCCGTCCCCGCGAAGGCGGGGACCCCATTTGACGACTTGGATTCCCGCCTCCGCGGGAATGACGACTTGGATTCCCGCCTCCGCGGGAATGACGGCCTGGATTCCCGCCT
>Ga0068851_10000967_pt1 | contig 12435 bp, 9 predicted proteins | sample KBSCornC12_FD_66588 | JGI IMG/M metagenome (GOLD analysis project Ga0068851, IMG submission 66588) | Corn rhizosphere microbial communities from Kellogg Biological Station, Michigan, USA - KBS Corn C1-2 | ecosystem: Host-associated > Plants > Roots > Rhizosphere > Soil ...
TAATGAGCCGGTTGTTGCAGATGTAGTACTTGAAGAACGAGGGGGGGCCTTTGGCTCCCCCTCTGTTTTTTGCAAAACGGTTTGTTAAAAAAACGGGATGGTGCGGCTCGCCGAGTCGAACCTCCTGATACGTTGTCGAAAGACCCTAATCGCGACCCTGCGGGATTCGGAGAAACACCATGTTGAAAAAAATCTGTTTGACGCTCGCGGCGCTGTTGCCCGCGACGCTGGCATTTGCACAAGCTCCCTCGACCAGCACAACCTATAGCACCGCGCCGACCATTATCGTCGGCAACACCACTTGCACGATCAGCGGCGCTACGGTTCTCAATTACGACCCGAACAGCAATACCCTCACGCTGGTGAACGGCTTGGATAGTTGCAGTCCTGGCAGCGGCGGTCCGTTGACGGCCAGCGTCAGCGTGTCGATCAGCCCGACGAACTACACGATCGGTTCCGGCGCTGCAGCACCCGTGGTCAGTTGGACCAACCAGACGCCTGCAGCAACGGTGACCTGCTCGCTGAATCCGACCAACGGCTTTACCGTCGCGTCGTCTACAGCCAACACCTTCACTCTCAGCACGCCGGCAACGGCGGGTACGTATCAGTTTACGCCAACCTGCACGACGTCGACCCAAGGCTACAACACCGCGGTTTCCGTGACCGGTAGCACCTCTCTCACCGTGGCCGGTGGCAACCAGCCGCCGCCGGGTTGCAATGCGTCGCAGACCAGCACGTCGCTCGGTGGCAAGACCTTCCAGCGCCAGTGCACTGGTGTTGTGACCATGTACCCGTCCGGCGCCGGTTGGGTCGGAGCCCTGACCGACATGAGCACGGTGTTCGGCAACAAGCCGTTCCCGAGCTACCTGTATTCCGGTCAGGCGCCGACGTTCTTCATCGACTCGGGATATTACGTGTCGCTGGCGTTTACGCCCGCCGCCTCGGGTTTGATCAAGTTCACGGCCAACAACAGCTACGGCGACGGCGGTACGATCTCCCTCAGCACCTCGCCAGGCGGCCTGACTGCGGGTACCCCCGGCGTCATCTGCGCGGCGACCTACGGTGGATTGAACAGCCTGCTGGCCAGCACGAGCTCGGGCAGCTGCGTGGTGACCCAAGGCCAGACGTACTACATCAATTTCGCCGACACCAACAGCAACGGCGATTACCTGTGTTTCGGCGGGTCGACGGGTAACTGCTCGCAGTCGCGCGTGTCCTACTCGTTCACGGCAAGGGCGCAATGATCGGCGGGAGTCGCGGTGCATCAGCGCCGCGACTCCGCTAGCCCGATCCGTGGATCGACGAAGTCACTTGATTCGATTTGCAAAGGCCGGATAATTCCGGCCTTTGTTTTTGGACGGAAAAAACATGACGGCAAAGATGATCTTGGGTGTGGTGCTTGGGCTCGCCGGCTTCGCGGGAATTGCGCACGCCGGCGACGATGTCCCCATCGTCACACAGGGCGGCGCCACGGCGACCCTGGCCGATGTGGAAGGGTTCCTGCGCCAACAGGTGCCGGAGGACAAGCGGCAGGGATTCCTCGGCAGCGCGAGCCGGGTGAACCAGATGCTGATCGGCATCCTGCGCGACAAGGAGTTGGCCAACCAGGCCGTTACAATGAAACTCGATCAGGATCCGCAGGTGCAGGCACAGCTGGCCTATGCGCGCATCCAGATCCTCTCGGCCCAGCGCATGCACGCCTTCGAGGCCGCGTTGAAGCTGCCTTCCTTCGAGGAGGTCGCGAAGGAACAATATCTCGCCCACAAGTCGGACTACGTCAGCCCCAAGGTCGTTGACGTGCAGCATGTGCTGATTTCGTTGAAGGGCCGCACAGACGACGAGGCGAAAGCGCTCGCCGACAAGGTCCATGCCGAGGCGGTTGCTAGTCCCGCCGGCTTCGACGAATTGGTGGCCAAGCATTCCGAGGACCCGTCGAAGGCGGGCAACAAGGGAATGATTCCCGGCGCCACCTCGGGGGGCTACGTGCCGGAATTTGCGGCTGCGGCGAGCAAGCTGAAGACGGTCGGCGAAATTTCGCCGGTGGTCAAGACCTCGTACGGCTACCACGTGCTGAAATTGGCGCGCATCGTGCCGGCGAAGCCGCAGGAGTTCGCGGCGGTGAAGGAGCAAATGATCGCCAAGCTCAAGCAGGACTATTTGGCCGAGCAACGTACCGCTTTCCTGAACAAGCTCGACAGTGCGCAGGCAAGCGTAAATCCGGAGGGCATGGAGGCCTTGCGCAAGCGTTTCAACCTCGACGCCGCCGAGAATATCGGCGAAGCGATCAATGCGACGGCGAAGCCTGCTGCGAAACCCTAGTCGAATGATCAGCGATTGCCCGATGGCATGAGGTCTGCTTCGCTTCAACCGCTGCGTGCGGGAAAATCGCTGGCCATTGCGCTCCATTTCATCCGCCGCGAGTTGCGCAGCCGCTATCTCGGCAGCCTCAGCGGCGGTTTGTGGGCGCTGCTGCAGCCGCTGATCCAGCTCGCGATCTATGGTTTCGTGTGGACCTACGTGTTCAAGATGCGCCTGCCGGGCGGTGATGATTCCCCGGCGGGGATCGTGCCGTTCCTTGCGCTCGGTGTGTGGCCGTGGAATGCGTTCAGCGAGGCGGTAATGCGTTCGGCGACGGCGATTCAGGACAACGCGGGCCTGATCGGCAAGGTTGCGCTGCCGCGCGGTGTGCTCGTGTTCGCCACGAGCAGCGCGAGCTTTCTGCTGCACGGCGCGGGTTTCATCGTCGTCCTGACCATGCTCAAGCTGCTTGGCTTCCCGATTCACCTCGCGCTGTTGCCGCTTGCCCTGCTCGCATTCGCCGTGCTGTTCGTGCTCGCGCTCGGATTCGGCTATCTGTTCGCCGCGGTGCAGGTGTTCGTACGCGATCTCTCGCAGGTCCTCGGCCAGTTGCTGCCGCTGATGATGTTCACCGCGCCAGTACTCTACTCGCGCGACTTCCTGCCCGACCGCTTCCGCCATTGGCTGGGCTGGAATCCGTTCACGTTCTATCCCGAATACCTGCGCGCCGAACTGCTTGGCATCGGCGCGGTCGGCGCCGGTGCGCAAGTGACGGCGTTGGCCCTGGCCGTGGCGGTGTGCGCGATCGGCTACGCCGTGTTCCGCCGCCTCGATCCGCGTTTCGAGGATTTCCTGTGAGCGCCGCTGGCGCAAATGCCGCCGCCGGCGGCGTTCTCGCGATCGCGCGCGATCTCGGCAAGTCGTATCCCAAGGTGTTTCGTCCACGCGATCGCCTGCGCGCGCTGGCCAAATTGCTCCTCGGTCGCGGCGACATCGATTCGGTGCCGGTGCTGCGCGGCGTGAATCTCGAGGTCGTGCGCGGCGAGTCGCTCGCGCTGATCGGCGAGAACGGCGCGGGCAAGTCGACCCTGCTCAAGCTGCTCACCGGGGTGCTGACACCGACCACGGGCAGCGTCGAGGTGGGCGGCCGCATCGGTGCGCTGCTCGAACTCGGTGCGGGCTTCCATCCCGAATACACCGGCCGCGACAACATCGCCCTGTCTGCGTCGCTGTACGGTCTCGGTGCCGACGAGCTGCGCGAGAAGCTGCCGCAGATCATCGAATTCGCCGACATCGGACGCTACATCGACGAGCCGGTGAAGCATTATTCCTCGGGCATGGTCGTGCGCCTCGGTTTCGCGATTGTCGCCGCGCTCAAGCCCGATCTGCTGATCACCGACGAGGTGCTCGCAGTCGGCGACGAGTCGTTCCAGAAGAAGTGCGTGCGTTGGATGGAGGACTACCTTGCCGGTGGCGGCACGCTGATTCTCGTCTCGCACAGCATGTACCATGTGCAGAAGTTGTGCCGTCACGCGCTGTGGCTGCGCGCCGGTGAGGTGGCTGCGTCCGGCGATGTGTTCGACGTGACTCAGGCCTATCTTGCTTACCACGAGCGCAAACTCGCAGGCACACCGGATCGCGGCACGATCGTGGCGCAGGGCATCGAATTCCATCTGCTCGGCGTCGCCGTCAACGGCGTGGAGCAGGAGACGCCCGTGTTCCTCGATCAAGACACTGCGTTGCGCCTGAGCGCTCGCGTGCGCTCGCGCGATGGCCGCGTGCCGACCGTGGCGTTCGGCATCACGCGTGCCGACGGCACGGCCGTGTACGGCGTCAGCAGCGAGATGGATGGAGTTGAGCCGCAACGCGTCGAGGCCGACATCTTCGAGGCGGAAATCGTGTTCGACGATCCCGGCCTGCTACCTGGTGCATACACGATCAAGGTGCATCCGATGGACACCGAAGGCGTGCGCCTGTTCGACACGATCGAGCGCGGCATCGTCGTGCGCGGCAGCACGCGCGAATTCGGCCTCGTGCGCCTGCGCCACCGCTGGAGCGATGCGTCCGCAGAGTCCAAGGCGCAGAATGGCGCGAAGACTGCTTCCCCGAGTTCAACATGACGACAGCGCGATCCGCCACGGCCCTCGAATTCACCGGCGAGCGCTTCACGCCCGAATGCGTGCGCGAAATCTGGTACGAACACTGGGCGCGCTACGCCTTTGCCGCGGGCTTCGCGCGCGACAAGCGCGTGCTCGACGCCGCTTGCGGCGAGGGCTTCGGCAGCGCACTGCTCGCGCGCGCGGCGCGCGAGGTGACTGGCCTGGACGTATCCGCACAGGCGGTTGCGCATGCGCAGGCGCGCTACGGCGGCATCGCCAACCTGCGCTATGTGCAAGGCGATTGCACGCAGCTCGATTTGGCGGACAAAAGTTTCGACCTCGTCGTCTCGATCGAGACGCTCGAGCACGTCGCCGCGCAGGAAGCCATGGTCGCCGGATTCGCCCGCGTGCTCGCCGACGACGGTGTGTTCATCGTGTCTTCGCCCGACAAGCACACCTACAGCGACGTCACCGGCTTCCGCAACGAGTACCACGTGCGCGAGCTGTATCGCGACGAATTGCTGGCTCTGCTCGCAGCCCACTTTCCCGAGGTGCGGCTGTATGGGCAAAAGCTGCTGTTCCAGTCCGCGATCTGGGCTCTGGACGATGCCGGCGTCCCGGTCGGTGTTGCCGCTTCGACTGCCGAATCAGCCGCCGACGGCTCGACTTTGCTAAAATCCGGCCTGGTTTACGACCCGCTGTATTTCATCGCGGTATGTTCGCGCCGCCCGCTGGCCGATTTGCCGCAGCTCGCCCTGTTCGGCGACCGCGCGGAATCGGTGTACGCGCACTACAACCACGAGGTGCGCAGGAACATCGCTGCGGGCGGTCGCATCGCCGAGCTTGAGGCGCAGGTCGAGAAACTGCACGCCGAAATCGCGCGTTTGCGCGGCTAGTCCGCCGCGACGTCAAACCGGCCCGTAGCACGCGGGCGGCACTTTTTCCTTTCGAGACATCGCTTGAGCTACCAATTCAACTACACCCTGCCGCCGCTCAATGCAGCGGCACCGAAGACGGATCCGAACGCGCCGACCTATGCCTCCGAAGACGGCATGGTCGCCTCGCTTTCCAGCCAGGAGTGCATCTTCCAGATCCGGCGCACGGGCGAGCCGCACGTGATGACCTTTCAGGTGCTGCAGGCCATGGACCAGTGCCGCGAATTCCGCACGCTGGACGAGCACGTCGCGCGCATCCAGTCGACCCAGCCAGCGCTCGCAGGCAAGCGCGACGACGTCAAGCGCGTGCTCGAAAGCCTCGTGCAGCGGCGGTTGCTCATTTCCGATGCGGGCTTCGTCGAGCGCCTCGGTGCGGCCACCGCAATCGACCAGGCGCCGATGCGCGCCGTGTTCATCCGCGCCTGCGACCGCCCGCAGCAGCTCGCGCACCTGCTTGTTTCGCTTGCCGACTACGAGCGCCGCTTCCGCGCCGGCCGCCGCTACGTGCTGCTCGACGACTCAGTACTGCAGGCGAGCATCAACGAGCAGCGTGACCTGCTGCGTGAGTTTGCGCGCACGACCGGTTGCAAGGTGCACTACATCGGCCACGCCGAGCGCAGCAAGATCGTCGACAAGCTCGCGCGCGAGTTCCCCAAGAGCCGCGCGGCGATTCAGAACCTGTTCCTGCGCGACAAGGACGCGCGCACGCAACGCTTCGGCGGCGGCCGCGGTTGGAACCTGGCACTGCTGCTCTCGGCCGGCTCGCGCCTTGCGCTGCTCGACGACGACCTGCGTCTGAATCTCAAGCGGCCGCCGTTCGCGCAGACCGGCCTCGATCCAAATCCGTCTGCGCCGATGGAAGCGGCGTTCTTCGCGAACATGGAAGAGGCATACGGCTACGGCGAGGACGTCGATCAGGATCCGTTCGCGCTGCATCTGGACGCGTGCGGGCAGATGCTCGGCACGCTGACCCGCGAGGCGTATCCGCTGTCGCGCCAGGCGCTGCGCGGAATGAACCTGTCGCGGCTCGAACTGCTTTCCGCGCCGTCGCGCGTCGTCGCCACGCAACTCGGCACCTACGGCAGCGCGCGCACCGAAACCGCCCTGTGGCTGTACCGGCTCGAAGGCCGCAGTCGCGAGGATTTCTGGCGCGAGCGTGCGAGCTACCTGCGCAACACCGAGGCGCAACACATCTGGTCCGGCGTTGCCCAGGCGCAGCCGCGCGAGATCACTGGCTTTACCCCGTTCACGCTCGACAACAGCCAACTGCTGCCGTGCACGAATCCGGTCGGTCGCGGCGAAGACAGCCTGTGGAGCGCGTTGGTGCGCTACACGCACCCGGATGCGGTCGTGCTCGAACTGCCCGAGGCGATCGGGCATGTGCAGGAAAGCCAGCGCATCCGTTCCGACATCACGCGCCGCGCCTACCTGCCGCGCATCAACCTGTTCATGCGCGACTACATCCAGCGCAGCTTCGGCTTGTACAAAGCCGCCGATCCTGGCCAGCGCCTCGTGTTCTTCGCCAACGTGCTGCGCGATCTCGCCGGGGCCAGTGCGAACGAACGCGTGGCGCATTTGCGCGAGTATCTGAGCTTTGCCCGTGCCGACCTGATCGACCGCCTGCAGCACCAGATCGAAGCGGCCACCGAGGCACCGATCTACTGGCAGGCCGATGCGCGCGCGATCGTCGAGAGCAATGCCAAGGCACTCCTTGCGAAGGCGCCGCCGCGTCTGGCCGATTGGGCCGAGGACATCGACGAGGCCGGCTGCGCGCGTGCGCTCGTCGACGAACTCAATGGCATGGCCGATGCGCTCGAGCATTGGCCGGCGCTGTGGCGCCACGCGCAGGAGCAGGGCGAAAAACTGCTCGGCGCGGTGTGAGCCGCGCGCGCCCGTGACCGGTCATCGCGCGCCGGCGCCCGCAGTGGACGGGCTGACCAGCGTCGTCGTCGTCACTGCCGACAGCGGCGACGGCGTCGGCGAATGCGTCGAACGCATCTTGCGCAGCACGGCGCCGGTCGAAGCCATCGTCGTCGACAACGCCTCTCGTGACGGCAGCATCGAGCGTCTGACCAAACGGATTGGACAGGATCCACGGGTCCGCATTCTCTACAACGAGAAAAATCTCGGATTCGGCACGGCCTGCAACCGCGGCGCCGCGGCGGCGCACGGGGATGCCGTGATGTTGCTCAATCCGGATTGCCTGATCGAGGTCGACACGATCGCGCGTCTGCGCGAAATCCTTGCCGCCGATGCGTGCATCGGCGTGGTCGGCGTGATGCAGATCGACGCAAATGGCCGCGTCGACCCTTCTTCGCGTCGGCGCGATCCGCTGCTGCGCCGAGCGCTGGCGAGTGCCTCGGGGCTGGCGCGCTGGCCGCGCTTCGCCGGGGTCGAGATGCCGCCGGCGGATGGCGTTGCAGTCGTCGAAGCAGTCGATGCAGTATCGGGTGCGCTGATGCTGCTGCCACGCAGCGTGTTCGATAGGATCGGCGGCTTCGACGAAGGCTATTTCCTGCACTGCGAGGACCTCGACCTGTGCCGGCGCGCTCGCGACGCCGGTTGGCGCGCGGTGTGCGCACGCGAGCTGCGCGTTGTTCACGCCAAGGGCGGATCGAGCCGGCATCGCCCGGTCTTCGTCGCCTGGCACAAGCACCGCAGCATGTGGCGCTGGTTCACCAAGTTCGATCCGGTCGCGCGCAACTCTGCACTGCGCGCGCTCGTGTGGTGCGGGATATGGGCGGCGTTTGCCGCACGCGTGCCGCTATTGCTGTTGCGTCGCGCGCGTATGCTGTAGCAAGGCCATGTTGGCGCGCAGACCCTCGTGATTTGGCAACTGCCTCAGTGCCTGGGTCAGCAGCAATTCGGCGCGGTCGAGATTGCCCGCGCGCAGATTCGCGAGACCGGCAAGATTGAGCGCGTTGATGTCGCCAGGGCGCGCCGCGAGCGCGCGTTCGAGGTAGTCGAGCGCACGTTGTGAATCTTTCTCGCGCAGGTATTGCTGGCCAACGAAGATCAGCGTCTCCGGCTGGTCGAGCAGCGGCTGGAAGAATGCGGCCCATTTGCGATGCAGTTTGGCGTGGAAATGTGCGCGCTGCACCTCGTCGGTGTTGCTGCCGTGACCGACGCCGGACTCGCCGATGAATGCATTCCAGATGCATGTCGTCGCATCGACGAACTGGAAGTCGCAGCGTGTCGCGCAGTTGATGAAGAAATCGTGGTCCTCGTAGACCGGGAATTCGGGATCGAAACGCACGCCTTCGTCGACCAGGCTGCGATGGAACAGCGTCGCGGCCGGGTGCGAACGGTTCTGGTAGTACAACTGCACCGGGAAGCTCGCGAATCCGACGCGGCCGAGCGGTTTTCCGCCTGCGTCGACCACGCGCGCGCGCGAGTAGACGACACGCGCCCCGCGCGCGCGCGGCGCGGCCAGCAGCGTCGCGACGTGCTGCGGCAGCAGTTCGTCGTCGTCGTCGAGAAAATTGAGCCACTCGCCGCGGGCAGCTTCGAGTGCCGCGTTGGCCGCCTCGGGCCGCGGCAACAGGCGGTCGGGTTGCGGACGGACCAGTCGCAGCGAACGACCTTTCCAGGTTTCCGGTAACGCACGGTGGCGGCCTCCGCATGCGGCGACGACGACGATCTCGAGGTTCGGCCAGGTCTGCGCCGCCGCCGAATCGAGCGCACGCGCGAGCGTCGGGCGATCCATGCTGCGGATCAGGATCGAAACCAGCGGCGTGTCGTGTTGCGGAACCGGCATCGGATTGGCATCGCGCGCCGCCGGTTCCGTACGCACCGACATTTCGTCCATGGCTCGTATCGCCAGCGGATGACCGGGCTGCAGGTGAAGAACCTGATCGAAGCATGCGCGCGCGGCGGTGGCGTCGCCGCCCAGCAGATATTGTCGACCGGTGAACAGAACGGCGTCGACGTCGCTCAGCCAGTGGCGCAAGGCTGCATCCCACTTGCGTCGGATCTTGCGCAGGCTTTGCGTGCGCTGCGGCGCATCGTCGTTCGCGCCGAAGCCGCAGCCCGAATCACCGGCCTGCGCGTGCCATAAGCAAGTGGCCGCGTCGACATAACGGAATTCGCTGCGCGTCGCGCAGTTGATCTGAAAATCATGATCCTCATGCACGGCGAAGTCGGGATCGAAGCGCACGCCTTCGTCGACCAGGCTGCGCTGGAACAGCAGCGCGCAGGTCGTCGCGCGGCTGTGGAAATACAGCTGCACATGATTGCCCGCGTGGCTGACGTGGCCAAGCGTGCGGCCGGTTGCATCGACGACGCGCGTGCGCGAGAACACGACGCGTTCGCCGTTCGCGCGTGGCGCGGCAAGCAGCGTCGACACGTGGTTCGGCAGCAGTTCGTCGTCGTCGTCGAGAAAATTGAGCCAGTCGCCACGAGCCGAGACCAGGCACAGATTCGCCGCATCGGCCCGTGCCAGCTTGTCGCCGGACTCGGCAAACACCAGGCGCAGCGGCCGACCCTTCCAGGTTTCCGGCAACGCACGATGCGCGCGGCCGCAGGCCGCGATAACGACGATCTCGAGATCGGGCCAGGTCTGCGCTGCAGCCGAGTCGAGCGCGCGTGTCAGCGTCGGCCGATCCATGCTGCGGATCAGGATCGAGACCAGAGGCAGGGAGGGGATAGGTTCGTTCATCTGAGGAGGGCGGCTAACGACGCCCGCTGCACGACCGTCGCGTTCAAGGGCGGGCGTGAAGGTGCCGGTTGATTTCTTCACGCAACGTGAGGGATGCCTTGCGCGCCGCGGCGGCGAAATCCTCGCCGCTGCCGGCGTAGAGAACCGCGCGCGACGAACTGATGATCAGCCCGTCGCCTCTGCGTGTGGCGCCATTGCGCACGACCGCTTCGGCGTCGCCACCCTGCGCGCCTACGCCCGGTACGAGAATCGGTATGTCGCCGACGAGCGCACGCACCTGCGCGAGTTGCTCGGGCCAGGTCGCGCCGACGACGAGGGCGCAGTTGCCGTTCGCGTTCCAGTCGCGCGCGATATTCATTGCGACGTGCTGATACAGCGGCAGTTCGCTGCCGTCCGCGCCATGCACGATGAGCTCCTGCAGGTCCGCCGCGCCGGGATTGGAGGTGTGGCAGAGCAGGATCACGCCCTTGTCGACGCGGTCGAGAAACGGCTGCACCGAGTCGCGGCCGAGATAGGGATTCAGCGTGACCGCGTCGGCGCCATAGCGCTCGAACGCTTCGCTCGCGTAGTGTTGCGCGGTCGAGCCGATGTCGCCGCGCTTGGCGTCGAGGATCACCGGCACGCCGGGATGTTTCTCGTGGATGTGCGCGATCAGCCGTTCCAGCGCATCTTCCGCACGCTGCGCGGCGAAATGCGCGATCTGCGGCTTGTAACAGCAGACGAGATCGGCCGTCGCATCGACGATCGCAGTACAGAATTCGTAGATCGCGTCGGGCCGCCCGCGCAGGTGCGCGGGGAACTTCGATGGTTCCGGATCGAGACCGACGCAGACCAGCGAATTGTTGATTCGCCACGCCTGCTTCAGGGCCTCGATGAAATTCATGCGGTTCGTGCCTCAAACCAGCTTGCGGTACTTGATCCGGTGCGGCTTCGCCGCTTCCTCGCCGAGGCGACGCTTCTTGTCTTCCTCGTATTCCTTGTAGTTGCCGGCAAAAAACTCGACGTGCGAGTCGCCCTCGAAGGCGAGGATATGCGTGGCGATGCGGTCGAGGAACCAGCGATCGTGCGAGATCACGAAGGCGTTGCCGGGGAATTCCAGCAGCGCATCTTCGAGCGCGCGCAGGGTTTCGATGTCGAGGTCGTTCGACGGTTCGTCGAGCAGCAGCACGTTGCCGCCCTGCAGAAGCGTTTTCGCCAGATGCAGGCGGCCGCGTTCGCCGCCCGAGAGCGAGCCGACGATCTTCTGCTGGTCCGGACCCTTGAAGTTGAAGCGGCCGATGTAGGCGCGCGACTGGATCTCGATGCCGTTGATATTGAGGATGTCCGAACCCCCCGAGACTTCCTGGAAGACGTTGTGCTTGCCGTCGAGCTTGTCGCGGCTCTGGTCGACGTAAGCGATCTTCACCGTCTGGCCTTCGATGATCTCGCCCTTGTCGGGCTTTTCCTGGCCGGTGATCATCTTGAACAGCGTCGATTTACCGGCACCGTTGGGGCCGATGATGCCGACGATCGCACCAGGCGGCACCTTGAAACTGAGGTCGTCGATCAGCATGCGGTCGCCGAAGGACTTGGACACGCCCTTGAACTCGATCACGTTGTCACCGAGGCGTTCGCCCGGCGGGATGAAGATTTCGTTGGTCTCGTTGCGCTTCTGGTAGTCGACCGATTGCAGTTCGTCGATGCGCGACAGGCGCGCCTTGCCCTTCGAGCGGCCGCCCTTGGCGTTCTGCCGTGCCCATTCCAGTTCCTTCTGGATCGCCTTCTGCCGCGCCTTCTCGCTGGATGCTTCCTGCTTCAAGCGCTCGTCCTTCTGCTCGAGCCACGAGGTGTAGTTGCCCTTCCACGGAATGCCGCGGCCGCGGTCGAGTTCGAGAATCCACTCGGCCGCGTTGTCGAGGAAGTAGCGATCGTGGGTGACCGCGACGACGGTACCGGGGAATTTAGCGAGGAATTGCTCCAGCCACTCGACCGATTCCGCGTCGAGATGGTTGGTCGGCTCGTCGAGCAGCAGCATGTCGGGTTTCGACAGCAGCAGGCGGCATAGCGCGACGCGGCGCTTCTCGCCGCCCGATAGGGTTTTGATCTGCGCGTCCCACGCCGGCAGGCGCAGGGCGTCGGCGGCGACTTCGAGCGTGCGCTCGAGCGTGTGGCCGTCGCCGGCGGCGAGGATCGCCTCGAGGCGCTGCTGCTCGGCGGCAAGTTTGTCGAAATCTGCGCCTTCCTCGGCATAGGCCGCGTAGACCTCATCGAGCCGCTTCTGCGCATCGGTGAGGTCGCTGACGCCTTCCTCGACCGATTCGCGCACGGTTTTCTCGGGATCGAGCTGCGGCTCCTGGGCGAGATAGCCGATCTTGATGCCCGGCTGCGGCCGCGCCTCGCCGTTGTACTCAGTATCGACGCCGGCCATGATGCGCAGCACGGTCGATTTGCCCGCGCCGTTGAGGCC
>Ga0068851_10000969_pt1 | contig 12432 bp, 8 predicted proteins | sample KBSCornC12_FD_66588 | JGI IMG/M metagenome (GOLD analysis project Ga0068851, IMG submission 66588) | Corn rhizosphere microbial communities from Kellogg Biological Station, Michigan, USA - KBS Corn C1-2 | ecosystem: Host-associated > Plants > Roots > Rhizosphere > Soil ...
TCAGTCGTCGCCCGGTGCGGGCAGGAGAGGCGGCTGCGGTTGCGGTTGCGCCTGCGGCTGCGAGTGCGGCTGTTGCGGCACCTCCTCGGTGATCGGGCCGCGGCCGGAGTAGCGGTCGAGATAGAGGTAGATCACCGGCGTGATGAAGAGGGTGATCACCTGCGAGAAGAGCAGCCCGCCCACGACCGCGAGGCCGAGCGGCTGGCGCAGCTCCGCGCCCGCGCCCAGCCCCAACGCGATCGGCACCGCGCCCATCGCGGCCGCGAGCGTGGTCATCATGATCGGGCGGAAGCGCAGCAGGCACGCCTTGCGGATGGCCTCGGCGGGTGCCAGCCCCTCCTCGCGCTGCGCGGCGAGCGCGAAGTCGATCATCATGATGGCGTTCTTCTTCACGATGCCGATCAGCATCAGGATGCCGATCGTCGCGATGATCGAGAGATCCTGGTGGAAAATGACCAGCGTGATGAGGGCGCCCATCGCGGCCGAGGGCAGGCCCGCGAGGATGGTGATCGGATGGATGTAGCTTTCGTACAGCACGCCCAGCAGCACGTAGATCACCAGCAGCGCGGTGACGATGAGCCACACCTGGCTGCCCTGCGAGGACTGGAAGGCGGCGGCGTCGCCGCCCCAGCTCGTGAGGATGGAGGCGGGCATGCCGATCTGCTCGCGCCATTTCTCGATCCTGGCGGCCGCGTCGCCGAGCGAAGCGCCGGCCGCGAGGTTGAACGACACCGTCACCGCCTGCAGCTGTCCCGCGTGGTTGATCGCGATCGGGCCGACCTTGCGCTCGACGGTCGTCACGCTCGAGAGCGGCACCAGCGCCCCGCCCTTGCCGCGCACGTAGATCTTCGAGAACGCGGTCTCGTCGCGGCGGTCGGCGTCGGAAGCCTGCAGGATGACCTGGTACGAGTCCACGGCGGTGTAGATGGTCGACACCTGGCGATCGCCGAACGCGCTGTAGAGCGCCGTGCGGATGTCCTGGATGTTCACGCCCAGCGCGTTGGCCTTGTCGCGGTCGATGTCGAGCTGCGCCTGCAGGCCCTTGTACTGCGCGTCGCTCGTCACGTCGCGGAAGATCGGATCCGGCCGCATGAGCGCCATCAGCTTGTCCGCGTTCTCCTGCAGCACGCTCGGGGACACGCTCTTCATCACGTACTGGAAGCGGCTCTTGGAGACGCGGCCGCCGAGGCGCAGGTTCTGGATCGGGTTGAAGTAGACGTTCACGCCCGGGATCGAGCGCACGTCGCGGCGCAGCTCCTCGAGCACCTTCTCCATGCCCGGGCGCGTGCCGAGGGGCGTCAGGTTGATGAAGAGGCGGCCGTTGTTGGTGTCGTCGGCGAAGTACACGACGGCGTCCACGTTCCTGTTCGCGCGGATCGTATCCGCGACCTTGACCAGGAGCTGCGACATGGCCTCGAACGAGATGTCCTCGACCGCCTCGGCGTTCACCGAGATCTGCCCGATGTCTTCCGTCGGGAAGAAGCCCTTGGGCATGAAGACCGCGAGCGCGATCGTCGCCACCAGCGTCCCGAGCGCCACCAGCAGCACGGTGAAGCGATGGCGCAGCACCACGTCGAGCGCACGCGCGTACGAGCGCAGCATCCACTGGAAGAAACGCTCGAACCAGTTGGTCCAGCGCAGCACCGGATCGTCCTCGCGCTCGTGCCTGAGGTAGCGGCTGGCGAGCATCGGCACCAGCGTGAGGGAGACGCCCGCGGACACGACGATGGCGAGCGAGACCACGATGGCGAACTCGTGGAAGAGGCCGCCGATGACGCCCGGCATGAAGAAGATCGGGATGAACACCGCCACCAGCGACACGGAAATGGACAGGATGGTGAAGCCCATCTCCCTGGAGCCCTGGATCGCGGCGCGGAAGGGCTCCATGCCGTCCTCGAGGTGGCGCACGATGTTCTCGAGCATCACGATGGCATCGTCCACCACCAGGCCCACGGCGAGCGTGATGCCCAGCAGCGAGACGTTGTCGATCGAAAGCCCCAGCGCCCGCATGAGGGCCAGCGTGCCGATGAGCGAGATCGGCAGCGACAGGGCCGGGATGATCGTGGCCGACGGGCGGCGCAGGAAGAGGTAGATCACCAGCACCACGAGGAAGGCGGTGATCGCGAGCGTCACCTTCACGTCGTGGATCGATTCCAGGATCGACACGGAGCGGTCGTTGCGGATGTCGAGCTTGATCGACTTCGGCATCTGCGCGATGAGGCCGGGGATGGCGGCCTTGATCGCGTTCACGGTGGCGACCGTGTTCGCATCCGGCTGGCGCTGGATCGACATCGAGATCGAGCGCTCGCCGTTGGCCCAGCTCGCGGTCTTGGTGACCTCGACGCTGTCCTCGACGTCGGCCACGTCCTCGAGGCGCACGACGGCGCCGTTCGGCAGCGTCGCGATGATGAGCGGGCGGAAATCCGCGGCGCGCGTGAGCTGCCTGTTGGCCTGGATGGTGAGGGTCTGGCGCGGCCCGTCGAGCGTGCCCACGGGAGTATTGGCGTTCGCGGCCTTGAGCGCGGTGGCCACGTCGTCCAGCGTGAGGTTGCGCGCGGCGAGCGCATCCGGGCGCGCACGCACGCGCACCGCGAAGCGCTTCTGCCCGTTCACGTTGATCTGCGCCACGCCGTTGATGGTCGATAGCGTGGGCGAGATGAGGTTGTCGCCGTAGGCCTCGAGCTCCGAGAGCGCCATCGACGGCGACGTGAGCGTGAGGAAGATCACCGGCGCATCCGCCGGGTTGACCTTGCGGTACGAGGGCGGCGTGGTCATCTCGACCGGCAGGAAGCGCGAGGCACGGAAGAGCGCGGCCTGCACGTCCACGGCCGCCTTGTCGATGTCGCGGTCCTGGTCGAACTCGAGCGTGATCTGCGTGCGGCCGAGCGTGGAGCTCGAGCTGATCACGTTGAGCGAGGAGATGGTCGCGAACTGCTTCTCGAGCGGGGTAGCGACCGAGGACGCCATGTTCTCGGGGCTCGCACCCGGCAGGATGGCGGTGACCTGGATCGTCGGCGTGTCGAACTGCGGGAGCGCCGCGATGGGGATGCCGTTGTACGCCAGGATGCCCGCGACGACCGCCGCCGCGGACAGCAGCACCGTCATGACGGGACGGCGGATGAAGGCTTCGGAGAAGTTCACGCGGGGTTCGCGGCAGCCTTGTGCTTGCCGCCCTTGCCTTCCGGCTTGTTGCCTTCGGCGCTTTCGACGGGACTCGCGCGCTCCGCCTCGGCGACGACGCTGCCCGGCCGCAGGTTCTGCGCACCTTCCGTCACGACGCGCATGCCCGGCGAGATGCCGTCGACCACGGCGAAGCCCTGCTCCACGTAGCCCAGCTTCACGGTGCGCGGCGCGACCTTGTGCTCGCCATCGACCACGTACACGAAGCGGCTTTCGGGGCCGGTCTGCACCGCCTGCGCCGGCACGACCGTGGCCTTCTGCAGCGTGCGCGGCGAGACCTGCACCGTCACGTACATGCCGGGCCAGAGGCGCGCTTGCGGGTTTTCGAACTCGGCCTTGAGCCGGATGGTGCCGGTGGTGGTATCCACCGCGTTGTCGACGAAGGTGATGCGGCCCTTGAAGCTCTCGCCACCGCTCTGCGTGGTCGCGACCGTTTCCACCGGCCCCTGGCGCAGGGCCTGCTGCAGGGCCGAAAACTCCTTCTCGGGCAGCGTGAATGCGACCGAGATCGGGTCCACCTGCGTCACGGTCACCAGCGGCAAGGCGCCGGTGGTGGAGGAAGCGTTGTTCTGGCCGGGCTGCACGAGGCTGCCGGGGCGCACGTTGATGAGCCCGGTGCGCCCCGAGAACGGCGCGCGGATCTCGGTATAGGCGCGCGCGACCTTGGCGCCCTCGACCGCAGCGAGGTCGATCCCGAGCTGGCCGTTGAGCGTGTCGACCTGGTTCTGGGCGGTGTCGAGCGCCGCCTGGGCGATGAATTTCTGCTCGAAGAGGTCGCGCTGGCGCTGCAGGTTGCGCTGCGCGGTCGCGAGGTCCGCACGGTCCTTCTCGACCTGCGCCATCGCCTTCTTGAGGTTCGCCTGCTCGGTGCCGGCATCGAGCGAGAAGAGCAGCTCGCCCGCCTTCACGTTCTGGCCCTCGCGGATATGCACTTCGCGGACCGTGCTGGTGATTTGCGCGCGCAGATCCACGGACTGCAGCGCCGTGACGGTGCCGTTGGCCACCAGCTTCACGGGCACGTCGCGCGCTTCGGCCATCGCCGTGACGACCACGACCGGACCCGCGGGACGGCGTGCGGCATTCGCGTCGCGGCTGCGTGCGAGTCCCAGCCACCACCACGAGATGGCGGCGACGATGAGGAGGAAGCCCACGATCCACGGCCAGCGGCGCCGTCGGGGCGAAGGTGCGGTTGCGCTCATTTATGTAAAGTCCGGTGCCCTGTTCATGATACGCCGGGGAGGATGGGAAACGAACGCCGTTCCTCTATGCGGACCTCTACAATTGCAACCAATTTTTACAGCGTTTTCGGTCGGGCATAATCGCCCTCCATGAAACGAACCGCCCTCTGCATGGCGCTCGCCGCGGCCTTCCCCGCCGGGGCCGTGACGCCGGGCGCCGATGGCCTCGGCCAGGCGCTCATCTACCCGTACTACACCGTGCAATCCGCCGGCGGTGACGCGTTCAACACGTACATCTCGGTCGTGAACCACACCGCCCAGGCCAAGGCTCTGCGGGTGCGTTTCCGCGAGGGCCGGCTGGGACGGGAGGCGCTGTCCTTCAACCTGTTCCTCTCCGCGAACGACGTGTGGACCGGCGCTGCCGTTCCTTCGGGCGACGGCACCCGTCTCGTGACCTCGGATGCGAGCTGCACCGAGCCCGCCTTCTCGGGCAGCGGATCCGGCGCGCGGTTCCTCGATTTCCGCAACGACGCCTTCGCCGGCGGCAGCGACGACGGGGCGGGCAGCGGCCTCGACCGCACGCGCGAGGGTTTCGTGGAGATCCTCGAGATGGGCACGCTCACCGGCGCGAGCGCGCAGTTCGCGACGCACAACTCCGCGGGTGTCCCGTCCAACTGCGACAACCTGCTCTCGGACCTGCCCACGGTCGCCGCGCCGGCCGGCGGCCTGTCCGGCACGCTCACCCTCATCAACGTGGCCAACGGCCTCGATTTCGACGCCAACGCCGAAGCGCTCGACAATCTCGCGAGCCACGCGTACTTCCGCCGCGCGAACGATCCCTCCGCGGACTTCAACGCGACACAGGTCGATCCCGTGAGCGTGGTGACCGCCAACGGCCTCACGTATCGGTCGACCTGGTCGCGAGGGGTCGACGCCGTGGCCGCGACACTCATGCGCGACCATGCGATGGCGGAGTACGTGCTGGACCAGTCGACGGCGTCCCTGACGGACATCGTGATCACGATGCCGACGCGCAGCCTGCAGACGACGCCCACCACCATGACCGCGCCTTTCACGCGGCCGGGGCAATGGGCCGCGAGCTGCCAGGCGAACGGTGCGCTCGGCGAGCCGCTCGGCATCACCGCCTTCACGCGCGAGGAGCAGGGGATCACCGTCTCGGGCGATTGCGGTTTTCCGGAATGCCCGCCGGCAACCGCCGCCGGCGCGATCTGTGCCGCGAGCGGCGTGATGAACGTGCGCAACAACTCCCTCACCCAGTTCGTGGGCACGTCCACCGCGCACACGCTGGTGCTGGGCTCGGCCACGCTCGGCGCTTCCGGGGGTAGCACCGGCGGCGTGCTCAACGTGGCCCCGAACACGAATTTTGCGAACGGCTGGCTCGACATCCAGGCGATCGGCACGGGCACGCTGGTGAGCCGCGCCGATTCCACCTTCGTGCGGCAAGCGACCGGCGAGGCCGTGACCGGGCCGCACACGTTCCGCGGCCTGCCGATCGTGGGTTTCGCGGTGCGCATCTTCCGCAACGGCACGCTCACCTGCGGCGCCGGCGCCTGCCAGGGCAATTACGGCGGCGCGTTTCCGCTCAAGTACCGGCGCAACATCACCCCGTCCGGCTGAGCGCCCCGGGATCGATCCGGTCGAGCGCTGCGGCGATCGCGCCCGCGTCGCCCGGGCGCACCAGCCGCTCGACCTCGGCGCCGTCGCGCATGAAGACGAGCGTGGGCCACAGCTTCACGCGGAACGAGCGCCCGAGCCGGCGGCCGCTCGCGTCGGCGATCTTGATGTGGCGGATGCCGGGGTGGCCCTCGAGGGCGCGCTCGAGCAGCGGCTGCGCCATGCGGCAGTAGCCGCACCACGGGCTGCCGAATTCGAGCAGCGTGGCCCCCTGCATCGCATCGACGTCCTCGCGCTGCGGCTCGACGGTTTCGTAGTGCGTGTTCATGAAGCTACGATCGCCCCGCGGCGGCGCGGTTCACTCGGCCGTGACGCCGGCGTCCTTCACCACCTTGGCCCACTTGGACATCTGCGCGCGGATGTGCTCGCCGAACTGCTCCGGCGTGCTGCCGACGGGCTCCACGCCCTGCGCCTGGAAGCGCTCGCGCACGTCGGGCATGGCGAGGATGCGCGTGACCTCCGCATTGAGCTTGCGCACGATCTCGCGCGGCGTGCGCGCGGGCGCCACGAGCCCGAACCACACCATCACCTCGTAGCCGGGCACGCCGGCTTCGGCCACCGTCGGCAGGTCGGGCGCGAGCGGCGTGCGCGTGGTGCCGCTGGTGGCGAGCGCGCGCAGGCGCCCCGCCTTCACCTGCGGCAGCACGTTGGGCAGGTTGTCGAACATCACCTGCACCTGGCCGCCGAGCAGGTCGCTCACCGCGGGGGCGCTGCCCTTGTACGGCACGTGCACGATGTCCACGCCGGCGAGGCTCTTGAAGAGCTCCATCGAGATGTGGTTCGAGGAGCCGTTGCCCGTCGACGCATAGCTCAGCTTCCCCGGCTGGGACTTGGCCATCGCGACCAGCTCGCCCACGGTCTTCACCGGCATCTGCGGGTTCACCACCAGCAGGTTCGGCGATTGCGCCGCCAGGATGACCGGCGCGAAATCGCGCAGCGTGTCGTACGGCATCTCGCGGATGAGGCTCGGCGTGACCGCGAAGGGGAATGCGACCACCAGCAGCGTGTAGCCGTCCGGTGCGGCCTTGGCCACGTAATCGCTGCCGATGAGCGTGTTGCCGCCGGGCTTGTTCTCCACGAACGCGGGCTGTCCCCACGCTTCCTGGAACTTGGCGGCCAGCGTGCGGCCGAGCGTGTCGTTGAAGCCGCCGGGGGGATAGGGGACGACGATCTTGATCGGCTTGGTGGGGTAAGACTGCGCGTGCGCAGTGGCGGCGGCGAAAGCAGCCAGGAGGAGGCACAAGAAGCGATAGGCCTTACACATACCCTGGCCCCTCGATCACCGGATGCCTCACGAGGAACTCCTCGTCCACCTCCACGCCGATGCCCGGCGCCTCCAGCGGGCGCACGGTGCCGTCCTTCGCGAGCTCGTAGGGCTTGCTGGTGAGCTCGTCGCGGAAGAGGTTGTCGCGCGAGACGTCGCCCTCGAAATAGCCGCCGTTGTCGATGGCGGCGAGGAAGTGGATCGACGCGGCCATGTTGATGCCTGTCATCGACGTATGCGGATGCACCTGCAGCTTGTGCGCCGAGGCCATGGCCGCGATGCGCAGGCATTCGGTGATGCCGCCGCTCTTGGAGAGGTCGGGCTGGATCACGTCGACGCTGTTCTCCTCGATCAGGCGCGAGAACTCGAAGCGCGTGAAGTGGTTCTCGCCCGCCGCGAGCGGCACCGTGCCGAAGCTGCGCGCCGTGGCGTAGCTGCGATAGTCGTGCGCGGGGAAGGGCTCCTCGAGCCAGCGCACGCCCAGGTCTTCCAGCGCGGGCATGACGCGGCGGACATCCTCGAGCGTGTAGCCCACGTTCGCGTCGGTGAGGATCTCGATGTCCTCGCCGAACGCCTCGCGCGCCGCCTCGACGCGGTCGATGTCGTCGTTCACCGTGTCGCCGAGGCGCAGCTTGATCGCCCGGAACCCGGCATCGATGTGCGTCTTCGCCTCCGCGATCAGGTCGCGCGGATCCTGGAAGCCGAGCGACACGCCGCCCGCGTACGCCGGGATCGGCCGCTGCGCGCCGCCCAGCAGCTTGTAGAGCGGCCAGCCGACCGCCTTGCCGCGGATGTCCCAGAGGGCCATGTCGAGGCCGCTCATCGCGAGCGAGCAGCCGGCACCCATGCCGTGGCTCGCGAGCTGGCGCGAATAGATGCGGTTCCACACGCCCACCACGTCGGTCGCATCCATGCCGAGGACCAGCGTGCGCAGCGTCGTGTTGATGAGCGCCGCGACGGCACCCGGGGCGCGCCCGGCATGCGACTCGCCCCAGCCCACGAGGCCGGATTCGGTGCGCACCTTCACGATCACCGCGTCGCGCTTGATCGCGCGCCCGATGCCCAGGCGCACGCTGCCTTCCTTCGGCAGCGGGAACGACGTGGGAATTGCCGTGATGTCGGCGATCTTCAGCGCGACATCGAACTTGGGGAAGGGTGAGTCCATGTCTCCTCCGTCAGCGGGCGATGATAACCCGCGGACGGAGGGGCGCCCCTCAGGCCGCCACGAGCCGGATGCGCGTGATCTCGGGCGGGACGCCGAAGCGCATCGGCGGGCCCCAGTAGCCGGTGCCGCGGTTGATGTACACCCACATCGCGCCCTCGCGATGCAGGCCCGCGGTGAACGGCTGCTGCAGCCGCACGAAGAGGTTCCACGGCCAGAACTGGCCGCCATGCGTGTGCCCGGAAAGCTGCAGGTCGGCGCCGGCGCGCGCTGCCGCCTCGGCGCTGCGCGGCTGGTGCGCGAGGAGCACCTTCACCACCTCCTCGGGGACGCCGGCGAGGGCCCGCCGCGGATCGCTGCGATGCGAGGCGTCGAAGTGGTGCGCGGTGAAGTCGGTCACGCCGGCGATGGCGATGCGCGCGCCATCGTGCTCGATCAGCACGTGCTCGTTCAGCAGCACGCGCGCGCCGAGCGAGCGCAGCTCGCGGATCCAGCCGTGGGCGCCGGAGTAGTACTCGTGGTTGCCGGTGACGACGTAGGTCCCGTGGCGCGACGCGAGGCGCGCGAGCGGCTGTGTGTGGGCCGAAAGCGCGGCCACGGAGCCATCGACGATGTCGCCCGTGATGGCGACCACGTCGCTGTCGAGGGCGTTCACGCGGTTCACCACGCGCTCGACGAAGCCGCGCTTGATCGTGGGCCCGACGTGGATGTCGCTGATCTGCGCGATGGTGAAGCCCTGCAGGGCCGGGGGCAGGTCCGCCAGCACGATACGCACCTCGCGCACGCGCGGGACCGCCCGTGCGATGAGGAATCCCGCGAGCGTGATCGCCGGGGCGAGCGCGAGGACCGCATAGGCCGAGTCGGCGCTCCATGCATCGCGCGCGGCGGGAGAAGCGAATACGGCGGCGGCCGCGAGCGTCGCTTCACGCGCGAGCGTGAGCACCAGCAGCCACGAGAAGAATCCCATCGTGACCCAGCGCACCCAGACCGACCACGGCCGCGGCCCTTCCGGCACGTGCCACCCCTTCGGCAGCCAGTGGTAGCAGGCGGCGAGCGCCAGCACCCCCGCGGCCTGTGCGGCCCAATCCAGGGGCAACAGCAGCCGCACGCCGATCAGGACATGCAGCAGGGCGAGGATGGCGGGAACGGGATTGCGCATCGCGAGGCGGGGCATCCCCTCAGGATGGGGGCGGGAGCACGCGATCGCAATGGGCCTGGGGAAGCACCCAGGCCGGAATCGGTCAACCCTGCGTGGTCCGCGCTTCGGCCTTGTTGGTGCTCTCCTCGGGCGGGACCCAGCCGCCGCCCAGCGCGTTCATCAGGTCCACCGTGAAGCTGAGGTAGGCCTGGCGGTTGCGGATGAAGGTGAGGAGCGCCTGGTTGAGCGTGCGCTGGGCGTCGAGGACCTCCAGGTAGGCGGAGTAGCCGTTCTGGTAGCGCATCTGCGAAAGGCGCAGCGCCTTGCGCGCCTGGTCGACCTGGTCGACGAGGTCCTTCTCCTGGTCGGCGGCAAGGCGCACGTTCGAGAGCGCATCGGCCACGTCCTGGAAGGCGCTTTCGACGGAGCGCTGGTATTGCGCCGCGACCTGGCGTGCCTGCGCCTCGGCCTGCTCGGTGCGCGCCTTGTTGCGGCCGAAATCGATGATGGGGCCCACGAGGTTCGCGCCGAGCGACCAGACGCGCGAGCCGGAATTGAGCAGGTTGCCGAATTCGGAGCTCGCCTGCGCGCCGGAGGCCGTGAGGCTGAGCGTCGGGAAGCGCGCGGCTTCCTGGATGCCGATGCGCTCGGTGGCGGCCGCCAGCAGCATCTCGGACTGGCGCACGTCGGGGCGGCGCTGGAGCAGCGTCGAGGGAAGTCCCGCGGGAGGCAGCGGCGGGATGGGCAGCGCATTCAGGTCCTTCGTGGCGACCTGCACGTCGAGCCTGCCGCTGAGCACGCCGAGCTGGTGCACGACCACCGCGCGCTGCCGCGCGATCTCCTTCTCCTGCGCGGCGGCCTGCGAGCGCAGCGACCCCGCCTGGTAGACGTCGAGCTCGGAGGCGACGCCGCCTTCGAGGCGCCGCCGCGCGAGGCCGAGGGACTCGTCGGCCGCACGCAGGATCTCCTCGCTCGCGGCGTACTGCGAATCGAGAGAGAGTGCGGCGAAATACGCGCGTGCGATGGTGGCCGAGAGCGTGAGCGCGACGGTATCGCGCGCGTACTGGCTCGCCTGGAGCGCGTCCACCGTTGCGCGCTCGCCGCGCCGCAGCCGCCCCCACAGGTCCACCTCGAACGAGGTATTGAGGCCGATGAGGTAGTTCGTGGCGGTGATCGAGCCCTGGCCCGGCACGATCTGGCGTTGCCGCGCGACGGCGCCCTGCCCGTTGATCTCGGGGAAGAACAGGATGGCGTGCGCTTCGCGCAGCGCGGCTTCCGCTTCGTCGACGCGCGCGATCGCCTGGCGCACGTCGGCGTTGCGCTCGAGGCCGGAGTCGACCAGCTCGTTCAGCACCGGATCGTTGTAGAGCGTCCACCAGTGCACCGGCACTTCCGAGATCGACTGCCCGGCGGGTTGCGGCTCGTTGAACGTCGCGGGCAGCGCCTGCTCGGGACGCTTGTAGTTGGGGCCGACCATGCAGCCCGAAAGCACCAGGGCCGCGGCCAGCAGGGAAAGCCGCTTCATCGCGTCGCCTCCTGCGGGATGTGGTCGCGCTCCTCCTCGCGTTCTCCCATTTTCTGGCGGCGTGCGAACACGGTGAAGAAGAGCGGCACGAAGATCGTCGCCACGAAGGTCGCGAGCAGCATGCCGCCCACCACCCCGGTGCCCATGGAGCGGCGCGCGGCGGCACCCGCACCGCTCGCGAACATGAGCGGCATCACGCCGAACACGAAAGCGAGCGAGGTCATCACGATCGGGCGGAAGCGCAGGCGCGCGGCCTGCAGCGCCGCCTCCTTCGCGTCCATTCCCGCGAGCAGGCCCTGCTGTGCGAACTCGACGATCAGGATCGCGTTCTTCGCCGCGAGGCCGATCAGCACCACGAGGCCGATCTGGAAGTAGATGTCGTTCTCCATGCCGCGCACGGCGACCAGCCCCAGCGCGCCCAGCACCGCGAACGGCACCGCGAGCACGACCGCCGACGGCAGGCGCCAGCGCTCGTACAGCGCCGAGAGGATCAGGTACACCATCACGATCGCGAGCCCGAAGGCGAAGATCGAGGCGTTGCCGGTGCGGCGCTCCTGGAAGGCCTGGCCGCTCCACGCGAGCGTGTAGCCCGGCGGCAGCGCCTGGGCCGCGACGCGCTCGACCGCCTGGATGGCCTGCCCCGAGGAGACGCCGGGCTTGCCGTTGCCGAGCACCTTGGCGGCGATGAAGCCGTTGAAGCGGTCCACCTGCTCGGCGCCGACGTAGTTCTCGACGCGCACCAGCGCCTTCAGCGGGATCATCTCGTTGGTGGTCGTGGAGCGCACGAAGACGCTGCCGATCTGCTCCGGACGCGCGCGGTAGGCCGCTTCGGACTGCACCTGCACGCGATACGTGCGGCCGCCGAGGTTGAAGTCGTTCACGTAGAGCGCGCCCAGCGTGCTCTGCAGCGCATCGAACACGTCCGACACGGGCACGCCGAGCGAGATCGCCTGCTCGCGGTTCACCTCGACGCGGAACTGCGGCACCGTCGCGCGGAAGAACGAGTTGATGCCGGTGAGCTGCGGATCGGCCTGCAGCGCCGCCGTGAGCGCCTGCACCGCCTGGCCGAGGCGGCGCGGATCCGCGTCCGTGCGCGACTGCACGTAGAACTCGAAGCCGCCGGCGCTGCCGAGGCCGCGAATGGCGGGCGGGTTGAACACGAACGCCATGCCGTCGGGGAACGTCATGCCCTTGCCGGTGAGCTGCCCGGCGATCTGCCCCGCGGTGCGTTTGCGCTCGTCCCAGTCCTTGAGCAGGATGAACGAGGTGCCCGCATTGGTCTTGTTGCCG
>Ga0068851_10000970_pt1 | contig 12428 bp, 10 predicted proteins | sample KBSCornC12_FD_66588 | JGI IMG/M metagenome (GOLD analysis project Ga0068851, IMG submission 66588) | Corn rhizosphere microbial communities from Kellogg Biological Station, Michigan, USA - KBS Corn C1-2 | ecosystem: Host-associated > Plants > Roots > Rhizosphere > Soil ...
CACGTCGCCCCTCATCCTCTGCCGTTGCGTAACACCAGACAGGCGGCGCGGGCATGCCGGATACGACCGCAGAGATCGTCGGCGGCGCTGCGCGTATCCGTTCCAATTCGCACTTGATAGAAGGTTCGCGTTCCGCGGCTCCGCCAGATTTTGCCGAGGATGGTCGGGTCGTGATCCCCGATCACGGTGCCCAGCCGATCCATGATATGCGCATAGATCGACAAGGCGCGATTGCGATCAAAGCCAGCAGCCAATTGCACGCCCCAAGGCCGATCAGCCCCAAATTTTACGCGCGTTTCGAGCTGGGTGATGAACGGATTCGGCGCCTCTTTGAGAAGAACCATCAGGCTGCGGCACGAGGTGTTTGGCATCTGATCGGGCGTCTGTCGATCGTTCGCGCCCTCCTGGGTCCCGCCCTGTTGCGCCGCTGCCCATTCCTCGATCGCTGACCCGGTGATCGCCCGCACGTAATTGCGGGTCTCGGCCGGCATCGTGCCTGTTCCATCCAGCCAATCCTGCACCCTTTTTGGACCAGCATTGTAGGCCGCGGCCGCCAAACCGAGATTGCCGAATTGCCGACGCAACTCAGCGAGAAATTCGGCGGACTTCGGCAGCGCCTGAACGGGATCAAAGGGGTCGAGCAGACGGCGCTCATTCGCCGTGCCCGGCATGAACTGCGCGATCCCCTGCGCGCGCTTGCCGCTTCTCGTCAGGGGCCCCACCGCGTCGCTACGAAACCGGCTCTCCTGCCAGATCACACGCGCGAAAAATTCCAATGGGAGCTCGTGCGAACGCGCCGCCGACTCCACCATCAAACAGATCGCCTCGCCGGTATCCGTATCCGCCTGGCCCACCTTGGAGACTCGTTGCCTTTCGTCGGTGCCGGTATCCTTGGGCTCGGCCGAAAGTTCGCGATCGGGAGAGGCGCCCTCGCCGGATGGCACGCCTCCCGCTTCGCCGGGTGGAGAGCCAGCCAAAAGTGATGAAAATACCGCTGAAGCGCACATGGCCGAAAGCGCGAAGGCTGCAGCCAACGTCGTTTTCCGAGCGTGTTCGATGAGCCGGCGGGATCTCAATGGCCGTCCTTATTCTTCAACCTGGGCATCAGCGGTTTAGGTTAACGCGGCATTTTCCGTTTGGTGGCCTTTCGCTCCACGTCAACCGGCGGCAAGGTCTGGCAGCACAAGACCGGAGCCAGGAATGCAGGACCGACGTCGAACCCCGCGAAACAAAGTCATATATGGCGGCCTTGCCGAAGCCGACGGAACCTCGCGGGAATGCGTGGTTCGTAACCTGTCGGAAACCGGCGCCAGCATCGAGTTCCGAAACGACATCCGCCTCCCCCGAGAGCAATTATTGTTGAAAATTGCACGCAAGGGTCGCGCCTTTGCCGCCCGGATTGTCTGGTGGCGGGACAATTTCGTCGGCGTTGCATTCAATGCAGAGCCGTTTGTCAGCTATCCCCGCTCAGACCTGGAAGAGCGGCTGCGCCGGAGCGAAAAGAAGAAACGGGAATTGCAGCGGCGCATCCGAGAGCTCATCGATGGCGGCTAGATAATTCTTTATCGTCTGAATGGAAAAGCCGGCGCCCCTCGGAGGACGCCGGCTTTGTTGTTATCGCCTACTGGATCGGGAGTGTTTAAGCCTTCACTAGTGGCCCTCGTGAAGCCGGTCCCTTGGAACCGCCCGACGAACCACCGGAGCGAGGCTTGCGCGAGGTGTTGCGCTTGCGCGTGCCGGGCAGCTTCTCCGGCTTCGGCGTGACCGGGCCTTCAACGAATTCGAAGCCAATCTTCTGCCGATCGGGCTCAGTGCTCGCCTCATCCTTGACCAGTACGACGCGGACGTGGCCGCCGCCCTTGAGTTTGCCGAACAACACCTCATCGGCCAGCGGTTTCTTGATGTGCTCCTGGATGATCCGGGCCATTGGCCGGGCACCCATCTGCTCATCATAACCGTGCTCAACGAGCCAGGCCTTGGCCGGTTCGGACAGCTCGATAGTGACGTCGCGATCAGCCAACTGCGCTTCGAGCTGCAACACGAACTTCTCGACCACCATGCCTATCACATCGGCATTGAGGTGGGCGAAGGAGACGATGGCATCGAGCCGATTGCGGAATTCCGGCGCAAACTGCCGATTGATCGCCTCGTGATCGTCGCCTTCCCGCCTGTTGCGGGTGAAGCCGAAAGCCTGGCGTGCCAAGTCTGCCGCGCCCGCATTGGTCGTCATGATGAGGATGACATTACGGAAGTTGACCTGCTTGCCGTTATGATCGGTCAGCCGGCCGTGATCCATCACCTGCAACAGCACATTGTAGAGATCGGGATGGGCCTTCTCGATTTCGTCCAGCAGCACCACGCAATGGGGGTGTTGATCGACGCCATCCGTCAACAGGCCGCCCTGATCGAACCCGACATAGCCGGGGGGCGCACCGATCAGGCGCGACACCGTATGCCGCTCCATGTATTCCGACATGTCGAAACGGATCAGCTCGACGCCAAGCGTCGCCGCCAGCTGCTTGGCGACCTCGGTCTTGCCCACGCCGGTCGGACCGGAGAACAGGTAAGAGCCGATCGGCTTTTCCGGTTCGCGCAGGCCGGCGCGGGCCAGCTTGATCGAGGCGGCCAGCGCTTCGATCGCCCTGTCCTGACCGAACACGACGCGTTTCAGGGTCTGCTCCAGATGCTTGAGCACCTCGGCATCATCCTTGGAGACGCTCTTGGGCGGAATCCGCGCCATCGTGGCAATCGTTGTTTCGATCTCCTTGATACCGATCGTCTTCTTCCGCTTGTTCTCGGAGACCAGCATCTGCGCTGCGCCGGATTCGTCGATCACGTCGATCGCCTTGTCCGGAAGCTTGCGATCATGGATGTAACGCGAGGATAGCTGCACCGCCGCTTCGATCGCGTCATTGGTATATTTGAGCTTGTGGTAATCCTCGAAGTAAGGCTTCAGGCCCTTGAGGATGGCGATGGCATCTTCCACCGTCGGCTCATTCACGTCGATCTTCTGGAACCGCCGAACCAGCGCCCGATCCTTTTCGAAGTGCTGGCGATATTCCTTGTAGGTGGTCGATCCCATGCAGCGAATGGTGCCCGAGGCCAGCGCCGGCTTCAGCAAATTGGACGCATCCATCGCACCGCCGGAGGTCGCACCCGCCCCGATAACCGTATGGATTTCATCGATGAACAGGATTGCGTTGGGGTGAGCTTCGAGCTCCTTCAACACCTGTTTCAGCCGCTCTTCGAAATCACCGCGATAGCGGGTTCCGGCCAGCAGCGTTCCCATGTCGAGTGAGAACACGGTAGCAGCGGAGAGAACTTCGGGAACATCGCCGTCAACGATGCGCTTGGCGAGCCCTTCCGCGATCGCGGTCTTGCCCACCCCCGCCTCGCCGACGAACAGCGGATTATTCTTCTGGCGGCGGCACAGCACCTGGATGGCGCGATTGATCTCGGCATTGCGGCCGATCACCGGATCGATCTTGCCGTCGCGCGCCTTCTTGTTGAGGTTGACACAATAGGTTTCGAGCGCCTCGCCCTTTTTCTTGGCGTCCTCGTTGCCCTTGGTCTCGGTTTCTTCGTCGACCCCGCGCACCGGGCGTGCCTCTGACACGCCGGGCCGCTTGGCGATGCCGTGGCTGATATAGTTCACGGCGTCATAGCGCGTCATATCCTGCTCTTGCAGGAAATAAGCCGCGTGGCTTTCGCGCTCGGCAAAGATCGCGATCAACACGTTGGCGCCGGTCACCTCTTCACGGCCTGACGATTGCACGTGAATCACCGCGCGCTGGATGACGCGCTGGAATCCCGCTGTCGGCTTGGCGTCATCACCACCGTCGGTGACGAGATTTTCAAATTCGGTTTCCAGGTAGTTCACCAGGCTGCCGCGCAGCTTGTCGAGATCGACGTTGCAGGCCCGCATGACCGCGGCCGCATCGGAGTCATCGATCAGCGACAGCAGCAAGTGTTCCAGCGTCGCGTATTGGTGGTGACGCTCGTTTGCGATCGCCAATGCGCGATGCAAGGATTGTTCAAGGCTCTGGGAAAAAGTTGGCATTCGCGTCCTCTGTGGCCCCCAGCCATCATGATCGCCGCCGCCGGGTCAGGCAACAACAACTTTTCATCATATAGGGATGTTTGAGACTGGCAAAAGACGGGCGGGGAAAGATCATGACAGGAGTGATCAACCGACTGCCGCAGCTTCCATTCCCACGGAAGCTTATGCAGAATGGCACGATCGACATCGCTCAGGGGCAGTATACCAGATCAACCCGGCGGATGTTCCCGCCTGAAGGTGTTGTCATCTAGACCGCAAGCAACTCACTTCTTTTCCATTACGCATTGCAACGGATGCTGGTGCTTGCGGGCGAAATCCATTACCTGCGTCACCTTGGTCTCGGCGATCTCATAGGTAAAGACACCGCATTCGCCGATCCCATGATGATGGACGTGCAGCATGATCTTGGTCGCCGCCTCGACGTCCTTCTGGAAGAACTTCTCCAGGACCAGCACCACGAATTCCATCGGCGTGTAATCGTCATTGAGAATCAGGACCCGATAGAGATTCGGTCGTTTAGCCTTGGGTTTGACCTTGGTGATGACGGATGTCGAAGGCGCACCCGGGCTCGCCCCGTTGCGGTTCTCATCGCCGGCCATTCGCGGCGCAGATTTTGCGTTGTTGACGGGAGGGATTGGCGTAGAGATCGAAGCTAGTAACGGCATGGCAGAAGTCTTGAACCCCCAACAGGACAGAAAGCGTGTCGGGAACGACTTGCAAACTCGCAAAAGTCCTTCCCAGGTGCCTCCTTACTCGCCGACCCCGGCGACCGGGATTCCGCAACAGGAATCGTTGGAGCCAATATGGGTTTTCCCTCGATTTGCCACAAGCGCCCTCACCCTGCGCTTTTCACCGAAAAGGATGACAGAACCGGCCATTCTGCCCGTTCATGCAATCGGTCTCCGGGAAGTCGCGAACAAACATACGGATCCCGGACCAGGCCAGGCGGTGCCCACAGGCCGGACACCGGCAGCAACAAGGTTAACCAGTTTTGCCGGTTTTGACAAAAGCTGGACCCATCCGTTCAACCCTTGTTGAGGATAGCGACAGGCTTTGGCCTGGTTCGCCAATTTAACCGGCTATTGACGGGGTTTTATGGGTTCCAGTTTACCCCTCGTTTAGTGGCCCGGATGGAAATGGCATCACCACTATCATCGGTGATATCATGCGGAACAGTTTCATTCTTCCAAGACTCAAGGATGCCGCCCGGCGCTTCGTTCGCGCCGACCAGGGCAATATCGCGGTGATGTTTGGTATCGCGCTGGTGCCCATCCTCAGCTTCGTTGGGGCGGCCGTCGACTATAGCCGGGCGCTCAATGCCCGGTCGTCGATGCAGGCCGCGCTGGATTCAACTGCCCTCATGGTTGCCAAGGACCTGGCCGCAGGCACGATCACCGCGTCCCAGGTCAACACGAAGGCCCAAAGCTACTTCGCCGCCCTCTACACCAACAAAGAAACCCAAAATCTCACGATCAGCGGCGTTTACACGGCTGGCAGCGGCAGCACGACGTCGACGGTGCAGGTCAACGGATCGGGCGGTATCAACACGGACTTCATCAGAGTCGCAGGCTTTCCGACCATCAATTTCAACACCAGTTCGACCACCACCTGGGGCAACGTAAAAATGCGCGTCGCCCTGGCGCTGGACAATACCGGCTCGATGGCATCCTCCGGCAAGATCACCGCCTTGAGGAATGCCGTGGCGGGCAGTGGCGGCCTGATCGACCAGCTTAGTATTCTCGCCAAGACCGATGGGGACGTCTATATCTCGGTGATCCCCTTCGCCAAGGTCGTTAACGTCGGCGCCAGCAATTACAATCAGAGCTGGATCGACTGGCACGATTGGTTGAGCCCGCCGACGGACCAAAACGCGCTTGCCTTTGATGGTTCGCAGCCATCCCTGCCGATTAATTGGCATGCCGTGGGTCCCGGCGCCAAATGTCCGTTCACGAACAGCAATAGCGGCTTCGCCTGCACCACGGGGCCTAACAGCGAAACCACCACCAACTACATTCCGTCCAGCGGCACGTATTCCGGCTATATCTGTCCCAGTGCGGATGCCAACTCGCACGCCAAATACAATGGCTGCTGGGTGAGCACGCAGGTCACCAACGGAAACAATACCCAGACCTTTTGCTCGGGCTCTTCGTCCTGCGCCTGCCCGGTCAATTCGTCGGGGAGTTCGGTCTCTGGTTGCAGTTGCAGCGGGAGCGGCTCCAGCAAAGTCTGCGCCGGCAAAGTCTACAGCCACAACTGGACGCAACCCACTGTGACTTCCAACGTTGGATTTAAGGACACCAGCACCTCTCCGGCCACGCTGAACAAATGGACTCCCACCGCAGTCATGGTTCCGAACAATTGGACCGGGGCTTCGACCAATCCGACCAGCACCTGGACCGGATGCGTCGCCGACCGTGACCAGCCTTATGACGTGTCCGGAAGTACGACGCAGCCCTTCCCTGCCAATGAGTGGTACGAAAACAGTGTTGCCTATTGCGACAGCAGCGTAACCAACTCGCTCGAACCCATTATTCCCTTGAGCTACAGCTGGACCACCCTGAAGAGCGCGGTGAATGCCATGCAGCCGACCGGCGGTACCAACCAGGCCGTGGGGATGGCCTGGGCCTGGCAGTCGCTATTGCCCGGCGGGCCGCTGAATGCTCCGACCGAGGATGCCAACACCACCTACAACCGGGTGATTATCCTGCTGTCGGACGGTCTGAACACAGAGGACCGCTGGCCCTCCTATGGTGACGGCAGCTCACAGGCCTCGGGCAATCCGATCGACGCCCGGCAGGCTCAGCTCTGCACCAACCTGAAGAACGCCACGGATGCGAAGGGCAATCCGATGTACACGATCTATACGATCCAGGTGAATACCAACTCTCCGGCGGACCCCACCTCGACGGTGCTACAGAACTGCGCCAGCAGCCCTGACAAGTTCTTCATGCTGACGAGTTCCACTCAGATACTCACCACCTTCAACACCATCGGCACCGCGCTCTCGAAACTGCGCGTCGCGATGTAACCCCTTACCTTTACCCCCGGAAAAGCCCGGCCTAATCAGCCGGGCTTTTTGCGTTTATGGTGCGAAGCAACCCGGCCCGGCGGGACCGGATAGAGAAATTTGTCAACCTTTGAGTCAGATTGCAGGTGGGGCGGAAAGGGTTGATTAATCCTTTGGAAACTCCCTCGACCTAACGTGATTCCGGGTCGCTTTTTGCCTTGGACAAACCATGAAAGCCCTTCAAGCACAGGCTCTTAGTTGTGGGGCTGGGAACCTTGGGCGCCGAAGCCGATCCGAATGAACAATCGCAGCTTCCCGGTGGATGGGCACAATTTGGCCTCACGAACCGGTGATGAACGAGAAATTGGGAACGGGGAAGTCTATGCTTCGTACAACCTTCGCTTCCTCGCGCGTCATGCGAGCTTGCGCCTTAGGGCTGGCCACCATCAGCGCAGTGACGATTCTAGCCACAAGCGCGGCCGATGCCCGGCGCCATCACCGGCACGCCCGACACCACCACGTCCGCCATCATTCAGGCGGTGACAGCTACAGCCCGGCCTTCTCATCCATTATCGTCGACGCCAATTCGGGGGCGACGCTTTCGGCCTCCAATCCGGATGCGCTGCGCCACCCCGCCTCCCTGACCAAGATCATGACGCTCTATCTGCTGTTTGAGCGTTTGCAGGCCGGCAAACTCTCGCTCGACAGTGAAATGCAGGTTTCCGAGCATGCCTCCGATCAGGCTCCTACCAAGCTCGGCCTCCGCCCGGGCCAGACCATCCGGGTCGAAGACGCTATCAAAGGACTGGTCACCCGTTCCGCCAATGACGCTGCGGTCGTCATTGCTGAAACGATCGGCGGCGAAGAAGACGATTTCGCCCAGATGATGACACGCAAGGCCCGGGCGCTTGGCATGAGCCGCACGATCTACCGCAACGCCTCGGGTCTGCCGAATGACGAGCAGGTCACCACCGCGCGCGACCAGGCCACGCTCGGCCGGGCCATCCAGGACCGCTTCCCCCGCTATTATCGCTATTTCTCGACCCTGACCTTCAATTATCACGGGCAGTCGATCCGCAATCACAACCACCTGCTCGGCAATGTCGAGGGCGTGGATGGCATCAAGACCGGCTACACCCGCGCTTCCGGCTTCAATCTTGTGACCTCGCTACGACGAGACAACCACCATCTGGTTGGCGTCGTCATGGGTGGACGCAGCGGCGGTTCGCGCGATGCCATCATGCGCAATTTGCTTGCGGAAAACCTCGACAAGAGCGCGAACCGGCGTACCGTCGCCGCGATCACCGAACGCAATGGCGAAGCGGCAACAACCGACGTCGCCGATGCCGGGGCCAGCGCCAAGACCGGCACCAAAACCGGCACCAAGTCCGATGATGCCGACGAAGATTCTGCCGAAACCGAAACAAGCGCACCGGCTTCCGCGCCGCCAGCGTCCGCGGCCCGCTCCGCCCGATCGGTGATCGCGGCAGCGGCCGCCGCCGTGCCGCCCCAGGGCAAGCCAGAAGCCAAGGCTGAATCCAGGGTTGAGCCGGCTCCGCTGACCAACGGCGTGATCGAATCCCAGCCGCTCGCCCTCGTCCCTGGCTCCACCGAACCGATGAAGCCGGTGAAAGTTCGTACCGTCCAGGTCAAGGCTGGCGCCGTAAAGCTGGCTTCGGCCGGCAATGGCGCCGTGGCCAGCCCATTTACCACCAGCGCAATCCCAGCTGCCCGGACCGAGATCCCGGAGACCTCCAATGCGGTGGTTGCCAATGCCGCCAATGACAGGGTGGTAGCGGCGCGCGCGGAACTGCCGCCGCAACCGGCCAATCACGGCACCGGCAACGGCATTCTCGGCGTGCTCCCCGCCTCCGGCGCGAGTCCCGCTTCCGCCAGCCAGGCGATGGCTTATGCTGAGCCAGTCCGTCCTGCCGCCCAAAACAATCCGGCCAAGACCGTGGTGACCCATTCTGGATGGATCGTTCAGGTCGGCGCACTGGAAAGCGAAAGCGAAGCCCGTCGGCGAATCGACGCGGCACGCAATCAGGCGCGTGGCCTGCTCACCCGGGCGGACTCCTTCACCGAAACCGTTGCCAAGGGCGACAAGACCCTCTACCGGGCTCGTTTCGCCGGCCTCGAGAAGGATCAGGCAGAAGCCGTCTGCCGTACCCTGAAGCGCTCCGACATTTCCTGCATCACAGTGCGGAACTGATCTTCTAGTCGAGCAGCTACCTTCCAGAACAAATTCGAAAGCGCGGACTTTGGTCCGCGCTTTTTTTTGCCGCGCCCGGGCCGCCCCACAAAACAAGCCGCGGCGGCGCAACCTCTCGTCAAGAATTTGCGGTTAAGACTGGTGAGGAATGATTGACCATGCCGGACAACGGCAGGTTATGGGGCTTCAGCCAGAGAACAAGAAGCAGCTCAGGTCGTAGCGTTGGTAGCGTGCCTGGAGTTAGCGGAGATGCGTGCGAAACAGAGTATCCTTGGCCTCGTTTACCCGGGCGGCCAAGTACGTCGACCCCCCCTGGTCGGGATGCAGTTTCTTCATGAGCATCCGGTGAGCCCGGCCGATCTCCTCCCGCGACGCTCCCGCCTTCAGGCCAAGGATCTGATAGGCCTCCTCGTCCGTCATTTTGCCGCCCGAAGGCGCACGGCCATACCCCCCTGCCGCATTTCCCTGCGCGTGCTGACGCCAGGCGGGAAAGCGGCTGTCCAGATAGCTTTCAAGTAACGCGACGCTTTCGGCATCGAGACCTGGGATCATCGCCGACAGCTCTGTGAGCGTGAATTCATCGAGCGACCGACCTGCATCGGAGCCGGCGACGATGCGACCTTCCAGCTGACCGCTGTCGTGATCGAGCACCATCTCAAGGAACGGCGAGCGCACTTGCGACGTCCGACCGCGGCCACCAGTGGATCGGCCGAACAGGCCCGCAAACCTGGAAAAGGTTGCTGTCCTCCATCCGAGCAAGCCGGCCCCGAAGACCGCCAATGGAATGGCCAGGGCCAGTTCGCCGCGAACGCCGACGTAGGCGGCCGCCGCTAGGGCAAGAATAGCGCCGCCGGTTTTGAGGGCCCGCGCCAGCAAGGCGGGATTGGCCGCACGAAACATCTGCAGCAGCGAATAAAGGACGATAACGGCGACAACGCCGGCGAGGAGAACGGGCATGGTCAGATTATAATGCCCCCGGCGCTCAAAACCACCGAGACACGGCTAGCCAGGACGTCATGACATACGACTTAGCAGCAGCGCCGCTCCCGGCGCGGTGCTGGAAAGGCGCATGAGACCTTCCCGGCCGCCCGCCGCGTAAGCTGCCGCTGCGCGCAGCAAGTCCCGCAGCTGAGCTGCCGCTCCCGGGTCAAATCGACACCAGGCGCCCCCGGTCAATCGGGCGATTTCACGGAATGCCTGCTCCGCCTCCGCGTCGTGTCCCTCCTGGAACAGGAATACAGGCACCTTGAGCAATCCGAGTTCGCCGGCCTTGGCGCAGAGGTCGTCAGCGCGCTCCTCCATCGCGTCGCCCACGAACACCACGGCGCGCACGCCGCTTGCAGTCGCCTCCCGGCGCGCCTCGGAGAGAACCTTGCCGATCTGGGTGTTGCCGCCCCGGCAATCGATCGTGGTCATCAGCTTGGCCAGTTGCGCGCTGTCCGCAATCCAGCGGCTTGCACGGCATTCATGGTGGCCCCGGTAATAGACCAGCCGAATTTCAAGATGCCCGAGCGAAGCCGCCTCGTGAAACATATCGGCCTGCAGCTGGCAGGCCATGTCCCAGGTGGGTTGGCGGCTCATCGTGGCATCCAGCGCAAAGATCAACCGGCCGGGCGCGCCCGGCGCATAAGGCGACATGGCGCGGGCACGGGAAACAAAGGCAGCGATATCCTCGGCGGAAGACGGCTGGACCTCGCCGGATCGGGGTGTCTGGCCGCCACGCAAGGCTGTCGCGGCAGAGCCGTCAACGGCGGGTTTCGGGCCGGTCGGATGGTCAGACATGAGCCCTCGCAATCAAGCAAGAGCTTGATGTGGGAAGGAATGGCTGGGGGTCAATGGCGACGCGGATGCGCCCCCGGATGCGCCTTCGGAGGTCGGCACGCAGACGTCAATTTTCCGCTTGTCCGGGCGATTTGGCGGGATTCATCTGGGAAACCGGTCCCGGCGTGACATCGATCTTTGGCCGCTGCGCGCGCGTATCGATCGGCCTGAGATCGCTATCAGTATCGGTCAGGAATTTATCCAGCATATTCTGGATGGAGTTTTTCGCTATCTCTGGGCCGGTGTCGCGCATGTCATTGTGCTGGTAGCCGGTTTTCACAAGCGTAATCCCGGCCTTTTCGGCCTGGTCAGCGTCAGGCAGCACTCCGGGATCAGGTTTGAAGTTCGGATCGGTCGACCGGAACGAGAGAATCTTGAAGCGGCCGTTGGTCATGAACGGAACGCGCAGATTATCCAGCGTCACCAGCTTTTTGATCTCATCCGGATATTCCTTGGCGAAATACATCGAGATGTCGCCGCCCATCGAATGCCCGACCATGGTCAAATGGTGGTAATCCGCGTTGGGCTGAATTTTGTGCATTTCGTTCAGAGCGAAGTGGATATTCTCGACACCGCGTTGGATCTGCGGCAACCGCCCGACATAGAGTTCACCTGCCCGGGTCACCATGGGCGGATCTGACGGCAGGTCGTGCTGAGGGCTGAGCACCAGATAGCCTCGTGCGGCGAAAACGCTGGCCAGAAAGGAATACTCAGTATTCTTGACGGTATTGCCGTGATTGAGAACGGTCACCGGCAGGGTGATCAAGCCGGCATTGGCCTGCAATTCCCTGTCCCGACGTATGGCAATGGCGACCGGGACCGGACGACCGCCCCGTGAGGAATCATAGAAGGTGATGGTCTCGTGCCGGATCGCCCAGGCGTTGGCCGTGAAATAAGCGGCGACAACGCATGCCGTCAGCGATAGCAGAACGATGATCCCACGTTTCATCTTCTTCCCACCTAACCCGATTTCCTTCCCTGGAACTCTTCGGCTCCTTAAGACCAATATATATCACGTCAGTGTGACAAAAAGGGCAAATATTGTGAATCAGGCCCGTCAGCCCCACTCTTCCCCCAGCCTCTTTTCCTTCGAAAACGACCGGCAATCCGAGCCCCCGGTCAGCCGAGGGCCAAAATAAAGCGCAGTCTCAAAAAAGCGTGGTTCCTGCAACCGCCGGGAAGAGACTTCGAGATTTTGCGGGCTCACAGGCCTCGTCATCAGGCGCCGATGATGTCATCGAGCTCGAGCGGCTTATCGATCTGGCTGAACCATTCAGCCCGGCTGGCCGCGCGGCGGCGGCCACGTTCGTCGAGCGGAAGTTTCAGGT
>Ga0068851_10000982_pt1 | contig 12372 bp, 13 predicted proteins | sample KBSCornC12_FD_66588 | JGI IMG/M metagenome (GOLD analysis project Ga0068851, IMG submission 66588) | Corn rhizosphere microbial communities from Kellogg Biological Station, Michigan, USA - KBS Corn C1-2 | ecosystem: Host-associated > Plants > Roots > Rhizosphere > Soil ...
CGCACCACCAAGAACAAGCGTCAGCTTCGCGGCGTGGGTTCGGTCCATGCGACCAACCTCGCGCACGTGAAAGCCATGCTTCCCAACGGATAAGGAGCCGCCATGCCTCGCGTAAAACGTGGAGTGACGGCGCGCGCGCGCCACAAGAAGATCCTCGTCCAGGCCAAGGGCTACCGCGGCCGCCGCAAGAACGTATACCGCATCGCCAAGCAGGCGGTGATGAAGGCGGGGCAGTACGCCTACCGCGATCGCCGCAACAAGAAGCGCGAGTTCCGCGCGCTCTGGATCACCCGCATCAACGCGGGCGCGCGCGAAGCGGGCGTCACCTACAGCCAGTTCATGGCGGGCCTGAAGAAGGCCGGCATCGACATGGACCGCAAGGTCCTCGCCGACCTCGCCGTGTTCGACAAGCCCGCGTTCGGCAAGATCGTCGAGCAGGCCAAGGCGAGCCTCCGGGCCTGAAGTCGACGTAAAGCAGTCGGAAGGGGCTCGCGAGAGCCCCTTTTTCGTTTGTAGCGCCAAGGGGAAGAACATGTTCGACGAAGCGTGGCGACAGCGCATCCTCGAGGAAGCCGAGCGCAGCACCGCGGCCGCGGCGACGGTGCACGACCTCTTCAACGTGAAGGCCGATTTCCTCGGCAAGTCGGGCAGGATCACCGAGGGCCTGAAGTCCCTCGGCAAGGTCGCGCCCGAGGAGCGCAAGGCGCAGGGCCAGCTCCTCAACACGGTGAAGGTCGAGGTCGAGCGCCGCATCGAGAGCCGCCACCAGGCGCTGCTCGCGGGCGAGCTCGACCGCAAGCTCGCCGCCGAGGCCGTGGACGTGACGCTCCCCGGCCGCCGCCAGGCCCCGGGTGGCCTGCATCCCATCGCGCGCGTGCAGGAGCGCGTGGAAAAGCTCTTCGCCACGATGGGCTTCTCGGTGGCCGACGGCCCCGAGATCGAGAACGACTTCTACAACTTCTCCGCGCTGCGCGTCTTCCCGAGCCACCCGTCGCGCAGCATGCAGGACACGTTCTACATCGCGGATTCCGACCTCGTGCTGCGCACGCACACCTCGCCCGTCCAGATCCGCTACATGGAAGCGCACAAGCCGCCGCTGCGCATCATCTGCCCCGGCCGCGTGTATCGCGTCGACCACGATGCGACGCATTCGCCGATGTTCCACCAGGTCGAGGGCCTGTGGGTCGACGAAGGCATCAGCCTCGCGGACCTGAAGGGCACGATCACGCAGTTCCTGCGCGCGTTCTTCGAGCGCGACGAGATCGACGTGCGCTTCCGGCCGTCGTATTTCCCGTTCGTCGAACCGGGCGTCGAGGTGGACATGGAATGGAGCCGCCGGCGGGGGTCCCCGACTGGTCGGGGTGGAGTCGACACCGCCGAGGTGAGCTACCTCGAGATCGGCGGCGCCGGTGTCGTGCATCCGGACGTCCTGCGCGCGGTCGGCATCGATCCGCAGGTGCACTCCGGGTTCGCCTTCGGCATCGGCCTGGACCGCCTCGCGATGCTCAAGTACGGCGTGAACGACCTGCGCCTCTTTTTCGAGAACGATCTGAAATTCCTGGGGCAGTTCCGATGAAGGTATCCGTGCAGTGGCTGCGCGAGCTGGTGGCGATCGACCTTTCCGTGGACCGGCTCGCGCACATCCTCACCATGGCCGGGCTCGAGGTCGAAGAGGTCGCCCCCGTCGCCGCGCAGTTCTCCGGCATCGTGGTCGCGCACGTGAAGAGCGTCGCGCCGCACCCCAATGCCGACAAGCTGCGCGTGACCGAAGTCGACGCGGGCACGGGCGAGACCCTGCAGATCGTGTGTGGCGCGCCCAACGTGGCCGCCGGCCAGAAGGTGCCGTGCGCGCTCGTGGGCGCCAAGCTGCCGGGGCTCGAGATCCGCAAGGCCAAGCTGCGCGGCGTCGAATCGAGCGGCATGCTCTGCTCCGCGCGCGAGCTGGGGCTGTCTTCCGACCACTCGGGGCTCCTCGTCCTGGACCACGACGCGCCCGTGGGCCGCGACGTGCGCGACGTGCTCGCGCTGGACGACGTCTACCTCACGCTCAAGCTCACGCCCAATCGCGGCGATTGCCTGTCCATGTTCGGCATCGCGCGCGACGTGGCGGCGCTCACCGGCGCGCAACTGCGCCTGCCGCAGGCGCCGCCAGTGCCCACGCAACTGGCCGATACGCGCGCGGTGGGAATCACCGATCGCAAGGCGTGCGGCGAGTATTACGGCCGTGTCATCCGCGGCATCGACGTGCATGCGCGCACGCCGCAGTGGATGGTGCGCCGCCTCGAGCGCGCGGGCCTGCGCGCCATAAGCCCGCTGGTGGACATCACCAACTACGTGATGCTCGAGCGCGGCCAGCCGATGCACGCGTTCGACCACGCGAAGCTGCAGGGCGCCGTCGGCGTGCGCTTCATGCAGCCGGGCGAGAAGCTCAGGCTGCTCAACGAGCAGGAGGTGGAATACCGCCCGAACCTGCTCGCGATCACCGATGCGCGCGGGCCGGTGGCGCTCGCCGGCGTCATGGGCGGCTACGACACGATGGTGGACGATTCCACCCGCGACGTCTTCTTCGAATCGGCGTGGTTCCACCCCGAGGTCATCCAGGGCAAGTCGCGCGAGCTCGCCCTCACCAGCGACGCGGCGTATCGCTTCGAGCGGGGCGTCGATCCCGCCGGCACCGGCAATGCGCTGGAGCGCGCCACCGCGCTCACGATCGAGATCTGCGGCGGCCAGCCGGGACCGCTTTCGCTCGCGCGCGGCGAGCTTCCTGCCCGCGAGGCGATCACGGTGCGCCCGGCCCGCGTGCGCTCGCTGCTGGGCTATGAGGTGGCCGACACGGCGATGCACGACATCCTGCAGCGCCTCTCGTGCATGCCGGAGGCGGGCGCCGATGCGATCCGCGCCACGCCACCGAGCTGGCGCTTCGACCTCGCGATCGAAGAGGACTTCGTCGAGGAGATCGCGCGCGTGCACGGCTACGAGCACGTGCCCGCCAACCCGCCCCGTGCGCGCGTCCCCATGCTCGCCCAGGCCGAGGGCGAGCGCAGCCGCTTCGACCTGCGCCGCAGCCTCGCCTCCCTGGGCTACCAGGAGATCGTGAGCTACAGCTTCGTGGCCGAGGAATGGGAGGCCGATTTCGCGGGCAATACGAAGCCCGTGCGGCTCGCCAACCCGATCGCGGCGCAGATGAGCGTCATGCGCTCGACGCTCCTGGGCGGCCTGGTGCAGGCCCTGCGCGGCAACCTGAACCGCGGCGAGGCCCGCGTTCGCATCTTCGAGATCGGCCGCTGCTTCGAGGCCGCTGCGGCGAACCCGGCCGTCCAGCCCGAGCGCATCGCGGCGCTCGCCTTCGGCACCCGCTGGCCGGAACAGTGGGCCGAGCAGGGCGCCCCGGTCGACTTCTTCGACGCCAAGGGCGACCTGGAGAGCCTGGCGGGCCGCCAGGGGCTCGAATTCGCCGCGGGCACCCATCCGGCCTGCCATCCGGGCCGTTGCGCCGTCGTCCGGCTGGGCGGCGAGGCGATCGGCTTCGTGGGTGAGCTGCATCCCCGGTTACAACAGAAATACGAGCTCCCGGCCGCCCCGGTGGTCTTCGAAGTCGCCACGGCGCCGCTGCTGGCCGGCCAGGCGCCGCGTTTCCAGGGCATCTCGCGCATGCCCGCCGTGAGGCGTGACACGGCCTTCACCGTGGACGAAAACACCCCCGCGGGCGCCATCCTGGCAGCCCTTCGGGGCGGCCTTCCGGCCTTCGTCCGGGAGCTCGAAGTGTTCGATCAGTACCGCGGAAAAGGGGTCGAGGCCGGGAAAAAAAGCCTTGCCCTACGGATAGTTATGCAGGATACTGACAGGACTTTGACAGATTCCGAGGTGGAGGAAGTCGTGGCCGCCGTACGGAAGCAGCTCACTGAACAATTCCAAGCCAAGCCGCGCACGTGAAAGACAAGGTCACCCTCACCAAGGCCGAGCTCGCCGACCTGATGTTCGAAAAGGTCGGGCTCAACAAGCGAGAGGCCAAGGACATGGTCGAGTCCTTCTTCGAGGAAATCCGGATCGCCCTGGAGAGGGGCGAGATGGTCAAGCTCTCGGGTTTCGGCAACTTCCAGCTCCGGAAGAAGCCGCAGCGCCCGGGACGCAACCCGAAGACCGGGGAGGAAATTCCCATCACAGCCCGGCGCGTCGTGACCTTTCATGCGAGCCAGAAGCTGAAAAGCCTGGTGGAGAAGTCCTTCAATGGCCACGGAGAACCTGGCGACGACTGACCTTCCTGCGATCCCGCCGAAGCGTTACTTCACCATCGGTGAGGTGAGTGAGCTGTGCGGGGTCAAGCCCCACGTGCTGCGGTACTGGGAGCAGGAATTCACGCAGTTGAAGCCCCTCAAGCGCCGGGGCAACCGCCGCTATTACCAGCACCACGAGGTGCTCCTCATCCGCCGCATCCGCGAGCTGCTGTACGAGCACGGCTTCACCATCAACGGCGCCCGCAACCGCCTCGAGGACACCTCCTCCGGCCGTGGCGGCGACATCGTCACCGGCACCAAGTCGATGACCGTCCCCCAGCCCATCTCCCCGGGCAACATCCGCAAGGAATTGAAGAGCATCCTCAAGATGCTCGAGCGCTAGCCCGAAAAATAGGGACGTACCCCATTTCCCGGATAGCGGAACGCTAGGCGTGGATCAGGCCGTAGCGGATCGCGATCAGCGTGAGCTCGGCGGAATTGGCCGCCCCGAGCTTCTGCTTGATGTTGTAGAGATGGGTGCCGACGGTGCTGGGCGATAGCGACATCGTCTGCGCGATGCTGTTGGCCGAATGGCCCTGTGCCAGCGCGATGAACACCTGGAATTCGCGCGCGGTGAGGACATCGACGGGGCTTCCGCCGCCGCTGGTGCGCGCCACCGCCATCTCCTGCGCGATCGCCGGCTCGATGAAGGTCTTGCCGCCCGCCACCCGCCGGATCGCACCGATGAGCTCCTCGGGGGCGCCGCGCTTGGTGAGGTAGCCCAGCGCGCCCGCCTGGATGGCACGCGTGGGATGGATGGTGTCCTCGTGCGCCGAGAGCATCAGCACGCGCGCGGCACTGTCCTTGGCGAGCAGGCGCGCGAGGGTGTCCAGGCCGCCGATGCCCGGCATGGAGATGTCGAGCAGCACCACGTCGGGCCGCACCTCGGCATAGCGGCGGCAGGCTTCCTCGCCAGTGCCCGCCTCGGCCGCCACCTCGATGTCGTCGGTCGCCTGCAGCAGCAGCCGGAAGCCCATCCGCACCAGGGCATGGTCGTCGACGAGCATCACGCGGATCGATTCCATGGCGCCTTCAGGCCGCAAGCGGGATCACGGCCCGCAGTTGCGTTCCGGTGCCGGGCCGGCCCTCGACGCTGAAGGTGCCGCCGAGCGCCTGGACGCGTTCGGCCATGCCCGCCAGGCCCAGGCCCGCCGCGGCCGTGTCCATGCCCACCTGCCCGTGGCCGTTGTCGTCCACCGTGACCTGCAGCGTGCGCAGGTCCTCGCGTGCTACGCGCACCGTGGCACGCGAGGCGTCCGCATGCCGCACGACGTTCGTGAGCGCCTCGTGCACCAGCCGGTAGACGGTGACGCCGACCGTGTCGGGCAGGCCCTGCAGGTCGCCCTCGAGCTCGAGCCCGAAAGCGATCGCGGGATTGCGTGCCGACCACGCGGCGAGCGTCCCCTCGAGCGCCTGCGGGAGCCCCAGCGCATCGAGCTCCGGCGGACGCAGCCGCCGCGCGATGTCGTGCATGCCCTCGTAGATCCGCGCCGCGATGTCCTTGATGTTCTGCGCCCCGGTGCGCACCTCGGCGGCCGGCGCGGTCGGGCGCTGCACCAGCGACTCCGCGATGGTGCGGATGGCGGTCACGCACTGGCCCAGCTCGTCGTGCAGCTCCTGCGAGATCTCGCGCCGCTCCTGCTCGATGCGCCCGCGCAGCACCAGCGCGAGCTCCCGGTCGAGCGCCAGCTTGCGATTCGCGGCATCGGCCTCGCCCAGCGCGCGCGTCATGCGGTTGAAGGCCACGCCGATGCGGCGGAAATCGGGGATCGCGAAGCCGGGAAGGCGCACGTCCACCTGTCCGCCTTCCATCTGGGCCAGCGCCCGCTGGATGCGGTCCATGGGGCGCATCCACCGGCTCACGAACCAGAAGACCAGCACGTTCACGACCACGAAGAAGAGCCCCCACAGCATGAGGAGCTGCATGAGGTCGTCCCACGCGTCGAGCGTTGCTCGCGAAGCGTCGGGCACCACCTCGATGCGCGCACCGGGGAGCTGGATGCTCACCGGCGTGAAGCGCGGCACCACGAGTTGCGCGTACCACCGCGGCGCGTCGCGGCCCGCCTTGTAGGTCGACGGCGGCGACTGGTAGACGATGGTATTGGTGGCCGTGTCCCAGAGGCGGATGTCGTTGGCGCGCACGCGGCCCAGGCGCTCGAGGAAGCTGCGCAGCAGCGGCCGCGGCGCGCCCGTGAGCTGGCTCGCGAACGCCATCGCCGAGAGCATCTGCACCGTGACCTTGGTGCCCGCCTCGATCTCTTCCTTGATGGAGCTGCGCGTGTCCTCGACCACGATGCGCGTGACGGCGACGGCGAAGAGCGCCATCAGGACCGTGACCAGCAGGTTGATGCGCAGGCGCAGGCTCATGCCGCCTGCGGGATGGTCGCGATCCTCCGCAGCGCCCGCCGCCGGTGCATTCTCATGAAATTCATGACCCCAAGTTCCAAGTTTCATCCGGTACCCGCCTCCGGGGCAGGGCGCACCATGGGGATGGGCCGGCCTTCGGCCCTTACGGCAAAGGACGGAGCATGACCTGGACCACCCCCACATTCTGCGACATCCGTTTCGGCTTCGAAATCACGATGTACATCTCCACCCGCTGACCAGCTCGTGGGGCCGGCCCGTGCCGGCCCTGCGGATCGTGCGAGTCCATGTCCTGGGTTCCTCGGCAGGCGGCGGCTTCCCGCAGTGGAACTGCAACTGCCCCAACTGCCTCGGGCTGCGCGCCGGGCGGCTGCGCGCGCGTCCACGTACACAATCGTCCATTGCAGCGAGCGGCGGCGGCGGGAGCTGGGCGCTCTTCAACGCGTCGCCCGACATCCTCGCGCAGTTGCGTGCATTCCCGGAGCTGCAGCCCGGCCGCGACATCCGCGATACGGCCATCGCCGGCATCGTCCTCACCGACAGCCAGATAGACCACACCACCGGCCTGCTGATGCTGCGCGAGGGCGAGGCGCTGCGCGTCTACTGCACGGAAAGCGTCCGCGAAGACCTCACCACGGGCAACCCGCTCTTCAAGGTCCTCTCGCACTACTGCGGCGTGGACTGGCGGCGCATCGAGCCCGGCGGCGAGTTCGCGGTGGAGGGCGTAGCGGGCGTGCGCTTCCGCGCGATCGGGCTCACGAGCAAGGCGCCACCGTATTCCCCGCATCGCGCGAACCCGGGCTTCGGCGACAACATCGGCATCGCGATGACCGACGAGGCGAGCGGCAAGTCGCTCTTCTACGCGCCCGGGCTCGGCATGATGGAGCCGCACCTGGAGCCCGTGTTCGAGCGCGCCGACTGCCTGCTCGTGGACGGCACGTTCTGGACCGAGGACGAGATGATCCGCCTCGGCATCGCGCGCAAGCGTGCGCAGGACATGGGACACCTGCCGCAGAGCGGGCCCGGCGGCATCCAGGAGATCCTGGCGTGCCATGCGCATGCGCGGCGGATCCTCATCCACATCAACAACACGAACCCGATCCTGGTCGAGGATTCGCCCGAGCGCGCGAGCCTCGCGGCGGCCGGCATCGAGGTCGCGTTCGACGGCATGGACATCGAGGTCTAGAAAGGCAGGCGAATGGATACCCCGCTCACGTTGCCGTGGAGCACGGCCGAGTTCGAGCGCGAGCTGCGTGCGAAAGGCGACCGCTACCACATCCACCATCCGTTCCAGGCCCGGATGAACGCGGGTCTCTGCAGCCGCGAGCAGATCCAGGGCTGGGTGTGCAACCGGTTCTACTACCAGGTGTGCATCCCGATCAAGGACGCGAACATCCTCGCCAACTGCCCCGATCGCGACGTGAGGCGGCGCTGGATCCAGCGCATCGTCGACCACGACGGCACGCAGGGCGACGAGGGCGGCATCGAGGCGTGGATCCGGCTGGGGATGGCTACCGGGCTCGCGCGCGAGGAAGTGACCTCGCTCGAGCGCGTGCTTCCGGGCGTGCGCTTCGCGGTCGATGCTTATGTCACGTTCGCACGCGAACGCCCGTGGCAGGAAGCGGTGTGCGCATCGCTCACCGAGCTCTTCGCGCCGGAGATCCATCGCAACCGGCTCGCGGGCTGGCCGCAGCATTACCCGTGGATCGAGCCCGCGGGCCTCGAGTACTTCCGCAGCCGCCTGTCGCAGGCGCGCCGCGACGTGGAGCACGGGCTGGAGGTCACGCTCGCGCACTTCAACACGCGGCCGCTGCAGCAGCGCGCGCTCGAGATCCTGCAGTTCAAGCTCGACGTGCTGTGGTCGATGCTGGACGCGATGCAGGTCGCCTATGGCCTTCCCGGAGAATCCCATGACCGTTGACGCCACCGTCGCGCTCGAAAGGGTGCCGCGACTTTCGGCGCGCTTCCGCCTGCAGTACGAAACCGCGCAGAACACGTGGGTGCTGCTATATCCCGAGGGAATGGTGAAGCTTTCGCCCACCGCTTCGGAGATCCTGCGGCGCGTGGATGGCAAGGCCACGATCGCAAGCCTGGTCGAGAGCCTCGAGCAGGCCTTCCCCGGCGTGGACCTGCGCGCCGACGTCATCGAATTCCTGCGCATCGCCCAAGACCATGGATGGATCGAGCCCTGAGCGCCCGCAGTTGCCGCCGCCGCTCTGGCTGCTGGCCGAGCTCACCTACCGCTGCCCGCTGCATTGCGCGTTCTGCTACAACCCGCTCGACTACACCAAGGGTGGTGCGGAGCTCTCGACGGCGGAATGGGTTCGCGTGCTGCGCGAAGGGCGCGCGCTCGGCGCCGTGCAGCTCGGGCTCTCGGGCGGCGAGCCGCTGGTGCGCGACGACCTCGAGGAGCTGGTCGTCGAGGCGCGCCGGCTCGGCTTCTACTCGAACCTCATCACCTCCGGCGTCGGCTTGAACGAGAAGCGCATCCGCGCGTTCAAGGACGGCGGCCTCGACCATATCCAGCTCTCCTTCCAGGATTCGACGCGCGAGCTGAACGATTTCCTTTCCAGCACGCGCACGTTCGAGCTCAAGTCGCGCGTGGCCCGCCTCATCAAGGACCACGGCTATCCGATGGTGCTGAACGTCGTGATCCATCGGCTCAACGTGGACCACGTGCCGCAGATCCTCGAGATGGCCGAGGCGATGGGTGCGGAGTATGTCGAGCTCGCGAACACGCAGTACTACGGCTGGGCGCATCTCAATCGCGCGCAACTGCTGCCCACGCGCGAGCAGCTCGTGCGCGCGGAGGAGGCGACCAACCGCTTCCGCGATCGCGTGGGCTCGCGCATGCGGATCTTCTTCGTGGTGCCCGATTACTTCGAGCGCCGCCCCAAGCCGTGCATGAACGGCTGGGGCTCGGTGTTCCTGACGATCACGCCCGACGGCACCGCGCTTCCGTGCCACGCGGCGCGCATGCTGCCCGGCCTCGCGTTTCCCAACGTGAGGGATGAGAGCATCGAGGCGATCTGGCACCGCTCGGAGGGATTCAACCGTTTTCGCGGCGACGGCTGGATGAAGGAGCCGTGCCGCTCGTGCCCCGAGAAGACGCGCGATTTCGGCGGCTGCCGTTGCCAGGCTTACATGCTCACCGGGGAGGCGGAAAACGCCGACCCGGTTTGCGATCTGTCGCCGCACCACCATGTGGTGACCGAGGCGGTGGAGCGCGCACGCGAGCCGATCGTCGAGACGAAGCCGATCATGTTCCGCGACGATCGCAACTCGCGCCGGCTCGCGGGCGAAGCCCCCGTGCAGGAGAGCGTGTGACGACCGCCGCGATCGTCGCGGCCGGCCTCACCAAGCGGTACGGTGACACGGTCGCGGTCGATTCGCTCGATCTGTCGATCGCGCGCGGCGAGTTCTACGGCCTCCTCGGGCCCAATGGCGCCGGCAAGACCACGGCCGTGCACATGCTCTCGACGCTCATCCGGCCGACGAGCGGGGAAGCATCGATCGCGGGGCATTCGGTGCTCGAGGCTCCAGTGCGCGTTCGCGGCGCCGTGGGCGTGGTCTTCCAGGAGCCCGCGCTCGACATGACGCTGAGCGCTGCCGAGAACCTGCGCTTCGCGGGGCTGCTGAACGACATGCGGGCTTCGCTCATTCGCACGCGCACGTCGCAATTGCTGGAGCTCTTCGGACTTGCGGAGGCGCGCGATCGCCGCGCGGGCTCGCTCTCGGGCGGCATGCGGCGCGCCCTCGACATCGCGCGCGGCCTCATGCACGAGCCCGAGGTGCTCTTCCTCGACGAGCCGACGATCGGGCTGGACGTGGGCAACCGCCGCGCGATCTGGCGCCACCTCGCCGCCCTGCGTGCGCAGATGGGCATCACCATCGTGCTCACGACGCACTACCTGGAGGAGGCCGAATCGTGCGACCGCGTGGGCTTCATCGACCACGGATGCCTCGTGCGCGAAGGCATCCCCGCGCGGCTGGTGGCGGAGATGGGCGAATACGTGGTGGAGATCGAGGCTTCGCAGCCGCAACTGCTGGCACAGGCGCTCGAGGCGCGGTTCGGCGGCGTCGCGATCGAGGGCAACCTGCTCGCGTTCCGGCTCGATGACGATCCGGCCCGCGCCGCGCGATTGCAGGCCGAATTCGGCGCACAGGTGAGGGCGCTGCGCTGGCGCCGCCCGAATCTCAACGATGTATTCCTGCATGTCGTCCGTGGTGAAGGCGTGCGGGGAGGGGCTGCGCCGCGCAACGGCGCTCGGGCCATCGACGAGGCGCACGCATGACGTGGCGGCCCTTCCATGCGGTGGTCGAGCGCGAGATGCTGAAGCTCGCACGCCAGCGCGGGCGGCTCGTGGCGCAGATGATCCGGCCGCTCATCTGGCTCTTCGTGATCGGCGGCGGGCTTGGCGCCGTCATGTCGCGGCAAGGCATGGCGAACTACCAGGCGTTCCTCGTCCCCGGCGTGCTCGGCATGACGATGCTCTTCGGGGCGATGCTGGGCGCCTTCTCGACGGTCTACGACAAGGAATCCGGCGTGATGCGGCTCCTCGTGATCGCGCCCGTGCCGCACGCGTGGGTCGTGGCGGCGAAGATCGTGAGTGCGACGGCGCTCGCGCTGGTCCAGGGGCTGATGCTGCTGGTCGTTCTGGCCGTGCTCGGTTATGTGGACAGCCAGGTTTCGTTCGCGCTGCTGGCCGCGGGCATGCTCGCCACGTCGGTTGCGTGTGCCGCGACCGGCATGGCGGTCGCCACCTTCAGCGGCACACTCGAGAACTACGCGGTGATGATGAACGTCGTGATCTTCCCGCTGTTCTTTATCTCCGGCGCGCTGTATCCGGTCGAGATGCTGCCGCAAGTGCTGGCGGTGGCGGCCCTCGCGAACCCTCTCACGTACGGCGTGGACATCATGAAGCACGCGATGCTCGACGGACGGGCGGGGACTTTCGCCGGCGCGGAGCTCGGCTTGTGGCGGGACTTCGTGGCGGTGGCGTTTTTCACCGCTCTCGCGGCGGTCATCGCTTGTGTTCGCTTTACTCGCGCGGCGGCGTGCGAGCCGCTGATCCATCCCCAGTCCCGCTCGCGCCCGCGCCCCGCCTGAGGCGCTCACAGCGGAAAACCCGGATCGCTGGCCGCGGCGGGGCGGTGCGGCTATAATTCGAGGTTCGGTCGGGGCGTAGCGCAGCCTGGTAGCGCACCTGCATGGGGTGCAGGGGGTCGGAAGTTCGAATCTTCTCGCCCCGACCATTAATCAAATAGTTACCTCAAAAAAGCCTTCGTGAATTCTCCCGGCCCCCGGGAATCGACGCGAACGGTTACCGTCGTCCGGAAATCGCCGGATTGCTTATCGCTTCCTCCTTCCTGTTTGGTACCGGAGAGTCTGCTGCTTCGTGAGAGCGAATGTACTTTGACGGGCTTCCCGGTTGTCTGAAAAACTGCGCACTAAATACGGGCTTTTCGCTCGGGCCGGGAAAGTCGTTAGCGCCAAGGTGAAGCGACAATTGCCATCGGGTCGTGGGGGGCAATCCAGCGGTGCTTGACGTTACCAGAGCGGACAACGGCGCTCTTTGGCACCTCGTTTGGGCTGCGGGAACAACGGATTACAACCTGTACGTGCACGAGAAGACATTTGCAGAACGTACGGCGAGTGTTGTCATGCGATTAGCGAACGACTTGTCCAGATGACGGAGTTGTTGTTTATCATGGCCGTGCAGTTGTGCCTTGG
>Ga0068851_10000997_pt1 | contig 12278 bp, 13 predicted proteins | sample KBSCornC12_FD_66588 | JGI IMG/M metagenome (GOLD analysis project Ga0068851, IMG submission 66588) | Corn rhizosphere microbial communities from Kellogg Biological Station, Michigan, USA - KBS Corn C1-2 | ecosystem: Host-associated > Plants > Roots > Rhizosphere > Soil ...
CCTCAACGTCTACGCCGCCTACGACTGCTCGGGCGCCTCGCGCGGGCCCGAACACAGCACCCGCGCCTACAAACGTGCCTTCCGCCGCATCTACGTGATCCTCCACGGCGGCGGCAAGCGGCGGGTGGTCAACCGTCGCCTCCACGAAGCCCGCCTGCCGCCGCTGACGATCAACGTCCAGGCGCTGCCCGCGGCGCCGGTGGCGATCGTCTGGAGCCCGCTCCCCGCCGGCTCCCCCACCACGCCCCAGAACCGGCCGAAACACTTCTACCCGGGCTCGCGCTGGGTCGACTGGGTCGGCACCGACTTCTACGCCGGCTACCCCGAATGGAAGGCGCTCACCGGCCTCTACCGTCGCTTCTCCGGCAAGCCCTTTGCGATCACCGAGTGGGGGGTCGAAAGCGGCGACGACCCGACCTTCGTCAGCAAGCTCTTCGCCTGGGTGGACAGCCACCGGCGCTGCCGGATGATGGTCTATTACCAGGACTTCGGCGACACCAGCAGCTACCGGATCCAGAACTACTCGGCCAGCCTCAACGTTTTGCGCGCCCGCCTCCACTCCGGGCTTTTCCCGGCTTATGCGCGCGGTGCGCCGCACCTACCGCCACCACCGCCCGGTGGGGTTGCAGCGCCGTGATGCTCGAGTAGCCGACGAGGTAGATCCGGCGGCCGTCGGAGATCACGGGCGTGTAGGTGCCCTTCGGGTAGCGGAAGACGCGCTTGCCGCTCCTCATCATGAAACCGCTCGTCGTTTTGTTGGTGAACTCGGAGACGTAGACGATGTCGCCGACCGCCGAGAGCGAGCCGACCACCTGGCCGCCGGCCGAGCGGCTCCAGCGCAGGCTGCCGTCCTTGGCGTCGAGCGCGTAGACGTTGCCGTCGAAGGAGCCGATGAAGACGGTCGGCGGGCTGTGCTTGGTGTTGGCGACGGTGGGGCCGGAGTAGGCGTAACCGCCGGTCGAGTACGACCAGGCGAGGGTGCCGTCGGAGGTGTCGTAGCTATAGACGCGGCCGTCGTTGTTGCCGGCGTAGACGCGGCCGTAGGCGACGGCCGGGGTCGAGTAGAAGGCGCCCGAGCCCCCGAAGCCGGGGCCGAGCGAGCCGCTCTGCCAGACCAGCTTGCCGCTCTTGGCGTCGACCGCGCTCATGTAGCCGCCGTAGTCGCCGACGTAGAGGCGACCGCCGTAATAGGCAGGGGCCGACTTGATCGGGCCGCCGAGCGGGGTCGACCAGCGGACGTTTCCTTTGCCGGTGCTCATCGCGAACAGTTCGCCGTTTTCGCAGCCGAAGTAGACGGTGCGATCGATCACGACGGGTGAGGACTCGGCCCGCCCCGGCAGGCTCCGCTTCCAAATCACCTTGCCGTTTTTCGCGTTCAACTTGACGATGTGCCCCGGCACTAAGTTGACGATGTAGAGGCGGTGTTTGTAATAGGCGGGCGAGGAGGCGTTGAGGTGCCCGATCCGCCGCTTCCACAGCACCTTGCCGGTGTCGGCGTCGAGGGCGTAGGCGAAGCCGCTGTTGTTGACGAAGTAGAGCTTGCCGCCGACGTAGATCGGCGGGAACTCCAGCAGCGGGTGGTCGGTGAAGCGCCAGAGTTTGTCGAAGGGCGGCTTGATCCCCTTCACCGAGAGGTACTTGGTGCGGGCGGGGTTGAGCCCATAGAAGGGCCAGTTGACCGTCTTCGGTTCCTTCGGCGGCGGCGGCTTCTGCGGCTTGAAGTGGCGGATCGCTTCTTCGTTGTGGACGTCGGCCGGGCGCTTCAGCAGCTCATAGCCGACGATCGCGCCGCTGACGAGGATCGCGAGCGCGAGCAGGGCCACGGCCAGCAACCGGTTGGAGCGGTGCCAGAGGTGAAGGTCTCCGAAGCGGCTACCGCGCATCCGCGGCGCGGCGCTCGGACTCTTTCGCGACCCCGCCCAGCAGCTGTTTGATCGCCTGCTTGAGGGCGGCGATGGCGACGAAGCCGCCGACCGGCAGCGTCGGCGTGGTGCGGATCGCGTAGACGACCTTGGTGCCGCCGCCGCTCGGGCTCAGCTCGACGGTGCCGACGTGGTCGCGGAACGGCAGGCCGGAGAGGATCGTGTAGGAGAAGCGGCGCGGCCGCTCGTAGCCGATCACTTCCTCGCGCATCGGCGGTCCGGGCATGGGAGCGCGGAGGACGCGGATCGCCCCGAGGCCGTTCGGCTCCGGCTCGCCCTCGCGCTCCAGCTCGGCCTTGCGCAGGGCGGTGATCTCGGGATAGCGGCGGTGGTCGGTGAGGACGTCGAAGACGATCTCGGGCGGCGCGGCCACCTGGCGCTCGTAAGTGAAGCTCGCCATTGGCCGGACAGGCTACGCGAGCGCCCAGCGCCGCGGGTCGGAGCCGTCGATTCCCCGTACCTCGCCGGCGATGACGAGGTGGTCCAGAGAGGAGAGGACGATCTGCAGGATCCAGGCGCTGGCGGGGGTTTTGACCATGTCCGGACCGATGATGTCGGCGACGATTTCGAAGGCCGTCCGCTCGCCCTTGCTGAGGGCCTCTCTCACCTTTCCCAGCAGCTCGTCGACCTGGCGCCGGGACTCGGCGATCTTCGCCTCGGGGTCGCGGAAGGTGCGCCCGTGGCCGGGCAGGACGAGATCGACGTCGAGCGGCTCGACCCGGTCGAGGCTGGCGAGGAATTCCCCTACGGGATCGGGGCTGTGGCCATGATCGAAGAAGAGGACGGTGCGGCCGAGCAGGTGGTCGCCAGAGATCAGCAGCCGCCGCTCGGGCTGGTGGAGGACGACGTGGGACGGGGCGTGGCCGGGCGTCTCGACCACCTGCCAGTTGCCGAGGTCGGTCTCGACCTCGACCCCCGGCACGAGCTCGCGGTCGGGCTCCTTGAGCACATCGATGCCGGTCTCGCCGTCGCTGCGAGCCTCGCGGTAGCGGGTCAGCGCCGCCGGCGAGACCCCACTCTGGCGCGCCACCTCGAGCCGCTGCTCCAGCGCCGCCTGCGGGTCGTCGGCGAGCAGCCGCACGTGCTCCCACTTCGGGTGCATCCAGAGCTCGCAGCCGGCCCGCTCGACGATCGCGCCGGCGAGGCCGTAGTGGTCGGTGTGGGAGTGGGTGCAGACGACGAGGCGCACGTCGTCGACTCCGAAGCCCGCCTGCGCCAGCGCCAGGTCGAGCTGCCGCAGCTTCCCCTTGCCGCCGATCCCGGTGTCGAACATGACGATGCCGCCGTCGCACTCGACCGCCCAGGCGTTCCCATGCGGGACCCCCGGCCAGGGGAGAGCGAGGCGGAGGCGCCACACCCCTGGGAGCACTCGCTCGGTCCGCGGCGCCTCGGCGCGTGAATCACTGGCCACGCGCCAATCCTTTCACCGGCGACGGGCCGATATGTCCACCCCCATCTGCCGACGGGACGATTTGTCCCACCCGAGCAGTCAATTCGGCCCGTCGGCAAGGCTCAAGGGCGCTCGAACTCCTGCATGACGCCGGCGGCGGCGAAGCAGGCGGCACCGGCGAAGGTGGCCCAGTTGGCGATGCCGACCGCCAGCTCGTCGCCGGTCGAGGGACGGACGAAGGCGGCGATCGCGGCGGCCATGAAGAGCGCCGAGCCGGTTTGGTTGACGACCACGATCCACCAGCCGAGGTCGGCACGGCGGCCGCGCGGCCGGTCGCGGTGCATCTCGGCCAGGGCGAGGTGGCCGGAGAGGAGGAAGAGCACGCAGCCGATCACTTCCGGCGACCAGACGAGGCGGTGGATCTGGGCGGTGGTGAGGTCGCCGATCAGCGCCGCCAGGAGGCTGGCGCCGAAGTAGAGGGTGCCGACGAAGAGGGCGACGGCGCTGGCCCAGTCGAGCCGGCCGGGCTCGGATGACCACCAGCGCCACGCGGCGGCGCGGACGACGCCGTCGGGGTCGGCGCCGCGCGGCGCGTTTGCGACCTGCAGGACCGAGGCGTAGCCCCCGGTCGTGAAGAACACCCCACCGGCGAGGAACACCGCCGCCGCCAACCGTGGCCCGCCGACGTTCGCCTGCGCCAGCAGCGCCCCGAGGCAGAAGAGCGAGCCGCCGACGATGAAGGCGGTCGCCGCCACCGCGTTGATCCGCACGAGCCGTCGCGCGGTAGCTGCATCAGGTTGAGCCCTGGCCTCGGCAGTACCGCCCCCCTGCAGTACCCCTCGCTTCCTAAGTAACCGCCGGTCGACCTTCACGGCGGCAGCCTATGTTCGTCTGCCGATGCCGTAACTCCGGCGGGTGACGCGGTAGGGGGAACCGCCCCTGAGGAAGCTTTAGCTACCGGAAGGGGTGGTGGGTCCCCTGCCGCGGCAGGACCCGCCGGCCGCTACGCCACGTCGAACGACGCAGGGTCCGGACCGACCCGCTCGCCGGCGTCGAGGCGTTCGAGCGCGGCCATGTCGTCCTCGCTGAGGGAGAAGTCGAAGAGCTCGAAGTTCTCGCGGATGCGGCTCGGCGTGACCGATTTGGGGATGACGACGTTGCCGGTCTGCAGGTGCCAGCGGAGGATCGCCTGCGCGGGGGTGCGATCGTGGTGGGCGGCGACCGTTTCGATCGTCCCGTCTTCGAGCAGATCGCCCTGGGCGAGCGGGCTCCAGGCCTCGGTGGCGATGTCGTGGTCGGCGTGCCAGGCGCGCAGCTCGGCCTGCTGCAGGCGCGGGTGCAGCTCGATCTGGTTCACGGTCGGTCGCTGCTCGGCCTCCTCCTCCAGCCGCTCCAGGTCCTCGACCCGGAAGTTGGAGACGCCAATCGAGCGGGTGCCGCCTTCCTCCTTGATCCGTTCGAAGGCGCGCCAGGTGTCGAGGAAGAGGTCCCGGCTCGGCAGCGGCCAGTGGATCAGGTAGAGGTCGACGTGGCCGGTACCGAGCCGCTCGATGCTCTTCTCGAAGGCGCGCTGGGTCGAGTCGTAGCCCTGCTGCGAGTTCCAGAGCTTGGTGGTGACGAAGACGTCCTCGCGCCGCACCCCGCCGGCGGCGATCGCCGCCCCGACCCCGGCCTCGTTGCGGTAGGCGGCGGCGGTGTCGACGTGGCGGTAGCCGACCGCCAGAGCTTCCTCGACCCTCTCCTGCGTCTCCTCCGCCGGAATCTGGAAGACGCCGAACCCGAGCTGCGGGATCTCGACGCCGTCGTGGAGGGTCAGGGCGGGGACTTGGGTCGCATCGGTCGTCATGCGACTGCGGCTACCCCTGGGGCAGCATCCTCAATCGAGCCGATTCAGGAGGTGGCGAGGCCGATGGCCAGGAGCGGGAAAGCGGCCATGACGCCGAGGTAAGCGCCCATCGCGGCGCCGCTGGCCAGCGTTGCCGTGCGCGAGCGGGCACCGGAGATGCAGCCGATCAAGAAGATCGTGCCGGCGATTCCGAATCCGAGCCAGAAGACGGGGGGCATTGCGCGGGCGACAATATCGGAGAGCGGGGAGGAATCGCCCGCCGCGCGGCAAAGGCGCGGGCATGAACGAAAGCGCCCCCCAGAACAGCAAGCTGATCCTCGCGGCGATGATCTTCGCCGTCTCGATGACCTTCATCGATCAGACGATCGTCGCGATCGCGATCCCAACGATTCAGAAGGACCTCTCGCTCTCAGCGACGGGGGTGCAGTGGATCGTCAACGGCTACCTGCTCTCGCTCTCGGCACTGTTCGCCTTTGGCGGCCGCCTCGCCGACATCGCCGGCCATCGGCGCATGGTCGTCATCGGCGTCGTCGTCTTCGCCACCGCCTCCGCCCTCTGCGGCGCCACCCCGACCGGATCGCTCGACGAGACCTGGCTGATCGTCTTCCGGGTGATCCAGGGCGCCGGCGCGGCGATCATGTTCCCGGCGGCGCTGGCGATCGTCCTCAATGCCTTCCCGGTCGGCGAACGCGGCAAGGCGATGGCGATCTTCTTCGCGATCGCCGGCGGCCTCACCTCGATCGGCCCGCTCGCCGGCGGCTTCCTCGTCGAATGGAATTGGCGGGCGATCTTCTGGGTCAACATCCCGGTCGCGATCATCGCCCTCGTCCTCATCGCGAAATCGAAGCCGGCCGACGAAAAGCATCCGGCTCCGCTCGACTACCGCGGCGCACTGCTGATCACTGCCGGGATGGGCCTCGTCGTCCTCGGCCTGCAGCAGTCGAGCATCTGGCACTGGGACAGCGCGGCGACCTGGGGCACGATCGTCGCCGGCATCGCCCTGCTCGCCGCCTTCGTTCGCTACGAGTTGCGGGTCGAGAACCCGCTGCTGCGGCTCTCGGTCTTCCGCGACCGCGCCTTCGCGATCGACAACGCGATCCTCTTCCTGCTGATGATCCCCTTCGTCCCGCTCTTCTTCTTCGCCAGCATGTACGCGCAGATCTCGCTCGGCGAAAGCGCCTCGGAAACCGGGCTCTACCTGCTGATTTTCTTCGCCGGCTTCGCCACCGCCTCGCAGCGCGGCGGCCGCCTGCTCGACAAGGTCGGCGCCCGCAGCGCCGTCGTCCCCGGCTGCGCGGTCGCCGCGGGGGGCTTCTTCCTCTGGGGTCACTCGCTGACCGAACTGTCGGTCAGCGACCAATGGCCCTTCATCGTCCTCGCCGGGATCGGCGTCGGCCTCGTCCTCAGCCCCGCCAACACCGACGCGCTCAACCGGGTCCCGCGCGAGCGCTACGGCGAGGCGACCGGGATCACCCAGACGGTGCGCAACTTCGGCTCCAGCCTCGGCCTCGCCGTCCTCGGCTCGATCCTGATCTTCGAGAACCGCTCCAACCTCGAGAGCAGCGCCGCCGAACACGGCGTCCCCAAGCACGCCGCCGACGAAATCGCCGACGCGATCAGCCAGGGCAGCGGCAACGGCAGCGAATTCCCCACTCACCTACACGGCCCGATCGCCAAGGTCGTCGACAGCATCCCCCACGACTTTGCCCTCGCCTCCCGCACTGTCTTCTACGGCATGGCCGTAGTGATGGCGATCGCCTTCGTCGTCGCCCTTGCCGGAATGCCGGCCGGCAAAGTGGAAGAAGGGGCGGAACCAGAGGCAACCACCTACCCTTGAGCCGATGCCACCGCAAGAACTCGCCAAGCTCCCCGGGGCCGAGATCGTTCTTCCCGGCATCGAGGACCTGAAAGCCGGTCGGGAGACGGTCAACGCCCTCGCCGTCAGCGCCGCGGCGGCGAAACTCGGAGTGCGCGACCTCGTCGGTGACGCCGAGGAACCCGCAGCGCACCGGCTCTACCTGCGCCTCGACAGCGAACTAGGCGACGCGGCTCACTCCCGCTACAACGCGATCCTCGCCCGGGTCGCGAGCTTCGCCCGGGCTGCGGGGCATGCGCGAGCGGGCTGACGCGGAGCGGGTTCGGCGTCTCGCCGCGGAGCTTGGCCGAACCGTTCCCCCGAGCCCAGGCATGGGAAGAAGTAGCAGTCGAGGCGGGGCCAACCGCGGCCGGCCCCGCCTGAGCTGATCCCTTACTGGCCCTTCGTCGTCGCGACGAGGGGAAAAGTCGACTCCGCAACTTTGATCTTCATCCCGGCTCACCTCCTTCCGCCTCGAGCAGTGAATGGTGAGAAGAGAGATTGACTTACCCGCGGATACCCGGTCCATGCGGATGGCGCTGATACGTTCAGCCGCGGGAGAGCCCGGCGCCTCGTCCTGCTGGGGATCGCCGCACTGGCGATCGTCGCGTCGCCCGCCCGCGCCGCGACTTCTGCCGAAGCCGCCGCGCAGAAGCTTGCCGCGCGGTACGTGCCGATCACGATGCTGCGCGAACAGCAGGACCCGCCGTGCAACACGAGCGAGGAGCAGTACCAGCCGACCAGCGTCGGGACGGTCCTCGGCAACCCGACCGTCACCCTCCAGCACGAACTGCCGGACGGGAAGCTCAAGGACGTGAAGCCGGCGCCGACGGCGGTTGACATCGCCGGGCTGCGCGACGGCTATTACCTCGACCTCGAAGGCGAAGTGCTCGGCGACACCTGCATCTACGCGCGGGCGTTCCGGAAGCTGGTGCGCGAAGGTAAGGCGCCGGCGGTCACTTACGCCCACATCGCCCGCGAACCTAACCACGACGGATTCGCCCTGCAGTACTGGTTCTTCTGGTACTTCAACCAGTTCAACGACCTCCACGAGGGCGACTGGGAGGGGATGCAGCTCAGCTTCGATTCGAACACGGTCGCCGCGGCGCTGAACGAAGAACCGAGCGAAATCATCGTCTTCCAGCACGCCGGTGGCGAGCGCGCCAGCTGGAACGACGGCAAGGTCCAGAAGGAAGGGACGCACCCGGTCGTCTACCCCGCCGCCGGCTCTCACGCGACCTTCTACGACTCCGCCGTCTACCTCGGCAACGGGCAGAACGGCTCCGGCGTCGGCTGCGACAACACCTCCGAACCGCTGCGCGAACTGCGCCTGCAGCCGGTGCTGCTGCCGGAAACGGCGCCGGAACAAGGGGCCTTCCAGTGGCTCAGCTACCGCGGCCGCTGGGGCGAAAGGGAAAAGAGCTACAACAACGGCCCGACCGGGCCGGTGACGAAGACGGTCTGGCGCGAACCGTTCGCCTGGATGGAAGGTCAGCGCTCGACCAGCCCCCGCCTGCCGGGCGGCTCTGTTGTCGGGCCGACCGTGACCAGCGCTTTCTGCGGGGCGGTCAGCGCCGTCACCGACCTCACCCACATCGCGAACAAGTCGCAGGCGGCGGCGTTCGGGATCGTCGGCGTAATCCTGCTGCTCCTGATCGCCTTCTTCGGCCTCACCCGTTGGGGACCGGTCGACCTCGAGCAGCTGCGGGCGCGGCGCGCCTTCGGCCAGCTGCTGCGGACCGCGCGGCGGCTCTACGGGCGCTACTGGGCGACGCTGGTCCCGATCGGGCTGATCGCCTTCCCGATCGTCGGCGGCGTCAACCTGCTCGCCGAAGCGATCGCCAACGGACGCGGCGTCGACAGCACCACCCACCGCGCCGGCGTCCACCTCGCCTTCGCCGACCTGGCGGAAACGCTGGGGCGGCCGGTCGCCGAAGCGCTCGTCGCCGCGGTGGTGATCGTCTTCGTGCGCGAGCTGGCCCGGGGACGGCGGATCGGCTTCCTCGACTCGATCCGCGGGGCGCTGGCGCGCTTCCGCCGTGTCGTCGCCGCCCAGCTGCTGGCGATGCTCGGGCTCTTCCTGCTGGCGATAACGGTGATCGGCTTCCCCTTCGCGGTCTGGAAATACGTCAGCTGGCTCTTCGTCCAGCAGGAAGTCCTCTTCACCGACAAGTCGATCCGCGAGTCCTTCCGCGGCAGTTCCGAACTCGTTCGCGGCCGCTGGTGGCACACGGTCCGCGTCGCCGCTCCCCTCTGGCTGCTCAGCGTCGCCGCCGGGCCGGTCCTCGGCTTCGCCCTGATCTTCACCGACTTCCCGCTGATCTGGGTCAACCTGCTCGGCTCGCTCGTCTTCGCCCTCTTCATCCCTTACGTCACCGTCGGCCGGACGCTCCTCTACTTCGACCTGCAGGTGCGGGCGCAGGAGGAACCGGCGAAGCCGGGCCGCTCCTGGCGCTTCTGGCGGCCGCGGGAGTTCGGGCGGGTCGTCAGCCGTCCCGCCGGCGCCGGCGCCTGAGCCAGACGACCAGTCGTTCGACGGCGATCCAGAGCAGGCCGAGCAGGAGTAGCGGCAGGGCGAAGAAGGCGACGACGCCGAGGCCGGCGGTGAGGCTGAGAACGAGCGCGGCGATGAGCGCCGCGGCGGCGACGTCGACGATCAGGGCGCGGCGGGCGCGGGCGCCGGGAGTCATTTACTCCCCTTCACGTACACCGCGAAGAAGTCGCGTTCGTCGGGTTCGAGGTAGCGCGTGTCGGGCCGGAACATTTCCGGCAGCAGGTTCGACGGTTCCTTGGCACCCGGGTGGCGATAGGTGATGAAGCTGGTCCAGTCTTCGTTGATGTCGAGCTCCATCGCCCGCACCGCGCCGGCCCGCCGTAAGACCTTCGCCAGCGATTCGACCGTCTGGTAGTTGGCGGCGGCGTAGATCAGGTTGCCGCGCTTGTCGACGCCGAGGCCGGAGCGCCAAACCCGGATCGCGTTGTTGACGGTGGCGCCCCATTCGGGACCGTCGTTGAGGTTGGGGTTGAGCTTTCCTTCGTCGATGATCGGCGGCAGGTTCTGCTTCGCGAAGACGATCTTCGGGTTGACGTGTTCGCCGTTCTCCCAGGGCCGGATGTCAATCCTGCCGTCTTGGTACTCGACCAGGGTGGCGATGCCGTCGACCATCGGCGCCAGCACTTCGCCGTGGTAGACAAGGCCGGCGTTCGAGGTTTCGAGCGGGAAGCCGCCGTTGAAGGTGGCGGCGATGCGGTCGCGCTTCGACGGTGGCACCTCGGCCGGGCCGCGGTTTTCGAGTTCCGGCGGCTCGGCGAGGCCAGGGACGTAGGCGAGGTGGGTACGGCCGGTGTCGATCCAGGCGACCCCGGCGACGAACTGCGGGTATTCGGGGTCGCTGCGGAAGGTCGTGAGCAGGACCGGGGGTCTGCGGCCGGCGACGGCGGAAGCGGGGTGCCAGACGCCCTCGCCCGGCAGCGCCGGGTGGATCAGCGGCTTCACCCGCGGTGGCCGGTAGATGTGGACGCGGGGCTGCGCCGAGGCGGTGGTGACCCCGACCCGCGGCAGCGACTTCAGCGGCGGCCCGCCCTTCGAGGGCGCGTTCAGTTCGTAGTACCAGTTCTCGACCTGGGAGACGAGCGGGTTGGCCCCGTGGGAGCGCGCCCACTCGACCGTGGCGATGCTCCAGCTGACGTTGCGCGGCTGGCGCAGCATGCGGACCCAGGAAACCGCGATGGGGACGAGGCAGATGAAGGCAGCGATCAGCAGTACGCGGCGAGCGCGTCGCCAGGGCGGGAGCGGCGGAACCTCGCGGCGTCGGGCGCGATCTTCCACCTGCAAAGAGTGCATCTCAGTACTAAAGCGAAGCTTATGAACCTTGATGTTAGGTTTCGCCCGTGCGCATCCTTGCCTTCAGTGACCTCCACCGCGACCTCACGCAGGGCGCGAAGCTGGTCGAAATGTCGGCCGAGGCTGACGTGGTGATCGGCGCCGGCGACTTCGCCTCGGTGCACAAGGGCCTGGAGGAGACGATCGACGCGCTGGCCGGGATCGAGAAGCCGACGGTGCTGGTGCCCGGCAACAACGAGACCGTCGACGCGCTGCGCGAGGCGGCCGCCGCCTGGAGCGCCGCGACCGTCCTGCACGGCGAGGGGGCGACGATCGAGGGCGTCGAGTTCTTCGGCCTCGGCGCCGGTATCCCGGTCACGCCGTGGGACTGGAGCTTCGATCTTGACGAGGAGGAGGCGACGGAGATGCTCGCCCCCTGCCCCGAGGAAGCCGTCCTAGTCCTCCACTCGCCGCCGAAGGACCACTGCGACAGCGCCGGTGGCGGCGGCAACTTCGGCAGCCCCGCCCTCCTCGAGGCGATCGAAGCCAAGCGCCCCCGCCTCGCCGTCTGCGGCCACATTCACGAGTCCTGGGGCTGCGAGAGCCAAGTCGGCCCCACCCCGGTCCGCAACCTCGGCCCGAAGGGCACCTGGCTCGAGGTCTAGCCGTGTCGACTTTGTCCGGCATACCCGTACAAAGTCGACATTGAGATGGCGTACCGGGTGCTCAAAGCTGACGAGGCGTTCTGGCGGCGGTCGAATCAGATGCAGACGCCGAACACGGACCTTGGGGGACAGTTGGAGGCTTCGGCGCTGGGGGCGCGGATGTGGCGGCTGGAGCCCGGCAAAGCTTCGACCCAACACCGGCACTTCACGCAGGAGGAGCTCTACGTGCTGCTCGAGGGCACCGGACGGGTGCGGGTCGATGGCGAGGTGCTGACGCTGGCGCCACACGACACGCTGCTGGTCGAGGCGGACACGGTGCGGCAGCTGTTCAACGACACCGATGCCGACCAGCTCTGGCTCGTGGTCGGCGCCCCGCGGGAAAACATCACCAGCACGTTGGAGATGAGCGAGGAGCAGCTGCGCCACATGTATCCGGACGGCCCGAAAGCGCTGCCGCCGGAGCTGGGCGGAGGCCAGGCCGACTAGCTAGAGCGCGAGGGAGATCGGCTCCTCGAGCAGGGCTTTGACCCGGGCGAGGAATTCGGCGCCCTCGGCGCCGTAGAGGATGCGGTGGTCGCAGGCGATCGTCGCCTTCATCAGTCGTCCCGGGACGACCTGGCCATCGCGGACGACGGGGGCTTCGCGGATCGCGCCGACGGCGAGGATCGCCGCCTGGCCCATGTTGATCACCGCCTCGAAAGAATCGATCCCGTACATCCCGAGGTTGGAAATGGTGAAGGTGCCGCCCGAGAGCTCCGGCGGGGTCACCGAGCCGTC
>Ga0068851_10000999_pt1 | contig 12268 bp, 8 predicted proteins | sample KBSCornC12_FD_66588 | JGI IMG/M metagenome (GOLD analysis project Ga0068851, IMG submission 66588) | Corn rhizosphere microbial communities from Kellogg Biological Station, Michigan, USA - KBS Corn C1-2 | ecosystem: Host-associated > Plants > Roots > Rhizosphere > Soil ...
CCATCCGCTGGAACACGATCCCCGGCTTCGATCCTGACTGCATCACCCGGCACAAGTTGTGTCGAGGGTAGATGGACCATCTGTCCATCACGCATCACCCAAACGAGTGACGCTGACATCGCTTTCAGCCGGGCGAGGGCCGTGCCGGCTTTGCTTTCCTGGTAAACGCCGAGCCCGGCGTTGAGCAGCAGAATTACTGCGATGGCAATCGATTCGAACGGCCACTTCCAGTGTTCTTCTGCAAACCAAATGCTTAGATCGACCGCAAGAGCAAAGAGAAGAATGTAGATCAAAGGGCTGCGGAATTGAGCGAGAAAGCGTCGCCACAGGCTCACCGGCGGCATCATCGGCAGTTCATTCGGACCAACGCGTTCCAGCCGTTGTTTAGCTTCAGCGCTGGAGAGTCCACCTTCACATGCGGCCGCAAGTTTCATCATTGATGCCAAGGGCATCCGTTGTGCCAGCAGCGACGACGTTCCTTTGCCCATGTTGGTGGAACAAGACGGCCAGAGATGCGGAGTTTTTATCTGTTGGGTGCGGAGTTTTACTCACCATCGCGGCGGCGGTCGGGTTAAATCGCTGCTGACCGCCAGTTTTCAGTGGGTACGAGGCTTGCCACTTCGTGTTGAGTTCAGTCCAGGAGGCAAGAAGGACTATGAGACTACTAATTGCATACGACGGCTCTGAATCCGCGGACTCGGCACTTGATGATCTGACACATGCAGGCTTACCTGCCACGGGTAAGGCACTGGTTATGACGGTCACGGAGGTTTGGCTGCCGCCGCCACCACCTTCAGCCCACGAGATCGTTGAGATGGCAACGCATGCGAAAAGCCCGCTCGACCTGGAGCGCAAGTACATGGCGGCGTCTCATGCCGTGGTCGACTCAGACAGGCTGGCAGCAAGAGCAGCCGAGAGATTTCAAGCGAACTTTCCAAACTGGAAGGTGGCTCACGAGGCGACCTGGGGCTCACCAACGTGGGAGCTGTTTTCGAAAGCGCAAGAATTCGGAGCCGATCTGATTCTCGTTGGTTCACACGGCCGATCGTCAGTGGGACGATTTTTCCTGGGAAGCATTTCACAGTGGCTGCTTAATGAGGCTCGTTGTTCCGTTCGCATTGCTCGCGGGAAGCTTGACGAGCCTGATTTTCCAGTTCGGCTGATAGTTGGCGTGGATGGATCGGACCATGCAAATCTGGCTGTCGAGCAAGTTGGAGCGCGAAACTGGCCTGAAAAAAGTGAGGTACATGTTGTAGCGGTATATCACGAACTCAAACCAACTGTGGCCGGAGAGCTTGTTCCCATGGTCGGCAGCTTTGTTGACGAGTGCAATAACGAAGAGATGATGGACTCAAGACAGCTCGCGGAGAAGTCTGCACAGCTTCTCCGAGCAAAGGGCCTTCGGGCTGAAGCAGTCGTCAAGGCTGGTGATCCAAAGCGGGTGCTCGTCGAATTAGCGGAAGAATGGCGGGCCGATTGCATTTTTCTCGGAGCGACAGGTCTGAGCAATCGCCTGGAACGGTTTCTCCTCGGGAGCGTAGCTGGCGCGGTGGCCGCGCGTGCACACTGTTCAGTTGAGATCGTTCGCAAGAGAAGTGACATTTCGCAAGACTATAACAACGGTAATGGACATCGAAATTAAGACGAGAGGGGCTTGCCTCAAAAGTCAGGATTCAAACTTGGACGAGGTCAGTACCGTAACGCGGTAGCGTCGGGTAACGTGACGCATCTGGACCGGTAAGGCAACGTGGACCCGACGCTACCGCGTTACGGTACTGACTGTATCCAACAATGATTTTCGACTTTTGAGGCAAAGCCGACGGGAGGGATTATGACAACAGTTCGCTCTTACATGGATGAAACCCAACCAGCATCGTTCCTGGCGGGCTCGATCATGACTGATGAGAATCAGCATGAGATTCGTTGTGGAATGTGCGCTCGAGAGCTCTACGTCGACGAAGATTCCTACGGCTATTACAGCGAAGCATTGATGTCGGGCCTCGACAATCCTTTTCGCTGTGAAGTCTGTAACGAAGAGTACGAAAGCTAAGCGCGGCTTTGGCTCAAGAGTCGTGCGGCAAAGCAGCTAAGCGCTATTTACGCACGCCGACTAACGGACGCGGCTCAACAGCAGTAACACGAATACGTGCGTCGAGTATCGTTGCGCCACTCTCATGAACCACAAACGGATTGCAGTCGAGTTCCGCGATCTGTGGAACGTCTTCGACCATCGCACTCACGCGCAACAGCCCATCCTCCAGCGCTGCCACATCACAGGGAGCACTACCGCGAAAGCCTTTGAGCAGTGGATAGGTCTTCAACTCACGAATCATCTCCGAAGCGTCTTCATTCGAGAGCGGCGTAAGCCGTACTGAAACATCTTTCAATAACTCTACCTGGACGCCACCCGCGCCGCAGACGACCACTGGTCCAAACTGTGGATCGTGTACGACGCCCACCAGCATCTCCACACCACTTTTAGCCATCTGTTGGACCACAAATCCCGTTGGTAAGTGTCCCTGCAGAGTCAGTTTTTCATTCATCTCGCGTGCGGCATCGCGAACTGCCTCCGCACCTTGCAAACGAAGCCTTACGGCGCCGGCTTCCGTCTTATGAACCAGTCCCGGAGCGATGGCCTTGAGTGCAATCTCGCCACCGAATTCAGCGGCCGCTGCCGCCGCACCCGCGACGTCCGTGACAACTCTCTGTCTTATCAACGGCAAGCCATAACAGGAAAAGATCTGCGCCACCTCGTCAGGTGTCAGCCAGCCTTCACCACGCGCGAGAGCGGCAGCGATGACCGCGGCGGCCTCGTCTGTCCGGATATCTTTAAATCTCGCGGGATAAGTCTCGCGTCGATCGCGCCATTGTCGGTATCGTGTCGCACGCGCCAGAGCAATCGCCGCGGTTTCGGGAAATGCATACGACGGAATGCGACGTGTCTCGGTGTGCAACTCCCTCGGTGCTTCGTGCGCGGAGAGAAAAACACTCAGCAGAGGTTTGTTCCGATCGAGTTGCTGTGCCGCATCGACGATCGACCTCGCTACGTCGTCAGCACGCGTGACGAGTGGTGGCGTGAAAATCACAATGAGCGAATCAACGTTCTCGTCTGTCCCGACAATCTCGATTGCCTTCCTGTAATGTTCGGCCGGCGCGGACGCGATCATGTCGACTGGATTTCCGACGCTTGCACCGGCGGGAAGAAACGCGCGCAGTCGCGCCTGGCTGTGATCCGATAGCACCGGCACTTCGAGCCCGCGCGCCTCACACGCATCGGCGCAAAGAATCGCCGGCCCACCCGCGTTCGTAATGATTCCAACGCGCGGCCCATTCGGTAGCGGCTGATTCGACAGCAACGACGCGACGTCAAACAGCTCAGCAAGCGTGTCGGTGCGAACCACGCCAGCCTGTCGAAACAGCGCATCCACTGTCACATCCGAAGCTGCGATCAGCGCGCCCGTATGTGAAGAAGTCGCGCGTGCACCGGCAGCGGAGCGTCCACTTTTCACCACCGCGATCGGCTTCGTGCGTCCGACACGTCGCGCAATTTCTGAGAATTTCTTCGGATTTCCGAACGACTCGAGATACAAAAGAATCACGTCGGTATCGTCATCGGATTCCCAGTAGCGCAGTAGATCGTTTCCCGAAATATCCGCTTTATTACCGACAGAGACAAACGTGGAGATACCCAGTCCGAGCGAGTTTGCAAACTCCATGATCGCGAGGCCAAGTGCGCCGCTCTGCGACGAAAAACCGACGCGACCACTCGGCGGAATGCCCGGAGCAAAGGTCGCATCGAGCAACACTGACGGGTTCGTATTGGCAATGCCCATGCAGTTTGGACCGATCAATCTCATCCCGGCGCCGCGACAGACGCTGACCAACTCAGTCTGTCGCGCTTTGCCTTCCGTACCCGTTTCCGAAAAGCCGGCGGAAATTACGACGAGAGCCTTGACGCCCTTGCGCGCACAACCGCTGGCAACCTCGATCACTTTTTCAGCGGGAACAACAATCACCGCGAGATCGATCGGGCCTGGAACCGCTTCGATCGTCGGGTAAGACTTAACATTCTGGATTTCAGTAGCGGCAGGATTGATCGGATAGACCGGACCTTTGAAACCGTAGCTCAGCAGGTTATGAAGAATCTCGCCACCGATCGTGCCACGCTGTCGTGACGCTCCGATCACCGCCACCGCGCGCGGCTCAAAGAAAAGTTTCAAAGCGTTTACGGCAGCGATCGATTCTCGTCGTTCGAACTGTTGTCGAGCTTCGGCGGTGAAAGAGGTCGGAAAAACCACGTGAAGCTGCCCGGCTTTGGCGTTTACCTCGATCGGGAACCCTGATGCCCGGAAGACGTGCAACATCCGGTGATTCGCAGCGACGACTTCCGCCTCAAAAATCTCGATGCCGTTTGCGGAGGCGACTTGCGCCAGTTGTCCCAGCAAAATGCTGCCGAGTCCGCGTCCCTGGAAATCGTTGGCGATCGTAAACGCGACCTCAGCGCGTTGCTCTCCGATAACGGCATAGAATGCATGCCCAACAACACGCTCGTCTTTTCCACTGCACGCAACTAGTCCGAAAGAATGGTCCAGGTTTGCTTCGCGATGAGCCTCCGCAGCGATGCCGGAGCTATTCTGAAGACAATAAAACCGCAGCCAGCGTGACTCCTCCGAAAGCGAAGTGAGCAACGCGCAAAGGCCCGGTTCATCCGCGGAACGCATCACGCGAATGCGAACAGTCGATCCATCGCGCAACACGACGTCGCCATCACGATGCGTGAAGCGCGGTACATTGTTATCAGCCATTCCGTGCCTTTTTGTGGCTACCCTTCTGAAACACCCGTCAGACGCTCAATCCTGATGCGAAACACGATCACTTCCGCTGCCGCGCCATCGGCTGCAATCGCAGACTCGACGGGTGTCAGCAACGGAAACTTCCTGAGAAGCTTACTGAGAACTTCGGAGCGCTCATTTGGCCTGGTGACCTCTTCGAACTTACCAAACGCAATTGCACTACGCCAGTGCAAGTCGCTCTCGATTTCGTCCACCTGAACGCACGCTTTCGGATTCTCACGCAGACCGGAAATTTTCAGCCCCGGCAAAGAGTGACTGTAGAGATACTCATCCTCCAAATGACAGTTGATGGGAACGACGTACGGTTCGCCATTTACAATGCAAGCAAGTCGCGTAACCCTCGCAAACTGAAACAGCCGGCGCGCCTCGTCATCGCTAAGCATCTTCATCATGTGAGTATCCTCCGACCTAAAGCCCTGGAAACAGACCGCAATACTCGTACCGACTCGGGGATCGAGGCAGTTTCTCTGCGGACCTCTGCGTATCTCGCGTTCTCTGCGGTCAAGGCGCAGGTTAATCGCAGAGACCGCAGAGATACGCAGAGGGAGGAAGATCAAAAAGGGATTGTGGAGTTTCCCGCATCGGCTGCGCAATGTTACTCACAAATGCCAACGGAGGCGTGAGATCTCCCACAAGAGTACGTGGCATGTCCCTTGCGCTTCGCAGGGCGAAATGGAGGTTTGATGCCATGACAACCGATGAGCGCGATGTTCTCGAACTCCTCAAAGAGGAACTGGACTTCATCGAAAAAGGAGGATACGGACGATCAGTTCGTACGCCGTGGCAAAGCAAATCTGCCTTTCAGGATTCCCTCTCCTGCATTAACTATGGTTACCCATATCGCGCTCATCCGTGCACCGAGTGTCACCTTCTCGATTTTGTCACTCCGGAACATCGCACTGAGGAAGTGCCCTGCCACTTCATTCCTTTAAACACTGATGGGGATACCATCGAGGATTTGGAGATGCAGGACAACCAGGCAAAGCTCGAGCGAGAAGTTAGTGAATGGCTTCGCGCCAGGATCAAACAGATCGAGGAGGAGCGAACCGAACACACAAACGTTTGAGCGGCGAGAGGCACATAAGGCACAAATGGTTTGATGAGGGGTCAAATTCATTCTGTGCCTTTTGTGTTTCTTTGGGCTGCAAATAAAAAAATGAGAGAAACGGTAACCATAGACGGCAACGAGGCAGCGGCTTACGTTGCTTACAAGACAAACGAAGTGATCGCCATCTACCCGATTACGCCTTCGTCCGCGATGGGCGAGTCGGCCGATGCCTGGTCGGCTGCTAATCAGAAGAACATGTGGGGCATGAGGCCACTCGTGCGCGAAATGCAGTCCGAAGGCGGCGCGGCGGGCGTGGTCCATGGAAGTCTACAAACAGGATCGTTAACCACAACGTTCACGGCGAGTCAGGGCTTGTTGTTGATGATCCCCAATATGTTCAAGATCGCCGGCGAACTAACGAGCACGGTGTTTCACATCGCTGCTCGAACCCTCGCCACTCACGGACTCTCGATTTTCGGCGATCACAGCGACGTCATGGCGGCAAGATCCACTGGCTGGGCCATGTTGTTTGCCAACTCGGTCCAGGAAGTGATGGACTTCGCGTTGATTTCCCAGGCAAGCACGTTAGCCGCACGCGTTCCTTTCCTTCATGTTTTCGATGGCTTCCGCACCTCCCACGAAGTCATGAAGATCACGCGGCTTTCGGATGAAGAGATTACTGAAATGATCGACCTGGATCTGGTGCGTCAACATCGTGCACGCGCCCTGACGCCGGATCGACCCGTGATTCGAGGAACCGCGCAAAATCCCGACGTCTTCTTTCAGTCTCGCGAGCGGGCCAATTCTTTCTATCTAAACACTCCGGCGATCGTCGAGAAAACGATGGAGCGGTTCGCAGCGGTTACCGGCCGCAGTTACAAGCTCTTCGAATTCGTCGGAGACCCGCATGCGGAACGCGTACTCGTGATGATGGGTTCCGGCTGCGCAACTGCTGAAGAGACGGTTCAAATGCTGTGCAAGCGCGGCGAAAAGATTGGGCTGTTGAAAGTCAGGCTTTACCGGCCGTTCTCAGTTTCAAACTTCATCAGCTCCCTGCCGGCCTCGACGAAAGCCATTGCGGTTCTCGATCGGACCAAGGAGCCGGGAAGCACCGGTGAGCCGCTGTATCAGGACGTGGTGACGTCACTCGCCGAGACGAACACGAATGTGCGTGTGATCGGCGGTCGTTATGGTTTGTCGTCAAAAGAATTTACACCGGCAATGGTGAAAGGTGTTTTCGACGAGCTGAAGAAAGCTGAGCCGAAGAACCATTTTTCAATCGGGATTGACGACGACGTTACCTTTACGAGTCTTGCGTTTGACCAATCATTCAGCACCGAGCCTGACGATCAAGTGCGCGCTGTCTTTTGGGGACTGGGTGCGGATGGAACAGTCAGCGCCAATAAAAACTCCATCAAAATCATCGGCGAAGAAACTGCGAACTACGCACAAGGTTACTTTGTCTACGATTCGAAGAAATCGGGTGCGATGACTGTTTCGCACCTGCGGTTTGGACCTCGCCCGATCAAGAGCACATATCTCATTCAGCGCGCCAACTTCGTCGCCGTCCACCAGTTTTCGTTCTTTAGCCAGTACAACGTGCTCGATGCGGCAGTCGCAGGCGCGACGTTATTGATTAACAGTCCGTACGAAGACGTTTGGGAGCATCTACCCCACGATGCTCAAAAAGTGATTATCGAAAAGCGTCTGAAGGTTTCTGCAATTGATGCCAGCGGCGTCGCGAAGAAGAGTCAGCTTGGTAATCGGATCAATACGATCATGCAGACGTGTTTCTTCGCGCTGAGCGGCGTGTTGCCGCGCGATGAAGCGATCACGAAGATTAAAGAGTTCATACGAAAGAGCTACGGGAAACGAGGTGAGCCGGTGATTCGGCAAAACTTCGCGGCTGTCGACACGGCGCTTGCTCATCTGCGTGAGATTGCTGTCCCCGCCATGGCAAGCGGCACGATTGAACTCACGTCAAAAGTGCCTGAGAACGCGCCGGACTTTGTGCGCAATGTGACCGCTGAAATGATCGCAGGCCGTGGTGATCTATTGCCTGTCAGTGCTTTCCCGGAAGACGGGACTTACCCGGTCGGGACCACGCGTTGGGAGAAGCGCAACATCGCGCAGGACGTGCCTGTTTGGGAACCGGATTTATGTATCGAATGCGGCAAGTGCGTGTTGGTTTGCCCGCACTCTACGATTCGCGCAAAAGTTTGCTCCGCAAGTGATCTCAGTGATGCGCCGGCGGGATTCAAGTCCATGCCGGCAAAGTGGAGAGAGTTTCCTGACAAGTTGTACACGATTCAGGTAGCGGTCGAGGATTGCACGGGCTGTCGCCTGTGCATCGAAGTGTGTCCCGCTAAAGACAAGAGCAACGTGTCGCGCAAGGCGCTCAACATGCGGCCGCAGTTGGCCCTGCGCGATAGTGAACGAGTCAATTGGGATTATTTCCTCACGCTCCCGGATCTGCACAAGAATGGGCTAATCGCGTTCAATTCAGTCAAGAACGTCCAGTTGTTACAGCCTTTGTTTGAGTTCTCAGGCGCGTGCGCGGGTTGTGGGGAAACACCGTACATCAAACTGCTGACTCAGCTCTTCGGCGACCGCGCGATCATTGCCAATGCCACCGGCTGTTCGAGTATCTACGGCGGCAACCTGCCTACGACTCCCTACACCACGAATGAAGCGGGACGTGGACCAGCGTGGAGTAACTCGCTTTTCGAAGACAACGCCGAATTCGGTCTCGGTATGAGGCTCGCCCTCGATCATCAGAAGGAGTATGCAAAAACTCTCGTTCAGCACATGCGTGACCGCGTTGGAGAACAGCTCGCGGAGAGTCTTTTCCATACCGATCAGTCGACGAACGACGGCATCAACATTCAGCGCGAATTGGTTGCAGCCTTAAAGGCGAAAATCAGCGCGAGCAGCGACGACGAGACACGCGATCTTCTCAGCCTGGCGGACTCGCTGGTTGAGAGGAGTGTTTGGATCGTCGGTGGCGACGGGTGGGCTTACGACATCGGCTATGGTGGCCTGGACCACGTGCTCGCGAGTGGGCAGAACGTCAACATCCTCGTGTTGGATACAGAGGTTTACTCAAACACTGGGGGCCAGGCGTCTAAGGCTACACCGCTCGGTGCGGTGGCGAAGTTTGCAACCGGCGGAAAGACGAGCGCGAAGAAAGACCTGGGAATGACGGCAATGCGTTATGGCGACGTCTACATCGCACAAGTCGCCATGGGTGCAAACGACACGCACACGATAAAAGCATTTCTCGAGGCGGAGGCGCATCCCGGGCCTTCTCTGATTATCGCTTACAGTCAATGCATCGCCCACGGCATCGACATGGCCAAAGGTATGCACCAGCAAAAGTTGGCAGTCGATTCGGGCTACTGGCCTCTTTACCGCTACAACCCACGACTCGTCGAGGAAAACAAGAACCCGTTTCAACTCGACTCGAGCGATCCGAAGATTTCGCTTCAGGACTACATTTATACCGAGGGCCGTTATCGCATGTTGCAGCAGAGCGAACCCTCTGTCGCAAAGTTTCTCCTGGGCCAGGCGCAAAAGGCCGTGTCGCGACGATGGCAACAGTATAAGAAATATGCGGAAGGGGTAGGTGAATAACGCCGAAGGCGTTCGCTAATTTCAGTGGTGATGCTATCCCAGGGTTGTAGTGGAAGGGGTACGTGAATAACGCCGAAGGCGTTCGCTAATTTCAGTGGTGATGCTATCCCAGGGTTGTAGTGGAAGGGGTACGTGAATAACGCCGAAGGCGTTCGCTAATTTCAGCCCAGGGTTGGGAGCGCAGCGACAACCCTGGGTCGCGAAATAAAAAGCACCCACCAACGCTGAAAGCGTTAGGCCTGTGCGCTATTAACCCTTTCAGGGTTGAAACAAACGTGGTGATGCTGTCCCAGGGTTGTCGCTCCGCTGTTTAACCCTGGGCTGAAATTAGCCAACGCCTTCGGCGTTTCGGAGCAAAGCCGACTTACGCCTTCGGCGTTTCGGAGCCGACTTCCACCAACGGAGGGCCGCCATGAATCTAACAACTAACTACCTCGGCATGGATTTGAAGAACCCGATCGTGGCGTCTTCGTCGCCACTCTCGCACACTGTCGACAGCATCCGGCGTGTTGAGGATGCAGGGGCGGCGGCGGTAGTGATGTATTCACTGTTTGAAGAGCAGATCGGTTTCGATAGCTACTACATCGACTATCACTTGACCCAGGGTATCGACAGCTATGCGGAGTCGATCAGCTATTTTCCTGACATGCAGAGCTACAACGTGGGTCCAGATCAATACCTGAACCTCATTCGTCGCGCGAAGGAAACGGTGAATGTTCCCATCATCGGCAGCTTGAATGGGACGTCTGTTGGTGGTTGGACCGACTATGCCTCGTTGATTGAAGAAGCCGGCGCTGATGCTCTCGAGCTGAATATCTACTACCTTCCGACACATCCCGACATCACAGGCATGGAGGTGGAAAGACTTTATCTCGACATTCTCTCAGCCGTCAGGCAAGCGGTGACGATTCCTGTAGCAGTGAAGCTTAGTCCGTTCTTCAGTTCCGTCGCGAACATGTCGAGTCGCTTGGCGGATCACGGTTCAGATGGCCTGGTCCTTTTCAATCGCTTCTACCAACCCGACTTCGATCTCGAAAACCTTGAAGTCGCACCGCGGCTCGTCTTGAGTAATTCGGATGATCTGCGTTTGCCGCTGCGTTGGGTGGCGATTCTCTACGGCCGCGTGAGCGCCGATCTCGCCATAACCAGCGGCATTCACACGTCGCACGACGTGATTAAAGGATTGATAGCTGGCGCAAAAGTCACGATGATGGCTTCAGAGCTACTGCAAAACGGCGTTCGGCGTATCGGGCAAGTCCTGAATGAACTCGTCACATGGCTCAACGAGCACGAATACGAGAGCGTCATGCAGATGATCGGCGCAATGAGTCAAAAACATTGCGCCGAACCCGCCGCGTTTGAAAGGGCGAACTACATGAAGATGCTCGATTCCTATCGACCTCTGAACTAAGGCCACAAAAAGTCACACAAATCATTTTGTGCTTTTTTGTGGCTGATCAAGGAATACCTGTAGCGAAGCGGCTGCCCGAAGCTTTTCAACAAACGCGCGTTCCGCAATGCGCAGTTCCGTCTGTTGCAGGTAACTGATAATAGAATCTTTTGTTTGTGCGAAGTCACCGCTCACACGCTCCTTGTTTTGTTCGAAAAACGCGCGCGCTTGTTCTTCGGTGACCTGCTTCGGCTTAACTTCCGCATCAAGCAGTGCATCTGCCGTTATCTTGCGCTTTTGTGCTTCCTGCGCGAGGAGCGTGTCGTTGATAGTAAGGTCGAGTTCGTTTTTGCGCAGATTGTAAACCTTCTCCTGAACGTTCACGATCAGAGCCTTGAGGGAGTCTTCAACGTCACCTGAGGTGATATTTACGCCGTCGACGATTGCCAGGACCTGCGCACGTTCCGAGTCGTTGCGTGGAGCCACCGCCTGCGGCACCTTAACTACCGTGTTGCTCGCGGCGCGCAGTCCGTCAGCAAACCTCTTCGCCTCCGCACGCTGTCGCTCGTCAGTCAAGTATTTCAGGATGTCGTCTTTGACCGAGTCAAAATCGCCCTCGATCTGCGTCTTCTTTTGGTCGTAAAACATTTGTGCCTCAGCTTGAGTAGGCACTTTCACTTTAGCCACAACTTCCTGTTCGAGGAGCATTGACGTAGTGATGCCTCGCTTTTTCGCTTCGGCGGCGAGAAGTTTTGAGTTGATCTGTAGATCGAGTTCGCGCTTGCGTGCGTCTATCACCTGCTTTTGCAGATTGCGAACTCGCTCGCCGGTCGCCTTTTCAAGATCGCGCCGAGTAATAGTCACGCCGTTAATGATCGCGAGGACGGACGGTAACACCTGCGGCTCACATGCACAGTCTTCCGCGACTGTCGGCGTTTGCGATTGCACCACCGCCGGCATCCAAACCAGCAACATAATCATCGCCGCTACAACTTTTTTCATGATCGATCTCCTTAGACTGAGGTCAGATTGGACCATGCTGTAGCAAGCGTCGTGCTACGCAGCCGAGAGCGGTAGCGGCGGCGTCAGTGCTCCTCGATTTGCGGAAAAGCGCGCAATGAGTGCGGAGGTTTTCCCTTTTTCTCCATAAAAATCCGACGAACATGTTGATCCAACTCGATGTACGCGAGTTGCAGGGAGATTTGCACCTCCCGTAGCCGCCCAGTTTTATCAACCGACGCGCTCGCCGCCGCGTTAAACCCTTGGACCAGGCATTTGGACGATGAGAGAACCTCAGCAGAAAACTATTCTAGTCGTCGACGACGACACCCATGTGACGGATTC
>Ga0068851_10001000_pt1 | contig 12262 bp, 28 predicted proteins | sample KBSCornC12_FD_66588 | JGI IMG/M metagenome (GOLD analysis project Ga0068851, IMG submission 66588) | Corn rhizosphere microbial communities from Kellogg Biological Station, Michigan, USA - KBS Corn C1-2 | ecosystem: Host-associated > Plants > Roots > Rhizosphere > Soil ...
CGAGTGCCTTACCTGCCTCGTCATTGTCGACGGCCAGGATGACCTGCTTGACCGCAGCCAGCGATGCCTCGTGCCGCCAGAACCAGGCATACCGCGCGCCTTCCTGAAGTTCCTGGTCATCGCTCGTCTGTTTCGGGGCGCCGTTGGGAACGGAGACCACCCGGCGTTTGCCGGCGGTCATGATCGCCAGCGCGTCCCACTCCCCCTCCGTGATGATCAACGGGGTCGACGCGAGAGATTCGTCCAGCAGGCAGTCGTGGTTGAGCAGCGTCAGTGGCGCTCCCGCGTCCATGCGCTGGAACGACTTGTCCGACACGACGCGGTATTTGTGGTTCACCGTCTGGCCGTGCTCGACGTAGGGGACCGCGAGCCAGTTCCGACCTTCGCGAACCACCGTATGAAAACCGAACTTTTCCGCCAGATCCGGATCGATACCCCGATCGTCCAGCCAATCTCTGTGTGGCGTCTTCAGCTCCACGAGAGCCTCCCTTGTGTCCGCAGTGGTGGCAAAAGAAACAAAAACCGTCGGCGTCGATCAGCACCGACATGCAGCGCAGCCGCTTCTTCTTGCGGTTGGGCGAACACTCCGGGCACGTCGCCTGATGCTCCCCGTAGCCGTAGCTGGAGAGGCTGATGCGCAGCGCCGTGAGTTCGTTGGCGACGGTCATGCAATGGGGAGCTCCATCTCGCCGCCGGCGCGAGCTTCGGCCTTGGCCGCGGAGAGGAGTTCCTGATGCTTGCGATTGAGCATCCCCGGCACCTGGTGGAACCAGCTCTTGCGCTTGTCGTCAGGCTGCTTGCCGAGCCATGCGTCGAGCGCCGTCAGCTCCGCGGCCATGTCGGGTATGGCGTGGAAGCGAGAGCGCCAGTTATTGAAGTCGGCTTGATTCAGGCGGATGGTGCGGCCGGCGAAGGCATAATTGGCGCCACCATCTTTCTTTTCATCCTTCCTCCTTCCTCCTTCCTCCTCCATCTGTTTTGTCGCTTCCCCGTCGCGGGTTTTCGCATCGCGTTCGCTATCTGCGAATTTCCCGTTCGCACTGTGCGAACCACGCTTTTCGCGGCAGTTCGCAACCAAGTCGTTGACTGCGAAACGCTCGCGAAAGACGGCTTCGGGTAGGGCGCCCTTGAGCGAATTGCATGGCTTGCAGGCTGCGACGAGGTTTGCCACCGAGTCTTCGCCGCCGAGTGCGAGCGGCTTGCGATGATCGATTTCTAGGGACGTCGCCTTCTTGCGATAGTAGGTGATTTCCTCAGAACAATAGAAGCATAGTCCGCCCTGTTGCTCCCATAGGAGCTTGCCGAGGGCGGTCCCGCGTTCCGGCTTGTCGCCCCCATCTTCAGGCTTTCCGACATATGAAGCGATCTCGTCCGGCAGGGGGTGAACGGCCTGCGGCGATTTTGGCCGTTGCCATTTCATGAAGTTCCGCACGGCGCCGTAGTTTCGCCCATCAGCTGAGAACGATTGGATCAGGCCGATCTGGCCGAGTTCATTCAAGTGATCAGCGATCGCGATGTTGTCCGCCGGGAAGATGCGCATCTTTAGCTTCAGCGGCGCCCACTCGAATACGCCCTGGTCGTCGCACTCGCCCCAGATGCCGATCAACAGCAAGCGGGCTTGCATCGATCCGCAAACGAAACGCTCGTCTGTCCAAAGGCCGGGGTGGACTGATCGTATCCGGCTCATGCGGTCTCCAATTGATAAACCTGCAACAGCAGGTCGTTTCCTCGTCAGTGATCAGGCCGCCCATTCGTGCGGTGGTGATCATTTCCTTGCGGCTTTCTGGTGTGCTGAGGGCGCCGATCATGTCTTGGAATCCCCGCATCGCTGCGGTCCGCGCGACGATGGCCGCGAACAATTCGCCGATTGGCTGGGCGCTCATTCGCCCTCTCCATGCACAATTTCGACATGCCGCTGCATGTTCTCCGGCAGGATCATCAGTTCGCATTGCGCGCAGCGGACCCGGCGCGCGTTCTCGGCGGCCATCTCGACGAGCTTGCCCTTGACGCGTTCGGCAGCGCCGCCGCCGAAGTTAAGGCCGGTGGGGAAGGGAATGCTCATTGCGATTCACCCCGCAAAATCCGCGCTTCCCGCGCCCGCGTATCGGCTTCGCTCAACCGCCCAGCGGGCAGATAGAGACGGTTGGGGTCCATGATCGCGCCGTCGGCGATCGTCTGGAGATCGTCGCGCGACAGGCTGCCGTCATCGGCAGCGAGGGACGCGACAAAGGCGCGGCGTTCGGCGGGCGTCATCGCGACACCCCCAGCGGCGCGCGGAGCACCTCGTTTGCGCGCCACGGAGGAATGATCCCGCGCGTGCCAAGGAAATAGTCCCCGACGCCGATCGCGTCGGCTTCGTCATTGTTCTCGGGCTTGAGCCCCAATTGGCGGCAGCGCGCGATGGTCGCCTCCTTGAGGTCGTCGCGCGCCGATATCCTCTTGCCGGCGGCGCGCGCTCTGGCCTTCACCTCGGCTTTGATCTGCGCGATCTCTCCGCTGCCGACGAAATCGATGCGCCAGGTATCGATGTGGACATCGACGACCCGGCAATCGCGCGAATAACCGAAGCTATGGACGTGAGCCGAAAGACCCAGGCCAAGTTCGATCGACCGCATGTTGGTGAAGCCCTGAAGCTTGCCGGGATTGATCGGCTGCTCCTTGGCGATGAGGTCGAACCCCATCACCTGTTTCAGCGCGTCCAGTTCGCGGTGAAGATTGAGATAGACCTCTCCATCTGTCGTGTATTCGCCGCCAAGCGGCCACGACCCATAACGGGGCTGGTCCCATCCGGTGTGCCAGACAGACCAGCCCGTTCGGGCCTTCGACAAATCGAGGGTGCAGAGCCGCATTGCTGCTATTCGGCCGCGTGCTGCTGATCGTCGGCGAGGTCGGCATCATCCTCGACTGCCGGCGGAATCGGATCGGTCAGCGTCGCCAGACCGCCGCGATCCCGCTTACCGAGCGGCACGACGTTGCCGGGGTCGTTTCCCTGCGCTTGGTCGACCATGTCCGCCTCGAGCGTGACGCCCTTCATCTTGAGACCGCCGTTGAAGCTGCGGAGCCATGCCTGTTGGTCAGCATGCTCCATGCGCGACACGGTCATCGCCTGCCGGTAACCGGCGACATGAACGCGCGCGTCCTTTTTCACCGTTTTCCAGCCTTCGTTGGCGGTCTTCATCGCGCGCTTCTGCTCGGTGTTCGCTGGCGCGATGTCGTTGTCGTAGATGCGATCGGCCAATTCGAAGTCAGGCTTCGGGACCTCGCCGTTGATCGGAGTGTTGCTCTTCTTCGGTCGTGCCATGTCGTCTTCCTTCGGTTGTGGCGCCGGTTCAGGCGCGGGGATGGATTGGGGCTCGGGGGCCGCGACCGGAGCCTCGTCCGGCACCGGAGCCGCGTTGGCGAAAGGTGCCCGGTTCTCAGCCGCCGCCGCGCGCATCTCGTCAGCCTCGATCAGCCGCGCCTCGCCGATGCCGATTCCGGCTTCGACAGCGGCCATCATCATCGAGCGGCCATTGCGGCGAGCACTCCGATACCGACGCAATTGCAGGGAGCCGGGCAATTCCATCAGTGCGCTCCGTTGCTCGCCACGAACCGTTCCAGCGCGGCTGTGACGCGGCGTTTCCGGTCGGCGATGATCATCCCGCGCAGGCGGCGGGGAAGCGCGTCCAGTTCGGCGCGATCGGCGTCATCGAACCGGGCGAGACCCTTGGGCTTCGGGGCCGGTGCGGTGACGGGCTGGCGGCGGGTGAACCACGGCTTCATGCGGCTTGCTCCCTTGCTGCATCACGTTCGAAGGGGTGGCGGCGCGGCATCAGTACGCCTGCGCCTTCTGGTTCTCGTCGCGGATGCGCCCGGCGATCAGCCGGTTTTCGACTTGGCGTCGGGCATGAGCAGCGGTTCCCGGAATCTCGGGCTCGAGCAGTGCTCTGGCCTCAGCCGCCGACAACTTCTGCGATCGAACCAATTGGTAGTAGCTGGCGCGCAGCTCCGGCGGGCACCAAGCCAGCACGGTTTCAGACCGCGACTTTCCGGCGCGAGCCCGCGTCTCGGGCGATAGCGTCCGGGCAACAACGTCGGGCCGTGACAGATGATCGCGATGTTGGCGACGGCCATGTTCGCGGCGGCGCTCCCGCTCCGCTTCTCCCATGTTGGCGACGATCCCGACCAGCCGGTCGCGCAGCTTCGCCTTGACCTCGGGGCGCGCGAAGAATTCGATTTGAGCAGCGCGACGTCGCGCCAGCACTTCGGGGTCGGCGTTCAGCCACGCGTTGAAACAAGACACGCACTTGCCGGATCGGTTCTGTTTTCCCAGCGTCTTTCCGCAACCGCACTGCATCACTCGGCCTCCGCGATGCTCGAAAGCTTGAGCGCGTCGTGAACGATGCGATCGGCGGCCTTCTCGACTTCCGGTGCGTCCTGGTGGGTGATCCGACCTTTTCCGCGTGCGGCGGCTTGGGTGATGATGGCCAGATCAGTCATCATCTCGCCGGCGAGCGCCATGGGTTCCGGCGAGTCCGGTTCGTCCAGAGGTTCGGCGCCGCCATATCCGATCAGCGACAGGACCGCGTTGACGCAGCGCGGGCCAAGCACGACCGCGAGGGAGAGCATCGCGCTGGAGCATGGCTCGCGAGCCTCCGTCTGCTCGTTGTCCATGTAGGTCCGAAGCGCGCGCTTCTCGATTCCGGCGGCGCTTGCCAATGTCGCGACGTCGGCGAACCGCTTTTCGACGAACAGTGCGGTCCTGATCTCGCGGCGCATGACATCTATGACGCGATCGCGTGAGACGATCGAAACCGTGCCGCTGCCGCCTTCCCCCCTGGACATCTATTCGCTTCCGTAATGATTGGAGACACCCGCATCGGCTCCTGGCCACTGGCTGTGCTCGTCCGGCATATCGTCGACGAGATCGCCCGAGCGCGTGAGCCAGACGAACAGCGCGATGAATGTCGCGGCGATGCCTGCGATGAAGCCGAGCCAGAACATCAGCGTTCCTCCGGGAGCGTGGGGTGAGAAAGGTCGTCGCGATGCGTGGCCGCTTCGGAATCCTTGGCCTCGTCGCAGGGCGGAAGGCCGTTCCACTCGTCGTCGCGGCACGAGCATTGCAGTTCGTGGCACTTCGCGCAGGTCGGCAGCTTCCTGAGGTCGGTTGCCATGCTCAGGCGATTGAATGGCGCGCGGTCCATCTATGCCGGCTCCCGGACGCGATGCGGTTTCAGGGCGCGCATCTGCTCGGCGAAACGGCCGTCGGCCTTGGGGAGTCTGCGAAAGCGTATCGCTACACCCGCGCCGACCTCAGTGTGGACGACACGGCAAGCGCAGACCCAGTCCAAGCCGGGTTCGATCTCGAAGATTCTCCCGACGCTTCGGCGTTTCGCCGCCAGCGTGCCATCATGAACAATGAGCGGATCATGCGGGCAGACGATCGGGCCGTCATCGACGCACACGACCACATCGCCGACCTGGAAATCGTCAGCCATCAGCACCACTCCGCCATCGGAACAGCCCGCCAATGCTGACGCGGATCGCCCGACCCGACGTGTTCGATGTGCCCGGTGCGCTCGAGCCGGTTGATCACCGGCTGGGCATCGCGGCCGATCCAGAACGACATGTTCTCGGCGGTGGCGAGGCGCACCTTCTTGAAGAGGTCGAGGACGCGTTGGTCGAGGTCGGTCAGCATCGCAGCGCCTCCGCGATGGCGGCGCCGAAATGAGTAAGCCGGTAGAACCACTTGCCGCCGCGGTGATAGCCGCACGCCTCTATCCAGCCGCGCCGCACGGCGCTGTCGAGCATCCGCGTGATCATCCATTGCGGTCGGGCAAAGTCGCCGGCGGGCAATTCGCTAAACCGATCACGCCACCAACCCGACAGGTTCGCGGCTACGGCAGCAGGGTCGCTTTCCTCGCCGCCCATGACTTTCATCGCGGGGGAGGGGCCGTGGTAGCGGTGAGTGCCGAAGGCTGGCGCGTTCATGCCGCCGCCGCCTGTTCGGCCGCCTTCGGCTCGGGCTTGTATGTCGCCATGAACCGGCGAACCTTCGCCTCCGTCTCTGGCCACACCCGTCGCGGACGCTTTCCACCCGTTCCGCGTAGCTCCGTGATGAAGCGCCAGTCGCCGAGCGCGTCACGCCCGAACGTGCTTTCAGCCATGCCGTGCGTCGCGATGAACGCCTCGATGTCTGCGAGTAGGGGATGATCAGCCATGAGCCGCTTATAACGCGGGACATACCCCGCATGTCAATCGCTTTCGCGGGACGTGCCCCGAAATTGCGGGGCGTATCCCGCAAATGCGATAAGGCGCCCATGTCATCGGTCGATCTCGAAGCACTTTTGGATGCCCTCAGGCAGGAAACCAAGCCCGTTGGGGCGTGGAGTCAGCGGGGGTTGTCGCTGGCCGCCGGCGGGAAAGCGGACCTTGTTCGCGACCTCTTGCGCGGAGAGAATAAGAACCCCGGCCCGGATACAGTCGTGGGCTTGGCGCGTGCGATGAAACGCGACCTGGCTGAATTCATCATAGGCGAGGTGGCGCCAGCCGATCGGGCGAGCGGGTCAAAGATATGGCTGCCGGTGACGACCGCGGTAGCAGCCGGCGTCTGGCTTGAACATGTCGAATGGCCATACGAGGAGCAATACGAGGTCGAGGTCACGAAGGACCCTGACCCGACCGTCGAGCAATTTGTCGTCGAGATGCGCGGCTATTCGATGGATCGCACGATCCAACCGAACTCCGTGCTGGAATGCACAAGGGTCGCCTATGGCCATATCGAGCCGCGCGAAGGCGACCTGGTGATCGTCGAACGTCAGAACCACGACCTGACCGAGATGACGTGCAAACGGCTGGCGCGTGGGGTGAACGGCTGGGAGTTGCGGTGCGAATCGACCAAGCCAGAATTCCAAGAGGTGATCGAGATCGGCGAGCCCGACGTCTATCTGCACGTCGACAATGAGATTCGCGTGATCGGGATTGTAGAGGAGGCGCGGCAGATATTCGGCAGGCGTGGAAAGCGCCCGCGCCGCTGATGCGGGGCACGTCCCGCAAATAATGCTTGACGCGGGATATGTCCCGCATTAATTTGGTCTCCAAGGACGGCGTTGGTCTGCCAGTCCGCGGAGACACGAAGATGGCCACCACGGCCCCGACATTCACCCCGGAAGAGATCGAGCTAACCCGCTGGCTGGCCGATCCGGTCGCCAAGCGCATCCTGCAGCGGTTCGCGGTCAATCCGCCGGTCGCCTATTGGGGCGAGCGCTACACGACTTGGAACAGCGGCACCGAGGCGGTCATCTGCTACCGCGGCGCCGAGGTCGAACAGCTGCTCGATATCCGCGATCGCTACGAGGATGCGGTCATCCGCCATTGCCGGGCGATCGGCGACACCTCGCTTCGGGAACGCTTCCGCGAAACCTCTGACGTGCAGGCCGCCATCCGTGCCGTGCTGATCGCCGCGCCGATGATCTGGTCGAGCAAGGTTCTTGTCCCGGTTGCGGCTGGGCAGCGGGCGAGGGCGGCAGCATGAGCGACACCGATTGGGAAGTCGTGGAGATCGCTCGCAAGCTTTCTCACAACGAGCAGATCGCGCTCCGCCAGTTGCGCGAGGACGGCAAGGGCAATCACGATCCTCGCCTGACCGCTGCCCGCAAGTCGCTGGCGAAGAAGGGTCTTGCCGATAGCCCGATGGCGCTCGGTTTCGGCCGCACCATGATCGCATGCGTCCAGACGCCGACCGAGCTTGGCGTCAAGGTCCAGCGCTACATTGGTGGTGCTGCGTGATGGGTGCGCCGGGAACAACGCCGGGGCCTTGGGCCTGTCAGCCGGTCGAAACCTGCGGCCCCGACTACGGCGTAAGCATTGTTGGGCTTCGGCTCAATGAAAACGGCGCGCCGTTAGAGACGCCGACCAACGGCATCGTCGGGGCGGCACTCCCTCACCCAACCGAGGTCGACAGCGGCGATTACTCGCGGGTCATCGCCAACGCCAACCAGATGAAGGCGTCGCCGGACCTGTACGATGCGCTCGCCGCATCGCTTCGCATCCTGCGCACCTTCCTTGGCCGTGGCACTGCCGGCGGTTCATGCGGCCTGTGCGGCTCGACGTGGCATGGCGACGCCGAAACTCACACCGGTGAATGTCAGATTGCAGTCGCTACGGCCGCCCTCGCCAAAGCGCGCGGTGAAGCATGAACACCGTCACCCCCATCGCAGCCCAGGCACCCGTCACGATCGCCACAACGATCACTGCGTACCTGATCCTCCCGAACCTCAAGGCGCGCCAGATCGACGTCGCCGAACGCCAGATCCACACCGCCGCCGCCGAGGTCGCAGCGTCGGTTCCGCACAAGTCCACCTTCGTGCTGGTCGTCGATGATCCCCGCACCGGCGGAATGCTGACCCATTGGTTCGCGGTCAAGCGCAAGTCGAAGGCGCGCTGGGTCACCGTCGATCACGTCGCCCGCGCGGTGCACGACACCTATCCCGAGCATCTGTTCTCGCTGGCGGTGGAGGCTTTCGAGCCTGCGCAGCCGTGGGGCTGGGCGCCGGGGGCGGATGTTGTCGGGCGGGTTGCTGGCACCATTGAACAGGGAGTTTCGCGATGATTGGCGCCGATGTTTCGCTCGGCAACGAGATATATGCCAAGCGCCAACGTGAACGGTTATCGCTGCGTCAGGCGGGCGAGGCGAGCGGTGTGGCCTTCTCGACGCTCGCCCGTATCGAGAACGGCGCGTCTCCAAGCCTCAAGGTCGATCGGCTGGTACGCGCTTGGTTGTCGGGTGAAACGCCGACACTTCCTGCGCCGCCGATGACGCTCCGCGACTATTTCGCGGCCCAATCGATCAACTCTCTGCTGATCACCGCGACCGGAATCAAGATCGACGCGCGGATCATCGCCGAGGGCGCCTACGGGATTGCCGACGCCATGATCGCCGAGCGCACGAAGGGCGGTGCGGAATGAGCGCGATCGATCCCACACCCGGCCCTTGGCAAATCCACAGCGATTACACGCTGGAAGGCCGCACGATGGTCATCGGCAACGTCGATGGCGAGTATATCGATGGGCAGGCGCACACGACGTTCGATTTCGTCTGCGACACGCTCGGCGATGACGACAGCGGGTCGGCCAGCATCGCGGTCGCCAATGCGAGGGTGATCTGCGCGGTCCCCGATATGATCGCGGCATTGAAGGCGGTCAATCTCGACGCCCGTCCGTCCAATTGGGACGATGACGACGATCCGAAACAGGTAGCAGCTTGGCGCAAGCTGGACGCAGTGCTTGCCGCGATCGGTGGTGCAGCATGACCGACGCGCTCCCCCTCGACAAGGCCCTCGAACGATTCGACGCGGCGGTCCTGACCTGCCCGTTCAGCCGGACCCCGAGCCCGGCGCCGAACGAGCCATGCCCGCAATGCGGTGCCACCCGGCGCGAGGCATGCGCACGGCAGACCAGCGCGGCGTTCGATGTCGTCGCCAGCGCGCGGGCTCTGACCAATCCTATGGGGGAGACGGTGCAGTGACCAAGGGTGAACGCATCGGCGCATGGCTGTTCTTCGCCTATGTTGCCATCGCCATCTTCACGTTCGGTTTCGCGGCTGCGCACCATCCGGTCTGCGTGGCGCCGTCTGACCGACTCTACCTTTGCGACGCCGATTCACCGACGGCCTCCGGCTTGGCTGCCGCCGCTTTGTGGCCGCTCTACTGGTCGTGGGAGGTGTGGTCGTGAACCCCGCGCTCTACCTCGCTGGCGTCGTCGCGATCGTCGGCGTCCTTGGCCTGTCGCTGTACGCGATCGGATCGACCGTGATCCCGGCGGTTCCGAAGATCCGGCGGGCGTTGCAGGGGCGGGGAGGGCTCGATGGTTGACCTCAACGAACTCGCCGACCGCGTGGAGCGGTTGACCGGTCCGGATCGGGACGTAGACGCGCTGATCAAGCAGGCGCTTTGCATCGGCAAGGATTGGTCGCGGGCAACACCGGAAGCGTCCCGCGTCTGGTCGTTGCACTACACCGATAGCATCGATGCCGCGGCGGCGTTGAGGCCGGACGGCGCGCAATACGGCTGTGGGTCGCGAGATGATACCGGGCGCGCATGGGCTTGGTGCAGCGGCCCGCACTCCGATTATTTTGGCGCGGGGACGCAGTTGGCCAATGCAGCCAATCCCGCCATTGCCCTGACCGCAGCGGCCCTTCGCGCGAGAGCGGTGGCATGACCCGCGCCCGTCGAGACTATTCCGCGCCGGTCGTGCCGGTCGACCCCCGCAGCGCATCAGTCGACGCTGAGACGCCAGTCGCAGGCTTCTACCGCATGCGGCTGCGCGGCGGTGGCGTGTTGGTCGGCATCCAGATTCTCTACGGGCCGCCGCTCGATCCCGTGACGGGCGAGGAACTCGACCGCTCGTATAGGTGGCAGGCGCGCGCCAATGGCAAGCGGATCGACCTCGACCGTGTTTGGCCAGCCTGCGCCCGCGAGCCGGTGACTGCCCAGGAATACGCCTACCTGACCTCACTGCAGGGTTGGGCCGAAGAGAACGCCCCCGACAGCGCCATCGCCGACCCACACCGCAAGATCGACCTGCTCGATCTCCACACCCCCGTTCCGTTTTGATCGAAAGGAGCCATCCGATGGCCACGAACCCGAAGCCCGTATTCGAAGACATCGCACCGTGGCCGGAGACGGCGGGCGCCAATCCGCGTGCGACGATCGGCCATAACGAGCCGCCCTTGGAAGAGCGGATTCCGGCCGAGTTCCTCGAAGCCCTGCTCGGCGAGCGCGCCGACTTCATGGTCAAGCTCGACGACCTGCTCGGCAAGGTCGATCCCGACCCGGAGAAGGCGAGCGATCTCGGTTCCGTCCATCGCGCGAAGTGCGACAGCGAGGACAATCTCGGCAAGTGCGGGTCGCTGGTGAAGACGCTGCGCGCGGCCGAGCAGCTGGTCGAGGGCGTCCACGTCCGGATCAAGAAGCCGTACCTCGATGCCGGGCGCGCGGTCGACGCCGAGAAGAACGCGTACCTGGCGCGCATCGCGGCGGGCAAGCGGCGCGTCCAACAGATGATGGACGACTATGCCAACGATCAGCTGAAGAAGCGGCGCGAGCAAGAGGCGAAGGACGCCGAAGATGCCGCGAAGCTCGCCGTGCTGGCGCGCGAGAACAATCTGGAAGCCGCGCTGCTGCCGGCTCCCGCCCCCGCCGCGCGCCTGGAGCCGGTTCGCTCGGACTTTGGCGCGACGGTATCGTTCGGCACCGAGCACGTCAGCACCGTCACCGACTATTCGAAGGCGTTCAAGCGCGTGAAGGACAACGCGAAGGTCCGTGAAGCGATCGACGCCGCGATCCAGAAGCTGGTGAAGGACGCCAAGGGGAAGATTGAGATCCCCGGCGTCGAGATCGCCGAGCGCGCGCGGACGAGTGCGCGGTGAGAGCGCTGATTGACATCGCCGGCCGCCGGTTTGGCGCATGGATCGCATTGTCCCATTGCGGCCGAGGTGAATGGCTGTGCCGGTGCGACTGTGGAACCGAAGAGGTCCTGCGGAGCGGACACCTGAGGGGTGGCAGGACGTCAGGCTGCGCGCAATGTCGCGCAGCAGCGGCTAACCCTGCGGCAAGATTTGCTAGCTTCTATACGATCGCTCCCTCGGGTTGCTGGGAATGGATTGGAAGTCTGTTCGAAGGATCGGGCTATGGCCGCTTCTCGCCAGGCGTAGGTAGTCGGGGCAAGTATAGCGGCTACGCACATCGATTTTCCTATCAGCTTCACATCGGCCCGATAGCGGACCGACTGCAGGTACTTCACCGCTGCGACAACCGCAGGTGCGTCAATCCAGCGCATCTCTTTCTGGGCACCCAGGAAGACAACATGCGTGACATGTTCGCGAAAGGCCGAAACCGAGCACATGGCAGGGTCAATCTGACCCCTGCAGAGGTTAAGGCAATCCGGGCCGTTCGACTGACCGGCGCATACGGCGAGGTCGGACGCACCGCCCGCAGCTTCGGGATCACAGACGCCCATTTCCGCAGCATTCGGCGCGGAGACGTTTGGAAAAGCATCAGCACGGAGACAGTCAATGCCTAAGCAGTTCGTGGCCGTTAAATTTAGGCCAGAAGATACCCGCCAATACACCTATGCGTGGGACGGCGAGCCTCTCCATGACGGCGATGTCGTCCGCGTCCAGGACCGCTCCGGCGAGGGCTGGAAGAAGGTGTTCGTGGTCAGCACGACAGACGAAGCGCCGCCCTTCGATTGCAAGCCGATCCTTGGACGGCACGTCGAGGAA
>Ga0068851_10001008_pt1 | contig 12219 bp, 10 predicted proteins | sample KBSCornC12_FD_66588 | JGI IMG/M metagenome (GOLD analysis project Ga0068851, IMG submission 66588) | Corn rhizosphere microbial communities from Kellogg Biological Station, Michigan, USA - KBS Corn C1-2 | ecosystem: Host-associated > Plants > Roots > Rhizosphere > Soil ...
ATTGTCGGCTATCTCGGAAATAAGATCAAGGATTATGTAGAGGATAAATATCCGCACCTCAAATCCAGTTTTGTATTTCAAACCGAACGACATGGTATCGGCCACGCCATTCTGCAAACCCGGGAAATCGTGGGCACGGATGAAATTTTCATCGTACTGGGTGACACCATCTGCGAATTTGAAATCAAACCGATCCTGGCCTATGAGGGCTCAACGCTCGGTGTAAAGAGGGTGGATGATCCCCGCGATTTCGGTGTGGCGGAAATGGAAGATAACGGCCTGATCAGCCGCGTTGTGGAAAAACCACAGATTCCGAAGTCGAATATGGCCCTGGTGGGCATTTATAAGATCCGCGAAACGGAGTCTCTCTTCATCTGCCTTGAAAACAATATCCGCAACCAGCTTACAAGTTATGGAGAGTATAACCTGACGGATGCAATTGAATGCATGATCCGCAATGGCGTAAAATTCGGATCCTTTAAAGTGCAGAACTGGTTCGACTGTGGCAAGAAAGAAACCCTGCTTGAATCCAACGCGAAACTGCTGAAAAAATTCGGAAGCAATATTGCGCCGGACCATCATCTGGAAAACACCATTATCATTCATCCCGTTAATATCGCCTCAGGATGCACGATCAAGAATTCCATCATCGGTCCTAATGTGGCGATCGGCGAAAAGACCCTCGTCAACTATTCCATCCTTAAGGACTCCATCATCGGTTCCTTTGCCAACCTATACGATATTGTACTTTCCCATTCGCTCATCGGCAGCGATACAGAAGTAAAAGGCGAAAGCCGCAGTCTGAATATCGGCGACAATACCGAAATCGACCTTGGCAAAAGCTAGAACAATAAATTCAGTGTTTATTTCATCCCCAGTATGCGGAGCAGTGGATATTCCGAATCATCGGGCTGCAATTCAGAGCCGCCATCCGGAAGAACTTCCACATTGACCTTAACGGTTTTCTTTTCCTGGATTTCGATGACTTCCTGGTATTTGTATTTCTGATAACCCTTCTTTTCGAACCGAAGGTGCACGTGACAGGCGGGCAGTTCTTTAAAATAATAATATCCCTCGTCATCAGTTACCACTTCTTTGGAAGCAGGGTCGCCGGTAACGCTGGCAGAAACGGTTACTCCGGATACCGGTTTTTTAGTTACCGCATCCAGTACCTGGCCCTTGATAAGACAGGGTTCTGTTTTCCCGTCACTGGCATAAAGCCCGCAGGAAATCAGGCAGGTGAACACGAAAAATGCGAGGTAGAATGTGATTTTCATGCTATTCCGGGTTACAAGGTAATGGATCACTCCAGGTTTTCCTAAATTCCGACCATAAATTTTCTATAATGGAACCCGCCGGCAGGATCTCTGATACCAGTGTACCGGATTGTCCTGCTTCCAGTTCGCCTTCCTCCAGATCTCCTTCGAACATGCCCCTTTTTGCCCTCCCCCTTCCTAGTAGACGCAGGAGTTCCTCTTTTGTTGCACCGGACTGTTCGGCTTCTTCCACTTTTTTATAGAATCCGTTCCTGATCAGTCTTACAGGCATCAGCGGTTTCAGGGCCAGCATGGTATCACCCTCTCCGGATTCAAGTACCCTTTTTTTAAAATCGGGGTGGGAACTGGATTCTTCGCTCAGCAGGAACCGGGTTCCAATTTGTACACCACACGCACCGAGTGCCATGGCAGCAAACATCTGACGGCCCGTAGCGATCCCGCCGGCGGCCAGGACAGGAATCTTTACCGCGCTAACAACGGCGGGTATCAGTACCATCGAGGTGGTTTCCTCTCTGCCATTGTGACCTCCCGCTTCAAAACCTTCAGCAACCACCGCATCACAGCCGGCCTGCTCAGCCTTGCGGGCAAAACGGGAACTGCTGATTACATGGACAACCCGGATACCCTGCTTTTTTAAGACGCCGGTCCATTTGTCCGGGTTACCGGCCGATGTAAAAACGATCGGGATTTTTTCAGCGATGACGATATCGATATGCTTATCAATGTCAGGATACAGAAGTGGAATATTAACGCCGAATGGACGGGACGTGGCAGCCCGGCACTTTCGAATATGTTCTCTTAACACATCAGGATACATACTACCGCTTCCTATCAGACCGAGTCCGCCGGCGTTGCTCACTGCCGAAGCCAGGCGCCACCCGCTGTTCCATACCATCCCGGCCTGAATTATGGGATATTGTATGTCAAACAGACGGGTGATTGAATTGGAAAAAGTCATAACTAAAGGTAAGTCCGGGGTATAGTTAGTTTTTTTTAATTCTTTACAAAAAGCTATATTTACTACAGTACATATAAGTCACGGCATGCGCAAACCTTTGCTGCTTATTCTAAGTGCGGGTTGTTTGATTTCCTGCCACAAAGACAATGCTGTCCCCGCCAATAACTGGACCTGGTTTGGAACTCAGAACAAAGCCGTCTATAACTATGTCCTGATCAATGCCAATCAGGTATTGACCAATACCGAGTCAGATGAACTGCACGTGGGGGTAAGTGCTGCGTTTATAGACAGCAACAACAACCAGATTACTGTTGTACGGGCTTTGACAGTAAATAACCAGGTGATCATGCCCGGAAGTGATTCCACGTATAACTTCAGTTATGGTTCCGACCAGTCAGCCAACGCGCTCCAGCTTTTCGGGAGCCAGGTAAATGTCACTATCCGTGGCGCGGACGAAACAGATACAGTGAGCAGTTCAATCTACCTGCCCAAACAACTTTCTTCAAGCACTACGTATCAGGATAATATTTCCCGGAAAAATGGCATGGATCTGAAATGGGCCCCGGATCCTTACAATGCCTGGGGTAATGTGCAGGTCCAGCTTTTTTACTTTGCACAGTTGAGCAGAAAATCAGATTCATCGCTGCCGCAAAAGATCAATACGGTAAACCTCACCGTTCCCGACAACGGCAGTTATCATTTATCTTCAGCGGACCTGGGTTCTTTCCCCGTAAAAGCGTTCATCGGTATTACCATCGCGCGGGGCACACAGAAAGATGCGATCCTTCCTTATTCCCGAAAAAGGATTTATTATTTTACCAGCGCATCGGTAAGTACACCACCTGTAAGGATTTCCCCCTGATCACCGGGGTCTGAATGCCCATTTAAGCATGTTTTTCCAGCTTGGTTTTTTCCCATAAAGCAGAATGCCCGTGCGGTATATTCTTCCCGCCATCCAGACCGTAAACAGGAATCCTCCTGCAAGTGTAACGATGCTTAATGCGAGTTGCCAGTAAGGAACCGTCGTGGGCACGCCGTAAGGAATTCTGGCCATCATTACAATGGGAGAACTGAAGGGAATCATGCTTGTCCACACCGCGAGCGAACCGCCCGGATCCTGCACTACAATCGACATGATGATAAAGGAAAAGATAATCGGCATGCTGATGGGCAGGAGGAGTGACTGGGCTTCCTGCGGATCTTCATTGACCACCGATCCCACTGCTGCGAACAGCGCGGAATAAAAAAGATATCCGCCGAAAAAATAAAAAATAAACGCGCCGATGATCAGGAACCAGTTGGTATTGGTGACGGATTGTTTTATGGCAAATATCTGTTGTGCCGCTTCGCTGGTTTGTGCAACCTGGGCAGAGCCCATGGCATTGGCTTTTTGGATATTACCAACTTCCTGCAGGAGATCGTGCGGGATCAGTCCATAGGCGATCATGGTAAGAATGATGATCAGCCCGATCCAGAGTACGAACTGGGTCAGGCCAACCGCGCCGATGCCAATGATTTTTCCGAGCATCAGTGGAAAGGGCTTTACCGAACTGATGATCACTTCCGCCACGCGGCTGGTTTTTTCTTCCATTACGCCACGCATCACGGCGGCGCCATAAATGAATGTAAGGAGATAAATAAGGAAGCCGCAGACATATCCGATGCCATAGGCGAAACCCTGGCTGGAAGCCCTGGAATTTTTTCCTTCATCGGAATAGGTTTGCAATTCGGCAATGTCGGCGGCCGCACGGATAGAGTCCAGCCTTGCTCTTGTGATGCTGGTACGGGAATAAATAAGGTGATCCGTAATGGCGGTGGAAATCCTCTTTTCCAGGTCTGAAATGTTAGAGAGTCCGAGTTGTTTTTTGTATTTAAGCCTGTAGATTGTTTTCTGTCCTTCGCTTAGTTGCGGAATGATCAGCACGGCACTGCAATTCTTTTGGGAATAGTTCAGGGTATCAATACCCGGCGAAAAGTCGAAATACAAAGAGGAATCACTTTTCAGGTAGTCTTTGAAATAACCGTTCTGATCTATTACAGCAATATGGTGATTGGTTTTTCCCTTGATGGCCAGGAAGACCGTCCCGGCGATAAGTACTACAATAAGCAGGGGGAGCAGAAAAGTGGAAATTAAAAATGTTTTGTTCCTGATGCGGGTCATATATTCCCGCCGAATGATCAATCCGATTTTTTTCATATTCTAAGCGTTGGTGGGTTGAAACTGGCGTGAAAGGGAGGTTCCTTCCACCAGCTTGATGAAAATTTCATTGAGAGAGGGAAGAAGTTCAGAAAAGGACTGGACGGCGGACTGCTGGTCGATGAAGTACCGCAGTACGTCGTTGGGACGGTGACCATTATTAATACGGATGGTCAGCGTGTCTTCATTGCGTTGCAAAACTTCCATAAGAGCGGAGGGGAGCTGCGCGGGCAAGGGACTGGCCGTAATGCGGAAAAGATTTTCCTTGAAATCCTGCTTGACTTTATTCACGCTTCCGTCTAGTATTTTCTGGCCTTTATTGACCAGTATGATCTGGCTGCAGATTTCTTCCACCTGCTCCATACGATGGGTGCTGAACACTATGGAGGCACCACCGGAAGCAAGTCTGAAAATTTCATCCTTTATAAGATTGGCATTTACCGGATCCAGTCCGCTGAATGGTTCGTCCAGGATGATGAGCTCCGGACGATGAAGTACCGTGGTCACGAACTGCAGCTTCTGCGCCATACCCTTACTCAGGTCTTCTATCTTTTTGTTCCACCACGACTGCATTTCAAAACGGGCGAACCATAGTTTGGTCTGTTCCAGGGCATCGGCTGCACTGAGGCCTTTAAGCCTGGCCAGATAGAGCGCCTGTTCACCGATCTTCATTTTCTTGTAAAGTCCTCTTTCTTCCGGCATGTATCCGATATGTTGGGCATCAGCTTCCGGATCAAAAGGTTTACCCTTAAAGGAGATGGATCCTTCATCGGGATAAAAGATCCCCGTGATCATACGGATCAGCGTTGTCTTCCCTGCACCGTTGGGACCCAGGAGACCAAAGATGGAACCTCTTTCCACCCTGAAACTGATGTCATCCACGGCTTTCTGCGTGGTAAAATATTTTTTCAGATGATTCACTTCAAGCATCGGCATGAACTATCGATTTGGATGAGAAAATTTCTGCGATTTTACCGGCGACCCGCTCTCCGTCCATGGCGGCACTCATGATACCTCCCGCATAGCCGGCGCCTTCTCCGCAGGGAAAAAGATTTTTCAGCTGCGGGTGGGCAAGGGTTTCTTCCTGACGTGGTATTCTCACAGGGGATGAAGTTCTGGATTCTGTCGCTACGAGCACCGCCTCCTGTGTAAAATATCCCTTTAATTTCTTACCGAATGCCGGAAAGGCCTTTTGCAGGCTCTTGGAAATCGCGCGGGGAAAAACTTCGGCTATGGAAGATGAGTGGATTCCCGGCGTATAAGAGCAATCAGGCAGCGAAGCAGACAATACGCCATTTGAAAAATCCGCCATGCGTTGCGCCGGGGCACGGAATTTTCCGCCGCCCATTACAAAAGCTTTTTTTTCTATGGAAGACTGGAAATTCATGGCAGCCAGCGGACCGGCTTTTTGAAATTCCTTCCAGTCTCCTTCATCAATATTCACCACGATACCTGAATTGGCGTAGGGATTGTTTCTTTTTGAAGGAGACCATCCGTTCACCACAACTTCACCGTCAGCGGTGGCTGCGGGCGCGATAATACCTCCGGGACACATACAAAAAGAAAATACAGAACGTGATCCCTCCGTATGTACAAGCTGGTAAGCAGCGGGAGGCAATCCATCGGGACGCAGTCCCTGTTCCCGCATACAGCGGTACTGGATGGAGTTGATAAGATCCTGCGGATGTTCCACACGTACACCCAACGCAAAAGGTTTACACTCGATCCTTCGATTCTTGCGGTGCATCAGTTCAAAAATATCACGTGCTGAATGGCCGGTAGCCAGGATTACCGCATTGACCGGTACGCAGTCTCCGTCCGAGGTGGAGATTTCTGAAATCCGGCCGTCCTGTTCCTGCCAGTCCGTAAGCTTCTTATTAAAAAGAATTTCTCCGCCGCAGTCTCTTATATAATCACGCATAGCGCTTATGATACCCGGCAGTTTATTCGTGCCAATGTGGGGATGCGCTTCGTACAGTATATTTTCTTCCGCCCCGAATCGCACAAAAAGACCGAGCAGATGTTCCACGTTTCCTCTTTTGTGGCTTCGAGTATACAGTTTGCCATCGCTATACGTTCCCGCACCTCCTTCGCCGAAGCAATAGTTACTTTCAGGATTGATGATACCCTGCTTCGTAAGAATTGCCAGGTCTCTTCTTCGCGCCCTTACATCCCTGCCTCTCTCCAGAATAACCGGACGGATACCCTGGCGGATCAGCTTCAGGGCGGCAAAGAGTCCGGCCGGACCTGCACCTATAATATGTACGGTGAGCGGGGCATCCGAGAGATCAGTGACAGGCTGATTGGTAAGCGGAAGCGGAGCAGGTTCTTCATCAATAAAAAGATTTGCCGTCAACAACACGTAGGGTTGCTTCGAGCGGGCGTCAAGCGATTTTTTCAGGAGCCGGAATCCTTTCACCCGCGACGCGGGCAGGCCCGCTTCAAGTTCCAGAAGTGATTTAATTTTCTGTTCGTCAGAAGCTTCACCGGGAGATAATTTTATCTGAATTTTTTTTTGCATCCGGAAGCACGCTGACTGGGAATACTAAAAAGTTGTGGAGAGTAAAACTACCCCATCTTATGATCAAAAAAGAATTTATCTGTCCAATTTTTGATCAGGTAGTTTGGTTGAACTGGCTGGAATACCGCGTCTTAATCTATGATAAAATTTCTCTCTTGCAAAAGAGAAAATTTTTTTTTTAAAAAATTTTTTGTTTGCATAGAATGGTATCAAAATAGCTGTATCTTCAACGGAGTCACTACAACTTCATCATATGGAGAATTATTCCAACCAAAAAAGATCAGCCATCCGTCTCTCCATATCGATTCTCTCAAAACCCGCGTCCCTGCCCGTTTTTGTTGATCCTTCTCTTTATGTGACCCATGGGATGATGCCGGATCACCGTACTGCACGATGGTGTAAAGACAGTCGAAGCACGGGATAGCCGGACAGGTAAATTTTTTATCAGGCAAAGGATTCATTTTTAACTCGTGAGGAAATTTTTTTTATGTCTTGCCATGCTCTGTTCAGCTCCCTGAAATTACCGGTGAATAAAAAATTTTTTATTCCCGAATTAATATTGATATTCGTCCCCCTGCAAAAAAATCCATCCTCGAAAATCCTTCGAAAAACTGAACTTAAAACCCATTCATAACCAGCCTAAACTGCTTTTCCCATAATGCCGAAAACCTTTGAAAAAGTCTGGGCCAATTGTCTTGAGATCATAAAAGATATCGTTGAATGGCAGCATTATAAAACCTGGTTCGAACCGATAAGACCAGTGGAGTTAAAAGGCAATGTGTTGGTGATTCAGGTTCCCAGTCAGTTTTTTTACGAATATCTTGAAGAGCATTATGTGAATTTGCTGGCTAAAACTTTGCGCAGAATACTGGGCAAGGAAGCCAGACTGGAGTACAGGATTATGGTGGACAGTGGCAATCAGCAAAACAAACCATTGACCATGGATGTTCCCGCACACAACTTTAAGACGATCTCCAATAATGAAATGGATTTTCCCCTGATCATTAACAATCCGGTGAAAAATCCTTTTGTGATCCCCGGTCTGAAAAAGATGCAGATCGATTCGCAGCTTAATCCGGTTTATACCTTTGATGTTTTTATTGAAGGCGACTGTAACCGGGTGGCCCGCCGGGCCGGTAAGACGGTTGCTGAAAAGCCGGGCGCAAATTCTTTCAATCCCCTGGTGATTTATGGAGGTGTTGGACTGGGTAAAACCCATCTGGCCCAGGCGATCGGCAACGAAGTGAGGCGTACGCATCATAATAAAGTCGTTCTTTATGTGAGTTCGGAAAAATTCATCAATCAGTTCATTGACCACAGCCGGAACAATGCCATTAATGACTTTATTCATTTCTACCAGATGGTTGATGTTCTTATTATCGACGACGTACAGTTCTTCAACCGGGCTGAAAAATCGCAGGATGCTTTCTTTGCCATCTTCAATCATTTGCACCAGTCGGGCAAGCAGCTGATCCTTACATCAGACAAACCACCCAAAGACCTCGAAGGTGTGCAGGAAAGACTGCTGAGCAGATTCCGTTGGGGTCTGAGCGCTGACCTCCAGGTGCCCGATTATGAGACAAGGATCGAAATCCTTGAAAGGAAGATGAAAAATGACGGCCTGGAAATGCCTAAAGAAGTTGTAAAATATCTGGCCTACAATATCAACAGCAATGTACGGGAGCTGGAAGGGGCCCTGATATCCCTTCTGGCACAATCTTCGCTGAACAAGAGGGAAATTGATTTGGAATTGTCGAAGAAAGTACTGAGAAATTTTGTCAAAACAAGCAGCAAGGAAATAACGATCGAGACCATTCAGCGTATGGTTTGTGAATATTTCGACCTTCCTTACGATAAACTTTTGCAGAAAACGCGAAAGAGAGAGATTGTCCAGGCACGACAGATCACGATGTACCTGGCCAAGGCCTTTACCAAAAATTCCCTGAAGACCATTGGAGAACATTTTGGCGGAAGAGACCATACAACGGTTATCCATTCCTGCCAGACAGTGAAAGATCTGATGGATACCGACAGCCTTTTTCGCGAAAACGTTACGGAGCTCCAGCAGAAAGTGCAGCTCGCAGCGATGTAAATTATCAGTCAGGTGCCGGCCACATAATATCGAAGCCCGTCTCAAATACAGGAGACGGGTTTTTTATTGCTTGAACAGACAGAATTCCCAATGCCGGATCTTGCTGACTTTTTAGCCTAATGAAAAATATAATTCAGGAGCACATGTACCTGGGGCCTGAACAGGCTGTATACCAGAATAGCCAGGACATAACCTGAAATAAAAGAACTGGCTAAAAGTTTTGTGGATGGAAAAGTGGAGGAAGGCAGGATGCCCTGCAGCATTTTCTTCATAGGTCGGATTTTACGGATTACTTAAAAACAGAGAATAACGATTTTTATTGCCCTCGAGCGCAACACCGGACTGCACTTTTATGGGAATTAATCTTTATTTTTGCCTCCCTTCGAAAGAAGGAGTTGGAGAGGTGCCTGAGTGGCCGAAAGGGCCGGTTTGCTAAACCGTTGTACGAGCTTAAACTTGTACCGAGGGTTCGAATCCCTCCCTCTCCGCAAACTCTTTACAATGCCCGGTTTATCGGGCATTGTCGTTTTGAAACGCTGCCCGGCATGATTAAACCGGGGCACTTCTTCCACTCTTTTATAACATTGTGGCCATACAATAATTTCACGCGGAAAAATATAGTAAAAACCCGCTTCCATTCGTTTCCAGTTTGATATTAATTTGAGAAAGAACATTCATGTGCCGGTTTCTGAACTAACTAGGTAAAGTTCAAGGAGTTGTTCGAAGCAGAAAAGAGGAAATTGATATTACGCAAGGAATTGAAATAGTGCGTTTACGGAGGCCCGGATTTTACCTTTTGGCTTGGTTTTTGAAACCTGTGCGGCAGAGTAGCTTTTATTAATCTCCAATATCCGTGAGCTATGAACGAAAAGCCAATAGCGCTTGCATTCGTTTGCAAGCCAACTAACAGGTTAGGTGCGTTTTTGTATCCTGCGATCCTTACAGCTATTATAGTCCTGGGGAACCTGTTTCCTTCTCAGGTGTTCGCGAAAATAAATTACACTTTTTACTTTCCTCATTTTTTGAATTCCGGTTTTAATGTTGGTACTCCGGCTCTCGGTAAACCCGGCAATAATTTTCATTTGAAACCGGCAACAGAGAATCGCCTGGCCGAAAAAAAACTTTCCGCATCTATAAAAAGAGCAAGGAAAATTCCGGAAGGAGATGCAGCCGGTACAGCCTCTGTAACTGCAAACGCCGGGACCGATCAGAACCTGCCTGCCGGGACTACACAGGTAACTCTTAATGGAAGCGTATCAGGGTCAGGTGGCTCAAATGCTGTAAACCTTGTCGTAATTCAGGGGGAAAGCAATGCCGCAGGACTTGCATATAACAGCCAGGCAAGCACCGCTGAACTGGCACCCAGAACCAATGTTAAAATAATAAATAACAACACCCTTCAGTTCGAAACCCTGCAGCTCGGAGTAAATAATAATATTCTGGAAAATGTAGTTGATCAGTCAACTCATGGCCTTGAAAACGGACTGGCAAACGCTGTTGATGCAGGACAGCTGACAAAGCCAACATATCTTGTGAAGGCAGGCGGTTCCGGATCCTGGATCAGCGAATGGTTGTCGAATGGTACTTCACGCAATCCGGGTCAATACGGATGGTCACAACTGGTAGCCCGAATGGATGCTGCTGTCAATTATCTGAAATCAAAAGGAATACCTTATACCATTACCGTATGGCAATCCATCGGTATCAATGACTATAATGCAGGGACGACCAATGCGACCTATCAAAGCCGCATGATACAATTCCGTACTGATTTCAGAAATCGCTACGGGCAGAATATTCCTTTTCTTACAACACATTTTTTTTCTGGTCATCCCTATAATCCTGTAATCGATGCCATTGCCGCTTCTGATCCTCTGGGTATCTGCTCGGCCATTGATGTTTCAGGGACAACTTACCGCGACCCCAACGTACACTGGGATTACAATGGATTTAAAGTAATTGCTTCCAGAATGGTGGCTTTGATGGTGCCTGCTTCAGGCACTTCGCCCGTAACCACAAACTGGACTAAAATTTCCGGGCCTGCCGGTGGCAATATCAGTTCACCTGCAAACCTCAGTACCAATATCACCGCTTTGCAGGCAGGAACATATACTTTCCGGTTAACCGCATCCGTGAGTGGAAGCCCGGTTGCCACCGATGATGTAATCATTAACGTGGCTGCACCTGCTGCCAATAAACCACCTGTAGCCAATGCGGGTGCAGATATTTCGATTACCCTGCCCACCAATACAGCCAGCCTGACGGGTACGGCATCATCCGATCCGGACGGCACAATAAGTTCTTATGCATGGACCCAGGTATCGGGACCCAATACATCGACCCTGGCTTCACCTGCAGGCTCTGCGACGGGTATATCCGGCCTGGTACAGGGTGTCTATGTATTCCAACTGAAGGTAACCGACAACGGCGGGCTCAACGACCTGGATTCTGTTTCCGTTATCGTGAATCCGGCACCGGCTCCTCCTCCGCCTGCCAATAAACCACCTGTAGCCAGTGCGGGGACAGCACAATCTATTACACTGCCGACCAGTTCAGTGATACTGGATGGATCCGGTTCAACTGATCCTGACGGGACTATAAAAACATATAGCTGGGTAACCTTGTCAGGACCAGGGTCTGTTACCATTTTGAATTCGAATACTGCGAAACCTACCGCAAGCGGTCTGCAGACGGGTATTTATACATTTGAGCTCACCGTTACAGACAATCTGGGAGCAACGGCAAAAGCCCAGGTAACGGTAACTGTTTATCCGAAGCCGGTTGTACCTAACCAGGCTCCGGTTGCCAACGCAGGCAGTGCGATCACTATCAGTCTGCCGCAGAACAGTACCACATTGAGCGGAGCCAGTTCCTTTGACGCAGACGGAACGATTGCATCATTTGCATGGACACAGGTTTCGGGACCTTCCAGTTCTGTCATGACAGGCACCAATACGGGCACTGCAACCGTATCGGGCTTAATTACCGGAGTTTACACATTCCAGCTTACCGTGACCGATAATAATAATGCTACAGATAATGACCAGGTTGTGGTAACTGTGAATCCGGCACCTGTCAAAGTGAATATTCCGCCGACTGCCGACGCGGGACCCAATGATACACTTATCCTGCCGTCCAGCACGTTTACATTGAATGCAGGCCGTTCAACGGATC
>Ga0068851_10001012_pt1 | contig 12191 bp, 13 predicted proteins | sample KBSCornC12_FD_66588 | JGI IMG/M metagenome (GOLD analysis project Ga0068851, IMG submission 66588) | Corn rhizosphere microbial communities from Kellogg Biological Station, Michigan, USA - KBS Corn C1-2 | ecosystem: Host-associated > Plants > Roots > Rhizosphere > Soil ...
TCCCGCTCCTCGATCGACTGCAGCGCGTCGGCGGTAGCGCCGGCCTTGACCCGCGTCGCGGCGTGAAGCGTGTCCATCAACCCGCGCAGCAATTGGGTCGGATCCATGCCGAGCTCGTGCGCCTGGTCGAGCTCGCCGAGCGCGCTGGCGGCGTCGCCGGCAAGCACCAGGTCGAGCAATCGGCGGATGCGCCCGCGGTCGGCAAGGCCGAGCATGTCGCGGACCTGTCCCGCCGTGACTTCGCCCGCGCCATGCGCGATCGCCTGGTCGAGGATCGACAGACCATCGCGCGCCGAACCTTCAGCGGCACGGGCGATCATGCCGATAGCTTCGGGTTCGACCTCAACACCTTCCGCCTTGGACACTTCGGTGAAGTGGGCCGCGAGCTTCTCCGCCGGGATTCTTCGCAGGTCGAAGCGCTGGCAGCGCGACAGCACGGTAACGGGGACCTTGTTCACTTCCGTAGTCGCGAGGAAGAATTTCACATGCTCAGGCGGTTCCTCAAGAGTCTTCAACAAGCCGTTGAAAGCCTGCTTTGAAAGCATGTGAACTTCGTCGATGATGTAGATTTTGTAGCGGGCGCTGACCGGCGTGTAGCGGACGGCGTCCGTGATCTCCCGGATATCGTCGATGCCGGTGTGTGAGGCGGCGTCCATCTCGATCACGTCGATGTGCCGACCCTCGGAAATGGCGCGGCACGGCTCGCATATGTTGCACGGGGTGATCGTCGGCCCGCCCTGCCCGTCCGGTCCGATGCAATTGAGCGCCTTGGCGATCAGCCGTGCGGTCGATGTCTTGCCGACCCCGCGCACCCCCGTCAGCAGGAAGGCATGGGCGATGCGGTCGCGAGCGATCGCGTTGGCCAGCGTCTGCACCATCGCGTCCTGGCCGATCAGCTCCGCGAACGTCTGGGGACGATATTTGCGGGCGAGCACGCGATAAGGGGACGCCGCGCCAGGCGCCAGCTGCTCGGGGAGGTGGAGCCCCAGGCCCGGCTCCTCGGCCGGATCGGTCGCGGGTGTGGGGGAATCGTCCATTGCCGCTTATCTAGAAACGGCAGGGCTAGTTGTCGAAGCCTGATCGACCAGACTTATCCCGACCTCGTGACCCCATCGCGAGCTTTCCCCAAGATCGAAATCCGAGAAAAGCTGGACGCCGATCATAATCGCAAAAAGCGCGATATCGACGCGCCGCGAACGGGTGAACAGCAGCGCCGCCATCGGAATGAAATAGGGCAATTGGTAAAACCAGAACCAATAATCGTCCAAGGCGGGGACCGCGCGCGTCAGTTGCCATGCCATGGTCGCGCCTTCGACGAGAAGGACGCCACCGATCACCAATCGTTTGCGCGCCCAATAATGCTCGTCGAGGCTCTTCCAGCTGCCTTCGCTGCGCGGGAAGATCATCGAAGCCGACAAATAATAGGTCATCGCCACGGACAGCGCGATGAAAACGGTCCGCCAGCGGACGTGAAGCAGATCGCGCAAAGACCAGCTAAACAGCCAATAGCCCGCGACGTCGACGAGGACGAACAAAGCCAGCAACGGGGTGAGCACCCCGATCGGCCGCCGAGAATGAGCGTCGATCGCGTCCGCGAACTTGATCGCAATTTCGATGAGCGTCAGGCCGATGAGCAGGCCGAATACCGAAAACAGGAATTCGAACTCGGTCATCGCCCACCCCCGAGCAAAAGCTCGCATATCGGCGCCGACAGCTAAAGGGGGAAAAGGTGGAAGCCGACGACCCGGCACGAAATCGTTGTGGCTGCTTCCTTCCGGATCTGACCAGGTTGGCGACAGCGCCGTCCGCCGACTTCCGTGCGGGCATATGGGCGAGGCAAGTGCGACGCGCAAGTTCACGAGCACTTCATTCGCCATTCACGTGCGGGATACGAGCGTTGCATCATGGCGCTTCCCTTGCTCTTGCTCGCAATGCTCGGCGCGGCCGCCAATCCGGCGGACCCGATCTTCGTGAAGGGGCACGCCTGGGCGCCATTCATTAGCCCGATGGGCGAGCCGTTCCGCGCCCGGACCATCGAGGACGACACGCTCACCAAGTGGTTCGCCCAGGCCGACCGGAATCGCGACGGCGCCCTGACGCCGGAAGAAATGGCCGCCGACGCCGACCGCTTCTTCGCGACGCTCGATACCAACCATGACGGCGAGATCGATCCCGACGAGTTGGTGCAATATGAATGGGAAGTCGCGCCTGACATCCAGCTGATGTCGCGCACCCGGCGCGCGCCCGGTGCTCCAAGCGCAAAGAAGGACTCGACCGGCGCTTCGCGTGAGCATCGGGAGCCTCCAATAGGCGGCCTTCAGGGCGCGGCACGCTATGGCCTGCTCAACATCCCCGAGCCCGTCGCCGCAGCCGACGCCAATTTCGACCGCGGCATCTCGCAAGCGGAGTTCAGGGCGGCCGCCGCAGCCCGCTTTCAGCTGCTCGATGCCCAACGCACGGGAAGGTTGGCGCTAGGGCAACTCCAGGCGCTGCGCAGCGACATGCTCGCGGCTAATAAGTCCGGGCACAAGGCCGATGCCGTCGACGCGCGGGTCGGCAATCCCCTGCCGCCGGGAAATTAGCGCCCCATCCAGTTGGTCGCCCCGGCCGGAATCCGAACGCTCAGCCTCTCCATGTCGCTGGTCAGGATGATCTGGCACGCAAGCCGCGACGTCCGCGAGGCGTGGGCGGCGAGGTCGAGCAGATCCTCCTCCTCCTCGCTCGCCGACGGTAGCTTCTCGAAATCCTCGGCATCGACGATGACGTGGCAGGTCGAGCAGGCCATCACGCCCTCGCACGCGCCTTCGAGCGGCTCGCGAGCGGCCCAGGCGACGTCGAGCAGGCGCTGCCCCGGCTCGGCCTGCACTTCCTTGTCGAGAGTTCCGTCCGCCCGGAAAAACCGCACCAAGGTCACGCGTCGAGGTGCTCCTGCGCCTTGGCCACCGCGGCGATGCGATGGCAAGCGTCGGTCAACTCCTGCCGGCTGGTGTAGCGCCCGAAGCCCAGGCGGATCGATGAGCGCGCTTCCGGATAGCTGAGGCCGATCGCGCGCAAGACATGGCTCGGCCGCCCCGAACCGCTCGCGCACGCCGAGCCGAGCGAGAAAGCGATATCGCGCAAGTCCGCCATCATCCGCGCTCCGTCGACGCCGACGCGGCGGATGTTGAGGTTGCCGTGATAGCGGTGGCGCGTGTCGCCATTGATGACCCAGCCCGGCCCGAGCGCTTGCAGGGCGGCGGTCCACAGCTTCTGGACATGGTCATAGTCACGGGTCGCGCGGCTTTGCGCCAGCTTCGCCGCCTCGCCGAAACCCACGCACAGCGCCGGCGACAGCGTGCCCGAACGCATCTGGCGCTCCTGACCGCCGCCGTGAAGCAGCGGCGCGGGCTCCGCGCCGTCGCGCATCCACAAGGCGCCGATGCCCTTGGGCCCGTGGATCTTGTGCGCCGAGATCGCCACGAGGTCCGCTTCGTCCGGAATTTCGATCCGCCCGAAGCCCTGTACGGCGTCGCATAGCATGAGCGCCCCGGCGTCGTGCGCCATCCGGGCGATCTCGGTCACCGGCTGGATGACTCCGATCTCATTGTTGACCAGCATGACCGCGACCAGCAGCACGCGATCGTCGAGCTCGCGCTCCAGCTCCTCGAGGTCGATCAGGCCATCGGGCTTCACGGGGAGGATCGTCAGGTCGATCCCGCGGTCCGTCAGCCACTCGCAGGTATCGAGCACCGCGGCATGCTCGGTCGCGACGGTGACGATGCGCTTGCGGCCTTGCGGAGCCTTCTCGACGCTGCCCTTGAGCGCCCAGTTGAGCGCCTCGGTCGCGCTGCCGGTGAAGGCGACGCTCCCATCGCGAACGCCGATCGCTCGCTCGACCTGGCTGCGCGCGACGTCGACCGCGGCGTCGGCTTCCCGCCCCCAGCGGGACGGCGAGTGGGGGTTTGCGAATTTCTCCTCGATCCAGGGCTGCATCGCCTTCGCCACTTCGGGCGCCAGCGGCGTCGTCGCCTGGTAGTCGAGGTAGATCATGCGGCGCGGGCCTTGGCGCGATCCGCGAGTCGCCGCCATTCGATCAGGAACCGTTCGACATCGGCTTCCGAAGTATCGGGTCCGAAGCTCACGCGGAGGAAGCCGCCGGCGATGTCCTCGGGCACGTTCATCGCGGCCATGACCTCGCTCGCCTTCATCTTTCCCGAGGAGCAAGCGCTGCCCGCCGATACCGCGATTCCGGCAAGATCGAGCTGGACGAGCAATGCCGCATTGGAAGCGCCCCGGATGGCGACCGAGCCGATCGTCGGGATGCGCGGTGCATTCTCGGCGATCACCACTCCGCCGGCCTCACGAACGCCGCCTTCGAGCATGTGACGCAACCGTCCGAGCCGCTCCAGATCGTAGGGTTGTGACGCGAGCGCCGCGGCGAAGCCCGCCGCGGCGGGAACATCCTGCGTCCCGCGCCGATAGCCCTGTTCCTGTCCGCCGACCGGCTCCAGCGTGGCCAAATCCTTGACCAGCAACACCCCGATCCCCGGCGGACCGCCGAGCTTGTGGGCGCAGGCAGCGATGAAATCCGCGTCCGGCAGCGCGAACTTTCCGGCGCTCTGCGCGCAATCGGAGAGCAGCAGCGAACCGGCATCGCGGACCTTCGCTGCAATTCGCTCCAGCGGCTGAATGACACCCGTCTCGTTGTTGACGTGCTGGATCGCGACCAGAGCCGGCCCTTGGGCGAGCACGTCGTCGAGAGCAGCCTCGTCGATCAGCCCGTCGGCGGAAACCGGGATCACAGCCGAGCGCGCGCCCATCGCATGGGGGACGATCGCATGCTCGGTCGCTCCATGCGCGCGGCCCGGCACCCGAGCCCGCGCCGCGACGATTTCGACCGCTTCGCTCGCTCCGGAGGTGAAAATGACGTCATGCCGCCAGCCAAGCCTGTCGGCGATCGTCTTGCGTGCTTCCTCGAGCAGCGCGCGGGACTTGCGCCCGTCGGCGTGGAGCGAGCTGGGGTTGGCCCAGGCTTCGAGCGCGGACGCGATCGCGGCGCGCGCTTCGGGCAGCACCGGCGTGGTCGCCGCATGATCGAGATAAAGGCGTTCCGGATTGCTCAAAAGCCGTGGATTCCTGCCGATTGCCTGTTCGCGAGCCGCCCCTATATAGAAGCCCGCGCCGCAGTGCACCCGCGCACGCGGTATTCAAGTTTATGCGAGCTTTTGCATCTCATGCCCGAAGTGATTTTCCCCGGCCCGGAGGGGCGCCTCGAAGGACGCTTTCATCCTGGGAGCCGTCCCCGCGCGCCCGTCGCGCTGATCCTCCACTCGCATCCGCAAGCCGGCGGCACGATGAACAACAAGATCGTGCAGCTGCTCTATCAAACCTTCGTCAAGCGCGGCTTCGCGACTCTGCGGTTCAACTTCCGCGGCGTCGGCAAGAGCCAGGGCCTGTTCGACAACGGCATCGGCGAATTGAGCGACGCCGCGAGTGCCCTCGACTGGGTGCAGAGCATCCATCCCGAAGCCGAAACCACCTGGGTCGCGGGAGTCAGCTTCGGGGCGTGGATCGGCATGCAACTGCTGATGCGCCGTCCGGAGATCCGCGGCTTCATCTCGATCGCGCCGCCGGCCAACATGTACGACTTCAGCTTTCTCGCCCCCTGCCCGTCGTCGGGCATCATTGTCCAGGGCGAGGCCGACGAGGTCGTCACCCCGAGCGCGGTGCAAAAGCTCGTCGACAAGCTCCGCACCCAGCGCCACATCACCATCCATCACGAGACGATCCCGGGCGCGAACCACTTCTTCGCCAATGAGCTCGACCTGCTGATGAAGGAGGTCGACGAATATCTCGACATGCGGCTGGCGACCGACCCGATCAAGCCGCCTACACTGTCCAGATCATCACGTTCATGACGATGACCAGTGCCGCGGCAAGCATCAGCAGGCCGCGGCCCCGGGTCTGACGAGCGAGCGAAAGGCGCACTCCGGCGGCCACCAGCAGGAACGCCGCGACCATCGCCAAACCCATCACAATCGACGAATAATTCTCCATTTTCGTGCTCAATTTCACCAAGACTTAACCAGAATTGGGCCACATTGGCGCAATGCCATCGGCCGACCAGCAGCGACGCCTCGAAGACGCGTTCGACAAGATCGAGGAATCGATCCTGCCGTGCATCGGAATGATGCTCGAATCGCTGATCGACGCGTCGGAATCGGTCCCCGACAATGAGCGGCGGATCCTCGCCGCCGAGCTGCAGACGCTGGCCGCCGAGCTCGAGGAGCTGACCCAGGCGATCGAGCGGTCGAGCCCGATGCACGTCGAGCCGGGTGAATATAAGGCGCGCAGCGCCGCCTAGCCCGCCTCGCCCAAGATCCGCTCATGCTGTGCCGGATCGATATTTCCGCCCGAAATCACCACGACCGTAGCCTCTTCGGGAGGAAGCTTGCCCGCGAGCAGCGCCGCGAGACCGACGGCGGCACCCGGCTCAACCACGAGTTGATGCTTCTCCCACGCGAAGCGGATCGCGTCGGCGACTTCCGAATCGCTAACCGCCACCGCCTTCGCCCTCCGCTCAATCAGGATACGCAAGGTGATCGGCGACACCTTGGGGGTCATGATCGCATCGCAGAAGGTGTTCGGAGCGTCCGGCGAAACCGCGACGATTTCTCCCGCTTCGAGGGACCGCGCCATGTCGTTCCAGCCCTCGGGTTCGACCACCACGATCTCCGCATCTGGACAGGCCAGGGCAATGCCGGAAGCCAGGCCGCCGCCGCCGCACGGCACCACGATCCTCCGCGGCGGCGCCGGCATCTGTTCGAGGATTTCGAGGCCGACCGTGCCCTGGCCGGCGACGATCATCGGATCGTCGAAGCTCGGAACCACCGTCGCGCCGGTCTCCTCGGCAATCCGCGCGGCGATCGCCTCGCGGCTCTCGGTTCGGCGGTCGAAGAAGATGATCTCGGCGCCCTCGCTCCGAGTGCCCTCGACCTTCACCTGCGGGGCGTCCGCGGGCATGACGATGATCGCCCGGATGCCGAGCCGCCGCGCGGCGATCGCCACTCCGCGCGCGTGATTGCCCGAGGAAAATGCGACCACTCCGCGTTCCCTTTGCGCCTCGGTGAGCTGCAGCAGCCGGTTGGTCGCGCCCCTCAACTTGAAGGCATTGCCGGTCTGAAGGCACTCGCATTTGAGCCAGGCTTGCCGGCCGGCGACTACCGATTCGATGAGCGGCGTGCATTCGACGAGTCCTTCGATGCGCGCGGCCGCCTCGACCACGTCCTCGCGAGTGACCCTCGCCGCTTGAGCTAACTGGTTGATAATTCACCTTTTCGATTAGCCGTTGCAGATCAGCGACATAACGGGGCGAAATCCCGGGTTGGGAACCAATCAATCTTTACAGCGCCGACCCCCGAACATATATCGCGCCCCGCTGCCCCATGGGACTTCCAACCGCAAGGCAGCTTTGGCTTGAACTAACCCAGTTGGAGGTCCCTTGAATTGCACAAGCATCATCGCCCGCTGGGGCTAGCGAACTCCCAGGAAGGCGCCCGGGGGGGTGTCGACATCGTCAAATCGCGTCCGGTTCAGCCGGTTACGCTGCTGCGTCCGCACGCGGCGCGTCGCGCCGCGCGTTTCTTTGTCGAGAAATTCTCCGGCCGCTCGATCTACGCCGTCAAGGCCAATCCCTCGCCCGACCTGCTGAAGGTCCTGTGGGACGCCGGCATCACCCATTATGACGTCGCCTCGATCGGCGAGGTCCGGCTGGTCAGCGAGACCCTTCCGCAAGCCGTCCAGTGCTTCATGCACCCGGTGAAGGCGGAGGAAGCGATCGCCGAGGCCTATTTCGAGCATAATGTGCGGACCTTCAGTCTCGATGCGATCGAGGAGCTGGAGAAAATCGTCCGCGCGACCTCCCGCGACGGCGCGCCGGCGAGCGACCTCAACCTCCTCGTCCGCATCCGAGTCAGCTCGGATCACTCGAAGTACAGCCTGGCCTCGAAGTTCGGGGCCGAGCCTTCGGAAGTGAAGGCGCTGCTGATGGCGACCCGCCAGGCGGCCGATGCGCTCGGCATCTGCTTCCACGTCGGCAGCCAGGCGATGAGCCCGGCCGCTTACGCCGAGGCGCTCGCCCGCGTCCGCTCGGCGATCCTGGAAGCCTCCGTCACCGTCGACATCCTCGATGTCGGCGGCGGCTTCCCGTCGGTCTATCCGGGCATGGAGCCGCCGGAGCTCGAAAATTACTTCGCGGTGATCCACGCCGGCTTCGAGGCGTTGCCGATCAGCTACTCGGCCGAGCTGTGGTGCGAGCCCGGACGCGCCCTCTGCGCCGAATATGCCAGCCTCGTCGTGCGCGTCGAGAAGCGCCGCGGGACCGAGCTCTACATCAACGACGGCGCCTATGGCGCTCTGTTCGATGCGGCGCATGTCGGCTGGCGCTATCCCGTGCGCCTGCTGCGTGAAACGCCCTCGAAGACGCGCTCCGCTCCGTTCAGCTTCTTCGGACCGACCTGCGACGACATCGACCAGATGGCGGGGCCGTTCGAGCTTCCCGGGGACGTCGGCACCGGCGACTATATCGAGATCGGCATGCTCGGAGCCTACGGCTGCGCGATGCGCACGCGGTTCAACGGCTTCGGAATGACCGAAACCGCGATCGTCGAGGACGAGCCGATGGCCAGCCTCTACGCGCCCATCAAGGTCCGTCGCTCGAACGTGGTGGAGCTTTAAGCCCGCGATTTCGTCGTCCCCGTGCAAACGGGAATCCCGCTTTGTTTTTCTTGACCATCGCGAGTAGCGGGATTCCCGCTTTCGCGGGAATGACGAGGTTACCATGCAGACCGATACGCTGAACAAGGTCCAGGACGCGGAGCGGATCAACGACAGCCGCAAGGCCGACCTGCTGTCGACGCCCGTCGAGCATATCGACATCACCACGTTCGACGCCCGCCCGATCATCGATTCGATGGGCAAGATGAGCTTCACTAGCCGCGACCTCGCGCGTGCCACCGGCATCTACAACCAGATGCTCGAGGATCCGGCCTGCTCGATCATCCTGGTCGTCGCGGGGTCGACCTCGGCGGGCGGTTGCATGGACCTCTACGCCGAGCTGGTGAAGTCCAACATGGTCGACGCGATCGTCGCCACGGGCGCCACGATTGTCGACATGGATTTCTTCGAAGCGCTTGGTCACAAGCACTACCAAGCCAATGAAATCCCTGACGATGATACATTGCGCTCGCTCTACATCGACCGCATCTACGATACCTATATCGACGAGCAGCAGCTGCAGGATTGCGACTTCACCATCGGCAAGATCGCCGACAGCCTGGAACCGCGCGCCTACAGCAGCCGCGCCTTCATCCGCGAGATGGGCAAATGGCTGAGCGAGGGTAACGCCAAGAAGCAGGGCAGCCTCGTCCAGCTGGCCTACGAGCATGACGTGCCGATCTTCTGCCCCGCGTTCGTCGACTCCTCGGCCGGCTTCGGGCTGGTCAAGCATCAGGTCGACGCGATGAAGCGCGGCGGCCATTACATGGTGCTCGACGCCATCGCCGACTTCCGCGAGCTGACCGACATCAAGATCAAGGCCGGCACCACCGGCCTGCTGATGATCGGCGGCGGCGTTCCCAAGAACTTCACTCAGGACACCGTCGTCTGCGCCGAGATCTTGGGCCACGACGATGTCGAGGTGCACAAATATGCGGTCCAGATCACCGTCGCCGACGTGCGCGACGGCGCCTGCTCCTCCTCGACGCTCCAGGAAGCCGCGTCCTGGGGCAAGGTCTCGACCGCGATGGAGCAGATGGTGTTCGCCGAGGCGACCAGCGTCTTGCCCCTCCTCGCCAGCGACGCCTGGCACCGCGCAGCCTGGCGCAACCGCGAAAAGCGCCGCTTCGCCAAACTGTTCGACTAGGCTCTCTGGCGCTTCCTCGACGGTTCGGGAATCAGGAGCGCCCCGGTCAGCGCGACAATCACGGCGGCCATCATGTACCAGGCCGGTGCTACCGGATTGTCCGTCCACCGGATCAGCAGGGTTTCGAGCAGCTGCGTGCTGCCGCCGAAGATCGCGATGGCGAGCGCGTAGACGATCCCGATAGCTCCCGCGCGGACCCGCGCCGGCAAGGCCTGGACGAACAACAGCACCGCCGGTGACGAGCCGAGGATGTGGAACGTCGTCAGGACCGTGGTCACCGCGAGCAAGGCCGTTGCCGTCCGGTATTGGTTGAGCAGCCCGAACGCGGGCACGATCGAGACGATCAGTAGCAGCCACGGAACGACCAGCACGCGCTTCGGCCCGAACCGGTCCGCCAGCAGGCCACCCGTCAGGTCGCCGACCACGCCGATCACACCGAAGACCACGGTCGCGCCGAAAGCGGTCGGCACCGGCATGTGCAGCGTGGCCTGCGCATAGGTCGTGAGATATTCGAGCGTGTAATTGCTGATCGTCCCGCCGGCGATGACGAACAGCCCGGCTAGCGCCAGAAGCAGCACCGGGCGCGCGTTCGTGACAGCTTGCGGCTCCGATTGTGGCGGCAAAGTCTCGACCAGCGTGTGGCGAAGCCGCAGGCCAAATGGGACGATGCCCGCACCGAGCAGGAGCGCGACACGCCATCCCCAGGCTTCGAGCTGCACCGCGGTGAGCAAAGAGGCCAGCGCGAATCCGACCAGGCCGGCGACCATCACTGCGAAGTCCGCCGAAGCGAAGTTCAGCGAGATGAAAAATCCGCGCCGCCCCTTCGGCGCCGCTTCCATCAGGTACGCGATGTTCGGGCCCACTTCGCCCCCGACGGCGAATCCCTGCAGGAGACGAAACAAGACGGCGAGAAGCGGGGCCGCCAGCCCGATCGCTTCGTAGGACGGCGTTAGCGCCAGCCCGATCATCGCCAGGCCCATCATCGTGAACGACAGGATCATCGCAGGCTTCCGGCCCTTGCGGTCCGCCATCCTGCCAATGATGAGGCCGCCGAGCGGTCGGCTCAGGAAACCGACGCCGAAGGTCGCCAGAGACAGCAGCAACTTGCTTGATGCGTCCCCAGGAAAGAGCGCCCGGCCGATCTGCGTGGCGAAGAACGCGTACGTGACGAAATCGTAGAACTCGAGCGCATTGCCGGCAGTGACGGCCGCGATCTGACCCTTGGTCAGTGACAGTGGGCCTTCGTCATTCACGCGCTCTGATCTCCCGGGAGTCGATTGCCAAGCGTAACGAACTGCCCCAAGCTGCCTTCGTCAACTCTGACGGAGTTCCCCATGCCCTACAGCCCCATCCTCGCGCCGGTCGTGGCACTCGTCGCGTGGACGCTCATCGTGATGTTCTGGATGCTGGTCACCCGGTTCGCGGAGTTCCGGCGGCTCGGAATCACCCCGACCAAAATCCCGAACGGCGCACGGGGCGTCGACCTGGAGGGCAAGGCGACCTCGAAAGCGCAGTGGAAATCCCACAACTACAACCATTTGATGGAGCAACCGACGATCTTCTATGCGGTTTCGCTCAGCCTCGCGATGATGAACTTCGGTGGGGGAATCAATTATTGGCTGGCCTGGGGATATGTCGGCCTTCGCATCCTGCACAGCCTGATCCAGTGCACCGTGAACGTGGTCCGCTTCCGTCTCGCCGTATTCGCTCTCGCGTCATTTTGCCTGATCGGCCTCACGGTTCACGCAGGCTTCCGCATCCTCCACGATTGCGGGATCATCGGCTGAAGGCAGCGGCAAGCTCGACGTGGGTGGACCAGCGGAATTGCCCGACCGGTTTGACCCACTCGAGCCGGTAACCGCCGTCGACCAGCGTCCTCGCGTCCCGCGCGAAGGTCGCGGGGTTGCAGCTGACGTAAGCGATTTTCGGCACAACTGAGCGCGCAAGCGCTGCGACTTGCTCGGAGGCCCCCGCCCGTGGAGGATCGAGCACGACGCCGTCGAACCTCGCCAGCTCGGCAGTATCGAGCGGCCGGCGATAGAGGTCGCGATGCTCGACCGGAGCCTGCGGCGCGGCTTGTTTCAAGGCCGCAGAGGCGTCTCGCGAGGCTTCCGCCGCATAGACGGCGCGCAGGGCTAACGCGAACGTTCCGAGCCCTGCGAACAGGTCTGCGATCCTTGGCGCGCCCTTCAATGCTTCCTGGACCGCCCGGACCAACGCAGCTTCGCCATCCTCCGTCGCCTGGAGGAAAGCCCCTACCGGGAATGCCACCGGGATGCCGGCCAGGGAG
>Ga0068851_10001026_pt1 | contig 12120 bp, 9 predicted proteins | sample KBSCornC12_FD_66588 | JGI IMG/M metagenome (GOLD analysis project Ga0068851, IMG submission 66588) | Corn rhizosphere microbial communities from Kellogg Biological Station, Michigan, USA - KBS Corn C1-2 | ecosystem: Host-associated > Plants > Roots > Rhizosphere > Soil ...
AATTGTTGCGGTCGACAACGGCAATCTCCCGAGCGTGTATTGTTGGAGGATCGTCAGGAAGCGGCATCATCCAGCCGCGACGCCCGTCCCTTTTTCCGATCAGTCGATGAATCCGAACGAATCCGTCCCGCGCGAGCTCCATGCGCTTGCCGCGCACCTCAAATCGAGACGCGAGCCGATTCTCGAAGCCTGGAGCCGTGCCGCGCAGCAAGACCAAAAGATCACGGCAGCGAACACGCTGTCGCGCGCGCAATTTTATGACCACATTCCCAACATGCTCGACGCGCTGGATCGTCGGCTGACGTCGACCGCCATCGGCGAGACGCTGTCGGCAGCGCACGACGAGGCCACCAACGCCGAGGGCCATGGGCTGCAGCGCTGGCAACAGGGCTACAACGAGCAGGAAGTGATGCGCGAGTGGGTATGGCTCAACGCGTGTCTCGCCGATGAGCTCGAGCGATATGCGACGCAGCGACGCGAGCTCGATCCCGCGATCATGTCGGCCGCGTGGCGACTCGTCTGCGATTTCCTGGTGTGCGGATTGAGTGAGAGCGTCGCGCAGTTCGCGCACCTGCAGCGCGCGGACGCCGAAGCGCGGCTGCGAACGCTCGAGGACGCGCATCGTGAGCTGGCGGTGCTCGAGCAGCAGCGCGCCGACGCATGGCGCGAGGCGACCCACGACTTGCGCGGCAACCTCGCGATCGTGAAGAACGTCGCGAGTGTGCTTCAGCACAAATCGTCACCGGGGCCGGGTGTCGAGAAGTCGCTGCAAATGCTCGAGCGCAGCGTCGCATCGCTGCACGCGCTGCTGAACGATCTTACGACGCAGGCGCGGCTCGACGCTGGCCGCGAGCGGCGCGAGATCAAGTCGTTCGACGCGGCGGAAGCGCTCGCGGATCTTTGCGCAGCATCGCAGCCGATGGCCGCCGAGCATGGCCTGTATCTGAAGGCCGAAGGCCCTGCATCGCTGCCGGTCGAGGGCGATCGCGTGAAAGTCTGTCGCATCGCGCAAAATCTGCTGCTGAACGCCTTGCAGTACACGCAGCACGGCGGCATAAAGGTTACATGGGAGTCCGCGGCAACAGGTGATGAGCGCTGGGTGCTTTGCGTGCAGGATTCGGGACCCGGCCTCGGAACGGCGTCGACAACACCACTGTCGGTCGCGCTCGACACTGCGACGCGCGATGCTCAGGTCATCCAGGCCGGAGCGGCACCGGCGGGCGACGATGCGCCGGCACCGGCGCCCATGCTCAAGTCACGGGCGGCCCACGAGTCCGAGCGGCCGCGCGAAGGCATCGGCCTTGCGATCGTCAAGCGGCTCTGCGAGCTGATGGACGCAGCGCTCGAGCTGCAGACGGAAGAAGGAAAGGGCTCGACCTTCCGCGTGACGTTCCCAAGCCGCTACGCAAAGGGCTGACACCGTCACCAGGCGCACGTCGCGGACGTTGGGCGTTTTACGCGCCGCACCCAATGCCGAACGGCGCTGGCGCTTCGTCGCGTTGCGCGCGCTCGTCGTGGCTGCACTGCTCGTGACTACGTCGGTCGCACAGTCTGCCGAACTTCGAACGATCGCGATCCTCGATTTCGAGCTCGTCGATGACCAGCACGAGCTCGCGCCGGCAACGGTCGAATACCAGCGGCTGCCGGCGATTCGCGATCAGTTGCAGAGCCAATTTGCGGCTAACGGACTCTATCGTGTCGTCGACATTGCACCGGCGGCGGCGATGATCGACGCGCACCGCGCGCGTACGCAGCTTCGCGATTGCAATGGCTGCGAGCTCGACATCGGCCGCGCGCTATCTGCGGATCGCGTGCTGATCGGATGGGTGCAGAAGGTCAGCAACCTGATCCTGAACATCAACATCCAGATCGAGGATGTCGCAACGGGAGCCGTTGTGCTCAACAAATCGGTCGACTTGCGCGGCAATACCGACGAAAGCTGGCGGCGCGGCGTCGCAGCGCTCGTGCGCAGCATGATCGACAAAAACCAGGGCAACCGTTAGGGAGCCTCTTAAGCGTCGTTGCCCGCGTGTTATCAGCACAGTAGCATGACGCCATCCGCAACAGCCCGCCGGAACGAAGCCGGCCGGCAGTGATCCAATCGCATATTCCGATCTCGTCGCAGACAGGGAGAGCGTATGGACTCGAACGGTTCACGGGCGCAGCAACCTGAAGCCGGCCGCACGATGGACAAGCCAAACGATCGCAGGGCGACCCAGGCCCAGAAGGATCACTTCCTGCAGTTGATGTTCGGCGAGCCACATCTCTCCACGCGCGAGTTTAATCGCGCGCCACACACCAGGCACGCAGAAGACACGTACCTGCCATTGCGGCACTCGCAATCGAGCGCCAGCAACCGCTACGCACTGCCGGTGCCGAGTGCGCAAGCGCCGGTCCGGCTTGATTCGTCGGCGCACGAGGTGATGACCGACCTGCGTCGCGTCAATGCCGTCACCATCGATCGCAACCTGTCGATCGACGATGCGAGCCACGCGATGCAGACGCACGGCGTCCGCGCGCTGTTCGTCGTCGACGATACGCGTCAGGTGACGGGCATCATCACGTCGACCGACATCCTCGGCGAGAAGCCGATGCGTTTCGCGCAGCAGCGCGGCATTCGGCATGGCGAGATCCTCGTGCGCGACATCATGACGCCGGCGGAGCGGCTCGAGATTCTCGATCTCGATGCCGTACGCAGCGCGCGTGTCGGCGATGTGATCGCGACGCTTCGGCTAGCGGGCCGCCAGCACGCGCTTGTCGTGGAGATGAATGACGACGATGCTTCCGCCAGGACGATTTGCGGCATCTTTTCGCTGACGCAGATCGCGCGGCAGCTCGGCATCCCGCAGCAGCAGGTGCACGACATCGCGAGGACGTTTGCGGAAATCGAGGCGGTGATCGCCTCGTAAGCCTCACGGGCACGAAGGCGCTGCGCAAAGCGCGCTACGACGCCAGTAACACCGGCAACACCGGGGAACTACCACGCCAACGACCCGGGCGTGGCGCGAGGTATCCGGTCGAAAAGTGCGCCGAATGCAGCTGGAAGTGTTGGGTGGCCAAGGGCGGAATTGAACCACCGACACAAGGATTTTCAGTCCTCTGCTCTACCAACTGAGCTACTTGGCCATCTGAGTTGCAACGGCCGAAGCTCCGCATACGGCAGCTCCGGCCGGCGCGAATTATATCAGCCTCGTTCGCGGCAACCGCGACTGGCTCTCGCTTGATCTGCCGAAAAGGACTATGGTGTCCGGTTCGACGCGCCGGTTCGCCTCGCGATCACTCCTACGCGTAGAGCTTGGTCGGCGCTGTCGAAATCGCAAGCCATCGTCACATCACATCATTCGCCGGCGCTCGTGCCGGAAGAAAGGGAGATCAGCATGGCGACCTACATCGTTTTGTCGAGCTTCACCGATCAGGGCATTCGGACCGTCAAGGACACTGTCAAGCGCGCCGACGCCGTGAAGGAAGCGGCGCGGAAGATGGGCATCGAGACCAAGTCGCTGTACTGGACGGTCGGCAAGTACGACGTCGTCGTGACGTTCGAGGCGCCGGATGACGCGTCGATCACCGCGCTGTGCCTGGCCATTGGCGGCGGCGGCAACGTCCGGACGCAAACGATGCGCGCGTTCAGCAAGGACGAGATGACGACCGTTCTCGGCAAGCTCTGAGCGTTCGGTAAACACATGAGACGGGGCGCGGATTCGCGCCCCTTTTTTTGCGGTCCGGCGAGATGAATCCGCCCGTGTCACTCCGCGAAGAACGCGCGTAACTCGCGCAACGTCTCATCGGGCAACTCTTCGGCGAGGTAATGGCCGCACGCGAGAGAGCGTCCGCGAACATCGGTTGCGACGGCGCGCCAGTCATCGAGCGGCGTGAACAGCCGATGGACCACACCCTTGTCGCCCCACAGCACGAGCAACGGGCACTCGACGCGCTTCGTTTCGTCGGCGCAATCGTGCTCGAGGTCGATCGATGCGGCCGCGCGATAGTCTTCACACGACGCATGAATCGTTGCCGGATCGCTGTAACAGCGCGTGTATTCGGCGAGCGCGCGCGGATCGAAGTGAGCGAGTCCCGTTCCCCAGCCGCCGAGCTTGCGCTCGAGGTAGTAAGCCGGATCGGCGCCGATCATGCGTTCGGGCAGATCGAAGGGCTGGATCAGGAAGAACCAGTGGTAGTACGCCGTCGCAAAGGCCCGATCGGTGCGCTCGAACATCGTGCGCGTCGGCGATATGTCGAGCACGGCGAGTTGCGACACTGCATCGGGATGATCGAGGCACAGCCGATGCGAAACGCGCGCACCGCGGTCGTGACCGACGAGCCTGAAACGCGTGTGACCGAGATTGCGCATCAGCTCGACCATGTCGGCGGCCATCGCGCGCTTCGAATACGCTGCGTGCGTCGCGTCGGACGCCGGTTTTCCCGAGTCGCCGTAGCCGCGAAGGTCCGCGCAAATGACCGAATAGTGGTGCGCGAGCGCGGGTGCTACGCGATGCCACATCGCATGCGTTTGCGGATACCCGTGCAGCAACAATACGGGCGGACCGTCGCCACCGACGACGCAGCGTATCTCGGTATCGCGCGTCGCGATCCGATGCGTCGTGAAGCCCGGGAAGAGCGCGTCGTCGTCCATCGAGAGTGTGCTAGTCGACGTGCGCACCCGACTCCTTGACGACCTTTGCCCACTTCGCGACTTCGCTTTTGACGATCGTCGCGAACTCGTCCGACGAGTTGCCAACGGGCTCGGCGCCGAGTGCTTCGAGCTTGGCGCGAACGTCGGGCATGTTGATGATCTTGACGATTTCGGTGTTGAGCCGCTTGACGACATCGGGCGGCGTTCCCGCAGGCGCGAACACGCCTTGCCACGACCCGACTTCGTAACCGGCAAGGCCCGACTCCGCGAGTGTTGGCACGTCGGGCGCGATCGGCGAGCGCTTCGCCGTCGTGACCGCAAGTGGGCGCAGCTTGCCCGCCTTCGCGAGCGGCCACGCCGTCGTGATGTTGTCGAACGTCATCGTCACCTGGCCGCCCACGACGTCCTGCAGCGCTGGCGGACTGCCCTTGTAGGGAATGTGCTGCATATCCACGCCTGCCATGCTCTTGAAGAGCTCGCCGGAGAGGTGTTGCGACGTGCCATTGCCGCTCGACGCGAACGTGTACTTGCCCGGATTGGCCTTCAACAATGCAATGAGCTCCTTCACGTTCTTCGCCGGTACCTCGGGGTTGACGACAAGGAGGTTCGGAACGCGCGCGATCAGCGTGATCGGCACGAAGTCCTTGACCGGATCGTAGGGAAGCTTTTTGTAAAGCGACGCGTTGATCGCATGCGTGCTGATGGTTCCACCCATGATCGTGTAGCCATCGGGCGCAGCCTTCGCCGTCTGCGTCGCACCGACGCTGCCGCCCGCTCCCGGATTGTTCTCGACGATCACCGGTTTTCCGAGCGCTGGCGTCAGCTTCTCGGCAATCGTTCGCGCAAGAATGTCGGTCGTTCCGCCCGGCGCAAATGGCACGATCCAGCGGATCGGCTTCGACGGCCAGGCTTGCGCATGGCTGACACCGGCAAGCGATGCAAAGGCCAACCCCGCGAGCAGTGTTGTGATGCGTTTCATCGGTCCTCCTGTCAGCATTTGTCGTTTGAATGCTATTTGCGCGGCGCCGGAATTCGTCTGATTGCCGTCAATCGAGCATCGCTCGTGCCTCGTGGGCAGCGATGCCCACGGATTCCGCCGCCGCGATCAAATCCTCGAGCGTCTTGTCATCGATGGGAACGCCGTCGCGCATCCGCATTGCTCGCGTTCGCCGTTCGATGTCACCGGGTGCGAGCACGGGTTCACCGGCGCGCATCGGCGGTGAGGCCTTGACCCAGTCGACGAAGCGACGGGCTTCGGTCATCACCGATCCATCGGGCGCGTAGACGGCAGGGTCGATGTAGATCGACAGCATGTTGTTGCGCAGCACGCCGTCGTCGGGATCGGAGCTGCGGCCCGTCGACACAGCGCCCGCCAGAAGATCGGTGACTATCGACAAGCCCGATCCCTTGTGCGCGCCCACGGTCAGCAACGCACCGCCATCGTAGAACGCTTGTGGATCGGTGGTCGGATCGCCGGCGCGATCGATGATCCAGCCTTCGGGCACGTGCTCGCCCTTGTTGGCCGCCACCATCAGCTTGCCTTCGGCCACGGTCGAGGTCGTCACGTCGACGATGACGGGATCGCCGCCATCGACGGGAATGCCGATCGAGATCGGATTGGTCGACAATCGTCGATCACGTCCACCAAACGGCGCAACGCGCTGCGCACCCGACGTGTTGAGGAAATGCAGCGATACCTGCCCCTCGGCCGCGGCCATCTCGGCCCAGTCGCCAACTCGACCGAGGTGACCGCAGTTGCGCAAACCGATCATTGCGAGCCCACTTTTCGCGGCTTTTCCGATGCCAAGTTGCGCGGCGAATTCGCCGGTAACCTGACCAAAGCCGCGATTGCCATCGATGATCGCGATAACATCCGATTCGAACGCGATCGTCGGCGGCTGGTTGGGCCGCAACCACCCTTTCTCGACCCACTCGAGATATTTCCCGACGCGGATGATGCCGTGCGAATCATGACCGACGCAGTTCGCATCGACGAGCCGGCGCGCGATCGTGGCCGCCTCGGCGGCGCTGCTGCCGGCGCGCTCCATCGTCAATGACACGAGGGACACGAGCTTCGCCGGTTGCAATGCGCGCATGAATTGGGTGGCCGTGACGAGTGCGTCGCCGCTAATGGATTTCGGGATCCGCGGTTGGCGCAGTGCCTTCCAGGAAGTCGAAGTCGCACCCGTCATTCGCCTGGCTGATGTGACGCTGATACAACGCACCGAAACCGCGCTCGAAGTGCGGCACCGGTCTCCGCCATTCCGCGCGACGCCGCGCGAGATCTTCATCATCGACGTCGAGTTGCAACCGTCGCGACGCGACATCGAGCGTGATCATGTCGCCATCGCGCACGAGTGCGAGCGGCCCGCCGATGTAAGACTCGGGCGCGACGTGCAGCACGCATGCGCCGTAGCTCGTGCCGCTCATCCGCGCATCCGAGATTCGAACCATGTCGCGCACGCCCTGCGCGAGCAGCTTCTTGGGAATCGGCAGCTGGCCCCATTCGGGCATGCCCGGTCCGCCGAGTGGACCCGCATGCTTCAGCACGATGACCGAGTCGGCCGTCGCGGGCAGCGCCGGATCGTCGATCCGCGCGGCCATGTCGTTGTAATCGGCAAACACGATCGCCGGGCCACGGTGCGACAGCAAGCGCGATTCCGCCGCCGCGGGCTTGATGACGGCGCCGTCGGGCGCGAGATTGCCGCGCAGCACCGCAAGGCTTCCCGAAGCGACGAGCGCGCGATCGCGGGGCAGGATCACGTCGTCGTTGAACACGCCAGCGCCGTCAATCGCAGCGCCGAGCGACGTCCCCCCGACGCTCCGCGCGTCGCAATCGAGCAGATCGCTGATCCGCGCCATCAACGCACGCAAGCCGCCCGCATAGAAGAAATCCTCCATCAGATATTTGCCTGCCGGTCGGACGTTGGCAATGAGCGGCGTGCGCCGCGACAACTCATCGAAGCGATCGAGTGCGAGCGGAATGCCGCAGCGGCGCGCCATCGCGATCAAGTGAACGAGCGCGTTCGTAGAACCGCCGAGTGCCAGCACCGTCGTGATCGCGTTGTCGAAGCTTGCCGCCGTCAGGATGTCGCGCGGCTTCAAGTCATCCCAGACGATGTCGACTGCGCGCCGACCGGTTTCGGTTGCCATTCGCGCGTGACGCGAATCGGCGGCGGGAATGGACGCGGCGCCCGGAAGCGTCATGCCGAGCGCTTCGACCGCGGATGTCATCGTCGACGCCGTTCCCATCGTCATGCAGTGCCCGTGCGAGCGCGCAATGCCGTTCTCGATTTCCTCCCACGTCGCTTCCGACAGGTTGCCAGCGCGCTTCTCGGCCCAGAACTTCCAGACGTCGGAGCCCGAGCCGAGGAACTGACCGCGCCAGTCACCGCGCAGCATCGGACCGGCGGGCAGGAACAGCGCCGGAAGATTCATGCTGATCGCGCCCATCAGAAGCGCTGGGGTCGTCTTGTCGCAGCCCCCCATCAGCACGGCGCCATCGGCTGGATACGAGCGCAAAAGCTCCTCGGTCTCCATCGCCAGCAGGTTGCGATAGAGCATTGTCGTCGGCTTCTGAAACGGTTCCGACAACGTCAGCGCAGGCATCTCGACGGGAAATCCACCCGCCTCCCAGATGCCGCGCTTCACTTCCTCGGCGCGCTGGCGGAAGTGCGCGTGGCACGGATTGATGTCGCTCCACGTGTTGATGATCGCGATGACGGGCTTGCCGAGGTAATCGCGGCGCGAGTAGCCCATTTGCGCGGTCCGCGACCGATGGCCGAACGCGCGCATGTCGGACGCGCCGTACCAGCGGTGCGACCGCAGATCCTCCGGGCGCTTGCGTCGCGAGGCATTGCCCACGGAAAATGCTCCTGACGATAGGTCGCTGGCAGTATAGCCCGCGTCGCCGACGTCATTTCGACGCCGAACGCGCGGCAACTCCGCGGTGTCGAACGCGCTTTGGGAGATTGCGATGATGATGTTCGTGGCGCGGTTGCGCGGTGGCATCGCGACGATTGCGGCGATCGCAGCACTCGCGTGGTCGCCGGCACAGGCGGCCGATCACCCCTCAAGCGAAGATCGCGCGAAAGTGCCCGCCGCCGACAGCGCGTCGCCTGCGCAGGCGCTCGACGCCGAGAAGCTGTTCGGCGCGATCGTCAAGGTTTCGACCCGATCGATCCCGGGCGCACGCAGTGCCGATACGCTCGGCAATGAGCGCGAAGGCACCGGCGTTGTCATCGGTGAGAACGGCCTGGTGTTAACGATCGGCTATCTGATCGTCGAGGCCGACGACGTCAAGATCACAGACTCGAAGGGTCGCACGCTGCCTGCGCGTGTCGTCGGCTACGACCACGCGAGCGGCTTCGGGCTCGTGCGCAGCGTCGTGCCGCTCGATGCGCAACCGATTCCACTCGGCGACTCCGGCAAGACCGAGGAGCGCGACCCGGTGATGATCGCGAGCGCCGGCGGTGAAGGGACGTCATTCGCCTGGATCGTGTCCAAGCGACCGTTCACCGGCAGCTGGGAATACCAGCTCGACTATGCGATCTACACCAGTCCGCCGACCTCGAGTTGGAGTGGGGCGGCACTGATCGATCGCGAGGGCAAACTGCTCGGCATCGGCTCGCTGATCGTTCGCGAGGCTACGACCGGTGACTCGAAGCTGCCGGGCAATCTCTTCGTTCCGATCGATCTCCTCAAGCCAATCCTCGCCGACCTCGTCCGTGAAGGCCATCGCGCCGGGCCGGCCCGGCCGTGGCTCGGCGTCTCCGCCGATGAGGTGCAGGGCCGGCTGTTCGTCACGCGCGTGTCACCCGATGGACCGGCCGATCGCGCGGGTGTGGGCGTCGGCGACATCATTCTCGGCGTGGGCAACGAACCCGTGCGAACGCAGTCGCAGTTCTACGATCGCGTGTGGAATCGCCGCCACGCCGGCGACGAAGTTCCGCTGAAGGTCTTGCAGGGACTCGACGTTCGCGACATCACCGTGCGCTCGATCGATCGCGTCGAATATTTCCGGCCTCGCTCGACGATCTGACGAGTTGCAGCGCGGCGCAGCGGCGCGTCGACGAGAGCCCGCTGCGAGTTCTTCCCATGACCGGGCAAGTGCGCGCTGCGCCCGTGGCCTAGAATGCGCGTCCCCGCTGTTCAGGGAGCCGCCCTGGTGGCGAAGACTACATACCTCGCCCGCCGCCCTTCATGATCCTGTACGCACTGACCATCTTCGCGAGTGCGTTCCTGCTGTTCCTCGTCCAGCCGATCATCGCCAAGCAGATCCTGCCGTGGTTTGGCGGCTCGGCTGCGGTATGGACGACGTGCCTCGTGTTCTTCCAGGCGGCGCTCCTCGCCGGATACGCGTTCGCGGATCTCGTCATCCGCCGCATCGCGAGTTCACGGCAAGGACAGCTCCACATCGCGTTGCTCGCCGCGAGCTTGTTCGTGCTGCCGATCGTGCCCGGCGCATTCTGGAAACCTGCGGGAACCGAGAATCCCGCTGCGCTGATCCTGGGGCTTCTGACGGTTACGCTCGGGCTGCCGTATCTGCTGCTGTCGATGACGAGCCCGCTTTTGCAGGCGTGGTTCGCGAGACGCTACAGAGGTCGCGATCCGTATCGTCTGTTCGCACTCTCCAACCTTGCTTCGCTGCTTGCGCTCGTCACGTACCCGTTCATCCTCGAGCCAGCGGTTGCGACGCGCACGCAGGCGCTCGGCTGGTCGGTCGGCTACGCCGTCTTTGTCGTACTGTGCGCCGCGATCGCGTGGTCGAGCGGCCGCACCGTGCCACCACGATCGATCGCCGCGAAACCTGACATCACCGAACGCGCATCACCGCCGTCGTGGACGCGCAGCGTCCTCTGGTGCGCGCTCGCGGCAACGGGAAGCGTGCTGCTGTTGTCGGTGACGAATCACATCACGCAGAACATCGCTGCCGTGCCGCTGTTGTGGATCGTGCCGCTGACGCTGTATCTCCTGACGTTCATCCTGAATTTCGACAGCACTCGCTGGTATCCGCGCGAGCTCCTGCTGCCGGTGGTGGCCGCTTCGCTTGCCGTCATGGCGTGGTGCGTTGCCGACACGCGTCTCATCCACGAGCTCGAGTTGCAGCTCGGCGTTTTCTGCATCGGCCTTTTCATCGCTTGCATGTTCTGCCACGGGGAGCTCGCGCGGCAGAAGCCGCCCGTCGCGTACCTGACACGCTTCTACCTGATGGTGTCGCTCGGCGGTGCATTCGGGGCAGCGCTCGTCGGCATTCTCGCGCCGCTTGCGCTGCGTGCGCATTTCGAACTCGGCCTCGGACTCATTGCTGCCGCCTGCCTGCTCGCGTGGCAGGTGCGCCGCAACGCGCTGGTGTTCGGTCTTCTCGCGCTCGTAGCGATCGTCGTCACGATCGGCTGCGCCATCTGGAGCGTAGTGAACTTCTACGAATCGACGATCGTCACCGCGCGCAACTTCTACGGCGTGCTGCGCGTGCAGGAAACCGGCGCCAACGAGATCAGCCGGCATCGCACGCTCGTTCACGGCACGATCATGCACGGGCTGCAATATCTCGCGCCCCAGTTCAATCGGCAACCGACGAGCTATTACACGAAGACGTCGGGCATCGGCAGGCTGCTGGAAACGCTGCACCCGCGCAGGGATCCGTTGCGCGTCGGCGTGATTGGTTTGGGTACCGGCACGCTCGCCTCCTACGGAACGCCGGGCGACCTGTATCGCTTCTACGACATCAATCCGGCGGTGATCCGCATCGCTCGCGAGGACTTCACGTATCTCGCGCAAAGCGAGGCGACGATCGAGACTCTGCTTGGCGATGCGCGGCTGACGCTCGAGCGCGAGCCGGCGGCGAATCTCGACATCCTTGCCATCGACGCCTTCTCGAGCGATGCAATCCCGGTGCATCTCATCACCTCCGAGGCGCTCGCGCTCTATGCGCGCAACATCAAGCCGAACGGTGTCGTCGCGTTCCACGTGACGAATCGGTTTCTCGACCTCATTCCGGTCGTGGCGGCGCTCGCCGACGCGCATGGTATGCAGGCGGTGTGGATTCACGATGACGGCGTCGACGTGTTGGCAAGCCGCAGCGACTGGGTGCTCGTATCGACGAACAAGGCATTGCTCGACAATCCGCAGATCGCCGGCGCGGCGACACCGATCATTCGCGAGCCGGAGTGGCGGCTATGGACGGACGATTTCAACAACCTATTCCAGGTGCTGCGTGACTGATGATGGCGCGGGCTCGCGTGAAACGGGGACTAGAATCGTGTACTTCATGTGCAACGCTGACACCGGACAATCCGTTGCGACGCGAGCGGGGACCAGGCGATGACGACCACGTCGACCGCTGCGATCGCCGAGCGCGCGCCCTATCACGCGTTGGTGAGGCCGCGACGCGGTCGTTTCATCGACGTGCTCGACCAGCGCGCACTGCCGCATGCCGTCGTCAACGTCAAGATTGCCGACGCCGACGCCGCCGCAATCGCGATTCG
>Ga0068851_10001031_pt1 | contig 12098 bp, 16 predicted proteins | sample KBSCornC12_FD_66588 | JGI IMG/M metagenome (GOLD analysis project Ga0068851, IMG submission 66588) | Corn rhizosphere microbial communities from Kellogg Biological Station, Michigan, USA - KBS Corn C1-2 | ecosystem: Host-associated > Plants > Roots > Rhizosphere > Soil ...
CTGCGCAGCCCAACGCGGGGCAAGCCCGCTCGCCACAACAGGCCTACAGGGACCGCTGCATATGCGTCGTCCGCCATACCGGGTCTGCTTCCACATCCACCACCTCGAACCCCTGCCGAACCCAGAACTCAATCGCCCCCGGCAAAAATGGGTGGGTATGCAGGTACATCACCTCAACCCCATCCGCCTGCGCCAGCGCTTCCAGTGCGCGGTACAACTGCCTCGCTAGGCCAAAACGGCGACACCCTGGCGCTACGAACAAGCGCACCACTTCCACCGTCTTGCGGCCTTGGTAATCCAGCTGAGGGAAACGCCCGTCATAGGGCAGATAGCCAATAGCCGCGACGACCTGGCCTTGTTGGCGCACAATCAAGAAACGTCCGTCACCGTGAAGGTAGCTGGCCTCAAACTGCGCCAGATCAGCCGGTAGACCAGTTGTGCCGAGCTTGGGGAAGAGTTCGGCACGGGCCTGCAGAACAAAATCCAGCACGTCGGGAATATCGCCGGCGGTGACCACTTGAACGTCCATCATCCGACCATTCGCTCATAACGCAGGTAGCCATTGGAGTCAGTGCCCACACACACGAACCCCGCGCCCTCGTACAACCTGCGGGCGGGATTATCCGGGTGCACGCTCAAACGCCATCGGGTAAAACCCGCCCGCCCCGCTGCCAGCACATAGGCGTCCAACAGCACGCGGCCGATGCCCTGATGCCGGAATGCGGCGCCGACATTGATCGTGCTCAGTTCGGCAAAACCGTCCTCCGCAGCCCACAGCGAATATCCGGCGAACTGCCCGTCCCGCATCACTACGGTCATACGCTCAAAGTTATCGACCCAACGGGTCAGGTGACGCTCCATCTGGCGCCGCCATCCGACTAGGTGGGCCGGCTCCCATTGCTGGATGTAGCCCAGTTCGCCGCGGTAGATCGAAGGGAGGTCAGTCACTAGGGCCGGGCGCAATACCAGTGCCGTCATTTGTTATTCCCGAACATGGAAGTTAACTGCTTTCGGCGAGTCAAATAACGCTTGTACTCCTGCTGGTACTCGAGAATGGCCGTGGAGTCGCTACCAAAGGTAATAATCTCGGACAACTCCGACGACTCGGCATACGGCAAAATGGCATTAAGGGCCGCTTTTCTGGAATCCATAACGACGTAATTTCCAGAACTCAAGATATCGAGAATAAACACCGACAAACTCAAAGAATCATGCACAGCACTCGTCTTGGACAGCGAGCCTTCTGACATAACACTTGCGACACTTTTTACGGTAGCGAATCGCGGCTCCGGCAAATCATTTTGCGAGTCACAATGATAAAAAATAAACGAAGGATTGCATTTCGATTTCGCCAGGACAGCCACCTGCGGCCCCGACTCGGTATTTGACTGGCTGATGTCCACGTCTATGGCGTCGGTTCTTTTAGCCTGAAAAATCACTGGGCACACCTTCAGCGTGCCCTGCACATCTTTCCACTCGAAAAGCAGTGCGAAATCCCCGCCGGTTTTCTTCTCCCTTTTCTTGACCTGCAGCTCCAGCTTTTGAACATTAAGCTGAGCGCCCGATGCGGCAAAATATTTTTCATACCGAAGTTGCACAAGGTCAGCCTTGGAGGCCAGCAGTTGGATCAAGTGCCCGGAGAGTTGAACTTCAATGTTCTTCTTGGAGCAAACTTCTATAAATGCCAACTCCGCTTCTTGCACCACTTGAATAATGGCCCACATCTCAAATGAAACGAACGCAATCGGACAGGACAAGTAGTCTGTGTAATAGCGTGAAAAGTCACGCGTTTCATCCTTCAGCTCGCGCAAAAAAATCTTTCCCGGCTCAGCCGTGATACTAATCGAGCGACGTATGGCTTTTACTGTATGTTCTGCCAACTGCGGATGTTGGATATAGCAGTTCAAAAACGTGCGTGAACGTGGCGCTTTCAAAAAATCGACAACCACTCTATCCCACAGCACGCTTAGCTCATCGACGTCGAGCTCAATCCCTGATAGTTCGATGTTCCCCATTTCAACAGCCTCTGCGCGTACTTTAGTCTTCCAATCGGTTCCGCGAACTCAGGCCATCCATCTGTGCCGTAATCCACCGGCGACTATATTCCAGCACCTCGCCCCCCATCACCACCGGAAAATGAATAAACCCATGCGCCGCCTCCGGCAACAAATGCGCCTCAGCCCCCGGCCACCGCTCAGCGATCAACAGCGTGTCATCCTTCAACGGGTCCAATTCCCCCACAAACATCAACGCCGGCGGCAGGCCCTCGAAGTCGCCATACAACGGTGACAACGGCGGCTGCCGACGCTCATCATCACTCAACCCCGGGGTCAGCATGCGCAGCGCCTCGACCATGCCCGGGCCGTCCAGCAACAAGGTGTCCGGCCCCGCCGCGCGCACGCTTGGGGTGCCGGTAAGGTCGTAGACGCCGTAATACAACACCGCCCCGCATACGCGCTGGAGCAGTTGCGGCCATTGCTTCAACGCCAGCAATGTCGCCGCCGCCAAGTGCCCGCCGGCCGATTCGCCGACCACGAACACCGGCAGGCCGACAAATTCATCGGCCGTGAGCAACCAACGCGCCGCCGCCAGGCAGTCGTCCATCAGCCCTTGCACCGGCGTGTCGACCGCCAGCCGATAATCCACCGACACCACCGCCACCTCGCAGGCGTTGACCATGCCCAGGTTGAGGTCGTCATCCATCTGCGCATTGCCGATCACCCAACCGCCACCGTGGATATCCAGCACCACGCCCTTGGGCTTGCCGCTCGGCCGCAGGATGCGCACGGGGACAGAGTCGACCAGTTTGCATTCAGCAGCCGGCGCTTTCTTAAGCATTTGGCTGGTGCGCAACAGCGCCTGGATCAGGCGCGGTGTGACGCGATTACGGATTTTGAAGCGCGGCATCCAGGCCAGCTTCTGGTTGAAGCGGCGCATCTCGGCCAGTTCCGGGTCACTGGCGGGCCAGGTTCTGTGGGCCATCAGCGGTTATTCCGCAGGATCGAAAAGTTCAGCGCCGCTGCCACGCACAGCCACGCCAGGTAGGGGAACAGGATCAAGCCGGTGATCAAATCCAGTTGCACCGCCAGTACCACCATGGTCGCCACGGTCAGCCACAGCACCGCAATAATCACCATCCCGGCCAGGATGCGATGGGCGCCGAAGAACACCGGCGTCCACAAGGTGTTCAACGCAATCTGCGCGGCCCACAAGGCCAGCACCATTTGGCTGCCCGGGATAAGGCTGAGGCGGTAACCGGCCCAGGCCAGCAACAGGTAGATAATCGTCCAGGCCACCGGGAACAGCCAGTTGGGTGGGGTGAAGCTGGGTTTGACCAGGGAGTCGTACCAGGCTCCCGGCTTGAAGATAATGCCGGTACTGGCAGCGGCGGCGCAGGCGAGCAGGAAGATGAAGAAGGTCATGGGCGGTCCTTGGCTGGGTATTTCAACTTTGACGCGTAGCAAGCGGGTAAAAGTTCACTGCGATTCAGGGCATCACGATGTTCAGCCAAGGCCACCGCGCCTGATAACTGCGGGCCTTCTGCACAAACAACGCCCGCTCAGGATGCAGTGGGTTGATGCGCAACACGCCCTGCTCCACATCTTCCAAGCCATAAGGCGCATACACCTCCCCCGTGGCAATCTCCAGGCCGATGCACGTGCCCGCCACCAGGTAACGGTCAATCCCCTGCCTGGCCGTGTGCAACTGCGGGTAAGGCCGGCCAAAGCGCTCGCCGTACCACAGATGCACCCGCGCCTGGTTCTTCACCTCGACGTTGACGCCCAGGTCCTGGAACAAGCGCTCGGCCGCACGGATCACTGCGTCTTCAGCCTCGTAGGACAGGTCGGTATCGAAGTAGAAAACGTCGTAGTCCTTTACGCCATGGGCCGCCGGCAAATTCGACTGATGATTCCACACCGCCTGGAACAGGCAGCCCGCCGTGAGAAAGCACTGGTCCACACCCAGGTCGGGCAGGCGCGCGGTGATTTCGGCGTTGATGGGGTTGGCCATGGCCAGGTTGAGCAAGGTTTCGACAGTCAATGTCATGGGCTCTCCGTTATCCGTGACGCGCTCGAACGGCAGAGGTTACACCACGGTGTGGAGGGTTTCGTGACAGCAGGATTTCTATACACTTTGCCGCGGGCTAAAAACCGGCCCCAATCGTCAAGGATAAAACGATGCGAATCACCACCATGGCCCTCGTTGCCACCAGCAGCCTGTTGCTAACCGCCTGCAGCGAGAGCCCTTCCGACACCGACATTCAAGCCGCCCTGCAACCCCGCCTGGAAGGGGCTTCCTGCATCAGCGCGCCGATGTTCAAAGACTTCCCCGTAACCCTGGGCGACAGCTTCACCCGCAGCGTGTCCAAGGGCAACGCACAGGCCTTCGATGCGCTGGTCGATGCAGGCCTGTTGGTCAAGAGCGACCAGACCTACACCCTCACCGAACCAGGTAAAGCCGCCCACGTGCCCCAGGCCTCCGGGTTCTGCTACGCCCAGGGCTATGAAATCGCCAGGGTCCAGAGCACCGAGGTCAACACTGACCAGATGGGACCGGCCGTGGAAAAATCCTGGCAGGTGACCGTGGACATCCGCCAGAAGCCCGTCGCCCCGTGGGCGAAAAACCCGGCGATTGAGAAACTCACGCGCCACCCGGAAAACCTCTCCGAAGCGCCAAAGACCTACCACGTGACCGTCGGCCGGGTGAAGGGTGAACCAGGGTTGCAGTTGATCGACCCGCGCTTTTCGATCTCACGCGGGATCAGCGTCAGCCAGGGCTTCTGATCTCAGCCCTTTAACTCACTAGCCCGATGCGCCGCCGCGTCGTCGTAAACCACATACAACGACTCGGCGACCTGGCTCTTGATGGCCTTGGTGGACTCAAGGCCCAGTACAAAACCCTCGGCCTTGCCGCCGGCGCGGTTGAGTTCCTCAGGGGTGGCGGCGCCGGTGATGGCGTCGAACAGCTTGGTGGCATGGGGGCCGACGCCCTTGGGCAGGCTGATCTGGTCGATGGACATGGGCGATACCTTAAAAGAGAGAATTCGGTAGCGCGTGGAACCACTGCCGGGGTGGCATGGTAGACCGGCTGGCACAGAAAGGCGCGGCTTTTGCGCATATCGCGCTCACCGGGCGGCCTTTTTCATGACACTGCCCCACAACACCGTGATAGCGCTAAGCTGGATCCCCCACCCGCCCCGCAGGCCCAGCACCATGACGCTCTCCCCCGACTTCACCCCCTGGGCCTCCCTGCTCGGCGGCGCACTGATCGGCCTCAGCGCCGGCCTGTTCATCCTGCTCAACGGGCGCATCGCCGGTATCAGCGGCCTGCTCGGCAGCCTGCTGGCCAAACACGCTGAAGGCCGCGCCGAAAAAGCCCTGTTCCTGCTAGGCCTGCTCGCCTCGCCCTGGCTGTGGTCACTGTTCGCCACCTTGCCCGGCGCGTCGATCCAGGCCGGTGGCGCCGCGCTGGTGCTGGCGGGGCTGCTGGTGGGCCTCGGCACCCGCTACGGCGCCGGCTGCACCAGTGGGCACGGGATCTGTGGGCTGTCACGCCTGTCGCTGCGCTCGCTGGTGGCGGTGGCGTGCTTCATGGGCAGCGGGTTTGCCACTGTCTACATCATCCGCCATCTGATGGGAGCCTGAGCGTGCGCAAACTGACCGCCTTGATCGCCGGCCTGCTCTTCGGCCTGGGACTGTACCTCAGCGGCATGACCAACCCGGCCAAGGTGCTCGGGTTTCTCGACCTGGCCGGCGAATGGGACCCGTCCCTGGCGCTGGTCATGCTCGGCGCGCTCGCCGTCAGCAGCGTGTTCTTCTACGTCGCCAGACAGCGCCGCACCGCGTTGCTGGGCGCGCCGATACAGATGCCGACCAGGCGCACCCTCGACCGGCGGCTGGTGCTCGGCAGTGTGGTGTTTGGTGTCGGCTGGGGGATCGCCGGGCTGTGCCCCGGCCCTGCGGTGGCGCTGTTGCTGACCGGGCAATGGCAGGTGGGGGTGTTCGTGCTGGCGATGGCGCTGGGGATGTGGCTGTTTGAGCGGATTGAGGCGCGCAGGTTGGCCAAGGCTTGAGGCACGGGCAGGCGTTTGTGCTTTATCTCCATCCGCCTGCGGCCTACATTGAACGCCTTATCGATCAACCCCGAGGTCAGCCCCCATGGCACGCATCGTCCGGATTCACGCCTACGGCGACGCCAGCGTCTTGAAACTCGAAGACGTAGACGTCCCCGCCCCCGCCGCCGATGAGGTCCAAATCGACGTCAAAGCCTTCGGCCTCAACCGCGCCGAAGTGATGTTCCGCAACCACGCCTACCTGCAGGAAGCCGAATTCCCCAGTCGCCTGGGCTACGAAGCGGCCGGTGTGGTGATAGCGGTCGGCACCGGTGTCACCGACCTGCAGGTGGGCGACGCCGTCAGCGTCATCCCACCGCTGGACATCGCCCGCTGGGGCACCTATGGCGAAGTCGCCAACGTGCCCGCCCACCTCACCGTCAAACACCCGCAAAGCATCAGCTTTGTGCAAGCCGCCGCATGCTGGATGCAATACGTCACCGCCTGGGGCGCCCTGGTGGAACAGGCCAAACTGACCCAGGGCGACACCGTGCTGGTCACCGCCGCCTCCAGCAGCGTCGCCCTCGCCGCCTTCCAGATCGCCCGCAGCGTCGGCGCCACCGCCATCGGCGTGACCCGCACCCGTGCAAAAAAACAGGCGCTGCTGGATGCCGGCGCAGCGCACGTCATCGTCAGCGACGAAGAAAACCTGGCCGAACGCGTGATGCAACTCACCCACGACCAAGGCGCCCGCGTGGTGTTCGACCCCATCGGCGGGCCGGGCTTCGAAGCCCTCACCCAGAGCATGGCCCGAGGCGGCATCTTGCTGGAGTACGGCGCGCTGAGCTCGGAGCCGACGCCGTTTCCGTTGTTTACCGTGTTAGGCAAATGCTTGACGCTCAAGGGGTATCTGTACGCCGAAATCGTCGCCGACCCGGCGGCGTTGGCGCGGGCCAAGGCGTTCATTCTGGACGGGCTGGCGTCGGGCGCGTTGGCGCCGGTGATTGCGAAGACATTTGCGTTGGATGAGGTGCAGGAGGCGCATCGGTTTTTGGAGGCGAACCAGCAGGTGGGGAAAATCGTGGTGACGGTGTGAGGGCGGTGTCCTAGGACAATTCCCAAAGCTGGGCAGTGGCTTGCCCGATTGCCTACGCGTGGGTCAGAATCCGCCGGCTTGTGCGCTGGGATGGTCGAAACTAAGGTGGCGCGGTCGCTGAATTTCTCGGTGATCGGGTTTAGTAGCCTGATGGTTCAATTACGTTGAGTGCACAAGCTTCATCCATCTGACGTTCCTGTCTGTGCTTGATGGTGGCTGTGCGTAGGGCGCCCTCGGGCGCGCCGGCTTTGCGTAATTCCCCGGTCTACTAACCTGCGTACAGCTGCCACCCTCTCGTTTAGTAGCGATGGGGTGACGGCCAAACTAGGGAATTACGAATATGTGCAAAGCCTCATCTGACCCAACCATCCTCTTTACCGTCAGTTCCGACGCCAGTACTGAAAGCCTCATTACCAATAGCTACGAGACCTTTAGCTCGGTTAGCACTCTTCTGCTCGATCTCTCGGAAGACCTCAGCGGTAAGCACCGTGACATTGCACTGGCGATTCACCAACTGAGCGAATTGGGTGTGCTCATGACGGCAAGACTCCTCGACCGCGAAGAACCGTGCCTTCGTTGAATAACACAAATTCCAGCCACTAGCTGAGTGCTCGCCGAATCGTCGTATGCGGCAGTTACGATTCGGCGACTTTGCTACCCATGAAATTGATCAATTCCGGAGCCGGGCTAAGCCTTCGACTTTACCTATGGAGTTCCGGGTCTGCTTTCGGCCAAAAGCGGACGTATGCAAGCAACCGCTACCGGCCCTTTACGACAGGCAGCAATTTGCCGGTTAGTGGGGCTTATCCGAGACGAGTATGAGCGGAACAGAAAGGACCGTTCATTACTCAAACTTTAAATCGACTAATCAACACGCCAAAGGATGTGGCCAAGCGCGACAATTCGTAGCTTGATGCATTGGTTTGATGTGCTCCGGCCGCTGTTTGTGTTGAAAGGTCCTGAATGTTTATCAGGTTACGATCAACCTCACGTGCAACCTGAGCCTGTTCTTCAGCGGCACTTGCGATCACGAGGTTCCTTTCACTGATGGTTGAAACACCCTCGGTGATTCGTTCAAGAGCCTGGCCAGCCTCCACGGACTGCGCCCGCGTATCGGCTGCTAGCTCTTTACTTTTATTCATCGCGAAGACGGCTTCATCAGCTCCAGAGCGCACCTGTTGCATCATCGATTCAATGTCCGCTGTCGATGCTTGGGTCCTATGGGCAAGAGCGCGCACCTCATCCGCTACAACAGCGAACCCACGCCCTTGCTCACCCGCCCTGGCCGCTTCGATGGCTGCGTTCAAGGCCAAGAGGTTAGTCTGCTCGGCAATGGCTCTGATCACATCAAGAACTTTAGTGATCTCGTTGATGCGGGTGGCAAGCACCTCAACCTTGGCAGTTGAATTTGAAATCTCATCCGCCATCAATCCAACTGAATTAACAGCTCTGCGTACCTGATCACGACCTTCTACAGCATTGCGGCTGGCTTGCTCTGAGGCTTCAGAGGCACCCGCCGCATTTCTGGCTACTTCATCCACGGCTGCAGTCATTTCGTTCACCGCCGTCGCAGCTTGCTGAATCTCATCATTCTGCCGCGTCAGGCCGCGTGAGCTTTCTTCAGTAACCGCGTTTAGCTCTTCAGATGCAGAGGCCAATTGGTCAGCAGCGCTGCCAATTTCGCTTACCGTAGTTCGTAGGTTATTCTGCATTTTATCGAGTGCGCTCAGCAGTACACCGACTTCATCTCGTCCACTGATTACAATGTGTTTAGAAAGGTCACCATCAGCCACTTCCTCAGCGCTTCGCAACGCGATGGATAGAGGAAGAGTGATTGAACGTGTGATAATCAGTCCCAAAGCGATGGCTGCTAGGAAAGCAATTATTACACCTATACCCAATATCCAGTAAGCACTCTTTGTCTCGGCCTTTGCTGCATCTGCTACCTCACCGCTTTGGCGATAGTTGGAAGCAACAATAACTTGAAGATTATCACTTACTCCCTTGAATGCCGGCGAGACTTTCTCCTGGAAAATCTTGGTAGCGCCATCAATATCACCTGCCTTAGCTAATTCGATCACTGTGCGTGCATCCTGCAAATAGGCTGGCCAGTTCTTTTCGAACTGATCACCTGCCGCACGCTCGTCATCAGCGAGAGGAGTCTGTCGGTACTCCTTGAAAAGTCGGTCAGCCTCTTTCTCGTTTTCAGACATGGATTGAACAGCAGTGTCAAATTTAAGATCTTCTTTTGCGTACTTGTAGAGTAGAGCAGCGTGTAAAGATCTGGAGTACGAAAAAACACTTGCGCGGGCATTAGCTGTATTATAAACAGAAATTAAATTATTGCTTACAATGCCTTCTATTGCTTCTTTTTGCTTAGTGATACCTGAATAGCCTAAGAATCCCACTCCTAAGGTGATCATTGCGCACACTAAAAAAGCAGAAATCAGTCGCGAGGAAAGCTTGGTTCTACGTAATGCGTCCATAAGACTCTCGAAAATTATTAATTGGTTATCCAATCAGGCTTGGTGCGAGTACTGTGTCGGAAGAAAAAACCATAACTATAATTTTTATTTTATTATTCTGATAAATGACCTTTTTTAAGGTAGAGGCTGGTTTTTTGATAGTAATCAACAGCTGAACGAGACAACACAATAGAATTTCTATCGAGTCGATAGCGCATGCATAAATGATAGGGTTCAAATAATTTAACCCGGGTTTTAAGCGAATGTAAGCCAGGCGATTGCCTACTTCAACGGCCGTAAAGGGTCGGAAGTCGTCGCTCATGAACGTCTGCTTTTGGCCGATTGTGTTGAAAAAGGCGCTCCCTCAAACTGCCCGGATATTGACCGGGGAAAATGCACCTTTTGCACGTTGCTACGTGAAATTTGAGCCCAGAAGCCTCAGCCAAAAGTGAGGATTTCAATCGCAGACGCGTACTTTTCTGCCGTGGAAACCACGGCCGACTTTTTCAACAGAATCGGCCGATTGCTGCCTGTAGTGAGGGGCAGCAAGCGGCCAAAAGCAGACTGTCCTGAGGCGGGGGGTAGTCCAACAGCCTGTCGACAACCTTGGCGTACATTCCTGCATTCCTTAAGCCCAAAGGCTTGCTAGCCCGATCATCCTTTTTTGTGGATGCAGCAAAGTATGTAGGGAAATTAGATCAGTAAAATAAATCTGTCTCCTTTTGAACTGGATTGGCTGAATGCGGAGCGTACGCGCTATCAGGCGCAGGAGAGCCGGATTCCGGGAAATGCCGAATTGTTGAAGGATTTTGCTTCGTTGCATAACGCGCTTGATTGAGGTGGACCCCTTGTGCCGTAAATTGGGTTAGCCCAGAAATACTCTAAGGCGCGAACTCAACGAGTCCATTTGAACTGGCGTCATCGAGGATAAAAACTCATCCGTGCCCTGTGAAGTTTGATCGCGTTTTGCCATCATCCTGGCTTTCGATATCAACGCATCAAGCGTTGTCAACATTATGCGGTTAGTTATAACAAGGATGGACTGTGATTAAGGATTTGGCTGAGTCGTTATCGAGCAACATAAAAGAGCGTTTTACAAGCCCATTATTGGGTGCATATACCGTCGCACTGGCTTTTGCCAACTGGAAATTCCTGGTTATTGCTTTCACGTCAAAAAATCATAGCTTTCAGTTGATAGATGAACTTGAATCAGTCTTTCCAGGTGCACTGGAGGCTTTTGGTTATCCTCTGCTTTTTGCACTGACATTTTCACTTTTGTATCCGACCATTAAGTCTTGGATTGGCACACTCACCTCCATTGCAAAGATCGTTGATCTTCGCAATGAATCCAGGGTCGTTAATGCGCGAGAAAAGCTTTTTGTCAAACAGCAGAATTTTGAGCAAGTCACAGTTGACAGTACCATTAGCCAGTTAACCGACCTAGTGAGTGAGGATCGACTCGGCTATCACGACTTGAAGAGAATTTTAGATGTTCTTCCTAGCGAGGAGGATCTTCGAATCAACCGAAAACGCGACGAGTTTATTGAAACGAAAGATCCTGATAGCAGCAGATACGTCAAGCACCCTTGATCAGTAGCGCACTCCAAGAATGGGATCAATGATCCATTTCTCCAAGAAAAATGCGGCGTGCATCTATCTTTTTAGAGGCTCGCCCCTTCAGAAGGAATTGGGGGCCAGACCACGTTTTCAATAATGGTGGTCTGACCCCAATTTCCCCGCTGGGATGGTCGAAACTAAGGTGGCGCGGTCGCTGAATTTCTCGGTGATCGGGTTTAGTAGCCCGGATCGGTTATCTGAATGTGCATGAGCTTCATCAGTCAGAAATAACGTCTGTGCTTGATGGCGGCTGTGCGCAGGGCGTCCTCGGACGCGCCGGCTTTAGATATCCACCGGTCTACTAACCTGCGTACAGCTGCCACCCACTCGTTTAGTAGCGGGGAGGGGGTGGCCCAAGTCAGGATATCTTTATGTCTCACGTCATGCAGGATTCAACCGCGCTCTTTCGCGTTGCTCCAGACGCAAGCAATGAAGCCCTCATTGCCAATAGCTACGAAACCTTCGCCTCTGTCAGTACCCTTCTGCTCGATCTATCCGACGATCTGAGCGGCAAACATCGAGATATTGCACTGGCTATCCACCAATTGAGTGAACTGGGCGTGTTACTCACAGCCAAGCTCCTTGACCGTGAGCCCCCCTCCGCTGGCTGACCATAGCTATCCAGAAGACGAGGCGGATCAGTCGCTGAGTCGAAGTATGAAAAATGGGGGACGTATTGATCCATGAAGAATCAATTCGTCCCTTTTCAGTGGACTCAAAACGGCCTTTGATGAATGGCTACTCTCGGCCGATTGTGTTGAAAAAATCGACGTTGGTATGCTCACCCCCTCTCATCGACTTGTTTTGGATAGGTGCTCATGTTGACTGGCTTGAATCACCTTACGTTGGCGACTGCGAACCTTCCTCG
>Ga0068851_10001033_pt1 | contig 12088 bp, 11 predicted proteins | sample KBSCornC12_FD_66588 | JGI IMG/M metagenome (GOLD analysis project Ga0068851, IMG submission 66588) | Corn rhizosphere microbial communities from Kellogg Biological Station, Michigan, USA - KBS Corn C1-2 | ecosystem: Host-associated > Plants > Roots > Rhizosphere > Soil ...
GGCTCGAGGAGATCGTCGAGGAGACCGGCGCCCGCGAGGAGCTGATTCGCGAGCTCGAGAACTTCGGGATCGTGCAGCCGGAGAAACGCGAGGGCAAGACCGTCTATGACGAGACCGACCGCGAGATCGTCCGCGCCGCCAACGAGCTCTCCCGGGTGGGGGTCGGGGCCCGCAACCTGCGCGTCTTCCGCTCTTCGGCCGACCGCGAGGCGCAGCTGCTTGAAGCGCTGCTGGGGCCGTCGCTGCGCTCCCGCAATCCCGAGCGCCGCAAGGAGGCGCTGGAAAGCCTCGAAAGCCTGGCGGCCACCGTCAGCCACCTCAAGCACCTGTTGCTGGTCCGCGACCTCCGCCGCCTCGCCGGCGAATAGTCACCCTCTGTGGCCCGCGTGACCCGCTCGCGCACCGTCGAGGCGCCCCTGGGGGACGTCTGGAAGCTCGTCTCCGACCCCTACAGCCTGCCGCGCTGGTGGCCGCGCACCGGGCGGGTCGAGAACGTCAGCGGCGACGGTGGCCGGCGGAGTCGCTGGACCAAGGTGCTGGAGACGGCCGAGGGGCGCGGGGTGCGGGCCGACTTCCGCTGCGTCAGCTCGGCCGAGGGAGAGCGATACGTCTGGGAGCAGGAGCTCGAAGGAACCCCGTTCGAGCGGCACCTGAAGGCCTCGCGGGTGGAGGTCGGCCTGCGGGAGAAGGGCGAAGGCACCGAGGTGAAGCTGGCGGCGGTGCAGACCCTGAAGGGAATGTCGCGCCTCGGCTCACCGCTGATGCGCCGCGGCCAGGGCGCGATCCTCGAGGAAGCGCTCGACGGCATCGAGAGGGCGCTGGGATGACCCTCTCGGATCGAACTGCATCAACTTATCCATCTACTGGGTGGACAAGTTGATGCAGTTCCCTCGTCGGGACAGCAAGTGGTGGGGGTGGGGAGACCCTGCGATCTCGCCGGAGCTCGATGGTGAGGCGCTCCGCGTGCTGCGGGAGCGGATCGGAGAGCTGGAGCCTTGGCCGCTGGCGCGGCGAATCGAGGACTTTCAGCTGCCGCCGGCCGAGTCGCTTCCGCGGGCGCTGATCGAGGCGGCGGGGGAGTCGAGCGTCTTCCGCGACGCCGAGGACCGGCTGCGGCACGCGGTCGGGCGTGGTTACGTCGACCTCGCCCGGCTCCGAAACGGCGCTCTCGACGCCGCGCCCGACGCGGTGGTGATGCCCGCCGACGCCGAGGCCCTGCGACGGGTGATCAAGATCTGCGCCAGGGAGGGAATCGCGATCGTCCCCTTCGGCGGCGGCACCAGCGTCGTCGGCGGGGTCGAGCCGCTGCGCGGCTCCCATGCCCGGGTGATCAGCCTCGACCTCGGCGCTCTGCTCGACGTCGAGGTAGACCGCCGCTCGCTGACCGCGCGGCTCGGCGCCGGCCTGCGCGGGCCGGAGGCCGAGGCGGCGCTCGGCCGCGAGGGCTTGACGCTCGGTCACTTCCCGCAGTCCTTCGAGTACGCGACGATCGGCGGCTTCGCCGCCACCCGCTCGGCCGGCCAGGCCTCCAGCGGCTACGGGCGCTTCGACGCGCTGGTCAGCTCGGTCCGGATGCTGGTGCCGGCGGGTGAGATCTCGACCCTGGAGACGCCGCACACCGCCGCCGGGCCGGCGCTGCGCGAGCTGGTGATCGGCTCCGAGGGCGTCCTCGGCGTGATCCCGGACGTGACCGTGAGGGTGCGCCCGGCGCCCTCGGTGCGTCGCTACGAGGCGTGGATGGCCGAGAGCTTCGAAGCGGGCGCGGAGATCGTCCGCGGGTTGGCCCAGGGGCCGGGGCTACCGGAGATCATCCGCGTCTCCGACGAGGAGGAGACCGAGGGGACGCTGGCGCTGAACGGACCGCGCGGTGTCAGCGGTCGTCTCTTCGACGGCTACCTCGGTGCCCGCCGCCGGCGCGGTGGCTCCCTGGTCATCGTCGGCTTCGAGGGCGACGAGGAGTCGGTCGCCCGGCGCCGCGCCCTCACCGTCCGCGCCCTGGGCCAGGGCGGAGCCGCCTACCTCGGCCAACCTGCCGGGCGAGCCTGGGAGCACGGCCGCTACCAGGGCCCCTACCTGCGCGACACGCTGATGGGGATGGGGGCGATGGTCGAGACCCTCGAGACCTCGCACACCTGGTCCCGCTATGGCGAGCTGCACGACGCGGTCGCCGCCGCGATCCACGGCGCCATGGACGGCCAGGGAACGCCCGGGCTCGTCTTCTGCCACCTCTCCCACGCCTACGCCGACGGTGCCTCGCTCTACTTCACCTTCATCTCCCGCGCCCGCCGCGACGCCGAGACCGAGCAGTGGTCAGCGGTCAAGCGCGCCGCCTGCGAGGCGATCGTCGCCCACGGCGGCACGATCACCCACCACCACGCCGTCGGCCGCGACCACGCCCCTTACATGGAGGTCGAGGTGGGGGAGACCGGGCTCGAGGTCCTGGCCTCGGTCAAGGATCGGCTCGACCCGACCGGGGTCATGAACCCGGGCAAGCTGCTGCCCGTCACCTGAATCGCGGTCTCGCTATTCGCTGGCGCCGACGAGAGAACCGGTGAAGGGCCCACGAAGAATGAACCTGCCGGGGACCCCCGGATCGTAGGTGGTGTGGGTGGGCCCTTGACCCAGTGCATTCCGCCACCGGTCGTCGACGTCGACGTAGGAGATCAACAGTTCCGTCCTGCTTCCGTCTTCGAGGAAGGCGAGGGACTCGAAGCCTGCTTTCAGGTTGACGTCGAGCTTTCCGTCGCTGCCCACCTGATAGCCCGCAATCGGGACCATGTCATGCCGCGAGCTGATCTGCCAGATCACATATTTTTCTTCGCCCGAGATCGGTTTCAGCCCCTCTGCCCGGATCTTCAGCAGCGGCATCCCGGACGGGGTCTTCTTGTAGAGGACGGTCCCCGACGCCTTGCTGTCGCCCACCGGATGGAGGACGGCCCTGGTCGGGCCTGAGGTCCGTGCCGGCGGCGAGGTGGTCGCCTTTTCGACAGTTGCGGCGACGCTGGTGCCATCGCCATCCGAGCTACCGCCTCCGCAGCCAACCGCGATCGCGGCCACAACGGCACAGGCCGCCAACGATCCGATCGCCCTGTTCCCCGAGTGAGAAAGTCCGCTGAGCACGGCGGACAGCCTACGGTAAGCCGAAAAGTTCTCTGAGTAAAGCTAGGGATTCGCGCGCGGATTCTTGGCGGCCGCCCCGACGATCGGGCCGGTGACTTCGCCGCGAAGGACTTCGTCGCCGGTGTAGGCCGGGGCCTGTTTCGCTTTCGTCGCTTGCTTCAGCGACGTTTTCAGCTGCGATTCGACGGTGCGGGTGATCGCGATGTCGTGGAAGGTTTCGTTGGCGAGGTAGGCGAGGACTTCGGTCGGGACTTCGACCTGGGCGCCGATTCTGCCGTCCTCGCCGACTTCGGTCGAGGCCAGCGGCAGCATTTTCCGCGGCGAGGCGGCAAGCCAGATCGTGTAGGACTCGCCCTTTTCCGCCGGTTCCAGTCCTTCCGCCGCGACCTGCAGCGCCAGGCTGTTTTTAACCCGACCGAAGATCGCCACCCCGATCGCGTCGCCGCCGTCAACGGCGGAGAGCGAAGCCTTGGTGACCTCTTTCTTGCCTCCTTCGGAGGCTTTCTCCAGCCGGGCCACGGTCCCTTCGCTCGACCCAGAGGAAGTAGTCGTAGTGCTGTCGCCGCCGTCATCGTCTCCCACTCCAAAGAGAACGAAGACAACAAACAAGATCACGATCGCCGCCCCCGCCAGCAACGCCCAAAGCCCCCGTCCCTCGAGCAACTTGATCTCTTTTCGCAAAGGAGGCCTCGGCTCCCCCTTGGGAAGCGCCGGAGGAGTTCGCTTCGGCTCTGCCTCGGGCGCCTCCGAAGTCCGAGCAACCTCAGGCGAGGGCTTTTCCGGCTTCGGAGCCACTGGAGGGGGAGTGGGGTCCCCCGGAGGAGCCTCCCCATCTTTCGCGACGGAGGGGGACCCCTCACCCCCGGGCGGCCCGGGAATATCAGGAGCAGGAATCCCTTCAGCTTCCAGCGCAGCGGCAGCGTCCTTAGCCCGACCATGTACCTGCTCGACACTGATCCCCATCAGGGCCGAGAGATCCTCGTAGCCTTGCTCGCCACGCTGGGAGAGCAGGCGCAGGATCGCCTTCTGGTCGTCGGACAGCGCCACCGGCCCGGAAGCCTATTAGGGTGCGAGGCCGTGAACGACGACGCTCAGGTTAAGGCTGCCCACTTCGACGAGTTGGTCGGCACCGAGTGGATCAGCGACGATCCCGACGACGCCCGCGTCCGGGTCGAGATCCGCGACGAGCTGCGCCAGCCGTTCGGGCTGATGCACGGCGGCGTCATGTCGACCCTGATCGAGAGCATCTGCTCGCGGGCGACCTTCGGCGCGGTCCACGACCAGGGAATGGTGGCGATGGGCCAGTCGATCGACGTCAGCTTCATCCGCCCGATCACCGAGGGGGGCGCCGAAGTCCGCGCCCGGGCCCGCCACCGCGGCCGCACCACCTGGCTCTGGCAGGCCGAAGTCCTCAACGACGACGGAAAACCCTGCGCCATCGCCACGATGACTATTGCGGTCCGGCCGCGCCCGAATTCGAAGTAGCTAGCCGCCGAAGCGGTTGGTGATCGGCAGCCGCCGGTCCTTGCCGAAGGCCTTCGGCGTGATCCGGATCCCCGGCGCCGCCTGGCGACGCTTGTACTCGGAGCGGTCGACCAGGCGGATCACCTCGTCGACGGTCTCGGCCGGCATCCCGGCGGCGATTATCTCCTCCCGGCCCTGGTCGCGCCCGACGTAGGCCTCGAGGATGCGGTCGAGCAGCTCGTAGGGAGGCAGCGAATCCTCGTCGCGCTGGTCGGGCCGCAGCTCCGCCGAGGGCGCCCGCTCGAGCACGCTCGCCGGCACCAGCTCGCGCCCCTCGCGCTCGTTGCGTCGCCGCACCAGGTCGTAGACCAGCTGCTTCGGCACGTCCTTGATCACCGCGAAGCCGCCGGCCATGTCGCCGTAGAGGGTCGCGTAGCCGACCGACATCTCGCTCTTGTTCCCGGTCGTCAGCACCAGCCAGCCGTGGCGGTTGGAGAGCGCCATCATCAGGTTGCCGCGGATCCGCGCCTGCACGTTCTCCGCCGTCAGGTCCGGCTCGGAGGGTTTGGTCGGGTCGCGCGGAACCGCCGCGCCGGGCTCCTCGAGGTAACCGCTCAGCGCCTCCTCGTACCCCGCCATCATCGGCTCGATCGCGATCTCGAACAGCTCGCAGCCGAGATTGGCGGCGATGTCGCGGGCGTCCTGCTGGGTCTCGGAGCTGGAGTGGGGGGAGGGCATCACCACGCAGGTGAGTCGCTCGGGGCCGACCGCGTCGGCGGCCAGCATCGCCACCAGCGCCGAGTCGATTCCGCCCGAAAGGGCGAGGCCGACGTGCTTGAAGCCGTTCTTGGCGACGTAGTCGCGGAGGCCGAGGGCCAGGGCGCCGTAGACCTCGTCGAGGTCGGAGAGCGGCTCGGCGAGCGGCCCGGGTCCGGCGTGAGGGACCTCGCAGACCAGCAGCTCCTCCTCGAACTGGGAGGCGCGGGCGATGACGCTGCCGTCGGGGGCGGTGACCATGCTCTGGCCGTCGAAGACCAGCTCGTCCTGGCCGCCGACCAGGTTGCAGAAGGCGAAGTAGGCGCCGTAGGCGCGTGAGCGCTCGGCGAACATCTCTTCCCGCTCGCGGCCCTTGCCGCGGTGGTAGGGGGAGCCGGAGGGGTTGGCGATCAGCCGTGCGCCGGCCTCGACCTCGGCCTGCGCCGGCGGTCCGGGCTGCCAGACGTCCTCGCAGATCGTCAGGCCGACGCCGAGCCCCGAGACCTCGATCGAGACCGGCTCGGCGCCGGGGACGAAGTAGCGCTGCTCGTCGAAGACGGCGTAGTTGGGGAGGCGGTTCTTGCGGTAGACGCGCTGGACCCGGCCGTCGGCGAGGACCGCGATCGAGTTGTAGGCGTGGCGGGCGTCGAGGGGCTCGGCGATCGGCTCGGCGAAGCCGACCAGGGCCGTGATCCCTTCGACCGAGGCGGCGAGATCCTCGACCGCCAGCTGGTTGGCCCGCAGGAAGTGACGCTTCAGGTAGAGGTCCTCGGCCGGGTAGCCGGGAATGCAGAGCTCGGGGAGGATCACCAGCTCGGCGCCCTCGGCGCGGGCGCGCCCGATCCACTCCCGGGCCTTGGCGGCGTTGCCGGCGACGTCGCCGACGGTCGGGTCGATCTGGGCGAGGGCTACGCGCATCGGGCTCCGCGGCTCATACCCGGAAGTATCTCCTCCGCGATCCCGGGAGGTACTTTCGCCCGCCGTTAGGGTTCTCGTGGCATGCGGAACCGTCGGCGGCATCTGGTCGGGTCCACGGCGGCGCTGCTAGCGATCCTCGCCGCGACGACCCCTGCCGCCGCGAGCGACCTCGTCGCCCCGGCCGGCGTCGCCTCCGCCGGCCAGAAGCCGTTCCTGATGCCGCAGTCGCGGCCGACCGAACGCCGCGAGCGGCCGACCGACGTCAGCGATCCCAATCGCAACGCCTACTCGGTACCCGAGGCGCCGAGCTCGCCCGCCTGCTCGCGGCACTTCTGCGTCCACTGGGTGGTCCAGGGGCTCGACGCCCCCGAACCCACCGATCGCGACGGCGACGGCGTCCCGGACTACGTCGAGACGGTGCTGCGGGTCGCCGAACGCGTCCACGGCGTCGAGAACGGCAGGCTCGGCTGGCGCGAGCCGCGCAGCGACGGTCGTCAGGGCGGGCGCAACGGCAAGACCGACGTCTACCTCTCCCAGATCGGGGGCGAACTGTTCGGCTACGCGGCGCCGGACCGCGGGCAGGCGACCAAGCAGCACCGGATCCCGCGCCGGCTGCACGGCTATCTCGTCCTCGACAACGACTACAGCGCCTTCGAGTTCCCGGGGACGAAGCCGCTCGCCGACCTGCAGGTCACCTTCGCCCACGAGTACAACCACATCCTCCAGTTCGGCTACGACGCCTACCAGGACCCCTGGTTCGCCGAGGCGAGCGCGACCTGGGTCGAGGACCAGGTCTACAACGGCATCGACGACTACCTCCGCTACGTCCGCCGCTGGGTGCGTCTCTGGGAAACGCCGCTGACCGCGAACTCGATCAAGGAGTACGGCAGCGCCGTCTGGAACCAGTGGCTGGCGCGCCGCTACGGGCCGGAGATCATCCGCAGGGCCTGGGCCGGGGCGATCGACGCAAAGCCGGGGGGATTCTCGGTCGGCAGCTACGAACGGGCGCTGCGCTCCGGCGGTCCCTCTGACTTCAGTCACGACTTCGCCCGCTTCTCGGCGGCGCTCGCCGAGTGGCGAACGGGGAAGGGATTTCGCGAGAGCCGGCTCTACCCGGACCCGCCGCGGCAGGGGCGCCTGCCGCTCGGCGGCGGCAGCCTGACGCGGCTGCTGAACCACACCACCTCCCAGATGCTGCGGGTCCGGCCCCGACCGGGCCGCGCGATCGTGGTCCACCTCGCGGCCCCGCGCGGGACCGCGGCCGGGGTGGCGCTGGTCGGCCGGGTGGGCAGCGAGCGCCGGGGCCACCCGGTGGTCCGGCTCGCCTACAGCCGCGGGGGCGGGATGCTGACCGTGCGGCTGCGCCGCCCCGCTCGCTTCAGGCGGATCACCGCCGTGATCGTCAACGCCGACGCCCGCGCCGGCGGCTTCGACGTCGGCAACCTCGACTGGAACTACCTGACCGACGGGCTGCCGTTCCAGCTCAGCGGCCGGCTCGTCCGCTAGCGCGGCGCGGCGCTCAGGAGCGCTCGGCGGCGACCGGCGCGGCGCCGTTGGCGGAGGCGGAGGCCTTGCTCTTCTTCGCCTTCGGCTTCTTCTTGGCCGGGGCGGTTTCGATGACCTCCTGGGTCGCCGCTTCGAGGTCGAGGGCGAAGCTGTCGAGGTCGGCCATCGCGTCGAAATCGCCGATCAGGCCGAAGTTGACCTGGCCGTTGTAGGACATGATCCCGATGCAGAGCGCCTGGCGGCGGGCCAGCGGCACCATCGGGAAGATCGACTCCATCTTGCGGCCGAGCACGTAGAGCGGGAACTGCGGCCCCGGCACGTTGGTGACGACGAGGTTGAAGAAGCGCTGCGCCGGCTGCAGGCGGGCGGCCTGGGAGGCGATCGTCGAGGGGGCGAAGTCGGTCAGCTTGGTGAGGATCTCGGCCCCGACCGCCTGGCCGGAGGACTTCAGGTCACCCATCTCGGCGGTCATCAACCGCAGCCGCTCGACCGGGTCCTCGCACCAGACCGGCAGCGGCGCCATCATCGCCGAGATCCGGTTGCCGAGGGCGCCATGCTCTTCCTCGGCGCGGACGCTGACCGGGACCATCGCTCGCAGCTCGAGGCCGTCGGTGTCGTGGCCGCGGGCGCGCAGGTACTTGCCGATCCCGCCGGCGACGATCGAGAGGATGACGTCGTTGACCGTGCCCCCGTGGGCGTCCTTGACGCGCTTGAGGTCGCCGAGGTCGGTCTGGGTCATCTGCAGGCGCCGGTGCGGTCCGATCTCGACGTTGAAGACCGAGTCGGGGGCCGACATCCCGGCGGTGACCATCTTCGAGGTGGCGCCGACGCCCTTCAGCACCTGCCGCGGGCCGCGAAGCGCGGCGCGGAAGCCGCGATAGATCTCCGGCGGGCTGGTCAGCCGCTCGCGCCAAGCGTCGCTCAGCAGCTTCAGGTCGGTCGGCTCGGGACGGGCCAACCACGGGGGCGCCTTGTCGGGCGCGCCGGCGGGCTCGGGGTCGAGGTCGAAGAGGACGGTGGTGATGTCGACCCCGGAGACGCCGTCGACCAGCGCGTGGTGGCTCTTGCCGATGATCGCGAAGCGATCGCCGGTCAGCCCCTCGACCAGCCACAGCTCCCAGAGCGGCTTCGAGCGGTCGAGCTGCTGGGAGAAGATCCGCGCCGCGAGGTTGCGCAGCTGCTCGTCGGAACCGGGCGCCGGCAGCGCGGTCTGGCGCACGTGGTAATCGAGGTTGAGGTGGGGGTCGTCGATCCAGACCGGGCGGCCCTGATCGAAGGGGACGAAGCGCAGCTTCTGGCGGAAGCGGGGCACCAGGTGCAGGCGCGAGGCGATGTGATCGCGGAACTCGGCGTGGGTCGGCGCCTCGCCCTTGAAGATGCTGGTCGAGGCGACGTGCATGTGGGCCCCCGAGCGCTCCAGGTGGAGAAACGAGGTATCGAGGCCGGTGAGGCGTTCGGGCTTCGTCACGAATGTCATCTTCGCATACGGGTCCAGGGCGGGGTAAAGCTGCGGATAACGCGGTTTAAAGCCGAATTGCCACTTGCGTTGCATGTGGGGAATGTGTGCGTCCGCTCACATTCCCGCTCCGAGAGGCGCCCTAGCGTGTTCTCTCCGAAACGACCTGCCGAGTCCCCTCGCCACTGGGCGCAGGGTCAGCGAACCAGCTAGGCAGCAGAAAGCGAGCGATACAAGATGCGATATCTCATGCCCGCGGTGGCGGCTGCCGCCGCGCTGACGATCGGCCTGGTGCCGGCGGCGGCGCAGAGCCAGCGCAAAGCGCACCACGAGCGATCCCGCTCCCACGTCGCCCTGCACCTCTCGACGCACACCGTGCTGACCGGGAACGGCCTGGCGGTCCGCGGCAAGGTGCGGCCGAGCGGCCGGCACCGGATCAAGGTCGTCTTCCGCGGCCCCGATGGTGGCGTGCGCGGCGTGACCACCAAGGCCGACGGTACCTTCGCCCTGCGCTGGGCGCCGGAGCGGATCGGCAGCTACGCGGTCCGCGCTTACGGCGTTCACGACCGGCGGATCGCAGCCTCGCGCAGCGCCAAGCGCAAGCTGACGAGCTACCGCCTCGCCGGCGCCTCCTACTACGGACCCGGCCTCTACGGCAACGGCGTCGCCTGCGGCGGCACGCTGATGCCGGGGACGATGGGGGTCGCCAACAAGACGCTGCCGTGCGGGACGAAGGTCAAATTGCGCTATCACGGCCACAGCGTCACCGTGCCTGTGATCGACCGCGGCCCCTACGTGGCCGGCCGCGACTATGACCTGACCGAGGCGGTCAAGGTCAAACTGGGATTCCCGGGTGTCGGCACGGTGCTCGCAAGCCGCTAGGCATCAGGAGGCGAGGCCGAGCTGGAGCTGACCTGGGGTCGGCTCCTGCTCGTTGGCCTCGCCGCTCTCGAAGGAAGCGAGGCGGACGCCGAGCAGGCGCACCGGCCGCTGCGGATCGTAGGCGCGCAGCAGCTGCAGGGCGATCGGCCCGACGACCGCGGCATCGTCGGTCGGCTCGTCCAGAGTCTGCGAGCGGGTGACGTTGGTCCAGTCGTCGAGCCGGATCTTGATCCCGATCGTGCGGCCGGCCAGCTCGCGCTTGCGCAGGCGGCGGCAGAGCTCTTCGGAGAGCTCGGCCAGGTGCCGCTCGAGCTCGGCCCGCTGGGTGACGTCGACGTCGAAGGTGATCTCGGTCGACTGCGACTTGGTCTCGTGTTCGGTGACGACCGGCGTCTCGTCGAGGAGGTTGGCGCGGGCGTGCAGCCAGGCGCCCGAGCGCGGGCCGAAGCGGTCTTCGAGCGCCGGGCGCTGCCAGCCCCGCAGGTCGGCGAGCGTCCTGATGCCCATCGTTTCGAGCCGGGCGACCGTTTTCGGCCCGATCCCGGGGATCAGCCCGGGTGAGTCCTCGGCGAATCGCTCCAGCGCCGCCTCGCGGGAGAGGACGACGAGGCCCGCGGGCTTGCCGAGCTCACTGGTGATCTTGGCCAGCATCCGGCTCTCGGAGATCCCGACCGAGCAGGTCAGCCCGGTATCGGCTTTGATCTCGGCCGCGATCCGCCGCATCGTCGCCTTCGGCGAGAACAGCCCGGTCAGGTCCAGATAGGCCTCGTCCAGCCCCACGACCTCGACCACCTCCACGTTCCGCCTCAAGACCTCCATCACCTGCGCCGAGGCCTCCCGGTAGGCGGGAAAGTCCGGTCTCAGATACACCGCATCTGGCAGCCGCCGCCGCGCCACCGCAGCCGGCATTGCCGAGTGGATCCCGGCCAGCTTCCGCGCCTCGTAGCTCGCCGTGGTAACCACCGCTCGAGGCCCCGACCCGCAGACGACCACCGGCTTCCCCCGCAGCTCCGGCCGCTTGCGCAGCTCGACAGACGCGTAGAACGCATCCATGTCGAGGTGGGCGATGGTCCGCTCGAAGCTCACCCGTCGATGGTAGGAGGGACCAGGGACGGGACCAATAGAGATGGCGCATAAACTGAGGCCGTGGCTTCTCCCGAGGCGAAGAACCTGGAGGCGATCTCGCAGGCGATCGACCAGCACAACTCGAACTGCCCGTTCCCGGCGGCTGAGGTGCGGATGAACCCGTTCGAGGTCGAGCGGCTGGGGTGGGACACGATCCGGGGGCTGCCGGTCGTCCCGGACGGGGAGATCGGTACCGGCCGCTTCCGCATCGTCTGCTCCCGCGACCTCGAGGACGACGGCCTGGAGATCGTCGAGGCGGTCGGGCAGGAGCTCGAGACCGTCGCGCCGTCTCGGAACTGATTCACCGAGACCGCAAAATTGGCTCTTGAGGGACCGTTTTTGCGGTCTCGACGGACTAGCTAGGTGCCGGTGAGGAATTCCAGGCCGATTTCGCTGAACCAGTTCTGGGCCTGGATGTTGAGCTGGTTGATCTCTTCGGTCCAGATCAGGATGCCCATCGCGATCAGGATCAGGCCGCCGACGGCGACTATCGCCTGGTAGTGGCGCTTGACGACGGCGAAAGCGGTGGTCATCTGCGAGAAGGCGACGGCGGTGAGGATGAAGGGGATCGCCAGGCCGGCGGAGTAGACGGCGAGGAGGAAGGCCCCGCGGGCGGCTGAGCCCGAAAGGGAGGCGGCGCCGAGGATCGCGCCCAGGGTCGGCCCGATGCAGGGCGTCCAGGCGATCGCGAAGGCGGCGCCGGCGACGATCGGGCCGCCTTTGCCCGCCCGCTCCAGCAGCGCGTCGACGTGCCACTCGCGGTTGAGGCGGGTGATGAAGAGGGAACTGACGAAGAGAACTCCCATGGCGATGATCAGCGCCGCGGAGATTTTCGTCAGCAGCTCCCGGTGGTCCTGGAGG